>ERZ1370068.7301-contig-6228_pt1 | contig 69141 bp, 89 predicted proteins | sample MGYA00561227_ERZ1370068 | MGnify/ENA primary metagenome ERZ1370068 (study PRJEB38410, sample SAMEA6850437) | metagenome | study: Metagenomic assessment of the ecological functions of the soil: analysis of the soil microbiota associated with the...
TGTTGTACTTCGTTCGGTTACGTATTGCTGGAAGGCTTTCCTGGAAATCTCTCAGCCAAGTTGTACACGCTGACAGATCAGAATGAACTGACGATCTCGTATTCCGCCACCACGGACAAGGAAACGGTGGTGAATCTTACCAGTCATTCCTACTTCAATTTGGCGGGACAGGGAAACGGCGACATTCTCGATCATCAATTAATGATTCGCGGAGATCGTAGTTACGGCGGTCGACGATACTTTGATTCCGACCGGCGAACTCCGTCTGGTTAAAGACACGCCTTTCGACTTCACCCATGCCGCTGCCATCGGTGCGCGCATTAACGAGGACGATCCGCAAATCAAGATCGGCAAGGGTTACGATCACAGCTGGGTGTTGGACGCTCACGGGTCGCACTCTCCTGTGTTGGCAGCCGAGGCGTACGAGCCCAACTCCGGCCGCGTTCTCCAGGTTTCTCACCGTCGAGCCGGGCGTTCAATTCTACAGCGGCAACTTCCTCGATGGAACGATCACGGGCAAGGGCAACAAGGTCTACAAACGCCGCTACGGGTTCTGTTTGGAGACCCAGCACTTTCCGGACTCGCCTAATCATCCCAAGTTTCCATCCACGACACTTAGACCTGGCCAGACCTATTCCACCACCACGGTCTTCAAGTTTTCCGCTCCGCTAGAACCTGCGCCATGCATGTGCTCGGAAGCTGCAAGTCGTCACACGTCGGTTGAGAGGCACGCCCACCAGCGGGCCGTTAGTTTGTGGATGGAGCGGGCGAGCTATCGCAAACCGTCGGGTCAGTAGTCATTACCTGATGTCGAATGGTGCTCCAAGTCGGCAATTCCGCGGTGCCGCAGCCTCCCCAACTGATTGTGCGAAAATGGGTCAGACTAGATTTGCCCACCCACGAGGGCGCGTAGCTCAAACGGATAGAGCATTGGATTTCTAATCCAAGGGTTTGCAGTTCGATTCCTGCCGCGCCTACCATTCCTTGGATTTTCAAAAGGGGTCACCCGAGGTTTCCGGCATCGACATCCAGCAAGTGTCGGTCGCGACCCTCATCATTGCGTTGGGCCTTCTGGTCGACGATCCGGTTGTGGCCGGCGGCTCGATCAAACGCGGGCTGGCGGAGGATCATCCGAGCGTTGTCGCGGCCTGGCTGGACCCACCAAATTGGCGACCGCAATCATGTTCGCCACTGTCACCAACATTCTCGCCTACATTCCATTCCTGCTTTTGACGGGGACGATGGGCGAGTTCTTGTACAGCCTTCCCATCGTGATGGCCTGCTCTCTGAGTGGCATCGCGGCTGGCTTCTATGACGTTCGTCCGCTTCTGGGTTACTACCTGCTGCGGCCTGACAAGAAACCGGAGAAGCCCATCGAAGTGCGTCGCACGACCAGGGTTCACGGGCTGGTATGCGAGGGTAGCGAAGGGGCGCGATGGAGCATCGCTTGGGAGACCAAGAAAAACAACCGCCGCCTGGAATCGCCGGGTGATGGACATTGCGGAGCGTACAGCTGGCCACCGCCTAGAGAACTCAACCGCAATTTCATAACCCCGCGCCCAATCGCACACAGAAACTCGAGGAGAATACTGTCCGATGGAACGGAATAGGCGTCGTGAGGCCGCAAACCCACCTTCTCCCGCTGGCGCAGAACGCGTAACCTTCGGGAAGGGCCTCGGTATTCCTTCTTATCGCCATCCATCCCGGTGCAGTAGAATCGTCGTACTCACCCATGGAGTCCAAGTGAAAAAGCTGACACTCCTCCTCGCACTGGTCGCAGCCGTTGGGTTGCACTCCCGGGCTTTTGCCTACCAGCTGGGTAACCCGCAAAGCCGCGCTTATAAGAAAGCGGCTCGCAAAGCGCAGAAAAGACATGGTGAAGTACAACAAGCAACAGCAGAAAGCTATGCGCAAGTCAGCCAAGGCGCAGCAGAAGGCCTTGAAGCGCGCGCAACGTCAAAATCACTACTAGGAGTGTGAGTCGACAATACCGCTAGCCGTGGAGTGCGGTATTCACCTCTGTCGATGACTTGCTGGGCGTTCATGCCGATGGCGTGAACGGTGGCAACAACAATCAGCAGAAGTAGTACGAGTATAACCCGCATACTCACTGACGTTCTGGCCATCTTCTCCCTGGATCTTTGCCCAAAACCTACCTAACATCGCCTGCCTACTCGTTCCCGCGGTTCATCAGTCGTAAACAGCTCGCTGAAGTCTACCGCCCCGGCAACTTCACCCGGGGCGGTCACCGCTGCGATGATTGTCAGTGAAGTAAGTGCCATGGTCCATGGCACAAAGGTGGAACCGATATCAGAAGATCGCGCGCGCAAGTAGCACCATCCGGGTGATACCGCGCCCGGCGGCCATGTTTGCCTTTGATATACTTTCTGTAGTTCACCGGGCCGACGGCAGCTCAGTTGGTAGAGCAGCCGATTCGTAATCGGCAGGTCACCAGTTCAAGTCTGGTCGTCGGCTCCAGCCTTTTCAGACACCTACCGATTTTTCCCACCGCACGTTCCACTTCACGTGCGACTCGAGTTGCGTGGTCGATGCCTTCCGAACAGCTTCAAGGAAATTGGATGCTGGTAGCGCATCGAAGATTCGCCCATGCGGTGTGCGAGCTGGATTTATTTCTCCCAAACCGATTTTCTTGCCCACAACAGGGCATTCTTCCATTAAGCTTTCTGACGATTCTTCGCCAGGAGGTCTGAGCTCGTACGAAAGAGATAACTCGACGTGGTTCTGTCCGAATCCGCTGGATCTGTCGTCGCAGGAGTCGCGGGTGGCTCTTTTACGTTGCTGGAACCGAAGATGCTTTGGGCCGCTGCAAGCACCGGCACCTTCCGATGCGGTTCGATTCGGAATTATCGGAACGGGCACGCAGGGATCCGATTTACTCAGGAATGCCCTGAAAGTGCCTGGCGCAGAATGTGTGGCTGTTTCAGGACCTCTACGACACCCGGCTGGAAAACGCCAAGACGATATTGAAGAAGAACGTTGATACCGCCAAGGACTATCGGCGCATCTCTCGATCGCAAAGACGTAGATGCGGTGATCGTGGCAACGCCGGACCACTGGCATCGCAGATTAGTGGTGGAGGGCGGCGCAAGCAGGTAAAGGACGTCTATTGCGAGAAGCCGATGTCACACAGCGCGGAGGATGGCTTCGCGATGGTGGATGCGGTTAAGAAAAACAACCGAATCTGCCAGATCGGAAGCCAGCGCGTGAGGCTCGATCATGTACGCCAAGGCGAAGGAAATCTGGGATTCCGGGAGGCTTGGCCAGGTCGGACTACAGTTGAGGCAGTCTGGGACCGCAACAGCGACAGCGGCGCATGGATGTTTCCTATCCCCCAGATGCGAATGAAAAGGACAATTGAGTGGAATACGTGGCTGGGGGACGCGCCTAAGCGGCCGTTTGATGGCCGGCGCTTTGTTTCGTGAGCGATGCTACAAGGACTATGGAACCGGTCTGCCCGGCGATCTGTTCGTGCATCTGATTTCCGGCATTAACTACATAACAGGAGTAAGCGCCTCCGGCTCGGGCGTTCTCTACGGGCGGAATCTACCATTACAAGGAGCGCGACTTTGGCGATCTGCAGTGGACGATCTACGACTACCCGAAGTTCCAGGTGATTCTGCGCTGTAACCAGAACAATCGGTACGAAGATCTAGCAATTCGCATTCTACGGAAAAAGGGAACGATGTTTATTCGCGGGGCAGGTGCGCCCCAGGCATTGGGCGCGGGAGGATCACTCATCGTTTGTTCCAGAGGCTCCTACGAGACGTCCGAAGGGTATTCGACTGGATCGTGGCCGGAAGCGCAGAAAGAAGAGTACTTGGCGGGATGGGAGCGCGAGCATCCTGGGCCAGGCGTGGGGCGAGGCAAAGTTGGAATCGAGCGAAGAAGTGTACGTTGCGCCTCCGGGGTACAGCGATCTGGTTGATCACCCGGCGAACTTCTTCCAGGCGGTGCGAACTCGTAAGCCTTGGTTGTTGAAAACGAAGGGTTCTAGGAATGTCGCAGCGCTGACAGGTTGTCACATGTCGAACCATTCCTACTTCAACAAGACGATCGCAGTTTGGGACGCGGGTTCCAACAAGATCAAGAGTGCTTAATTTATACAAGCGAAAGGATCAAGCATGAAGCGTCGTGATTTCATTCGCAATGCGGCGATGGGCCTGGCAGGTGCAGCTTTATGTGGACTCAGTTGCCGGAATCGCTCTTTGCCAGTCCTTATGAAACCAATCGGGCTGCAACTCTATACATTGCGCGATCAGCTTGAGAAGGATGCGCCTGGAACAATCAAACAAGTTGGCGGCGATTGGCTACAAAGACGTGGAGATCTGCTCTCTTTATGGAAAGACTCCGGCAGAATTCGGCCGGATGCTGAAAGACAACGGCATGACCGCCTCAAGCGGCCACTACCTTCTGCCGGCGGTGAAGTCCGAGTGGAATGCGCGGATTGAAGACGCCAAAACGCTGGGGCTGCGGTACATGGTGATTTGCGATTCTTCCGCCGGAAGAGCGCAAGTCGCTTGACGATTATAAAGGTTAGCTGAGTTGTTCAACAAGACCGGAGAAGCCACGCAGAAGGCTGGGATTCAGTTTTGCTATCACAATCACAACTTCGAGTTTCAGAAATTTGGCGATACGACGCCCTACGACTATCTGCTGCAGACATTGGATCGAAGCTGGTGGCATTTGAGATGGATTGCTTCTGGGTGACGCATGCGGGCCAGGATCCGGTGGCGTACTTCAAGAAGCACCAGGGCGCTTTCCTCTCCTGCATATCAAGGACATGAAAGATAACCCCGGCTCCCACATCGGGAACTGGACGCGAAGATGGGATTGTTCGCGCCCGTCGGAAAACGGAAGCATTGACTGGAAGCGCATCTTTGCCGCCGCGAGGTTGCAGGGGCATGGAGCACTACTATGTTGAACAGGACTACTGTGAGACACCGCCGCTGAAGCCGTCAAGATGAGCTACCAATACCTGGATGCGCTGAAGGTGTAATCGGGGCACCAGAACGCTTAGCGCGCACCGCAGTTTCGTCTAGCACGTTTGGCCTGTACGAGGGATGGATCCGGATAGTAATTCGTAATCTGCAGCTCGTCGGCTCCAGCCTAAACCCCGGATCCGATTTGCTGTAGCTTCTCCTGGCTCCTATGCGGCGTATCGATCAAGGTCCATCGCACGGAGGTTCGGGGCGGCGGGATCCGCGCTACGGAGTAAACATGCTGATGGCGAGTAAGCCGATTGAAAGAATCAGGCCGGCTGAGCCAGGTTGCAAAAACGTTCGAACTCGATCTGACGGCACTCTGCGCAGCGCAGTTCGCTGAGCACCCCGTCAGTACACATCGTGGCACGACATGCGCGGCAGTTCACGATCTCCCTCGAACTTCCGGCGGGTGCACCTCGCTGGACCGCTTGTGCGCCCTCCCCCAAGGTTTGCTGAGAGTTTCTTCCCGAAAGAAGTGGCGAAACCTTCAGCACGACACAAACGGCCCAGCGCGGTGCATCGACCAAAACGACCTTAGATTTTGTGGAACTCGGACCCGGAGAAGCAAGCGACCAAGAACTCTGGTATCGGGACCTCGGGGAGTGTTCTTACACTTGCGACGGTAGGTCTAGCAGCCCAGTCTGTCAGTGATACGAGTCGCGGGGGTGGTGACTCACCACGTCTTCGCGGGCAGGACAGGACATCGATGATGGCATGGCCGCTCATGCCGCGTCCCTACGACGATTGGAATCTCGAGACTCGAAATCGGAATGCGATCTCCGTAACGGTCCGTTGCGATAAAATGCGGTAAGCTACTTGATAGTCCGCTTCAGTTCTCTGGGCGCCAGTCGAAATTCCTGGTGGCGTTCCATGGAGGCTTTGTGCGTACTCTGTTGTCTTTCTTGCTGTTGAGCGCTCTTTTTTCGCTTTCGCCGCTGAGAAATCGGTGTACGACTACACTTTGAACTCGATCGATGGCCAACCTGCTCCTTTTGCTGCCTACAAAGGGAAGGTCTTGATGGTCGTAAATGTCGCCAGCCGCTGCGGATACACTCCGCAGTACTCGGCGCTGGAATCGGTTTACGAGAATACAAGGACAAGGGCTTCGTGATCGTGGGGTGCCCGCGAATAACTTGGCGCGCAGGAACCGGGCACCGACGCCGAAATCAAAACTTTTCTGTACTCCGTAAATACAACGTGCAATTCCCAATGCTCTCCAAAGTTTCCGTGAAGGGGTCCGACACCACGCCGCTCTACCAGTATCTGACCGACACGAAGGCAAAATCCGAAGACCGGCGGCGAGATCAAGTGGAACTTCACCAAATTCCTGTGGTCGACCGGCAGGGAAGCATCGTGGCTCGTTTTGAGCCAGAAGTTACGCCCGATTCGCCCCAGGGTAGTCAGCGCGATCGAACAAGCGCTTGGCAAGTAGGTGCTGATTCCGGTCTTCAGCCCATTCCACTTTGCCAGGGCAGTGCACTCGGTTTCGCTGCAGTGCTGAGAGGGTACCCGCGGGACGCTGTTTCCACTTGCATTCACAAAGCACAAATCCCGATAATGACAGCAGTAAGAACCCTATAACCGTGTACCGATACAGTCGAGCGGATCTACTTCGTATTCTGCGGCTCACGGCGCGGCAGTTGGCGAGTTGGGAAAAGGCCGAACTGGTACGCCGCCGCGGAGAGCTACTCGTGTTTCGATCTCCTGCAAATCAAGAAAGTCCGTGACCTGTGCGCGCAGAAGGTGCGCCCGGCCGTGATCCGGCAGTCTCTGCAGGCGATGCAGAAACAGGTGGCGGGCATGGAAAACCCGCTGCTCGAGGCGGGCGCATTTCTCTCCGGACACCGGGTCGCATTTCGCCACGAAGGCAAGCTGCTCGAGCCCATCGCCGGGCAGTTTATGTTCGACTTCTCTCCGGAACAGAAGGTAATTTCTCGCACGCCGGTCATGCCCCTGCGGCCCGATCCGAAGGAATCCGACGTGGCCGAGCTTTTCTCCCACGGAATCGCTCTGGAAGAAGATCCGCACACGCACTCCGAGGCGATTGCGACCTATATGAAGGTGCTGGAGCGTGACCCCAGCCATGCCGCCGCACACATCAACGTAGGCACGCTTTACTACAACCGCCAGGAATACGGACTCGCCGAGAAGCACTACCGCGCGGCCATCGAGATCCGATCCCCGCTACGCCCTTGCTCATTTCGACCTCGGGAACGTACTCGACGAAACCGGAAGGGTTCACGAGGCGATCCAGACCTACAAAACCGCTCTCCAGCTAGCTCCAACCTACGCCGATGCCCACTACAACCTCGCCCTGGCGTACGAAAAGCTGAAGCAGCCGCGTAAAGCTCTGTCTGCATTGGCGCTCGTATGTGAAACTCGATACCACCAGCCCGTGGGCGGTGCACGCTCGCAACCAGGTGCAGCGCATCCTGCAGAGTGACGGCTTGAAGCTCGTCTCCCCCAAGCGGCGTTCCTGAGGTCGCCTTTCCTCGTTGCGCGCTGACAAACGGCGCGCCCTCCCGAGTGCTAAAATTATGAGTTTGCCAATCTTGCTCTGAAGGTGTCGTATGCCGGAAACAATTGCTCCTGCAGCCAATCCCGCTCCTCTAACCACGCTGACGGAAGATGAAATTCTCTTTCGCGACAACATCCGCCAGTTCGCCGACGAACGCGTGCGTCCCCTTGCGAAAGAGATGGACGAGAAGGGTGTCTTCGACAAGGGACCTGCATGCAGCAGTTCTTTCCAGCTGGGTCTGATGGGCATCGAGGTTCCGGAACAGTATGGCGGCGGCGGCGGCAAGTTCTTCGAGGCCATCCTCGCTGTGGAAGAACTCTCGCGCGCCGACGCCTCCGCGGGCGTGATCGTCGACGTGCAGAACACGCTGGTCAATAACGCACTGCTGCGCTGGGCGACCGAAGAGCAGCAAGCAAGCGCTATCTTGCCGCGCATGGCCGCCGACACGGTGGGAGCCTACGCGCTCAGCGAAGCCGGTTCCGGCTCGGACGCGTTCGCTCTTCAGACCAAGGCCGAACTCAAAGGCAGCGACTACGTTCTGAACGGCCGCAAGCTTTGGATCACCAACGGCAAGGAAGCCGGCGTCTTCATTCTGTTCGCCACCGTAGATCCGTCTGCCGGCTACAAAGGCATCACCGCCTTCATCATCGAGAAAGATTTCTCCGGATTCACCGTCGGCAAGAAGGAAGACAAGCTCGGCATTCGTGCGTCCTCCACCTGCGAACTGATCCTTGAAGACTGCCGCGTGCCCAAAGAACAACGTGCTCGGCGAAGTCGGCAAGGGCTACAAGATCGCGATCGAGACGCTCGAACGAAGGACGCATCGGCATCGGCGCGCAGATGCTGGGCGTCGCTCGCGGCGCCTGGGAGTATGCCGCGAAGTACGCGCAAGAGCGCAAGCAGTTCGGCAAAGCCTTTGTCGGACTTCCAGGGCATCCAGTTCCAGATCGCGCAGATGGCCACCGACATCGAGGCAGCCCGCCTCCTGGTCTACAACGCCGCCCGTATGAAAGATGCCGGCGTGAATTTCGTGAAAGAAGCCGCCATGACCAAGCTGTTCTGCTCGCAGGTAGCCGAGCGCGTTACGTCGCTGGCCATCGAGATCTACGGCGGATACGGCTTCACCAAAGACTATCCCGTCGAAAAATACTGGCGCGATTCCAAGATCGGCAAGATCTACGAGGGCACGTCGAACATGCAATTGGCAGACGATCGCCAAGCTTGTGATGGGCGGAAAATAACTCTCCACGGTCCGACGGAAAACGTCGACCAGCCATTGCCGCAGGCGCCCAGAAGTGCCGGCGCCCAGACTCGTCCACTCCCGAAAAGCCGCTTCCGCGCGACTTCCGGACGAATCAAGTCACCCCAGTAATACCAACCCTAGTTACCAATATGTGCAGGGAGTTGCAGTTGCGCCTTTTTCCCTCGCCTTCCGATAGCCATCCTAAGCCACTGTCAAGTATGGACTTCCACAGCACCCGCCTGATGGCGCAGTAGCTGCAATTCTAGGGAACGCCCGCAGCCGGGGCGAAATTTTGGGGGCGCAAGTGACGACACTTTTCGGTACTCCGGAACCTCAACCCAAGACGAGGAAGCACACCATGCTTCCCCTTCTCACCGATAACTCTTCCTCATTTTCCTACGGTCTGATGACCCTTCTGATCGTGGAGCAGGGCACGCACGATTCAATCGCAACGGACCCTGATTCAGCAGTTGATCCGGCGACAGTTCCGAACTGTCTGCGTTGAAAGGCAAAGCCTTCCAGCAGCAGAGCGCACGCCCCCAAGACGCAGGCTGAGGCACACAGCAACTCTCCGGTTCAGACTCCGTCAACCCAGGCAGTACCGTCCGAGAAGACGACCGCCCGCAATCACGGCAAAGTGCAGAGACCCCTGCCTGAAAAGCCGCCACATGCCGGCGTCGGATATTGCAGATACTCGTAGAACTTTGATGTCGATCTCAGAATTCCTGCCCCGTCTCCCGGGGACCTGTGAGAACGATATGAAAGCTCTGGCTCTGGCCCTGTTGTTTTCGTTGCCGGTACCGAAGGTCGCGCCGACCGCTCAACAAGCCGGTCACCGAGACGTGCTGTCGAAGCGCTCACGCAAAGGCGGCAAGTGGTACTTCGCCGCCAACGGACACGCCGTCTATTGCTACGGGCCGGTGATGTACGTAACCGAGGCCCAGGGCAGCCTGAAGCGCGATGGCAACCTTCTGCCAGAACGACCAACCAATGGTCGAACTGAAAGATTAGTTCTTGGCTTCTTCAGCGCGTTGCAGAAAACCATTCCAACGTCACGTTGCAAAGCGTGGCGTTTGTGTTTTGCCTTTCCTGAGAACTGAGAACTGAGGCAGGAACTGAGAACTGAGAACTGAGAACCGAGACCCGTGGCCTGTCTGCCTGCGACCTGCCGTAAACTGTTTCCCATGCCCAAATTCGAGAAACACCTGTTTATCTGCTGCAACCAGCGTGATCCGGGCCATCCGCGCGGCGGCTGCGATCCCAATGCACAGGCGCAATTGCAATTTCAGTTCAAGCAAAAGCTGGCCCTGCGCGGATTGAAAAAGCGCGTGCGCGCCAACATGTCGGGATGCCTCGATCCAGTGCGAGCACGGCCCGACCGTCGTCGTATATCCCGACGCGGTCTGGTACGGCCGCGTGACCTCCGCGGACGTCGACGAAATCATTGAGTCCCACATCATCAACGGCAAACCGGTAGGACGCCTCTTGATCGCCGACGACTGCCTCAACGCGTCGAGCTGTCCCGCACCGTGCTCCCAAGCCGCAAGAATAGCGGCGCACGGCGTGGCGGAGGCACCGCATTGTTGATTGAAGAGGGATTCCGTTCAGAACGGGCGGAGCCGATAGCAGCGCAAGCAACAGGCGATGTGTGTAGACCTCCCACACACGCCCGCCACTCGACACTAAAAAGTGCACCAACCGAAAGTTCTCGAAGCAAACGAAAGGCCACCCCGGCAAAGGGCGGCCCCTCTTCTTTCAAGGAGAATAGTTCACAACGGAAGAAGCAAAGTCCGCCAAAACTTTCTGGCGAAATCTTATGGGCCGAAAAAGGGGGTGTCAAGGAAATTTTAGATATTAAATGCCTTTGTTTTCAATTGTTTACAGAAATCAGCAACAGTCATCGAAAGCGTATCATTTTGAGATATTTGCGCGTACACGCCGCCGTAAAGCGTCTCTAATTGAGTTACTTACTGTAGCTGCGATGTGCAGCCAGAAGCTCTATGGGGACTCGCCGACGAAACGCCCATTCCTCCGCGCGAGTCCCGCACCGATTCATCGATGTTGAGCGAGATGAAGTCCTGCCTCAGGGCCCTGGTTTCGTTGAGGAGCAAGCGCTTCAACGCGACTCGCGCGCCGCCAAAGGCCACTCCCGCGACGAGCGTGATGCCCATCAACGCGCCGCACAGCAAGCACAGCATTCCACAGCAAGTTTGCCACGTTGTTCTTCTTGTCGAAGAAAGTGTTCTCGTTCCACGTGACGTCGGCGTCGTAGTGAACTTGATTTACAAGATTCTCGGCTTCGTTCTGCGTGAAAGTTCCCGTGGCCACCGCAACCAGAGCGACCGCTGCGCTTCTGCGCGAACGCTCCCACCTCGACCACCGCGGGTTGCCCTGTCTGTGCGTTGCGGTTGATGCGCCTGCTCGATGCGATGCAAGGTGCTCGGTCGCGATCTGCGGTGTGGGATACGAAATCAACATCAAGCGTGCCTTCGCCGCCTGCCCCGTGATACGTGCCCTCAACCACTTCCGCACCCGCGCCAAAATCGACCATTTCCACGGGTAGCGGAGATCCCAACTTGTCGAGCGTCTGACGGTCCCATGATGTATTTCGCTGTGTTCTTCACGTAAGTCTGCCTGGGCAGATACGTCGGGAGAGGCGGCGAGATTTCGCGCACCACCCTGTGGAAGCGGAATCACGTTGGCCAAGTCGCGCAGCTCCGCGGCCGACATCACGCTCAGCTTCTCAAACAGCGCATCCACCAAAACGTTGCCCCGGTAGAAAAGTATCGCGGTTGTTTAGCGATGATCCCTGGTCGCCAATCTTCTCATTCAACATCTCCGGTTGTTTGTAGTAGGTGAACGCACCATACGCACCGCTGGCGTCTGTAAAGCGGGCCGCATGCGCCGATCGTCAGCTTCCGCCCGTCATCGCGCGTGAACGTTCCGGAGGCGAGATCGGTAAAGCCATACTCTTTGAGAATGGCCGTATTCGTAGGATCGGCTGCAGCTGCATCCGGTGCTAGTCTGGAGAGTGCCCTGCAAATTCCACCCCGCGAAACTCGAAGGGAGGATCGCTGCGGGCGCAATCTCCCTTAGGAGCGGGGCGCGGCCGCGAGGACAAATGTCGCCAGAAGGCAAACCAGGGAAACCGGGATCAATCGACGGAAAATCATGGGAGTCAAAGGCGGAAAAGGCCCCTCTGCAGTCTATTAGACTACCAACAGGCCTCCAAAGTTTCCACGCCCGTTCGGCGCATTACCCCCGCGCGGTAGCTCTCACGACATTCACCAGATTTTCCCACCTTCACAAATCAGTGTATTCCGGTGTATATCCGCTCATCACGTGCCCGGGAGGAAGCATCGTCCGCACCGGAAGATCCTCTGCGTATTTTGCGGTTTTACCCAATGCCACGCATGCAGGGCCTCGGACGGCTGAAAATATCGGATATCGGCCTGCATCAGCACGGTCGCGCCAACTCATGTCGCCAGCCAGTTCTTCCCACTTGCGCGAGCCCACCACGGCAACTCGGCGCGATCGGGCCACCATACTTTGACAGGAACCGCAGTTCTTCCCAGCGGGCTTTCCACTCGACATCTTTCAGTGCCGTAAAGTCGATCAGGATACCAATCGGATGCTTGCGATTCTCGGCGATCTGCCGTTCGATCTGGGGCTCGATGGCCTTGATGTCGTCCGCGCTGATGCTGCCCGTAGCTTTGAATCCGAACCCGCTGCTGTCCTTGAGTCTTTCGATCATTCAAACGTGTCCTTTTCAATGCGAATGCCACCCGCGGGTGGATCTCCACGCCGAACAGGGCCGCGTCAGAAAATCGGAGAATTATAGCTGGATGGAAATTCAGCACGGCGAAACGACGTGTGCAGGTTGCTACTGGCCTTCTTCTTTCGTCACGCGGCTGGCCATCTTCCGCCCTCAGCCCGCTTACGTATTTCGCGATGCCCCGATAGAGCGACTCCGCGATGCGCTGCCGGTATTCGGGGTCTGCAGCTTGGCTTCGTCGCCCGGATTGCTGACGAAAGAAATCTCCGCCAGAATCGAGGGCATGTTTCGCACCGATCAGCACGATGAAGGGAGCTTTCTTCACGCCTCGGTTGCGCAGCCGGGACTCTTGGCCGCCAGCCCGCTGTGCAGAGCTGCCTGCACGTTACTGGCGAATTCGTGGGACTCTTCAATCTTTTCCTGTGAGCGCAATCTTCTTCACCAGGTCGCCCAGTTCGTGAATCGATTTCTCCGAAACTGCGTTCTCGCGCTGCAACTTCAGCGCGTCCGCCGACGAAGTGAAATTTGATCAGTAAGTTTCCACGCCGCGCGCATTCGGATCGCGGCTCGAATTCGCGTGAATCGGAAACAAAGAGGTCCGCCTGCTCCTGGTTTGCAATCGCCGTTCTGGTTTCGAGTGGAATGAAAGTGTCGTCCTTGCGCGTGGACCACTTCCGCGGCGCCAGACGCGTATCCAGCAATTGCCGAGCCGCCGCCCAACGTCGACCACCAGGTCTTTCTGAGAGGCCATCGGGACCGATCATGCCTGTGTCATGCCCACCGTGACCTGGGTCAATCACGATCTTGCCAATCTTCGTCCCAGAGCTCGAATGAGTGAGCGGTCGCCAGCGGCCGTGGGCCGGAGCTTCACGAATGTCGAGTTGCGCGGTACTCGCCGCGCGCCGCCTTGCTCTTTGAGCGACCTGGTCGCTTGCAGCCGAGACATCCTGGCGTGTCGCGGCCCCGCGACTGCTGATGCAGTACTCGGCAACGGCGAGACCTTCCGGCCTCAGATCTTCCACGGATCGGGCGACGGTCTTTGCGTGCGCCGGTGTCATCGTCTCCGGCTTCACGATCTTCTTGACGGCATTCTTGCCCACCTTGACCATCTTCACGGTAGGCTTGGTGTCCGCAGATTCGTCGTCGATAGTTCGCGATCGGCAGGTACTGGCACGCGCGCGGTGCTGGGTATCGAGGTGCGCGTTGCAGTTAGATCGTCGGGCGTGTCTCCCACCGATTTCAGGAAGTGATCTCGCTCGCCGCATTGTTCGGTTCCGCGCAACTTCAGACTTGCCGGTCTGTTTGCCATGAATGTCGATGATCAGCCGCGACGGATTCGGCAGCAGGAAGGCATCGTAGTCGGAAAGGTCGTCCACTTCGAACACAACGCGCGTCTTGCCCGGCTTGAACTGGGCCACGCGGATCTTCTTCAAGAATCCATCGTCCACGTCAAACGTCTTGGCCCACCAGCGTTGAGGCGAGCTTTCGTGTCGTGAGATCGAAGAAAATCCGGATCGGGATGATCGATGCGCTGCGACGCGAACTTGACGTCCCGCTCCAGATCGATCGCGACCCGCGTGTAATCGGGCGTCGACCAGTGCCGGATGCTGGTCACGCGCGGGAATTTTCCCGCCGCTTCGTCCGGATGAGGGAACGTCGGCTGCCGAAGCGGTGCTCTCTTGATCGTCTCGTTCCTGGTACTGACCGCTCTTGTCCTGGAGCCCGGCTTCCGTCTGCGCCCCGATTTGCCGACCAGTTCCGCCGCCTTCTGATACTTCTCCGCTTCTGCACACGTGCCGCCGACTTGCGCGGTTCGCCGTGATCCTGCTTCCAGTTCGGCAATGGCTGGCTGTGGCCTGATCAGCCAACCGGTGCCGAGGATGGCGGTGCACGAACTCCTGGAACGTGGCCGGCGCCTCCTCCGGATCTTCGAGGTCGTCTTTGTAAGATTTCACCAATAGTGAACAGTGCGTCAGGCGAAGGCGGTATCGACTGCCCGGGTATTCCTTGCGCAGAATTCGTACTCCTTGACCGCATGCGCGAAGATTTCGTTTGTCGTCAGGCGCCGCCCGTTTCAAACTTGCAGCTCGGCGACCGCGACGACGCTGGGATCAGCTTTGGAAGAAGTAGGAGAGCCAAGTAAACGCGGCGGTAAACGAGAGTCGATCCACGCGCTTCGGTGGTCGTGGCGGAGTTTCGTTGCGCGACCGGACGGCCATTCAGCAGCTTCGCGCATGCGCTCGGCGCTGCCGCCGTGAGATTATCGTGCGCAGGCATCGCCGTGCCGCACGCAGCCACGGCAAACGTGCTGGAAGCAGCGCCAACAGCGCCACACCCAGACCGCGATCCGCGCTGGCTTCGAAGTAGGGTCGTCAACGTTTCCAGCTCGTTGCAAGCTTCGTTCAACGTGACTGCCCTGAGGAGATGCCGAAGCCTTAGTCCGTGTTCTGCTGATATAAAGTTACGCCACGCGCTTGGCCACGTTGCACGCAGAACGGGATCGCGTGCTACCCCATTCCCGACCACGCGCGAACCGGGCTGCCCGCGCGCACGTAATAGAATCTCGGTGATTCGCCGTGCGCAATTTTTCTGGGTTTCCGCGAACCGCGGAACCTGAACCACGCGCGCCACCGCGCGCCGCGCCCAGCATTGTGAGCCGCCAGGCTACAAGCGATGTTGCGCGCCGTAGCTCTCCAGCCGCGACTCTTCCGATGACGAACCCCGCGCGGCGTCCACGTTTTGTTGCGGGTCAAACGGGTTGGTCACGTGCCAGCGACCGCGCCGTGCTAGAGCGTGAGCTGCGCTCGAGTCCCATCGCACCCTTGCGCGGAAACGGCGTTGGGATTGAAGTTCGACTCGACCTTGATCACCGATCGCACCAAGTTCGGATCCACGTTGTGCGCGTGCTGCCGCCTGTCTCAATGGCCGCGTCGCACATCCTGCTGGCTCATCGGTGTATTGCTGCGCACGAAATTGGAGCGCGCGGCGTCTTCGGATTGGACTCGTGCGTGCAGGTACCGATTCACTTCGGCCGCGGCCGATCGCGCCACACCCATCGTCGCCGAGGGCACGGGCTTGAATCGCTTTTCCTTGCGTCCAGTACACCAATCCACCCCCTGCCGCGAGACGGTGCCGTTCCGGACGCCCTTCGTCGGCGTCACGACGTCGTTGGTATAGACCGTACGTCCACTGTCGTCGGTGGTCGCGACCATCTTGGCTGGAGCATCGTCCGCAGCAAACACGGGTGGCGAAAAGAGAGAAAGGGAGGCCGCGATTACGGGGGTAGCCATCAGCGCGATTTGCAGGTGCTTTCGCATTGTCCGGGTCTATCCTCGTTGCAAAGACACAAAGTCCCTAGCGCAATCTACCCGGAACCTGACGGAGATACTCAGCCAGAGTGCATTGATTATAGGGCGTTTAACCAACCCCGGCAAACCTATCCGAAGGCCATGAACCACGAAGTAATCGCCGTAAGTTACTGAAAACAGGAAGCAATTCATCGACCGATGTCTAAGGCCGGGATTTCCAACCGATGTCATCCTGAGCGCAGTGAGGCGCCAGCCGAACGAAGTCGAAGAGCCCACCGCCGCCTCGAGATTCCGAAAGCCCCCAAGTTTCTCAATCACGGACCGCCCCGACGCGAGATAGAGCGCGAATAGTGACGGGTCAACCGCTCCACCGTGACAACTCCCTTGCACATATAAAAGTCCCACAACCCAAAGCAAGATGGAATCCTCGACGGGCTGGCGCCTAAGAGTCTCCAGGGCAGTCACGCTCTTTGACAACTAACTCCTTTGTTCGGACTATTTTTGCGTATAAGTCTTTTGAATGCAAAGATTTTGCAGCCACCTCGCATGCCACGTCTTTGTTTTCAATATTTTGGGGGTTCAGAGGAGGGAGGTGGGATCACTAACTCTTAACCTCTTAGCGGTTTCTCGAAGTCCAGTCCGCCCAGAGATCGAATGTTTAATACCCCGCTCGCGTTGTAGTACCCTCCGTGTTCCCCATGTTCGGAGACTCGCCTCAAACAAAAACGCCGAACTCCCTGATGCTACCCGGCTTCTGGTATCGAGCCCCTCCCGCCGATACAGTCTTCCGCGAGCGCCTCGAACGGGCAACCTTGCTGGAGACGCCACTCGTCATCGGGCGCGATGCACAGAACCGTCCCTTTGCACTCAAGATGCGTGCCCGCATCGCGGCATGCCGCTTTCTTGCGGAAGGTTTGACGGCCATCAAGTGGGTGCAGCTACCACGGCTGGCGGTTCGACGCGCACTCCGGCCAGTGCCAATTAATTCCGTCGCTGACCTCTGATCAGAAACTCAGGTCGATCGCATCTACGCCGGCAGTTACGCATGCGAAGAAAATGATGGCTTCATCTGGGTCTTTATTCCGGAGCCGGCGCCAGCGGGCGGGATTCTCGCAACGTGCAGAGCCCGCCGCAGGCCGCCGCGTGTTCCAACCTTCGGCGAGGAATACAAACTTGCCTATCTGACGTCCGACCTGCCCTGCGGCGTGGATCACGGCATTATCGGGCTGATGGATCTGCGCACGGACCGTTCGTCCGCCAAGCATGGCGGTGGCGCAGCCGCGATTCCATTCTGCGAAAAGCAGAAAGTCTTCGAGCCCATCGATCTTGGCTTTCGCATGAGCGCGCAACAACGCCGAGTTCGAACAGCGCCCTTACAAATTCCGCTCCAAGCTCTACGCGCGGACGCCGAGGCGCGATCACGACCAACCACCGACTTCACGCTTCCCCAACATGCGCTGGGAAGCGGTCAGGGCGAGGAAGCGCTGGTTCTCGAGCCTCCGACTTCTCGGTCACAGCCTCGACTGTGCAGGCGCAGCCGCTGCCAGAGTCGACGTGGTCGCCGCTTGGAACCTATTCTGGTGGTTTCCTTCGGCGCAGATCTGCTGAAGTGCGTATTCGGAAAGTTCGAATCGAGCGGGATGCCGCGAAACGATGGAGCAGCAATCCGAAGCGACTGAAGCACAATCACCGCACGCTGATGCTGATTGACGACGCGAGGCCGCCCGGCCGTATGGTACTTCCAACTGAAAGAAGGCATGGCTAGACTCCCGGCGCACCGGCGCTCCGTTTCAGCACCACGATGACAGGCCCAGGTCACGCTGAAGTGGCGGAGTTAGGCAGAATCACACCTCTCTCCACTGCGTCGCGCAGATTTCACGGCGACTTCACGGTGAACGCTACGGAACTTCCGGGCGCTTCCGTCTACGTAAGTTATGTCTGTACAGCCTGCAGAAACTCAAACCATCGAGCAACCACCCCAGGGTGCCGGTCGCACGCCAACCCAACCGCCTGCAGTGGATTTTCCTGGGGCCGAACGGCCTGCGTGCGTTTTGGCGCCTTGCCACTTTATCGGTGTCGTAGTCGGTCTTCGTTTTGGGATCAGTGGAATGCCGCGTCTTCTGCACTTGGTTAAGCCGCCGCCAAGCGTCACTGTTTTCACTGCTCAGAGGGTGTTGGTTCAAGATGGTTTGAGCTTTCCTTTGTGTGTTGGTGGCCACCCTCATCATGGGCGCCTTCGAAAACGCTCGCTCGGCGACTACGGGTTGCCCCGGCATGGCGCTTTTGAGGCGGTTTTCGAAGGGATCGTCTGGGGCTTTCTAGCAGAGGCTGGGACGGTCGTTGTGCTCTTCCTGACTGGAAACGCGACGTTCAGCGGTTTTGCCCTTACCGGCGCAGAAGCGGTTCGCTACGCCGCCCCTCTGGGCCATAGCGTTTCTCTTCGTTGGATTTTTCGAAGAATTCTGTTTCGCGGTTATGCCCAGTTCACGCTGGCCAGCTGGAATTGGTTTCTGGCCGGCCGCTTTTTGCTCTCCGGACTTTTGGTCTCGGACGCATGGGCAATCCTGGCGAGACGTGGGTCGGCGGAGTCTCGATCGTGCTCTACGCCCTGACGGTTTGCGTCTCTCTGCGACTGACGGGAAATCTCTGGTTCGCAATCGGAATGCATGCTGCCGGTGATTGGGTAGAGACCTACATCTTCGGGTGCCCGACAGCGGTAATATCGCTAGCGGCCGCGCTGCAAACACCGTATTCACGGGAAGCAAGTGGATGACCGGCGGAACGGTTGGTCCTGAGGGCAGCGTGGTCGAGTTGATCATTGTCAGCGCGGTCCTGGGATTGCTTTGTCTGCGCTTTCGAAGACCGCAACGGCTCACCGCACCGCTGTCGGAGCAGGGTCGTTGCGCTTCCTAGAAGTCATTCGGCGGAGTGCGGCAGCGCAGGCGGAGCGAAGAACTCGCTGTCGATTCCTATTCTTCGACCAGCCAGTCCATTGCGCTCTCTCGCGAGTCTTGAAGGGCGGGGAGTCCCGTTGCGGGAAGGTCTTCGATATTCTCGTAGTACACCCATCAGGACGCTTTGACGCCCACCCAAGCCGATCGCTTCACGAACGGCCGATCCTGCGTCTACAGGCATTTCCTTCATGCGCGTCGCGACGGCTCTATCCACGTGTGCACCCGTCAGATCGGCAAGCGTGAGGAGAGAACCCTTCCTGCTCATGGCGAGCGACCGTGTGCTGGATTTCCTAACAGCAGGAGAATCTCCTGCTCTGGCTCACTGTGACTGAAGTCGATCACCATAATCGCCTTGCCCCGATGCGTAATGAATGAGATGCGTTCTGGCATAGAAGGGTCTTGGGTGTTAGGTGTTTGGTCTTGGGTTCCAATTGTCAGATTCAGTACCCAAAATTGCAGGTTCTTGATCAAGTGCTCCGCTCCCCTGCTCATTACTCGGCAGTTGAGATTCGAGGCCTAGACCTAAGACCCATCACCTAACACCTGCCCCTAAACCATCGACTCCACGACGTTGTACACATCGTTGAGCGCGGCGTCCAGTGCCTCCGGTTTGTCGCCGCCGGCTTCGGCCATGTCCGGGACGTCCGCCGCCCTTTCCGCCTACCCTCTGCGCGACCTGCGCGATTACCTTGCCTGCTTGCACGCGGCTGGTCAAGATCTTTGGTGACGCCAGCGATGAGAGCGACTCTGCCGTCGGTCGCAGAGCCGAGAACCACGACTCCGGAACCGACTTTATCGCGCAACTGATCGACCAGCGTGCGCATTTGCGAGCGGTCGAGATTGTCGACGCGGGTGCGCGAGGACTTTCTATGCCTTTAACCTCCTTGATTTTGTCGGTGGTTGATGCGACCGATGACGAAGCCGACTTCATCCGTGCCTGGTCGCAGTTCGCGCACGAGGCGCTTGATCTCAGCGTCCTTCTTGTCGAGCTTCCCAGCTTCAACGCGGCTGCGGGACCGTCGGCCTCAGCGTGCCCAGCAAGAGCAGCGACCACATTCTCAAGTTCATGATCTTTGCGGAAGTGGCGCAGCGAGCCTTCGCCGGTAACAGCTTCGATGCGTCGCACACCGGACGACACGCTGCCCTCTTTCAGAACCTTGATGAGGCCGATCTCGCCCGTGGCTGACGTGTGGGTGCCGCCGCATAGTTCGGTCGAGAAGTCACCGATCTGGATCACGCGCACCTTGTCGCCATACTTTTCGCCGAACAGCGCCATGGCGTGGTACTCGTTGACGGCGACATCGATGGGCACGTTTTCGATGACTTCAATCTTCCGGTTGCGCAGGACTTCCTTGTTGATGAGGTCTTCGATGTCCTGCAGTTCTTCGTCGGCGACGGCGGTGAAGTGCGAGAAATCGAAGCGCAAATGATTCGGCGCGACCAGCGACCCCGCCTGCTTCACATGCTTGCCCAGAACCTCACGCAGTCCGGCATGCAGCAAGTGCGTGGCCGTGTGATTGCGCATGGTCGCCTGGCGGATGTCGGTATTCGACGACGGCATCGACTTTCATCGCCCGCACGAATCGCCTGCTTCGCCTTGATCTTGATGTGCCCGCACGCCCTGAATGGGGTAGTAGCATCCCGTCACCTCAGCGACGACAGTGTTGTGATCGTCGGAGTAGAGCCATCCGCGATCGCCCACCTGGCCGCCGGATTCCGCGTAGAAGGGCGTGTGATCGAGGATGACCTCGCCTTCGTCTCGCCGGATTAGAGTTCTTGCGCCGCCTTGGCCGTTGTTCAAAGATGGCGAGGACCTCACAGCCTTCGGAGCGAGTCTGCGCTGATAGCCTTCGAAGATCGGATGTGGGCAGCTTCTGATAGTCGGGATTAGCTGTCTGCTTGGCCGCGCCCTTCCAGGAAGCGCGAGCGCGTTGGCGCTGTTCGTCCATGGCGGCATCGAAGCCGGCTTTGTCGAAGACAATTCCCTGGTCACGGCAGGCGTCTTGCATGAAGTCTAGCGGCATACCGAAGGTGTCGTAGAGTTTGAATGCCTCTTGCCCGTCGTAGACGGTCCGCGGCTTAACTCCTGTTCTAACTGATTCCGGTCACGCTTGAGGTCAGCCTTTACCATTTCAAGCGCACTGGCAGGCACGACCTTTGCCGGATCCGCAAGCAAGGTCTTCAAGTCTTCGTATGCCTCCCGTAATCGAGTCTTGCTCAAGCTCGCTGGAGACCAATCTCCATCGTGTGCGCGAACCTGTGTCTCCTCAGCCAGCACAGCCTTCGAGACCCGCTCCGCCGTCTCCTTCAATTCTGGATACGCATCCTGCATCAGATCCCGCACCGCGAACACCATCTGGTGCAGGAAAGGCTTGTTCTGTCCCAGCAGCCGACCGTGCGTGATCGCGCGCCGGATGATCTTCCGCAGCACATAACCCGCGCCCTTCATTCGAAGGGATGACTCCGTCGGAAATCAGGAACGTCGCCGCGCGCGAGTGATCGGCGATCACTCGCAGAGAAGCAGCCGATTTCGTGTGTGCTTCCTTGTCGAGTTCCTTCTTTAGAGGTGTCCCAGTCAACTCCGCCGCGCGCTGGATCAGCGGCGTGAACAGATCGGTTTCGTAATTCGAGATCACGCCCTGCAGCACTGACGCCACCCGCTCCAGGCCCATTCCAGTATCGATCGACGGCTTGGGCAGCGGCGTCAGCTTGCCGCTCGCATCGCGATCGAACTGCATGAACACCAGATTCCAGATTTCGACATAACGCCCGCAGTCGCAGCCGAACTCGCAATCCGTATGTCCTTCGTCGCTGGCGACCACGCCCATGTCGTAATGAATCTCGCTGCACGGGCCGCAGGGGCCGGTGTCGCCCATCTGCCAGAAGTTGTCCTTGGAGCCGAATTCGTAAGATGCGTTCCTTCGGCGACGTCCTGTCCGAGCCACAGGTCGTAGGCTTCGGCATCGCGCTCAACGCCGTCTTCGCCTTTGAAGATCGTTACGTACAACTTCTCCTTCGGAATCCCAAACCACTTCGGCGATGTGATCAGTTCCCAGGCATAGGCGATCGCATCTTTCTTGAAGTAGTCGCCGAACGAAAAATTTCCCAGCATCTCGAAAAACGTGTGGTGCCGGTTCGTGAATCCGACGTTTTCCAGATCGTTATGCTTGCCGCCTGCGCGCACGCACTTCTGCGAGGTTGTGGCGCGGGAGTAGTCGCGCTTTTCGAGGCCGAGGAAGACGTCCTTGAACTGGTTCATGCCCGCGTTGGTGAACAGCAGCGTTGGGATCGTTCTGCGGGACGAGCGACGAGGAATGAACCTCGCGGTGGCCCTTTTCGATGAAAAAGTCCAGAAATTTGCGGCGGATTTGGGAGCCGGTCAGCATGTGTGTTTAGAGGGCCTCAACGGTTGGAACGGGATTCATTGTTGAAGCTTCAATTCTAAACCACAGAGGACACAGAGGGGCACAGAGGCACGCTGAGTGCCAGACGCGAGAGCCACAGGACGCGACGCGATGAAGGCACGGTTATGAGTGTGCGATCGATTTATCGAACATAAACGAAAACCCCGGCAGGGGCCGCCGGGGTATCGCGCGTTTGTGCGAGTGATAGGTCAATCGCGATTTCAACCGCTACGTCCGCCTGGAAACGAACGATGATCCATGATCACTGACGGCAGAGCCCCCAAAACAGCATCTGTCTCCCTGCTTCCAGTCTTCAGAGATTCCACGCTTTGCGGGGCGGAAGTCGGAGCAAGCGAGTTGCCCTCTTTGCCACTGGCCAAAAGCGCGGTAGCCCGGATTCTGTTTGGAAGTCACGGCAATGATGCTATGACGCGCTTCGACAAAGCTGTGACCATTCACACTCTTGAAAGTGATCTGTTAGACAAGAAGCGTGTGCAACGGAGAGTTCCGGGATAGGCTCGGTTACTCTGCTGCTTCCCCTTCGAGGGCCGTCAGCATTTCATCGTGCACGTCCCACTTCTTGAGGATCGTGAAGATGGTCTTCGAGCGAAATCCCGCCCGAGTCAACTGGCGGAAGATCCGCGCTGGCCTGCTTCTGGTCCTGCGGCTTGCGCAGCCGCTTGCGGTGCAGAAAGGCCCGCGCCTGTTTTTCCTCATTCACTTCGTCAAAGGCAGCGGAAACTGCGGTCTCGATCACCTCCCCGTGGACGCCCTTGATCTTCAGATCGGTGACCACGCGCATGCGGCCGAACTTCTCGTTGTCGCGGCGGAGTGAGGGAGAAGGTTGCTGCGTACTTGGCGTCGTTGAGGTAGCCCTGGTCTTTCAGTTTCCGGATGATGAGCTCCACGAGCGTCTGCCCGAACTCGGTGTCGGCCTCGACCCTTTGGCGTAACAGACGCTTCAGTTCCGCGACCGTGCGCATGCGCCGCCCCAGTGCGCCCACCGCGTACTCGTAGAGTTCCGCTTCGGTGTAGACCTTCTTCGGACGTGGGAAAGACATTGCCAACACCTTAGCGCAATGTCATGGGGGATGGAAAGAAGGGCGAATCTTGTGTTCGCGGAGACTGCTCGCACGGCAGGAAGAGCTTTTAACCGCTAAGTTCGCAAAGGGATCGCAAGGTCGCGAGGAAGAGCTCTGAAGGTGTTGTGTCTTGATGAGACCTGCCACCTGCTGCCGAGACCCTGTCACCTGTGACCCGTCACCTGTCACCTGCCTCTAAAAAGGGCGCGCTTTACGCGCGCCCAGTTAAGGAGGACAGCACCCAGCAATTCTGAAGTTATCGGCCGCCGAAGCCTGCCGACTGCATCGCCTGCCGGGAGATGTCGGCAGTCGAACGCGATACCTTGCATGCGCAGCTTGAAGTCGTCGGCGTTCGACGCGTTCTCGAGTGCGGTTTCGTAGTTGATCAGTCCTGCCTGGAACAGATCCCATAGCGACTGATCGAAGGTCTGCATGCCGTACTGCGAAGTTCCGGCCGCAGATAGCGTCGCGGACGGACGCGCGTCTTTTCCGGCACGAGAATACATTCGCGGATGTACGCGGTGTTGATCATGACTTCGACCGCGGGCACGCGGCCGTCGCCGTCGCAGCGTCGCACCAGCCGTTGACTGATGACGGCGCGCAGCACCGCAGCCAGCTGCAGCCGAACCTGCTTCTGCTCCGGCGGCGGGAAGATCAGCGATAATACGGTTGATGGTTTCGACCGCGTCCAGGGTGTGCAACGTGGAGAACACCATGTGGCCGGTTTCCGCGGCGTGCAGCGCAGTGCCGATGGTTTCGAGGTCTCGCATTTCGCCGACCAGGATGACGTCGGGATCCTGACGCAGGGAAGCGCGCAGTGCAGCCGCAGAATGACGGCGTATCCACTTCCACTTCGCGCTGGTTGACGTAGCCCTTCTTGTCGCGATGCAGAAATTCGATGGGGTCTTCGATGGTGATGATGTGTTCGGCGCGGGTGGAGTTGATGCGGTCGCACCATCGCGGCCAGAGTCGTCGACTTACCAGAACCGCGTGACGCCGGTGACCAGCATCAGTCCCGCGCGGCATTATCGCAAACCTGCTCCACGATCTTCGGCAAGTAGAGTTCGTCGAGCGCGCGGATCTTGGTGGGAATGACGCGCAGCACCAGTCCCACGTTGCCGCGCTGCTGGAATACGTTCACACGGAAGCGGCCGAGTCCGGCCACGCCGTACGCCATGTCGATTTCGGTGGTTTCCTTGAACTTCTGCTTCTGGCGCGCCGACATCATGCTGAACGCCATGGTCAGCATGTCTTCGGCCGCTGACGCGCGGCTGGTCAGTCAGTGGATGGAGCTCGCCGTCAACGCGCAGGTGCGGATAGTTGCCGACCTTCAGGTGCAAGTCTGACGCCCGCCGCTCCATGGCGATCCGCAGCAGATCATCAATATTCATTCGACACGGCTCCCTTGTAGCTCTCGATATCATGGCGCGAATCGTCACCTTCCCCAAGATGACCTAAGTAATGGGAGAAAAGTCGTTAGTCGTTAGCTGACAGCGGGTAGCTGGGAGGGCCGGTGAGGCAGGATAGGGCAGGGTAGCGACCGGCGCACCTACAGACACAAGAGCCGCCCATGTGCAGGCGGCTCTCATGTTCTTCTCTTGAACTCCGGTCAGGCGGCGTTCGACGCCTCCGCCGGAACCCACGGCTCATCGTAACTTCCGCCGTAAATCGACGGGCACTTCGCGCCCATGGGACGCAGATAGACGGCGAGTTGGGCCGCGGTGATGGATGCTGTGATTGTTCAGGAATCCCAGGTAGAACGCCGCGGGCAGGTTGAAGGCTCCGAAGAAATCGATGGGAGCGCCGAGCTGCTCGGCTGATAGGGCAGCAATACGCTCTGCTGCCGCGCTTCATGTTTTCCTCGTACCACGCAACCAATTGGGCGACTGACTTGGGCTTGTGTTCTTCGTCGGGGCTCTCCATGTTGAACTTGCCGTCGGCGATGCCGTCCAGAAACTGCACGTCGGTGTTGGCCAGATGCCACGCCAATTCCCACGCCGTACGTCCGTTGGGATCGGGGCGATAGTCACGGCAGTTCTCGGGAACGGCTGCGAGAACCTTCGATGTCGTCTTCGTTTCGTTGGCTAGGCCTGCGCAGCATCATGTCGCGGTAGGCGGTCGCAAATTCGGGCGTGATTGCACAGTCGGCTGCCATCAAATTCCTCCTACTTCCTTGAATAAAAGTTGTCAGAGTTTCGTGGACGGATCGGGGCCTGCGATTTGCTGTGGATTTCTAGCGCCAACAATATACGCCGCATGTGACCGGGTGCGCTACTGAAGACTCGGTGATACGCACTCAAAAGCTGCTGAGGGCAAGCGTTTACCGAAATTCACTTCGCTTCCGGAATTCTGGACGAGTGTCCTGCGACGATCTACCACCGGCCGTCGTGCCATGCGAAGACGTCCGTGAAGCGGCTGAGGTGATGCACGGGCTTCCCCTCGCGGTTCGTCCCGGTTGATCGTTACACGAGCCGTCACGACCGCCGCGTTTCCATAGACCCTCACCTCGCTTTGATCCAAGTCGTACGTGCCCGTGAACTCTGTGGACAGTTCTTTTCTCCGGCTAGATCTTCCCTTCTTCGCAGTCGTTCCGCCCGTGGCGTCAGTGAACAGGAAGTCGTCGGTTTCGATCTGCTCGAGATATTTGTAGTCGCAATCGAGATTGGCCCGGGCGATCTTGCGCTCGATCTCGATCAGTTCCGCGCGAATCTGGTCCGGGGATCCCGGCGGCACGGCTTGGGCTAAGATTGCAGCGGGGAGGAGGAAGACTCCTAGGAAAAGAAGCTTGCGCATGAAAAATCTCCGAACAGTCAGACGGAGTTGAAGCGTGAATGTCAACTTGAAGGCAAAGATAAAGGGCGCTCGTGGCGCCCCTGGGATCTGACTGGAAAGGCTAGCTACACGCTGACGGGCTGCTTGCTGCGCACGGCAACTGGCGTGAGCCACTGATGGCGATCGGCCTTCTCGCCTTTCACGATTGCGTAAAACTCTTTCTGGATGGCTTTCGTGATTGGCCCCGTCACGCCCTTGCCGACGCTGATCTTATCGACAGAGCGGATCGGCGTGACTTCGGCGGCGGTGCCGCTGAAGAACGCTTCGTCGGCGAGGTAGAGCATTTCGCGTGGAATCACGTTCTCGACGATCGGGATGTTCGAGGTCGCGCGCAATCTGGAGAACGGAATCGCGCGTGATCCCGGGCAGCACGGAGTTACCGAGCGGCGCCGTCTGCAAGCGTCCCGTTGCGCACGATGAACACGTTCTCGCCTGAGCCTTCGCTAACGTAGCCATTCGTGTCGAGCGCGATGCCCTCGGCGTATCCGTTAACGATGGCTTCCATCTTGATGAGCTGCGAGTTCATGTAATTCGCGCCGGCCTTGGCCATCGCGGGCAGTGTGTTCGGCGCGAGGCGCGTCCACGAAGAGACGCACACGTCGCAACCCTGATCCGCGTCGGATCCGAGATATTTACCCCACGGATAATTGACGACGTAAACCTCGGTGGGCGAGTTGAACGGATTCACGCCCGCCTCGCCGTAACCGCGCAGCACGACCGGCCGCAGGTAGCAGGGCCACACGCCGTTGTTCGCAATCACGTCGCTCATGGCTTTGACGATGTCGTCGCGCGTGTAATCCACGTCGATCCGATAAACCTTGGCTGAATCCAGCAGCCGCTGCGCGTGTTCGTGCGCGCGGAAAATTGCCGGGCCGCCGGGCAGAGCGTAGCAACGCACGCCTTCGAACACCGACGAGCCGTAGTGAATGACGTGCGACATCACGTGAATGCGCGGCGTCGTCCCAGGCTATGAGCTTGCCGTTATGCCAGATCTTCTCGGTTTTCTGAATCGCCATGAACACTCCTCCCCCAGTCAAATTCGATGCTGTAGCTTTGCAGGCGGCGCAGATAATTCGCGGGGCCGCGCCCTTGCGCTGGCAAAATTACAGTTGATTATAACCGAGTGAAACGCGGGTTCTCGACGTCAGCGGCGCAGATTTTACGATTCCCACGGCGCGAAAGTGTGATGTCGGCGTACTTTCCGGACGGTCGGTTGGGGAGTTGGGGAGACATCTGGCATCCACCGATCCCGCCACAAGATATTATTTCGCTCCGTGGAGATGAGTTTTCAGCTCACCGAAGACGAATACGTTAGTGCTCAAATCGCATATTGGACGCGTGTTCGCCGCCCAAATCGATTTCTCATCAGGTCATTGCGGCGGTTTCTTCTTGCTGTTGGGCGTCCATGTCTTTGTTACCCGAGTTACCTCCGAGCTAGCTGACAGGAATAGCGGTTGGTTTCTCGTCGCTATGAGCGCGTTCTTATTCGTCGATCGATTCTGGTTTGCGCCTCATAGACTTCGCCGAGTGTTCCGTCGGCGGTCCGAACACAAGTTCATTTCATCGGGTTGTTATTACGGGCGAGGCATGGAGATTGTGACGCCGAATTCGTCTGACAAGTTGAAATGGGCGGCCTTTCAGAAAGCTCATGAACTTGATGCCGAATTTCTGCTGATGTACTCGCCAACATCTTTTCGTCATAATGCCCAAACGTGTGTTTGACGAAGCGGGGCTCGTTCAATTCCGGTCGACGCTTTCTGCAAATACATTAATCTGAGGAATACGGTGCCCCGGGTTCGCGCCGCTTTCTGGCGCTAACCCGGGCCTCGTCGCCTGCAAGTCTCTCGACTGGGTTTCTGTCCTCGAACCCAGGTTGGCGTCCCAAGAGTGGACGCGAACCTGGGAGCACCGATGCTGGGCCCTTTCTACTTCGTTAGACTTCACCCGAACAGTTTTGACGACGCGCTTTGGTCATGCCACACGCCTGCCGACAGCAAGAGGTGATATATCCGGAACGGGGAGTGCGCACCATTTTCCCGTCGTGACCTTAATACGACGAGCGTTCTCCTGACAAGCGTGGTCAGATCGCTGATCAGGACACAACCTCGACGTCAACAAACATCACGTCCTGAAAACCAAATGTGGCATATCCGTACGATGCTGGGCCGTTCTTGCTCGGGTGACGAGCAGCAAGCGCCTTGCTGATTCGTTTGGGATTGTCTGGAAGCGAGGCTCCCAGGGACTTTTGTTGCTTTAGAGGCATCTCGACCTTGTCGCGGTACTCTATGTACTCAGCGCGCGATTGGCCGGCGCCATAGGGCCTCAAACAGACGGCTCGAAACAAAGCTGAATTTCCGCATGAAGGCTCGAGCCAGATCGCTCGCTGTGCCTTCCGGAGTACTTTGCCCTGTCGGAAGACCGTCTTCGGCGACCCGTACCCTCGGCTTTGCGGCAACGGCTTCCGTCAGAAGAGTGACTATCAAGAGCGTGTTTGCGATCCAGTTTCCGACGTGCATATCGGTTGGATTTCGTAACTGAGTTCTTGCTTGAACTCAAAAGGTTTGGGTTCTCGGCCGGGACACTGCCGCCGTCGTCGCCGGCACGCCCGCGAGTCCGGGCATCTCATCCCCACGGAAGTACTTCGCCTTCCCCGCCTTCATCACAGGCATGGCCGCGTAAGGCTTGAGTAGTCGTTCCCAGCATTCCAGAACAAGAACCCGACTCCGCCCTTTCCTTCGACACGCGAACCTGCGGTCTCGATGTACTCGCGGCGAATACGTCCTCGTTCTCCAGCGGAAGGCCTGCAGCCATGGACGAATCGTCGCGTTGCTGTCTTTGGTGATCAGCTTGAAGCGGTCCATCGACTCGCCGATGAAGTGCTCGGGAGCGTCGCCCGGGTGGGCGTAGCCGTCCATGCCGAAGAAGTGTGAGGGATAGATCATCGGCGAGAGCACGTCGCAGTACTTCGCCATTCCCACGATGTCCTGCCCGGTGTGCGACAGGTCCACGGGCGCTGCCACGCCATCACGCCGAACACGTCAAGCGACAGGAGCATCGCCCTTCGGATGAAGCTCTGCGTAAGCATGCTTCAGGAAGTCTGTAATCACGTCGGAGCGATGCCAGGTCGGATGCTCTTTCTGGAAATAGAAGGTTGCGTCTTTCTGGTCGCCCTCGGCAGGGAAGCGGACGTAGTCGAACTGGATCTCGTCCACGCCCAGGTCGGCGACATACTTCGCCAAAGCAATGTTGTATTCCTGAACTTTCGGATTCGAGGTATCGGTCCAAACCAGCTTGCCGTTCTCCCTCCACGCATTTGCCGCTGTGCGCCGACTTCACAGCCAACTCCGGATGCGTCTCCACCAGCCGCTGGTCCCGGAAGATGGCGATACGGGCAATGGCATGCATGCCCTGCGAATGCAGGAAGCGCGCGAACTTCGGCACGTCGCGAATGTAGCACGTGCTGGCGCCCGGCCAGCGGATGGTCGAACGGAATATTCACGCTGCCATCGCTGTCCTTGATATCGAAAACCACGGCGTTGCCGCCCACTTCGCGCCAGTGCTTGATGATGCGTATCCCGTGGTCACTTCCGGCCATTACGCCGGTCAAATAGATTGCGCGTACTTCAAAATCCTTCGCTACCGGAATGGTCTTCTCGACGATCGGCGCCGCCAGAATTCCCGGCACGATTACCTGCTGACCCGCCTTCAAATTGTTGCTGGGCTGGTTGCCATTGGCCTTACGGATCGCCTCAGCCAACTCGCTCGAAGTGAGGTAGGATGTCCGCTTCACATACTGCCGGGCCAGCGACCCGGACGCTGTCCCCCGTTTGGCTTCGTACAGTTCCGTCCCCGGCGGAGCAAATACCGGATGCAGATCCGCGGGCTTCGCCGTGACAGCTGTTGCCGGAGCGCTGCTGCGTACGATTTTGGGTGCTTGCTGCGCGACTGCATGCGGCATCGATACGGAAGACCAGTTGAGAACGACCAGGATCAGTGCAAGAAAGACCCCGAAGGCAAGGGCAACATCAGCGATACGGCGCAAAGTTTTCTCCCAGAAGTGCTTCTGGGGCGGATACTACCCCGCGTTTTTTGCGCTCGAAAGTTACGTCGGACCAGAGCCAGGTAGGCTTTGGACGGTGGAACGAAAGGCTCTACATCGTTCCTGAATGCGCAAGAATTTACATTTCGCTTGCATCATTGCTGGTTGCGGATAAGTCGCTGATACGGCGTAGAAGCATCTAACACAGCAGGAAAGCGGGTGACTATGGTTACCTAAGGGGATGGCTAATCGTTTGCAGCGCCCAAGGTGCGGGTAGCGAACTGACAGAATTTGTCGCTACCTGGTTTGGAGCACGACGGTCGTCTCCCCAGGTAGTACGAACCGGCCCCCACAGACTAGAAAGGGCCTTCTGACCTTTATGAGAACGAATCTCGCCACTGTGCTCGATCCGAACCGCCGCAGCAACGACGCGAGGGAATTCGACAGCTCACTCTGCGTCGCAAGATCGTCGGGCAGGACCAGGCCGTCGAAAAAGTCGTGGAGATCTACCAGATGTTCCTGGCCGGGTTGAACCCCCGGGACGTCCGGTAGGCAACCTGCTGTTCCTGGGACCAACCGGTTCGGGAAAACCCGCGTCGTCGAGGCCATGGCCGAGTCGCTCTTCGGCGACGCACGCGCTTGCATCAAGATCGACTGCGCGGAGTTCCAGCACTCGCACGAGATCGCGAAGCTGATCGGCTCGCCTCCGGGCTACCTGGGGCATCGCGAGACCCATCCGCTGCTGACCCAGGAAGCGCTGAACCAGTGGCACACCGACAAGCTGAAGCTCTCGATCCTGCTCTTCGACGAAATCGAGAAGGCCAGCGACTCGCTCTGGCAACTGCTGCTCGGCATCCTCGACAAGGCAACGCTGACCCTGGGCGACAACCGCCGGGTCGACCTGTCGCAGTGCATCATCATCATGACCTCGAACCTGGGCGCCGGGAAATGACCGGCCTGGTCGACGGCGGCATGGGCTTTGCCACCCACGTCACTGAAGTTGACGCGAAGTTCGACGAGAAGATCTACCGCACGGCCGTCGAAGCCGCCCGCCGGAAATTTACGCCCGGAGTTCATGAACCGCATCGACAAGGTCGTGGTCTTCAAGACTCTGCGCAGCGAGCACCTGCACCCAGATTCTCGAAATCGAATTGGGCATGGTGCAGCAGCGCGTCCTGCATGGCCGCCGGCGCGAACCAGTTTGTGTTTCACCTGCACGCCGAAGGTCAAAGACTTCCTGCTGAAGGAAGGCACAGACCCGGCGTTACGGAGCGCGCCACCTGAAGCGTGCCATCGAGCGCAACATCGTCTTCCCGCTCGCCAACCTGGTTGCTACCGGACAGGTGAAGCTGGGCGACTTCGTCCGCATCGATCTGACGGGCGAGAGCCACATGACCTTCGTTAAGGAGGCGGAAGGCGCGATGGTGCCGGTCATGCTCGAACGCTACGGTGCAGTGTCAGCCCAACCCGCCGCCGCACGGGCAGTGAAGACCGTGAATGCCCGCCGCGCAATTCGAGCGAATCCGGGGCTGGCAGAAACCAAGTAATTGTCTGACTGCAAAGGCAGAGAGGCGCCGCTTGCGGCGCCTTTCTGCTTCTTGGGCTGCTCGAATTTGAGCGCGGTGACGGGTGGAGACCGCGGCTAAAGCCGCATCGAGGTTAGGGCATGCGGCAAGCCTGAAGGCGTGCCCTGATACGAACCTCTCTCTTCGTTGGCGGTTCGGAAAAATTGGATCGTTTGCACGAAAGCGAGGAACGGAAAAGCCGAGGATGAGCGGTGGAATCACCGTAGATTCCCAATTTGGGCACTCCTGAGGTCGTTCACCTTCAAATCAGCCCTTGCCCCAATTGCTTCGTATCGGGGCACGCCTTTCAGGGCGTGCCGCCGCGCGGCCGCGATTTAAGATGCGGCTTTAGCCGCGGTCTGCAACACACATTACGACTCGTGACGGTCATCACCGCCGCTCGCCTGATCTGCCATCTACAACAAATCCCATGTCCATCCCTAATCGCTCATTCACACATCCTGCGAACATAGCCGCCAGCGAGCGCACTTTTCTTCATCACCGCAAGTCCACATGATGGGGCAAAGCGGCGATCTTCTTCAGTGATCCAGCCGCGCCGCGCCGAACTCTGCTTCATTCGCACGATCCAAGACTATCGAGGCTCAACGAGGATTTCTGCTGCACGAGTTCGTCGTGATGCCAAACCACGTGCAACCCTCCCTCGTGACCGTCGACATCGACGTGACGATCGAGACAGGCTGTTCAACTGAGTAAAGGGCGGATTTTCCTTCCGGGCAGGGGAAGTTGTTGAGGGATTGGAGCGCCCTTCTGGCAGAAAGGTTTCTCCGAGGTGCGTGTTGTCGATTCGGACAGTTTTGAGAACCATCGCCGATATATCACCATAACAATCCGGGTGGAAGCAACGTCACGGTGGCCAGTCCGGAAGAGAATATCCATACTCGTCGGCTCCATCTCACATCGGATGTTGACCCGATCCCCGACCGGCTCAAGTAGCCGGTTTTCTCGGGGGAGTTCTATGCGATCGGTCTCAGAGGCTGAGAGCCGCGGGAGGGTGATCCAAAGTTGTGCTTGGAGCTTGGGACCGCGGCTACAGAAGCCACTCACGAGGAGCTGGAGTCTTTGCGGCACGCCGGGAGGCGTGGCCCTGATACTGAATCCCAACGGAGCGAGAATGGCGATGTCGACGAGGAATCCAAGGTATTACTGCCGAGAGGCAAACAAATCACAGAGGGAAGGAACAGAAGGAATTAAAGAGAACGTCCGATTCCTGAGACCCAAGACCTGAGACCTGACACCTGGATCTTCTACCCGCCCTGCTTCAAGCTCCGTCAACACCTGCCGCGCGATTTCTTTCAGAGTCTCGAACACGCCCGCGCCCTGGAAGGCCACTGCTTCGATCACGGGTTCGTTCTTGCGGCGAAGTTGTTTTGACAACGCGTCGACCGGCAGCACGTTCGGCAGGTCGCGCTTGTTGAGTTGCAATACGTAGGGAATCTTGTTGAAGTCGTAGCCGTGTTCTTTGCAGGTTGGCCATCAGGTTGTCGAGCGCTTCGACGTTGGCGTCCATGCGCTCTTCCTGCGAGTCGGCGACGAACACGATGCCATCCACGCCGCGCAGGATCAGCTTGCGGCTGGCGTCGTAGAACACCTGGCCGGGCACCGTGTACAGGTGGATGCGAGTTTTGAAGCCGCGGACCGAGCCGAGATCGAGCGGCAGGAAATCGAAGAACAGCGTTCGCTCGGTCTCGGTCGCGAGCGAGATCATCTTGCCCTTCTGCTGTTCCGGCGGTCTTCTGGTAGATGAACTGCAGGTTCGTCGTCTTGCCGCCCAAGCCGGCGCCGTAGTAAACGATCTTGCAGTTGATCTCGCGGGCCGCAAAGTTGATGAAACTCAAGAATTTCCTCTGAATGAACCTGCGGCGAAAGCCCCCTCCCGCTGGAGTGCCAACGCCAGAAATATCCTTGGGTACTGCAGGCTTTTATACCACACGCCCTCAAAGTACCGGCAGGTTACCCCGTTACTGATGGGAGCATCCTCGGATTCAGGATTCCCTATTTGGCTGTGGGAAGCGGGTAGTACCCGTCTTTGGCGTTGATCTTCAGCCCGGACGCGCGACCTGCACCTCGATGTCGCGATATGCGCTGCTCGGCGTCGCACGTGTGTATAGCCCAGCGTGTACTGGTTGCGGGCATCGCCCGTAGCGCGGGCGTAGGCTACTTCTCGATATTGTCTCGCGTCAACTCGGTGAACTACCTCGCCCCCGGTCGCCGCCGCGTATTTCGGGCAAGATGTTGGTGTAACCGTAGTGCGGCAGGCGAAACTTTTCCAGCTTGCTGTAGACCGGAATCGCCGCTGCCTTCCACGCCAATCGCGTACACCGATGATCTCGCGCTGACAGCAGAACCTTCAGCGTGTCGCTATAGAAACCCGGCTGCCATATTCGCGGCCGTCGCTGATGATGAAAATGATCTTGCGGCGCGCGCGATCACGCTTGCCGAGATCGAGCGCTGCCCGCAGAATCGCATCGTTGAGCACGCGCACATTCTTTCGGCGGCGCGATGATTCGGTTGCGCTCCCGGACGCTCGACCGGAATTCCATTCACCGTCGGACCCTGCGGGCCGAGCGGTCCATTCATCACCGGCGCGCCGTTGTTTCGGCCGCGCTCCAGTCTTCATCTGGTTCAGTACCGACGGTCAGCTTCTGTCCGGTCGCGGAGAAGTCTGAAACCTGGCTCACCGTGCTGCTGTAGGTGTAGAGCGACACTTCGTCGTACGGGCTGAACGCTCCCGACAGCGACGAATAGGTCTGGCTGATCTTCTGGACCTGCAGTGTCAGGCATTCCGGTATCCAGAATGATCGCCGCTGATAACGGAAACGGATCACTCGTGAAGAACTTCAGGTCCTGCTTCTTGCCGTCTTCGAAGACCGAGAAATCGTTGGGCAGAAGTCCATCGGACCATGTGACCCGAGGTGTCCTTCACCGTCACAGGTACCAGGACGAAGTTCGTTACCACGCGGAAGCGTAGAGAGGTCTTCCCGGCGTGTTCATTTGATCGCGCGGAACGCCGCCCGGCGGGACGGTGTTTACGGGCGGCATGGGCGGAGGAGTCGTTCCGTCGTTGGCCGTAGCCGGCTGGCTGGGCAGAGCGTATCCTGGCCTCGCCGGCGTGGGCGCCGGTTGCTCGCTCTCCGGCTGCGGTCGGCCGGACGGGAGATTCGTCGGAATGGCGTTGTACCGGCCGGAACCGCCGAAGGCGCGTCCGGGATATCCTGGACCTGCCTGTTTTTGGGCTTGATCCTGCGCCAAGGCTACAGCTACCGCCAGAAGCAGCGCGGACACCACCGCCGCGCCCCAAGCCTTCCGAATCCACTGATCCAAGGTCATCTTCTCCGCTGGCAGGCAACCGTCTGTTCCTTCGGATGCTCAAATCCTTTCAGATTGGTGCATCTAACCTTACAGGAATAGACTAACAAAAGTCCCACGAGAATTTCTGGATGCTCAAAGCCCATTCGCTCCCAGTAGCATCTTATTCTGACGTGTGTTTTGGCGCTGGCGCCGTTCGTTGCTGCCCAGTCTCTCCCCACCCTGCAGGATCACACCGCATGACCAGGACCAGGATCAAAATCAGGACCAGTCCGTGGAGACCCTCAAGGTGCGGGTCAACGTCGTCCAGTTGTTCTTCAATGTGAAGGACAAGAAGGGCGCGCTCATCCCCAGACAGACCAAAGGACGATTTCGACCTCCTGGAAGACGGCAAGCCGCAGACCATCAAGTACTTCGCCGCCGAAAGCAATCTCCCCTTACGCTCGGCATTCCTGATCGACACCAGCGGCAGCCAGATGCAGCGTGCTGGAGATGGAAAGGAAGTCGGCGGAGCCTTCCTCAACGACATACTCCGTGAAAAAGGACGAAGCTTTCCTGATCGGCTTCGACGTCAACGTCGACCTTCTCCAGGACTTCACCAACGACGTCCACCGCCTCAAGGCTGCCATGAACAAGACCCGGATCAACACCGGAGGCGGAGGTGGGACCATCATCCACGGGGCGGTGGAACCCAGTGCCGACCAGGCCCGCCCGCGCGGCACCTTGCTCTACGATGCCGTCTATCTCGCGGCCCACGATGAACTGGCGCATGAGGTCGGCCGCAAAGCCAATGATCCTGCTGACCGACGGCGAGGATCAGGGCAGCCAGCTGCGGGTTCGCGACGCCATTGAGGCAGCCCAGAAATCCGGATTCGATCTGTTATGTGCTGATGATTGCCGACCGCGGCTTCCTACGGAGGGCTTTGGCGTACTCCGGCGACTCGGAGATGAAGAAGCTCGCCAACGAGACCGGCGGCCGCGTCATCGATGTCGGCAACAAGATGGACAAGCTGAAGGAAGCCTTCGATCAGATCGCGAAAGAGCTACGCAGCCAGTACAACATCGGCTACACGCCCGCCAATACCAAATCAGGACGGCGCCTTTCGTCAAAATCGAGCTGCGCTCCAAACAGGGCTACAAAATCCAGACGCGCAGCGGCTACCGGCGCCGTAGGCCCACGAACAGAGACTAACGCCGAGGCGATTGGCCCGATTGAAACTGAAGGCCTGGCGTCTGTTCTCGAGCCTGTCGAAGAAAACCTCCAGAGCCGCCCGTGTCCTGCGGCTTGAGGTAGGCTTACCGAGCCCCGTCGTAGGCGCGCCACGTAGCGGCATCTGCCCAGGTCCTGACCGGAAATATCCAGCGCGCAGCAGCGCCCACTCATGTTGTGCGTGAGGCTCAACAGCGAATCATCCAGCCAGGACACGAAACTAGCCGCGGCAGTCATCCGCGAAGGATGCGAGTACATCCCAGACTCAGCTAGGGAAGCTGCCGCCCGTTCCTGCACAGCGGAGAGCGGATCGTTGCGGAACCGGTCGAGCAGGAGAGGAATCGTCTCCTCGGTTCCCAACCAGCGACAGCCCATTCACAGCCGCAGCCCGTACGTCGACCTGCGTATCCGTCAAATGCGCGCTGATCGCCTTCGTGGTGTGCACCGGATCGACCCCCGGTTCCCGAGCGCTCCGAGCATCCAAGGCGCCCACACGCGGGAACTCGGATTGTCCGCCGCTTGTTCCACAGCCTTTAGGTCCGGCGTCGTCCATGGTCACGCCGTCAGCGCCGCTCTGCCTGCATCGCCGCCTCGCGGGCATGCAGATCAGGCAGGTTCAGCGCGGCCCCCAATCGATTGCTCGATTTCGCGTGCGGTGGGTTTTCCGGTCCAGTTTCCCGAGATCTGCAGAGACCCGCAGTCGGCGGCCGCCACTGCGTCGCCCGGCGACCACCTTCTGCAGCAATTGCTCGGCTTCCGCCTGCCGCGCAGGATCGAGCGACGAACGAGGATCACGCGGCTGGGTCCGCGTCGCGACTTGCTGCGTGGACGACTGCCGCCCCGCAATCTTCAATCCGAGTATCGCGAACCCGGCCGCCGCCCGTCGCAATCGCCGCAGACCGCCATCGCCGCATTCACCGCTGCGGGCGAAGCCGGCGCGACCGGCACCCGCACTGGCTTGAAGAGAATGATGGCCGAAGTGGCTGGAAGGAGCGTCGTCGAGGCCTTCTCGATCTCCGCCAGCGTGCGGATCACATCCTCATCAGCCGGCTTGAGGTCCTCGCCCGACGAATGCCAACTGCAGGCCGCCACGCGCTCAAAACCCATGCAGCAAAGCGTAGGCCAGCCATGGGCTGTCACAAATTACGGAGTACGAACAGGAAGTTACGCCGAATGCCGCAAGGGCGCGGGCGCTTTGAGTGCTGGCGCTTCAGCAGAAGCAGGTCGCAGGCCTGGTCCACGGCCGCTGGTTGTGCTCCAGGTCCACGATCTCGCTCAACATGCCGCGGAGGCTTCAGGTCCCGCCGGCAGAAAACGCAGCGTGTCGACTGCGTACACCACTCGGCCAAAAGCGGTGCATTTGTAGTTGGGAAAAAACTTCATGCTTGGAAATTAGCACTGAACAGTCCGCTCCCGCCACGTACTCTTTTTCTAGCTACGGCAACTTTGTTGAACCCTTCTGTGCCGTCTACGAGTTTTTCTTTTGCTGAGCCTCGACGCCGCGCCTTGCTACACTACTACCCATCTTTCCGCTATGATTGAAACAAGAGAAGCAAAGACTCGCAGCCGTCCTCCGCACCTGAATATCTGTTTCTCGAAAACATTGCCCTGAAACTGGTGCTTGAACATCAGGAAGTTTCAAATTGGCAGCGGTTGCTGGAGCACCTTCTTGCCGACAGAGAAATGCTGGCTGGCGTTCGTCTCAAGTTTAAGGATCTCTATGCGAAATCGAAGGCTCAAAGGATCCTTCTTCAGAGCCCTGGAAGCCTTTCGGGAGAATTGCCGAGGCGGGAAAGCCCGCACTGACGCACGCAGCGCTCTATTAGCTTGCAGATTTTTCGGTCCTTCACGCGCCGCACAAACTTCAGCCTCTGACCACACATCCGATACCGCGCGCACACCTTCACATCCACCAGTCCAGCGCCAACCCGATTCGCCGCACGTCATTCTCATTCATGTCCGTCGCCACGCCCGGACGCCTTCTTCGGCCACGCGAACCCAAGACATTCCGTCTGGCGCCAACTTGCCCCGCCGAGACGCGTGGACTCCTGCGTTAACTCGAGACCGCTGCTTGCTAACAAACACCATCGCGAAATCAATCGGCCCACCATCGAGATGGAGCACTTCGCGTCCAACGCATCGCTCGCAGCTCCGTCCGCACGTCCGCCGGCAGCCCGACGAACGTCACCCGCTGCTCCGACTCGATGCTCCAGCTTTTTAGGAAGAGGAGTGCCCGAATATCCCTGGCATCGCTCATTGCGCGGGAGGCCAAATACCCGCGCCGCGAACGCACATGCAGATTCTTGCGATCGGCTGCCACGATTTCGGTGCGCGTATACGCCATCCGCCCGGAAGTCCGCCGGCCGATACGACACTAGCGCGCCTGGCTGCGCAGTTCGTCCTGACTCTCCGCGAACGCGTTGGCCACATCGCGCAGCTGGAGAGGGAAGAATGCCGCCCGCCAGTCGCGCTCGGCGATCCGTTCCAGCACCTTGTCGCCCTTGCCCTTCATCCCCGGAGATGTTCGTGCTGATCGTGTACACAATCGACCTCGGCACGCTGCGCCATTTCGATCGCTTCTTCGCGCGTCACGTGGCCTTTGATTGTCGCTCGCCGTCGCTCACAGCAGGACGACCTGCGCGCCTGCGCAGGGCCAGTGCGGCGTGCCTTCAGCAGCTGTCGCGGCAGGAGAAGTACAGCGCGTCGAACATGGCCGTGCCGCCGCCCGGCCGCAGCAGCCGTACTCCGCGTGACAGCGCTTCCGTGTTGTCGGTGAAGTCCTGGGTGACTTCCGGGCGTCGACATCGAAGCCGACGACGAACGCCTTGTCATACTGCGGGCGAATCGTCTGGTTGCAGAAACTCAATGGCTGATTCCTGCTCGAACTTGAAGCGGTCGCGCGCCGAGTTAGCTGGCGTCCACCAAAGCGCTCGCCCACCTGCAGCGGCAGATCCGTCTGGCTTGCGAAATCCTTCACTTCCCTCCACGGCGGGCTTCGGGTCGTCAATCACCTCTGAAGTCACTCTTGCCGAGATCTTTTTCAACATACCGTCCCATGCTTATCGGTGACGGTAGAACGACCAACGTTGACTTCGTGGACGGTCTCTGCGGATGGTTGCGATCCGACTTCCGTCATCCTGGCGTGGAAGCTTTTTGCTGTCCGCTGGCGGGCGCGGTCCCGACCATTCGACTTTCGCATCTTTGCAGCGGGCGCTGCCGGAGATGCCATGACGGCACGCCAGTTGCTGGTGTCGCCGGTGTGAAGTCCTCTTTTGTTGCCAATGACGGCTGAGAGCCGCGCTGAGCCGAAGGAGCGGGACGGCGCTCACTTCATTCCGGAGCCTGAGCAACCGCAATCGCTGCCAGGCGCTTCATAGGCAGCTGGATCCCTCAGGAAGAAGAATTGCCCGGAATCCCATTAACTCCCATTGCATATAAGCTTCTGGCGGTGCCTCGGGGACCCTTCGACCGTGCAGTCCCGTCGACCCGGGAGTCCCACCAGTACACGGCCAGCCCTTCTTGGCGTGCATTTCAGAGCGACCTCAGCGGCGATCTTTGCGGTTTAGAAGTTCTTCGGGGTTGGCTTGAGCCCCCGAGCAGCCTCGATTCAACCAACGATCCCAGGGCGCCCCATTCGCTCCAGAAACTCCCGCAACTCCTCAGGCAACTCCCGCTCAGATGCCAGCTTCTCCTCCAGTCCGCGGATGCCGCAACCCAGCGCCGCCGCATGAGAGGAAGTCTCTCATCCGAAAGCCAGCGTCCCGCTCCGCCCCCTTCACCTGCGTCGGTGCCCCGTTACACCCGTATCGCCGACTACCGGATGCCCAGTCGAGCGCCGGATGCGCGCGGATTGGTGACGCGTCAGTCGTCCGCGTGCCGATCTTGCTAAATGGCGCAGCGCACGAACCCCCAGCAGGTGGAAGATGAATCCACCTGCGGTCCACGCGGCAGTGCTGTTGATGGCCGCGCGCTCGCCTCGCGCCGCGTCACGTCAGCCGTGCGCGGCCGGAGACGCCGTCGCGGCACAGATGCACTCCACCTGTCAATCGTGCGCGCGTCGGCGCTGCCTGCTGCATCGTCCAGTGTAACACGTGCGAGTGTCACAGGCCTTGGCATTCACTTCGCAGCCCGGCAAGCTGCGCCGCCAGCTTGCGATGCGCCTCATCGTTCTTCGCCACCACGATCAAGCCCGCTGGTTTCTTTGTCCAGACGATGCACGATTCCGGGCCGCAACTCTCCGCCGACGTCCGAGAAAGCCGACCAGATCAGATGCTGACAGCGCGTTCACCAGCGTTCCACGATTGCGTGCGCATCCTCGGTCGCCCCGCTCCGGCATGCACCATCATCCCGGCCGGCTTGTTGATCACGGCCAGGTCGTCGTCTTCGTAAACAATGTCGAGTGGAATATCTTCCGCGATGGCGCGCAGCGGTTCAACCTTCGACCGGCCCAAGCACCCGGATCTCCTCGCCCCCCGCGCAGTCGCAGGGGAAGCCTTACCGGCCTTTCCATCCCACCAGCACCAGTTCTTGCTCGATCAGTTGCTGCACACGCGCGCGGCTGACATCACGCAAAGCTTCGCAACAAGGAATTGATCCAGACGCCCGCCAGGAATCTTCCGCAGCAACCGCAAAATTTGTTGGAAGTGTTTGCGACATCGAGTCGCAGCAGAGTCTAGCTGAATGGCGGTACTGAAACACACTCGGAAGCAGAGCAACGGCGGCGTCTGGAAGACCCAAGACCCTAACACCTAAGACCCAGCCCCAAAATCTAGGGCCCAGAGACCCCAGCACCTGAGACGTGACACCCCGATCGCACGCCGCCTTCAAAGAACCAGATCACTCCACCCACCACCACCAACCCGATTGCAATCAACTTTGCGTTCCACCCATCCGTCCGCCAAACACCACGCCACGCCCCGGATCTCCGCGCCAGGAATTCCAGAAAGAACCGCGCCACGCCGCACTGAGATCAAAATACGCCCCCAAACACCCTGACCATCAGATTTTTTCCGCTTCAACATCCAAACATCAGCAGAAAGAAATTCGCCAACTCCACGGCAGACTCAAGCACTGTGCGTCGGTTCCGAGTGCGCTCGTTCAATGGTGGCCCGCCAAATCCCGTGCGCCACCCTGACTCGTGAACGTCACGCCCCACCACGCATGCGTTGGCTTCCCGAAACAACACCCGGCCGCAAAGCATCCCACGCGACCAATTGCGTGTCCCAGCGCCAGCCCGGGCGCAAACGCGTCGCAGGTCGCTAGCGCCGGCATGTGATTTCGCCGGATGTACCACGCGGCCGCCACCAGAGCCGCAATCAATCCGCCGGAAAACACGCCCCCAGCCTGCAGCGTGCTGATACTGAAAATATCCGTCCAATGCGGATAGCTGCTCCAGTCGTAGGCGACGTATAGAGCCTTGGAACCGATAATCCCGCAGAGCAACGACCAGGATGCCAAGATTCCAGGCCTTTTCTGGATCGATGTCCTGCCGCGCCGAATTGCGCACACTGATCCAAAGCCCCAGCAGGACGCCGGTGGCCACCAGCAGCCCATACGTAGGCAGGAAAATCGTCCTATATGAAAAATTTGGGGATACACGTTTTATTGGATGCGCGACGAAAGAATCGCGTCAATTTCAGTTTAACAGGAGAAAAGCGAAGGGACGCTACCAGCCAACGACCATAGCCACCAGCCAAAACAAAGCCGACCCGCTGAACCGTGCGGTGGGCCGAGAATGAACCCGTCCTAGACGGTGGGAACCTGCCCGAGACCCTTAGGCATCTCCGCGTGGCGGAGCATCGCACACCGGATCTTAGTTCGAGTCAAGTCCCCGTTCATTCGGTGTTGGTCCAAAAATCGGTGACCACCACACCAACTCCGCAGGCCGGCTTTCAGGTTGGATGCTAGGCAAACCTGAAGAGTTTCGCAAGTCCTGTCCTGTAAAAGCTGGCAACACGCGATGCTGATAAACCCACGAACGGGAAGGCGCGAGTTTACTCGTGCCCTCGCCAACTCCGCGAGAACAGCGCTTCAGCGTCTGAGGTGAGCCTTAACTTCGTTCGCGACATCACTGTCGCGACCAAAACAAAAAAGCCACCAAAGGCGGCTCCTTGCAATGAAGAAATTACATTTGAGAAATTGCAGGAGATCTCAGCCCGCCTTCACGCCAACGCGCTCATCTTCCAGCACTTCGTCCAGCGCGCTCGAAAGCCGATGCGCCCGCTGCACGATCGTCGACGCTCCCACGTGGCTGTTGCGCTTCAGCAAATGATATTCATCCGCAATTATTCAACGCCGCCAGCACCGCCAACCGTACCGTATCGATCGTATTGGTCTGCTCCGCGACCGCGCGCATCTTGGCGTCCACGTATTCTCGCCAGCTTCAGGATGTAGTCCGGATCCGAGCCCCGCAGATTACTGACGCCTGATCGAAATCTCGACCCGCACGCTGCTGTTGCTCGCGTCCTTTGTGGGATTTTGCCGCGTCGCCGTTGCCATAGCCTTGCTCCTCTCTTCCGGGTCGACCGCAGGCTAGGCTGGCTACCTGCTCTTCGCCCGCCGCGTCGATTTGCCGCATCATCTTTTTCCACCCGACGGCGAACTTCTTCGCGGGTCTTTGCGGAGCTGCACGGCTTCCCGGCGCAGCGACTCGGTTTCTTCGTCCCGATCCCGCAGTTGCTGCTTGAGACGCTGTACGTCCCGCTCGGCCGCCGCTTTTGCTTCGCGCGCAGCCTTGTACATCTCAATAGTGCGATAAACCTTGTCTTCCAGCGCCTGGAAATCGTCGGTGGGAACCCTCAGCAGATACCTCGTCAACCGCTTTCAGAGCCATGACTCACTTCTTCCCGAGAGAAAAATTATCGAACTTAACCGCAGTATACCCTAAGCCTGCGAACTACTAACCGCGAAAATGTCGACTGATTAGAGAACCGTGTGGCGAACACTCTTGTGCGTGCTCGGCGAGATGTAAGACCATGATTTATGCCGCAAATGTTTTCAAAGTCTCAAAACCAGCCACCAGTGCCCGATCACACGGAATCTGGCGTCTCTTCGCACAAACTGCACTCGCGCCTCCACGCCGGCCCGGGGCAATTCCACCAGCTGATACTCGAGCTCCGCATGCGTCGACGCCAGAGCTTCGTACGTTCGCACCGCTTCCCCGAAATCCTGTGTTCGCTCGCGATCCTGACGGAAAATCTCCTCCAGGGGCGCGATCAACACCCGTGCGTGATAACGGAAAATCTCGGTAGCTTTTTTCACATGCTCAGGCACCGGGCAGCTTCATCAGCCGCAAATACCCTGCAACATCGGGAACTCCGCGGTCAAGGAACACGGTTCCGAGCCTGCTGCTCGGCGGTGCGATACGATCGCATCTCCCACTCCAGCATCATCTCGGCGAAACAATGCTGGATCGATCCACGGCAAGGCTCGTCCGCCGGTCGCGACCTGATCCTGAATGATTCCGCGCCCCGCCTCCAGTGTCCTTCCGAAGCCCGCGCGTTCGAGCGCATCGATGAGCGATGCTCTTGCCCGATCCCGGGCCGCCTGTCACGACGATGAACCGTTCGAAATCGCTATCCACCAGTCTTTCTTCCTGCCGGCTGCACTTTCTTCAAGCGCTTTGCCGCTTCATCCAGCGATCTCGTCGCGTTTGCCAAAGGCGAACCGCACCTGGTGCGCTCCATCTTTCCGATCGCGATAGAAGCTCGAAACCCGGCACCGCCGCCACGCCAATTTCGCTCACCAGGTAGGTCGTGAACGCAAGATCGTCCGCGTAGCCGAAGCCGCTGATGTCGGTCATCACGTAGTACGCGCCCCTGCGGAAGAAAGCATCGGAACCCCGCCGCCTCAAGCGCAGGCACCAGCCGGTCGCGCCGCTTGCGATATCCGTCCGCGAGCTTCGCGTAATAGCTTTCCGGCATGCCCAACGCCGAAGCCCCTGCTTCCTGTAGGCGGCGCCGGGGCACCCACGGTCAGAAAATCATGCACCTTGCGGATCGCGTCCGTGATGCGCGGCGGCCCGATCGTCCACCCCACCCGCCATCCCGTCACGCTGTACGTCTTCGACATTCCGTTGATGGTGATCGTCCGCTCTTCCATGCCAGGGAAGCGATGCCATCGAGATGTGCTTCGTGCCGTCGTAAAGAATGTGCTCATAGATCTCGTCGGTGATCGCGAGCACATCGAACTCCACGCACAGATCGCGAATCAGTTCCAGTTCCGACCGCGTGAACACCTTGCCGGTCGGATTGTTGGGCGTGTTGACGATGATGGCTTTCGTGTTCTTGTGGAACGCCTCGCCGCAGCTCCTGCTCGTCGAACGTCCACTCGCCGCCGGCCTCGCGCGGTGGGCGCAGCTTCACGAAGCGTGGATTCGCACCGCTCAGAATCGAATCAGGACCGTAGTTTTTCGTAGTAGGGCTCGAAGATCACGACTTCATCGCCTGTGTTACAGACCGCCATCAGCGTGGAGATCATCGCCTCGGTCGATCCGCAGCACACCGTCACCTTGCTTCTCGGGATCGACCTTTACGCCCTGCCATGCTCGCATCTGCCGGGCGATCGCCCCGCGCGAGGCTCTTCGCACCCCACGTGATCGCGTACTGGTTCACGTCGGCGCCGATCGCTTCCTGCGCTGCTTGCTTGATCTCCGCGGGAGCGGAAAGTCTGGGAACCCCTGCGCCAGGTTGATGGCCCCATGCACCATCGCCTGCCGCGTCATCTCGCGAATCACCGACTCCGGTAAAATGCGACACGCGGTCGCTGAGAAAGTGCTTTGATCGCGCAACCACTTCAGTCATAGTTGCGCCAGACTAACATGGGAATTCCCGCCATGCGACGTGCGCCCAGATCGAAATGGCCACAGTGCGAGCCAAACAAAGCTCTCCGCTTCGCGCTGTTCGTCCTGCTGCTCGCCCCATCCGCCGCTTCCGAGCGCCCGACCGGCGTTCGAGGCCAGGTGGTCTACGAAATCGATGGCCGGCCCTTACGCGACGTGTACGTCCTTGCTCACCTGATTGAAGGGAAGGGGAGCGGGAGTCGATCGCTCACACCGATTTTACCGGCTAGTACGAATTACCTTTGGCCCCGGGAATTTACGACGTGATGATTTCATCCGCGGTGACTAATCCGACCTGTCGGAAGATCGAAGTTTCCCCCGACGGTATGATGGTCGATAACGTCAAGCTGACAGTAACCGACATCGAGTTGAACGTGGACTAACCGCAGCGACGGACTCAAAGCAGCATGCTAAGCAGAATTGCAGAATTAACATCTGCAATCCTGACTCCCTATTTCCTCCAAACTCTCTTCCGCACATCCGGCCAGAACTCGGCGAACGCATTTCCCGACATTCGTCCCACTACCCCAAGCAAGCATCGCAACGCTGCATTCCCCGCAGCGTTCTCGTTGGGTACGCGCCATGTATTCGACAGAAAGTTGTTCCCGACATTTCCGATGTATCGCGCGTATGCGGGATGCAAAGTGCCATCGCGGCGCGGCGCCACGAACGTGGTCTTGATTACATACTTCACCCGCGTTCCGAACCCACGCCGCGGGGACGGAAAATATCGCGGATCCTCGCCCCACAGTGAACCCAGCGACGCTTCGATCCGCGTTGCCCGTGGACACACCGTCAAACGCATGCCATAGCGTTCCCCAAAGCCTTCCCAATGCGGCCCGTACTCTTTCGGCCGGTTGATTGCCGTGCTGGAAGCCGGCGCTGATCGGGCCAGCAGCCAGCAGGGCTCAACGGCCCCGCCGTTGATACCACGAACCACTTCATCCGATCGCTCGCGTTCGGCGGTTGATAGTTCGTAAGCCTTTCGTTCCCCGCCGCAAACTGCTTTGACGCTTCGCCTTCTATTTGCCCAAGTGCCGGTATCGCCAACAACAGCGACACCACGAACCACAAACCCTTCATGCTGCCTCCCAAGCTGTATCCAGGACGGACGTGAGACGCGTTCCCGACCCCTTGCGTTGCATCTAGTGTGGTCCGCCCGTCCAGAAATCCCGCCACTTGTGATTCCGCGGCGCTTTGAAAAGCGCCTTTCCGAGCCAATAGAAAACGCGGCCTCCGTAGGAAGCCAGCGTCTCACCACTATCTATAATTCTATTATATCACCCTAGCTAATCCAAATTGTGCCATGTTAGCAAGATTTATATTTGCCCTCGGGGCATGCAGTTAGCGAAATCTCACCGGCCCGCCCCCTTGACAGGATTTCTCAGGAAAACCCGCATGGGATCTACGCGATTTCCGTGGAAGATCTGAGATCGGTTCGCAAAAATCCCGAAAACCCTTGAGTCCCGGGTACCGTACGACCCCTTCCAACTTACAGCGAATACATGAAGTTGCAAAAAGCCGCTGCCTCATCTGATCCCTTGTGAGCACAAAACCACAACTCGAGACCGCTACCGAGCGAATGGCCCATGGGAAGACCGTGCGCAACACGATTCTGTTGCGTCTTCCCGACAATGAATTTGAGGCCATTCAGCCTCATCTTCCGTTTCACCAACCTCAACCTCGCCACCCTGCTGCAGCGCGAGCAAGAAGCAATCGATTCTGTGTATTTCATGAATCGCGGCATCGCATCCATGCTGGTCGAGACCGACGACGGTCGCAGCGTCGAAGTCGGAGTATCGGGCCGCGAAGACATGATCGGCCTCCCGCTGGCGGCCGGTCTTGAAAGCCATCCCCACAACATCATCGTGCAGGTTCCGGGCGACGGCTTTCAGGTCGACAGCACTGTCATGCGTCGCGCCATCTGCGCCCTGCCCGAGCTCCGCCGGATCCTGGTACGCCAGCTCGGTATCCGCTCCGTGCAGTTCGCGCAGAATGCGGCCTGCAACCGCCTGCACAACGTGCGGCAGCGCCTCGCGCGTTGGCTGCTGGTCACGCTCGATCGCATCGACTCGAATCTCATCACCACCACGCATGACTTCCTGTCGAAAATGATCGGAACCGACCGCCCGACTGTCAGCGTCGCGGTGGCCGACCTGGAGCGGGACGGGATTATTTCCCGCAGCCGCGGCTCGATTTTCGTAGTAAACCGGGCTCTGCTCGAGCAGCAATCCTGTAAGTGCTACGCTGCTTTCAAGCAATTTAATGCCGAGTTAGGCCTGGGACCGGAGCGGCCTATGTAGGCCAGCCGACCGACTCCCCCACAGGCTACACGGTAGTCTCAAGTTCACGCAGGACAAGTCAGACGCTTTCTCAATGGGAGAGAACTACTCGTCATGGTGAACACTGAAGAGCGGTGGAGGCAGCTGTGTGCCGAAGCCGCTGTGGAACAAGACCCCCAAAAACTCATGGAACTGGTGAAGGAGATCAATCGCCTTCTCGACTTAAAACAGCAGCGCGGCCGCGCCGAATATAGGAATCGACGCAAGAAGAAGGCAAGCCGCCTACAGAATCCTGACGTCAGCTGCCAGTTTCGGCATCCATCCCCGCTGAAATTTTCCGCCAACATATCACGAATTCCCGGACCAACTCGACGCCCACGCCACACGTGTCGGTGCGCGCGTATCTATCTGCCTCGGGGGGACGTTTCACATGGAAGCCCTCGGGAGAGGGCCCGCCTTCAGGCGGGCCATGAGGGTCCAGGAACCATCGTGCCTTTAGGCGCTGAGGGCTTCGGCACTCGATCGCGTGCGCGCCTCAAGTGGCGTCTCCGATTTCTGCAGTTGCGCTGCCACGTTCTCCATCTGTCTCATTGCACGCAGATGATTGCGCCCGGCAATCTTCAGAACATCCTCGTCAGAATATTTACGCTGCAACAGCTCCGCGAACAAATACGGATAGCGAGTAACGTCCTCGAGTCCTTGCGCCATCGATTCGCCGCCCACGTCGTAGTAATCCGCGCCGATGCCGATATGATCGACGCCCGCAACTTGCCGGATGTGATCGATATGATCGGCCACGTCAGAAATCGTCGGACGGGGGAATGGATTGTTCTTGTCCCACTCCTTCATCGCTTTCGTGATGCCCTCATCGGTACTCTCCTCGACATGCAGTTTGCGCACCGCCTCGCTGCGCCGGTCCTGCCAAGGCTGGTTCTTCGTCGAGATAAATTCCTTGATGAAATTAACGTGGATCACCCCGCCGTTGGCAGGCAGTTTCGCAAGCACGTCGTCGGGCACGTTCCGCGGGTGCGGGTTGATCGCGAATGAACTGGAATGTGAGAACAGCACCGGAGCCTTCGTCACGCTGAGCGCATCGCGCATGGTCTCCGCGCTCACGTGCGACAGGTCAACGAACATGCCCAGCCGGTTCATTTCGCGCACCACTTGCTTGCCGAATCCGGTGAGCCCTCGATGTTCAGGGCGATCCGTCGCCGAGTCGGCCCAGTCAATGTTGTCCCAGTGCGTCAGTGTCAGGTAGCGCGCGCCCAGGTCATAAAAAACGCGCAAGGAGGCGGCGGAGTTTTCGATCATGTGGCCGCCCTCGACACCCAGCAGGCAGGCGATCTTTCCGGCCTTGTGAATGCGCTCGATGTCGTCGGCCGTTCGTGCCTGCTCGAAGTCGGCCTGGCTGCGGATCATCCGGTAAGGCAACATCGAACTCGCGCATCGCCTCATGCAGGGATGTGTGCGTCTTCTGCGTACCCGACTCGACAAACACCGACCAGTATTGCGCCCCCACGCCCCCTCGCGCAGCCGGGGAATGTCGAGCACAAAGCTTGGGCTGGACCTTACCGAGATCGTATTTCGCGAGGTCGCCCTTCACCTCGAGCAGCATGGACGGGAGATCGTTGTGTGTCTCGATGAACGGCGCTTGCTGAAGCAGGGTAGCGAGCACGCTCGACCAGGGTGGGATCGGGTGATGATGACTGAGGGACCAATCTTGAAGTCGACGACAGCAGCGCTGCCGACAGATTTCTGCCCGCGCCAGTCCGGTAACTGCGAAAGCGCTCATCCCCAAGAAAATTTCGTCGCGATAGCAAGAGTTTCTCCTTCATCACGGCGGGGAGTATATCGGAAATAGATGAAAGCGCGTTTGGATGGTGGCGCGGCAATCGCGGTTTGACCAGCGTAGTTCTATAATCTCGTCGCCCTGACTGTGAGAGCAAAATGCCGAGATCAACGGTCTGGATCGCGACCAAGAATTTTCACGGGTGGGGTTGTTCTGATTGTGGCTGGAATTGCCCGGTTCCCACCTTGTTGACCGATTCCGAGGCCAAGAGCGCTTACGATCGGTTGTCGATGGGGAAATTCCGCGCCCACAAATGCGAGGAACACCCTGCACGCGTCGATTACGGCACTCTCCCAAGTGTCACTGAACGGATCCGCAAACTCGCCGCAGGTGGATTTAAGCCGAAAGACGCGATGGAGCTGGTGCTGCAAGAAGTGCGGCTCGAGTTTCGAGATAAACCCGGCGTTGTGGAATCGGCAGAGGCCGAGGCCCAGGACTTTCTCAGACGCATGCGCGAGGGCATCGTCTAGCGCCGGTTCATCCTGCCGCCACAGGATCAGCTTTGCCGCAGCGCTCCGCCCAGCCCTTCCAGCGCCTTGATGATCTGCGCAGACCAGTGCGCGACTTCGTCTTCGCGCAAAGTACGGTCGTTGGACTGGAAAACCGTGCGCAGCAGGATCGAGTACTTCGCCAGTCGGCACATTGCCACCGCGGAAGACTTCCGCCGGGTCGAAGCTCCGCAGTTCACTGAGCTTCAGCTTGTCCACGGCTTGCTCGATGTGCTCGAACGCCACGCCATCCGCGAACACGAACGAAAAATCGCGCTCCACCGCCGGATAGCGCGGCAAGGCCTCGGTAACGTGGCTCGCGCAATTCGTTATCGTAGAGCGGACCGAGGAACACTTCTGCGATGAACACATCCTGCCGCAGCTTGCGCGCTCCGGCCACATCCGGGTGGAGCTGCCCGAATTGCGCGACCACCGCGCCCTCGAGCACGGCACGCGCCGCGCGTCCAGGATGGTAGTAGCCGGCAACCTCCGTGTCGTAATGCAGAGTCTTCGAGGCGAACACGGAAAGCAGGTCCTCCACGTCACCCTTTAGGTCGTAGAAAGTGATTGGCCGCGACTCAGACGGGCGGTTGACGTTCACCGGCAGCGCGCTGCCGGTTCCCGCGAAACAGATTTGCTTCGGTTCAGCCGCGCCCGCTCCGTCGGCCTCGTAAACGTGGCCGGCTTCGAACAGGCGCACGTTGTCGGTCCCGCGGTTCAGGTTATAGGCCAGCATGCTCAACATGCCGGGCACGAGCGATGTCCGCATGACCGAGGCTTCTTCACTCACCGGATTCGCAAGGGTCATCGCTTCAGCGCGCGAGAACGTCTTCGCGTCCTCTGACGAGATGAAAGTCAGCGACACGGCCTCGTCGTACCCGAGCCCGAGCAGGGAACTGCGCAGCTCCTCGTCCTTGCGGGCATCGGGTAACTCGATGACGGCCCCGGCAAACGCGGGCAGCGTGTTCGGGAAGCGATCGTAGCCGTAGAGCCGCGCGATTTCCTCGATCACGTCGATTTCGCGTTCCACATCGAGGCGCCAGGAGGAATCGTGACTTCGAGATTCTTCGCCTTCGTGCCGTCCGGGCGTAGTTTCAAAGCCAAGCCGCGAAAGGATGCGCACGACTTCCCGCGCGCTGAGATCTTTGCCGAGAATGCGGTGCACTTCCGTCATGTTCAGCACGACGGGCGCCAGGTCGCGCCGGCCCACCACCACGTCGATCGCATCGCCGACCAGCGTTCCCCTGCGGAATTCAAGATCAGCTCTGCAACGCGGTTGGTGGAAACCAGCGTTGATTCGTAATCCGCGCCACGTTCGAAGCGGTGCGAGGCGTCGGTGTGCAGGCCGTGCCGCTTTGACATCTTTCGGACAGTCGCCGGATCCCACCATGCCGACTCGATCAGGATGTTGCGGGTCCGCTCGGTAATCATGGTATCGTAACCGCCCATGACTCCCGCGAGGCCGACCGGCTTCTTCGCGTCACAGACGACAAGATCTTCGGTCGTGAGTTTGCGTACCACGCCGTCGAGCGTCTTCAGTGTCTCGCCCGCGCGCGCGAAGCGCACGACGATGCGCCGGCCTTCGAGCAGGTCGAGGTCGAATACGTGGGTGGGCTTGCCGATCTCCCAGAGAACGTAATTGGTTGCGTCGACGGCGTTGTTAATCGGCCGCTGGTCGAGCAATCCGAGCCGCTGCGTGATTTTTGCCGGAGAGGCCTTGATGGTCACGTCGCGCACCACGCGCGCCGTGAAACGCGGACAGTAGCGCCCATCTTCGACAGTGATCGTCATGCCGGCGAGGTCCGTGAACGGCGGAAGCTTGGCAGCGTACGGCTTCAACGGCAGATCGTAAAAAGCCGAAGCCTCGCGCGCGACCCCGTAGTGATTCATCGCGTCGGGACGGTTGGTCCCGATCTCCATCTCGAACACGGTTGAATCACCCTCACCAAAATGCCTTCGACCGCAATGCCGGATCGAGGTGAGATCGTGCGCAAAGCTAGAGTTGTCGACCTTGAGGTCAACGAAGTCGCGGATCCAGTTGGCGGAGATCTTCATGGCTTAGGTAGAGTGATCCGTGTTCTGAGTTTGCGATCTCCTAAGGCGATTGAGCGAAATCCAACATATGAAAACAAAAAAGAAAACCAGCGTGAGACCCGGGACAGCATACTGCCAAGGGACAGTATGTTGGGCCACGAGACGGATTCCGTTCAAAAAGATCAAACAAAACACGATTATCCCGATCGCTAGTCCCTTTGCCGCGGTGGCCTGGCGCTGCGAGCGCTCGTCTAAACTTTCCGTCGCGACGTTTCTTCGAACTAAACGCGAGAGATATACGCCGCCGACCACGCAGCTGGTAATGAGGAAAGCCAAGCATGGCAAGCGGAATCCACATCGGAAGGTTCCCTGGGTGAGTCCGAACGTAGCGCACCAGCAGGGCAACAGCACACATATACGGCAATGTGAGCGCCACCAGAAAAATGAGAACCTTTTTCTTGAGCTTCATGTCGGGTTCAGGATTGCTCTCGGCGCATGCTGGGCACTTTTCTGGTGTGGTCGCGTTTCATCCAAACTGCTTCAGAAACCGCTCATCGCCCTGGAAGAACAGCTGAATATCAGTCGACCCCATACTTCAAAATTGCGATGCGGTCCGCGCCCATGCCAAAGGCGAAGCCCGATACCTTTCTCGGGTCGTAGCCGTTGTGCTTCACGAACTCGAAGACATTGGGATCGACCATGCCGCAGCCGAGAATCTCAATCCAGCCCGTTGGTCTTGCACGGACGGCAGCGGTTCGCTCCCGCGCTTGCCGCTGCCGCCGCAGATGAAAGCAGCTCACCATCATCTCGGCGCTCGGCTCGGTGAAGGGAAGAACGACGGACGGAACCGCGTCTTCACGCTCGATCCGAACAAAGCTTTCATCGCGTGATCGAGCGTGCCCTTCAAATCGCCGAACGTGATGTTCGGTGTCGACCGCGAGCCCTTCGATCTGGTGGAACATGGGCGAATGGCTGGCGTCAGGCGGATCGTTGCGATACACCTTGCCCGGAATCACAATGCGCAGTGGTGGTTTCAGCCGCTCCATGGTGCGAATCTGCACGGGCGAAGTGTGTGTGCGCAGCAGCAGGCGCTCACGCTGAGCTTTTTTGTCCTGATCGGCGAGGAAGAGCGTGTCCTGCATGTCGCGCGCCGGGTGGTTGGGCGGAAAGTTCAGCGCCTCGAAGTTGTAGTAGTCGGTTTCGATCTCCGGGCCTTCGGACACCGAATAGCCAAGATTGCGGAACACGCCGACAATCTCGTTCATGGTGCGGATGACCGGATGCTCCGGCGCCCAGCGGACGGCGAATGCCGGGCAGGCTGATGTCGATGCATTCGCCCGCGAGTTTGCTCGCCGGCGCGCTGCCCTGGATGCGTTCAAGCGTGGCGTCGACTTTGGCCTGAATCTTGTTCTTGAGTTCGTTAACGAGCTGGCCGGCCTCGCGCTTGGCTTCTTTGGGCGCAGCCTTGAGCCAGAGATCGTTGATCTGAGTGGCGATGCCGTCTTTACGCGCGAGCCACCGGTCGCGGAAGAGTTTGTAGTCGCTCTCTCCGCTGACAGCGGCGGATTCCGACTCAAGCGCCGAGAGCAGGTCGCGAGACGCGGCTTCGAGCGCGGTGGCCGAGTAGTCCGTCAGTTTGAGGAACGGTGTACATGTGTTGAGCTTCCGGGCGTTCGAAAGCGAAAATAGGTTCTTCGCTGCGCTCAAATAGACAACCCTAAAGAGATTTGTCGAAGTGACAGGAGGGGACGGGCGCCGTCACCGTCCCGAGTCAGTTGAGCTAAAGGCTAACAGCTAAGTTGCTAAAGGCTGGTGCTTCACGCCGCGCCCGACGCGCTCTTGGCCTGCTCCGCGAGGTTCTTAAACGCGGCCGTGTCTTTTACCGCCAGGTCCGCGAGAATCTTGCGATCGAGTTCCACGCCAGCCTTCTTCAGGCCGTTGATGAACTTTGAGTAGCTCAGGCCGTTGGCCTTGGCGGCGGCGCCGATGCGCACGATCCAGAGCGAGCGGTACTGGCGCTTGCGTTGTTTGCGGCCCGAGTAGGCGAACTTCAGCCCGCGCTCGACGGCCTCTTTGGCGGAGCGGTAGAGTTTCGATTTTGTAAGGAAATAACCGCTGGCGCGGTCTAAGATTTTTTCGCTTGGCGCGGCGCTTGGTTCCACGTTTTACGCGAGGCATTGCTCTCTCCTTTTTCGTTTCGTAACAGCTGGCGGCTGGAGGCAAGGATCATCGATGACGATTGACCTCTTCACACGCCCGGGCGCGATGTTCAGCGCCTGACTCGCTGCCGGTCACGTCAGGGACTCAAAGTCCCCAGATCACGGTCGCGAGCGGCACGGCTGAAGCCGTGCCCTTCCCAAAAACATTTTACGACAAAGCGGGCTTACGACTCGCCCTCGAGCTTACGACCCGAAGCGGTCTTGGCGGACAAGGTGTCCGCCCCACCCGATCAGGCGTAAGGAATCATGCGCAGGACTTTGGGAGTGTCGGCGTCCGAGACCAGCACGGATTTCGCGAGCTTGTCTTTGCGCTTCTGTCCCTTGGACGTGAGCATGTGGCGTAGGTGCGAATGATGACGTTTCACCTTGCCGGTGGCCGTTTTCTTGAAGTGCTTGGCGGCGCCTTTGTGGGTTTTCAGTTTGGGCATATAGGTACGTTCTCTCTGGTTCAGTCTTAAGGTGTTAGGTCTTGGGTCTTAGAACTACAGATTCGCAAAAGCGATTCCGATGATTTGGGGGAAACTTTAACCCTTAGGGTCAAGACCTTAAGACCTAACAGCTGGTTTTTCACGCCTGTTTCGCTTGCGGCTGTGGTGGCGGTGGCGTGGTCCGCGGTTTTTCTTTTTGGCGCCGCTCTCGTCTTTCTTCGGAGCCAGGATGGCGTGCAGCGTGTTGCCTTCCTGGCGCGGGCGGAATTCCACGATACTTTTTTCCTGGACGTCCTTGATCAATCGCTCAAGGATCTGGCGTCCCAGGTCTGGTGCGCGTCATTTCACGACCGCGGAAGAAGATGGTCGCCTTGACCTTGTCGCCTTCATCCAAAAACGCAGCACGTGATTCTTCTTGGTCTCGTAGTCGTGGTCGTCCACATTGATGCGGAACTTCACTTCCTTGACCACGATCTGCTTCTGATGCTTCTTGGCCTCGCGCTCCTTCTTCTCCTGCTGGTACAGGAATTTCCCGTAGTCCATGATGCGGCAGACGGGCGGTTGCGCGGTGGGCGAGATCTCAACCAGGTCAGATTCTTCTCGCGGGCCATCTTGAGCGCTTCGAAAGGAGGCAGGATGCCGATCTGATTGCCTTCGTCGTCAATCACCCGGATTTCGCGGGCGCGTATGCGGTCGTTGGTGCGGATAAACCTTTTATCGATACCATCCTCCGTGCGGTTCCGGCAGAAACACGAGGGAAAATTATAGCATGGGTGCTGCGCAGCTTAGGTGACCACGTCGCAGGCTTTGGGGTGGAAAATGACTGACTGCACGCAGACGTTCGCTGAACTCCGCAATCCTTGAATATGCGGTTTCATAGGCGAGGGAGATTTCTACAACAAGTGGAGATGTAACATCCTTATAAATACCGCAAATCTCACTGCCGAAGTTTGGACAATGGTTTGCACTTGAGCGGGCAGGAGCCCGTTTCTCATGCCACAGGAGCTTTCAGTTTCCTATCAGGCGGTCAAGACGCTAAGGTGCACCGGTTGATGGATGCCGTCGTCGAGGGTGCCAAGTCAGAGGGCGACATCGGCGAATGCACTCGCCCGCTGGTGGACTCTGGTTCAGCCCGCCGACCGTGCGGTTGCGAAAAATACCTGCAAACAGTTTTGGAGCGTTCGAGCGCCACGTTGTACAAGCGATCGCCTCCACCTTGCCTGATCTGGAAGGCTATGAAGGCAGGGATGTAGCGCCGGCGAATCTGGCCGATGCGCGTAATCATTCCAACAGTCCGGCGACCAGAGTCTCAGGCAGCTGTCCTCTCGAGACCGGGTTTTCTGGGGCGCTTTCCCTTGCGGAAGGCGCCTGTGTTTTCAAGGAAGAAGTTGCCCCGAGCGAGACTTCTGTGCGCTCGAAGCTGCGCTCGACCGGCTTGGTCGGATGCACGACCCGCCACATGAGCACTTCGGCTTCGGGGATTGAGCAGTCCGCCAGATCAAGGCGTATGGTGTCGAGCGTCGCCCACACATGGCGGGTGCGTTCGCCCATAAAGCGAAGGAAAGATTCGCCGTCCTGCGAACTCCAGGTGGAAACATCCTGCAACGCTTGAAGAAATCCGGTCGCCCAGTTGCGCAGGTCCGAGTTTTCTCCGGTCAGGAACTCCTCAAGCCGGTCGAAAGCGGCCTGCAGAGTGGACTGGTCGTCCTTCTGCTTCAGTTCGTGGACGATGCGGGCGAAACGATACCAGCGGTGGTCGTCGCCCTCGGCAGCGCCATGGCGAGCAGGTGAATTTGCAAGCCGAAACTCACTTGCCAAATCCGGGTTATCTGGTTTCCGGGTTCACCATAGGAGTATGCCAGAAACAGGCTGCCGGGAATCTACTCCTGCCCCTGGGACGTGGGAATGGCCCGCTTGGGCCAGTGATTCTCATGTACTGAATCGTCACTTCCGGGCGGTGACGACTGTCACCGGTTCAAAAATTGGAATGCGGGTATCTTGTCGTTGTCCCTCCCCAGACACCGCTCTGCCAAACCAAGGCAACCTTCTCCCGACGAGGCCGTTCATGCAGTCGAGGTCCTGCGCCCGGAATGTCTGCGAGGCAATGTCCCGAAGGAAGAAGTTGGCCTTTGGTTCCGGATTGCCTGCGCGAACTGCCGGCAGGCGCAGGAGGATCTGGCGCAGGCCGACCGGGATCTGCTCGAACTTGCACCCCGATCGATTCTCGGAAGCCGTTGCTCTCTAGTGCGGAAAATGGTTTCTGACGAAAAACGCCCTGGCTACTCATCGGCGCAGCCACCTTTGCCCGATTCTTTGAAAGCACTCCTTTGGACGATTCGCCGCAATCTCAAGAAGAGCTTGAGCCTGAGCCGGTCAGGAACGAGGTAAGTTCTTCCCGAAAACTTTCCATGCAGGTTCATCGGCGAGCAGCACGTGATTCGCGCTGGCGAGAGGGACGAAGCGAGCGTCGGGAATGCCGGCCGCTAGAATTCTGCCTTCCTGTGGAGGCGCAATTTGTGTCGCGGTCGCTGTGGAAGACAATCGTGCGGCACGCCGAGAGTCGGCAGGATCGAGCGCACGTTGATGTCGTCGCAGGCTCGCATGTACCCGCACGAGGTTGTCGGGCGAAATCGAAACCTGCTGGAGATCGGAACCAGCTTTGCTCTTCCGGAGTTGCCTTCTCGGGGATGTAGAGATCCGTGACCATCTGGAAGAAGGATGGGTTCGTTCTCCCCCAGTTCAACTGAACGAGCGTTTCGAGAGCGCGACGGACTTCGACCGCGTCGGGAATGTCGCGATGATATGCGCCGCGAGCGTAGCCGCCCCAGAGGACCAGGTGGCTGACGCGCTCGGGATGGCGCACGGCGTAGGCGATGGCGACGGCTCCACCCTGCGAGTGTCCCATGAGTGAGAACTTTTCCAGGCCGGCGGCGTCGACGACTTTCTCGAGGTCGTGAATCCACGCCTCAAAGGAAACATCTTCCACTTCCCAGTCGGATAGTCCGCTGCCGCGTCCGTCATAGCGCACGAGGCTGAAGCTGCTGCCGAATTCGCGGACCCAGTGCCGCCAGATCGGGCTATCCCACTCGAAATCCAGGTGGTTGAAGCAATCGGCGACTTTGACGATCGGGTGTCCGTTGCCCACCTTCGCATATGCGAGACGCACGTTGTTCGTCGGTGACGCAGAAGCGGATTTCCTGACGAACCGGGGCACCGCCCGGTCGCTTTGTACGCCACCGCTCTCGCAGTGTCGGTGGAAACAGGCGCGATGAAGCGGTAGCCAACGCGGGGTACGGTTTCGATGAACGATGGTTCGCCGGCCTGCTCGCCCAGTGCTTTGCGCACGGCTGAGATGTTGCGATCGAGATTGTTCTCCTCGACCGTGGTTTCGGGCCAGATCTCGCTCATCAGGTCTTGCTTTGAAACCAGTTCGCCGTGCCGCTCGACCAGCGCGCGCAACGTGATGCGATCGCCCGCCGGCGATCCGGTCACCTTGCCGACGAGCGCAACCTCGCCCTTGCGGCCGTGCAGCTGGCTCGGCTGGATCGACGGCGTGCCCGCCGGTAACGGACACGTAAGAGGGAGGAAGATCGCGAGCGCGGCGGCGACCGAGAGCGCCACGACGAGCCGTACCGGGCTTGACGAGCCACGGCCGAAGTCTCAGCCCCGAGGCCGAAAAACCCCTGCGCCCAAGCGACGCGTCAGGGCGGGCGTCTGCTGGCGCCGCCCTGGGATCCGGTAGCCGTGGTCCTCCGCACAGGCTGCCGGGTGCCTCCTCGGTCAGAGGCGTCGCAGTACTTCCTGCCGTACGCAGCGCGCATGAACGCGGCTACGACGTCAGAGATTCCAGTCCCTGGACGTCGGCGGCCTCGCGCCAGAGATCGGCGAGGCGGAGGTCGATGTCGAGCTCCAGGAGGTCGATTCGAGTTGGGCTCTTGGCCATGGGGAAAATCGTAGGTGACCAGGTCGGACGGCAGCCCTCAGCCACTTCCGGCGACCCATAAAGCCGCCATTCCCCCGAGGATGCCTTTCAGTTCGTGAGTGCCACGATCCTCGAAGGCGATGCCTGAGCCGGCCACGAGGTCTCTTCACGGTGCTTGAGACGAGTACCTCTCCCGGTTTCGCAAGCGAGGCGACACGTGCACCCGTATGGACCGCAAATGCCGGCGACCTTGCCGTCGAAGACCTCGCACTCTCCGGTATGGAGCCCTACACGCACTTCCAAACCCAGTTCCGGCACGGTCTCTGCGATAGCGCAGCCGCAGCGGATCGCCCTGCTCGGACCGTCGAAGGAGGCGAAGAAGCCGTCTCCGCGCAGTGTCCACCTCTCTGCCGCGAAAGCGCACAAGCTGGCGGCGGACGAGGTCGTGGTGGTACGCTCGAGCAGCTCGCGCCAGGCCCGGTCACCGAGCGAGGCAGCCCTTGCGCTGGAATCGACGATGTCCGAGAAGAGCACCGTGGCGAGAATGCGGTCGGGCTCGCTTCCCTCCCAGGCACCGCCCTCCCAAAGATCGGTGAGGAAACGTTGCGTCTCCCCGAGGAGCTTCTCCGGAATCGCCCATGTAGGGAAAGACCTCGCCGCCTTCGAGAGCTCGATGAGATCGGGCGCCCGAGATCTGCTGGGCGAGGAACCGACCGCCCCGAACATCGATCGCGTAGCTCTTGCGGTGGAGAACGAGGGTCGGAACCCGCACCGCGCCGAGCACGTAGCGGATGTCGATGTCGAGGTTCATGCGCGCGAGCGCGGCGGCCGCGCCGGGCTGGCGCTTTGGCGCATCAGGATCGCGAGACTCTCTGCTGCTGCTCCATCCTCGCCTCGCCAGCACTTCGGACGCCAGCTCGTGTGCTCCCAGCGGCGCTCGAGCTCGGCGATCTCACACGCTCGGCCTCCTCTCGAGAGGGCGCCCACGGAAAGTCGGGAGACTTCACGCAACGCGGAAGGGTCGCGTAGAGAACGAGTGCCCCGACGCGCTCCGGCAGGTCGCCGCGAAACAGGATCGCCAACGATCCCCCATCGGCGAGACCGAACTGCGCAGCGCGCTCGGAACCTGCAGCGTCCATGACCGCGCGGATGTCGTCCATCCGAGCCTCGATGTCCGCACGCCTGCCACACGGTCGAGAAAGGCCTGTCCCTCGCTTGTCGAGCTTGATCAGCCGCGAGAAGGAGGCGAGGGCGGCCCAAGAAGGCAGCGCGCGCAACGGATCGGCCCAGTCCAGCTCGACGTTCGAGACGAAGCCCGGCACGAAGATGACGTCGAAGGGCCGTCTCCGGTGACCGTGTAAGCGATGTTGACGTCACCGCTCCGTGCGTATCGGGCCTCCGGCTGCACAGTCTGGTGTTGCGCGTCGGGAATGTTCGCGATCGCCGCGGCTGGGTGCGCCCAAAAGCGTGGGACCCACCCGGGGTCGGACGGCAGCCCGCGGACGTCAGGGACGACGGAGAAATGCGCCATCATCCCCATCGCGTGGTGCTCGAGGATGTGGCGGTGGTACATCCACTCGCCTGGACGATCATCCGGAAGCCAGGCGATCCTCGTCTGGCTTTTCCGCGGCACGTTGACCGTGTCTTTCCACGCGATTTCGGAGGTGTCCTGCCGTTCTGCTGAACGACCTGGAAGAAGAAGCCGTGGATATGGAACGGATGGTCCATGGCTCGCGTCTCGTTCACGAGCTCCCACGACCTCGAAGCTCACCGACCCGGACGGGGTCGGCGCGCTGGTGATGGCCCTCGTGCATGAGCGCCTTGAGGCTGATCGTCCGCGTCGGCTCGGCGTTCGTGTCCACGAGCGGGTCGATCTGCCCCAGCGTCGCTGGAACCTCCGCGGCGCGAAGCGCGACCGCGCACCTGCCTCGTAGGGTCGCGAATCGCTCCCGCTGGGACTCGCCCTTGCCGCGTCGTAGGGGAGCCGTCGATCTCCAGCCGCTCGCCTTCCTCGAACGGGCCGACCGCGAGGTCGAAGCGCCTGCCCGGGGTCAGGAGAACTTCGGTCGCCGAGCGAGGCCGAGGCAAGAGCCCACCGTCCGTGCCGATCACCTCGAACGGTCCGCCTCCGATCGAGAGACGGACAAAGCGGGTGTTCGCCGCGTCGACGATGCGCCAGCGCTCGATCGTTCCGGCCGGAATCTCGGCTCGGGCTCGAGCGCTCCGTTCACGAGGCGCACCTCGCCCTCCCGGCGGCCTGCGTGGTGCTCGTGCTCGTCGCCGAACGGCGCCGATCTCCCCGTCGGCATCGAGCTTCAGATCGTCGAGGATCAGGACGCGTTCGGCGTCGAAAGCCGGTTCGCCGGGGTCGACGCACGATCAGCGCACCGTAGAGGCCGCGCTCGAGCTGCTCGGTCTCGTTTGTGTGCGAGTGGTACCAGAAGGTTCCAGCGTCCGGGACGACGAAGCGGTACTGAACGACCCGCCGGGCTCGACCGGAGGTTGCACGGCCTCGGTTCCGTCCATGTGCGCCGGAACGCGCACGCCGTGCCAGTGAATCGCTCGTCGCCTGCGCAGGCTGTTCGTCAGCCGGACTTCGACGGTCAGCCGCCGACCTCCGCTTCGATCAGCGGGCCTGGAACCCTCGCCGTTGTAGGCGAACGGACGGATTTTCGGTCCGAGCGAACCGCCACTCCACCTCCTGTGCATCGAGCTCGACCGAGACGACCATTCCGGGACCCTAGACTCGAGCGGGATTAGTAGCGTCTCGGCGTGGGCAAGCTCAACTTCGGTCCGGCGCGGGTGCTTTCTCGGGAATCGCCGCAGGAGGCGATCGAGGCTGCCGCGCGAGCGCGGCTACACGGCGAACGAGATCGACTTCTGAGTCCGGGTTCTGGATGGACTACCCGTGGGCGGATGAGTTCGGGAAGCCTGCGCGCAAGCGGCGGATCGCGCTCTCCGGTGCACGCGCCGATCGCCGGGTTCATGGGCCACGCCGAGCGCGACCGCAAGCACGGATGGCGACCGGCATGCTCGACCACTCGGCCGGGATCGCGAAGGTCGCCGGCGCAGCTCGTCGTCTTCCACCCGGGCTTCCTGCTCGGCCGGACGCACAAGCAGACGGTCAGCTCGGTCGTCTCGCAGCTCGCGCGACTTCCGCAAGCGCATCGAGGCGAAGGACCGCGGCGTTCCGTTCGGCGTCGAGATCATGGGCCGCGTCAACGACTTCGGGAGCCTCGACGACATCCCTCGCGATCTCGTCACGGGCTTGGCTGGGTGCGGCCCAGTGATCGACTTTCGCGCACTTGCACGCAACCAGCGACGGCGCGTTCGACGACCGTGAAGGCGTTCCACGACGTCCTCGCCGCCGCCAATCGCGTCCTCCCGCGCGGCGCGCCGTTCCACATCCACTTCTCGGACATCGCGTACGCGAACCGGAACGAGACGAAGCATCTGCCCTACGGCGAGGGCACGCTCCGGTCGAGCCGCTCGGCAAAGGCGCTCGCTCGCTTCCCCGACCCGCGACCGTGATCAGCGAGGCGCCGGGCGAGGAGTCACATCAGGCGGATTCGCGCGGAGCTGTTCGCGGCGGCCGGCAAGAGCTCGGCGAGGCGCTCCTCGAGGCGCGCTCCGCCTCGTCGTCGCGCCCGCGGTCAGCGCAGGAACTGAGCGTACGGGCCCGAGCACCTCGTGCTCGATGCTGCGGAAGTCCGTGTCGGCGATGGTGGCCAGCGCCCTCGCGGAACAGCTCCTCGGCCTCACTCGTCGCGACCCTGAGCAGCGCGCACCTGAGCCAGCGACCCGGGAGCCGTCGTCGCGCGTGAGGTGACGTCGAGCGGCCCGACCGTCTCGCGCGCGTCGAGGGCGAAGCGCTCGGCCTCCTCGATCCGTCCGCGAACGGTGGAGGAGCTCGGCGAGCCCCGCGCTGGCTCTCGCAGAGCGTCGCCCGGTCGCCGATCGGCTTCAGGAGCCTGATCGACTCGCGGAAGCGCTTCTCCGCCTTCGCGACGATCGCCCCGCTCCCACGCGACCCAGGCGCCCATGTTCAGCGACGCGCGCCGACGGCCCAGACGGCGCCCGCCTCGAGAAGAGGCCGCTCGGCCTCGGCGAACGCCTCCTCGGCCTGCTCGAGCTCGCCCTGCAGGAGGTAGTTCTTCGTCCAGCCTGAGGTAGACGCGGCCGCAGCGGTTGATCGCGCCGCTCTCCTCGGCGAGCTCGCGCGCATGCGCCACAGCTTGGCCCGCGCTGTCTCGATGTCGAGCCGCGCCGAGTACGTGTCGGCCCACGTGAGGATGGCGACACGCCTCTCGAGATCCTTCGCGCCCGGCGGCGCCGCGCCAGCTCTGAGCTGCTCAACGACGTAGTGCTCGGCGTCAGCGAGGTGCCCGACTCCAGTACGCGGCGTTCCATGCAACGCGGCAGCGCATCGAAGCGCGCCGGAGGGTCGTCGTCGATGAGCGCCAAGCGCCTGCTCGGCCAACTTCCCGGGCGCGAATGGGATCGGCCTCGCGCATGAGAACCATGTCGGCCAGTGCGGTGAGCGCGCTTGCCATCGAGGTTCTTGTCGCCGATGCGAACTGCCTCTTCCCGCACGGCCTCCATCTCGCGGGCGACTGCGGGCAGGTCGTCGGGCAAGCCACGCCGCCTTGGCCGCCATGTAGCGGCCGGTCCAGCGTCGGCTCGAGCTCGACCGAGCGCAGGAACAGGTGGCGTGCAGCCTTGTTGGCCTCCTGCGGCGGAGCGCCGTCAGTCCCGCTTCTTCGAGCGTGGCTGCCGCTTCTCGCGCCAGATCCGCGGGCGGCGCTCCGTCGAGCTCGGCCAGCAGGGACGCTGCGTGATCGAGGTGGTGAGCGCGAATCTCGAGCAGCTCGTCTCCCGCCCGCTCGCGCAGCCACTCGGCGAAGCTGGCGTGGTGCTTGGCCCGAGCCGATTTCGTCAGGCTCGCGTAGGCGACGTCGCGGATGAGCACGTGCTTGAAGCGGTAGGCGGTCTCGTTCTTGAGCGAGGAGCGCGACTCGCCGACGATCGAGGTCGCGGAGCAGCAGGTCCTCGACCGCGTCGTCGATGCCCTCGCCTCTGACAGGTGCTCGATCGCGCCGGCCCCAGAACGTGCGGCCGATGACCGACGCCCGCTGGAGGACGGCCTTCGAGACACCGTCGAGCCGGTCGATGCGGGCCGCGATCAGCGCCTGCACCGTGTCGGGGATCTCCTTCGCCGCGCGCCTCGCCGCACTCGGCGACGTTGCAGCATGACCTCCTCGAGGAAGAGCGGGTTGCCGCCGGTCTTGTCGAGCAGCGCGCGCTTCGTAGTGGCCGAGATCGCGCCGTCCTCGGCCAGCGCCTCGATCAGTGACCTCGCTGTCGGCCGCGCCGAGCGGCTCGAGCTCGACCGCCGTCGCGCGGACGCGGCCGCCGCCCCAGTCGGAGCGGATGTCGAGCAGCTCGGGGCGGGCGAGGCACATGATCATCAGCGAGCCGTCGCGGACCCAGGAGGTCATGTGCTCGATCAGCTCGAGCAGCGGCTCCTCGGCCCAGTGGATGTCCTCGAAGACGAGGATCAGCGGCTGCGTCTGCGGACATCAGCTGCGCCCATTCGCGCGCCGCCCACGAGATCTCCTGCTGGCTGCGCTCGCCGTGGACGGCCTCGAGCACGCCGGTGGCGAGGCCGAGCAGGTCGGCGACCGCCTCGGCCGGGCAGCACTCGCGCAGCTTCTCGATCGCGACGTCGAGCGGGTCGTCGTCCGCGATGTCGGCCGCGCCCTTGACCATCTCGGCGAGCGGCCAGTACGTGATGCTCTCGCCGTACGGAAGGCAGCGGCCCTTGAGGACCGTCGTGCCCTCGAGTGAGGCGAGGAACTCATTCACCAGGCGGCTCTTGCCGACACCCGGCTCGCCGTAGATCGTGACGAGGTGCGCCCGGCGGTCGCGCCGTGCGCGGGCGAACGTGTTCGCGAGCAGGTCGAGCTCGTGGTCGCGGCCGACGAGCGGTGTCACCGCGACGCGCGCAGGGACGCTGCACGCCGGCGCCGGTCGCAGCCCAGGCCCAGACCGGCTCGTCGCGGCCGCGCACATCGACCGGGCCGACGTCGTCGACCTCGATCCGGCCCAGCGTGAGCCGGTGCGCCGAGGGGCCGAGCGAGGATCTGGCCCGGCTCGGCGAGCTGCTGGAGGCGGGCGGCGATGTTGACCGCCTCGCCGGTTGCGAACGTGGAGTCGCCCGCGCCGGTCACGACCTCTCCGGCCTCGACGCCGATCCGCGCCTTGAGCTCCAGCTCGTCGACGGAATCGAGGATCTCGAGCGCCGCGCGGACGGCGCGCTCGGAGTCGTCCTCGTGCGCCTGCGGGACCCCGAACGCCGCCATCACGGCGTCGCCCGCGAACTTCTCGACGGTGCCGCCGTAGCGCTCGATGCTGTTCGAGACGCGGTCGAAGAACTGCGTCACGCGCCGGCGCACGACTTCAGGGTCGCTGCGCGGAGACGAACGACGTGGAGTCGACGAGGTCGACGAACAGGACCGTGGCGAGTTTTCGTTCCATCTTCCAGGTCTAAGCTGTAAGAACGATCCAGACGCCGTTTACCATCCCGGCTGTGCTGGATCCGAAGGTCTTCAAAGCCTACGACGTCCGCGGGATCTATCCGGCCGAGATCGACGAGGACGGCGCGCGATGCGATCGGCCGCGCCTACGTCGAGCAGTTCGAGCCGCAGCGGATCGCGGTCGGGCGCGACATGCGGTCTCGTCGCCGTCGATGGCGCAGGCGGCGATCGAGGGCGCCGCGTCCGCGGGCGCCGAGGTGGTCGACATCGGGCTCGTCGGCACCGAGATGGTCTATTTCGCGGTCGGTCGAGCTCGGCCTCGACGGCGGGATCATGGTGACCGCGTCGCACAATCCCGAAGGAGTACACCGGGATGAAGATCGTGCGCCGCGGCGCGCTGCCGGTCGGCGGCGACTCGGGCCTGCTGGACATCCGCGACCGAGCGCTGTCCGCTGCGGCCATGCCGCGGGACCAGGTCCGGGACAGGTCCGGCAGGAGGATGTCTTGCCGGCCTTCGTGGACAGGGTGCTGTCCTTCGTCGACCTCGAGGCGATCCAGCCGTCTGCGGGTCGTGATCGACGCGGCGAACGGGATGGCCGGCGCGATGCTGCCGCCCGTCCTCGAGCGGCTCCCGATCGACGCCGTGCGCCTGCTACTTCGAGCCCGACGGGTCGTTCCCGAACCACGAGCCGAACCCGCTGCTGCCGGAGAACCGCGAGTTCATCGATCGGCAAGGTGCGCGAGGACGAGCGCCGACCTCGGCGTCGGCCTTCGACGGCGACGCCGACCGCTGCTTCTTCATCGACGACACCGGCGAGTTCGTCGCCGGGCGACTTCGTCGACCGCGCTGCTCGCCGAGTCGATGCTCGAGAAGGAGCCCGGGCGCGAAGATCATCTACGACGTGCGCGCGCCAGCTGCGCGGTGCCGGAGACGATCGCAGCGCGCGGCGGCGACCGCGCTCGATCAACCGCGTCGGCCACGCCTTCATCAAGCAGCGCATGCGCGAGGAGGACGCCGTGTTCGGCGGCGAGGTCTCGGGCCACTACTACTTCCGCGACTTCTTCCAGGCCGACTCGGGCGTCGATCCCGTTCCTGCTCATGCTCGAGCTGCGTCTCGAAGCGCGGGCCAAGCTGCTGTCCGAGCTCCTCGCGCCGCTACCGCGAGCGCTACTTCCTCACCGGCGAGATCAACGTCGCCGGTCGCGCGACGTCGCCGTCAAGCTGCAGGAGCTCAAGGAGCGCTTCGGCTCCGGAGGGCAAGGTCTCGCACCTCGACGGGATCTCGATCGAGGCCGAGGACTGGCACTTGAACGTCCGCCCGTCGAACACCGAGCCGCTGCTGCGGCTCAACCTCGAGGCGCTCTCGCGAGGAGCTCATGGAACGCAAGCGCGACGAGGTGCTCGAGCTGATCGGCTGACTTCACCCCGTAGCCGTCCGGTTCGCAGCACGTGCGGTCGATGGATCGCTCGCCGCTTAGCATGCGGCGTGATGGATCTGGAGCTCGGCCGCGTAACCGATCGTAAGCCGCCGTTCAAGTTCTCGTCGCTGACCCGGCGTCGGGTTCTCCGACACGGACGCGCAGGGGCATCGTCTACTACGGGCGCTACTTCCCGTACTTCGACGTCGCGCGCGTCGAGTACTTCCGGCATCTGCGATCTGCTGCACGCGGACTTCGAGGGCGACCTCGTGCTGCGCGCGTTGAACATCGAGTACCACGCTCCGGCGCGGCTTCGACGACCTGCTCGAGGTCTTCATCCGGGCCCAGCGAATCGGGCGGACGAGCATGACCTTCGAGTCGAAGGCCTACCGGGTCGACGACGACGTCCTCACGGCGACGGTTCATCAGACGGTCGTGCTCGTCGACCTCGAGGAGCGGAAGGCGTGCCCCGATTCCGGACCGAGCTGCGGGACCGGGCTCCGCGCCTTCGAAGGCGACGATCTGGAGGCGTAGGTACGTCCATCCTCGATCGAGGGTACCCCGCTCATTCGAGGGACGACTCCTCGATCGAGTGATTTCCGGTTAGCTTCCTCCCTGTGCGCGTTCACATCATCAGCGACATGGAGGGCGTCGCCGGGATCGTCAAGTGGCGACCAGACGACCGGCGGCCGACGCCCATGTACGAGGAGGGCGCAAGCTCTACACCGGAGGAGATCAACGCGGCGGTCCGCGGCGCGAAGGCGGCCGGGGCGACCGAGATCGTCGTCATGGACTGCCACGGCGCCGGCGAGGGCTAGCGACGTTCAACTCGCTGCATCCCCGAGGAGCCTCGACCCCGACTGCGAGTACGTCGTGCAGGAGGAGTGGACGGAGTACACCGAGCTTCCTCGAGGCAGGCTGCGACGCGGCGCTCTTCGTCGGCATGCACGCGATGGCCGGCACGCGCCGACGGCGTCGCTCAACCACACCGTCTCGGGCCAGGCGTGGCAGAACCTCTGGTTCAACGGGACGCGCGTCGGCGAGACCGGGCATCAACGCGGCGCTCTGCGGCACGTGGGGCTGCCCGGTCGCTGCTCGTGACCGGCGACGAGGCGTCCTGCCGCGAGGGCAAGGAGCTCTCGGCGACGGCCTGACGACGGTCGCCGTCAAGACGGGCATCGGCCAGACGAGCGCGCGCGGATGCTCGTACCGTCACGCGCGCGTGAGCTGATCGAGGCCGGCGCGAAGCAGGCGCTCTCGGACCTGAAGGCCGTCCAGTCCCCACGACCCCGGCAAGCCGTGCGAGGTCAAGGTCGAGTACAAGAACACGACCGCAGCGAGGCAGATGCGCTTCCAGCACGGCGTCGAGTTCCTCGACGACCGCACGATCAGTGTCCCGGGCCGACGACTGGTGGACGGCCTGGAAGCAGTTCTTCTTCGTCGACCGCTAGCGCTTCACGGCCACGATCGCCGAGCTGTCGGGCGTCGTCAGGACCTCCGTCGCCACGAGCGCGTCGTCGCCCAGCCAGCGCTCGCGCAGCGCGTCCGGCCACTGCAGGCCCATCCGCGGGCCAGAGGTGCTCGGGCGTCAGGTTGTCCATCGCGACCACGCCTCCAGGCGCGACGAGCTCGAGCGCACCGCTCGCTCTCGGCGCGCATCTGGGCGGGTGGGCTGCGCTTCCAGCCCCCGCCGTCGAAGAACAGGAGGTCGAACGGCGCCTCCGGGGGCAGCACCTCGTGCCAGTCGCCGTGGAGAACGCGCACGTTCGGCGAGTCCGCGAACAGGCGGGCGCACGCAGCCGCGCGATCGTCGTCGACCTCGACCGTGACGAACGACGCCTCGGGCGCCATCCCGGAGACGACCCAGGCCGCGCCGACACCCGTTCCCGTCCCGATCTCGGCGAGCTTGCCGTTCGGGCGGGATGCGGCGAGCGCACCGAGGAGGCGCCCGACCTCGCGAATCGACGAGCGCTCGAAGCTCCAGCTCCTCCGCGAGCGCTTCAGCGCGGCGAACGAGCTCGGGGACCGCGACCTAGGACGGCGTGACCCGGTACGCGTCGAACGACGGCTTCGACGTTGCGAAGCGCCGTCAGCAGCGTGCGCAGCGACTTCACGTCGCCGAGCTCGGCCGTGTACCAGTTCTTCGCGAGCTGATCCTCGACCGTCGCCGCCGTAGGAGACGATGTTCGCGCCGTGCTCGGCGAACGTCCGGGCCACGTCCTCGAGCAGCCGCGGCCGGTCCCACGCGTCGACGGCGATCTGGACGCGGAAGCTCTTCGTGGTCGCCGCCGTCCCAGTCGACCGGCGGTGAAGCGCTCGGGATTCCGCATCAGCGCCTTCACGTTCGGGCAGTCCTCGCGGTGGATCGTGATCCCCTTGCCGAGCGAGATGTAGCCGACGATCTCGTCGCTCGGGCACCGGCGTGCAGCACTTCGCGAGCCGGACGAGCACGCCCTCGACGCCCTGACACGTGATCCCGAGGTCGCGTGCTCGCGACGGCGTCTGCGGCCTTCGGCGCCTTGAGCGGGACGACCTCTTCCTCGGCGACCTCGTCGGTCTTCAGGCGCTGGAGCACCTTCGTTGACGATCTGGCTCGACCGGGAGCTTGCCCGAGCCGAGCGCGACGTAGAAGTCCTCGGCCTTCTTGAAGCCCGGCCTCGCGGATCACCTGCGCGAGCACCGCCGAGCCGGCGAGCTTCGCGGTACGGCAGCTTCTGCGCCTTCAGCGCCTGCTCGAGCGCCTCGCGGCCCTTGTGCTCGGTGTCCTCACGCGTCTCGCGCGAGAACCACTGGCGGATCTTGTTCCGCGCGCGCGTCGAGCGGGCGAGCGTCATCCAGAGCACATGTAACTGAAACGAAGTATAA
>ERZ1370068.9878-contig-8623_pt1 | contig 69127 bp, 86 predicted proteins | sample MGYA00561227_ERZ1370068 | MGnify/ENA primary metagenome ERZ1370068 (study PRJEB38410, sample SAMEA6850437) | metagenome | study: Metagenomic assessment of the ecological functions of the soil: analysis of the soil microbiota associated with the...
GGTATGCTTCGTTCAGTTACGTATTGCTCGGATCGATCTCGCCGCCGACAGTTACCGCGCCGCTCACCCCGGCTCTCACGGGCGCTCTCGCCGCCAAGCGCTTGTCCAGCGTCGAACTGGTCGAAGGATTGCTCGCCCCGCATCGACCAGAGCGGCGGCCGCCTCAATGCCTTCCTGACGATAGACCGCAGGCGCGCGCTCGACGCGGCGATCGACTGACCTCCAGCGCTCCCGCGGCCAGGCCGGCCAGCTCACCGGCATCCCGATCGCGCACAAGGACGTGCTCGATGACCGCAGGCCTGGCACGAACTGCTGGCTCGCGCATGCTGGAGAACGTTCATCGCGCCGTACGACGCGCATTCGTCGTCGAGCGGCCTGACGCGCGCCGGCACCGTGCTGCGTCGGCAAGACCAACATGGACGAGTTCGCGATGGGCTCGTCGAACGAGAACTCGTTCTTCGGGCCGGTCACGAACCCGTGGGACGTCGACGCGCGTGCCCGGCGGCAGCTCCGGCGGCTCCGCGGCCGCGGTCGCGGCGCGCCTCGTGCCGGCGGCGACCGGCACCGACACCGGCGGCTCGATCCGCCAGCCCGGCGTCGCTGTCCGGCGTCAGCGGCCTGCAAGCCGACCTATGGGCGTCGTGCTCGCGCTACGGCCTCGTCGCCTTCGCGTCGAGCCTCGACCAGGCGGGCCGTTCGCGCAGACGGCCGAGGACTGCGCGCTGCTGCTGAACGCGATGGCCGGCTACGACGCGCGCGACTCGACCAGCCTCGACCGACCGCAGGAGGACTACGCGCGCGCGCCTGCGCGCGGCGGCGACCGGCAAGCCGCTCGCGGGACTGCGCATCGGCTTGCCGACGCGAATACTTCGGCGAAGGACATCGACGCCGACGTCGCGCGAGCGCGATCGACGGCCGCGCTCGACGAATTCCGCGCAGCTCGGCGCGACGACGGTCGACGTCAGCGCTGCCCAACGTCAGCACCTGTCGGTGCCGGTCTACTACGTGCATCGCGCCCGCCGGAAGCGTCGTCGAACCTGTCGCGCTTCGACGGCGTGCGCTACGGCCATCGCGCGGCGACGTACGCCGACCTCGACGACATGTACGAAAGTCGCGCGCCGAAGGGTTCGGCGCCGAGGTCGAAGCGCCGCATCCTGATCGGCACCTACGTGCTCTCGCACGGCTACTACGACGCGTACTACCTGAAGGCGCAGCAGGTCCGCCGGCTGATCGCCGACGATTTTCGCCGCGGCCTACGAGCAGCTGCGACCTGATCGTCGGGCCCACGGCGCCCGACGGCCGCCTTCCGACTCGGCGCGAACGCCGACGATCCGGTGCAGATGTACCTGAACGACATCTACACGATCGCCGATCAACCTCGACGGGCGCTGCCGGGCATGTCGATCCCATGCGGCTTCGACGACAAGGGCCTGCCGATCGGGCTGCAGATCGTCAGGGCAACTACTTCGACGAGGCGCGGATGCTCGACGCCGCGCATCGCGTTCCAGCAGGCGACCGATTGGCACCACGCATCGCCAGCGCGGACAGTCTCGCACGCGATGCAGACTGGGAAGTCGTCATCGGTCTCGAGACGCACGCGCAGCTCGTCGACCGCGTCGAAGATCTTCTCCGGCGCGTCGACCGCGTTCGGCGCGCGCGCCGAACACGCAGGCGTCGGCCGTCGATCATCGCGCTGCCGGGCGTCGCTGCCGGTGCTGAACAAGGGCGCGGTCGAGCGCGCGATCCGCTTCGGCCTCGCGGTCGGCGGCAACGATCAACCGGCGCAGCGTGTTCGCGCGCAAGAACTACTTCTACCCCGACCTGCCGAAGGGCTACCAGATCACGCCAGTACGAAATCCCGCGTCGTGCAGGGCGGCGAGCTGACGTCGTCGCCGACGCGCGGCGACAAGACGCGTGCGCGCTCACGCGCGCGCACCTCGAGGAGGACGCCGGCAAGTCGCTGCACGAGCGATGTTCCACGGCATCGGGCCGAGCATCGATCTCGAACCGCGCGCGGCACGCCGCTGCTCGAGATCGTGTCCGAGCCGGACATGCGCATCGGCCGCCGAGGCGGTCGCCTACGCCGAAGACGCTGCACGCGCTGGTGCGCTGGATCGGCATCTGCGACGGCAACATGCAGGAAGGCAGCTTCCGCTGCGACGCCAACGTCTCGGTGCGCCGCGCGGGCGAAGCGCAGCTCGGCACGCGCTGCGAGATCAAGAACCTCAACAGCTTCCGCTTCCTGCAGCAGGCGATCGAGTTCGAGGTGCGCCGGCAGATCGAGCTGATCGAGGACGGCGGCACGGTCGTGCAGGAGACGCGCCTCTTCGATCCCGACCGCGGCGAGACGCGCTCGATGCGCAGCAAGGAGGACGCGCAGGACTACCGCTACTTTCCCGATCCCGACCTGCCGCCGCTCGTCGATCGACGAGGCATGGATCGAACGTGTATGCGACGAGTTGCCCGAGCTGCCCGAGGCGATGCGGACCCGGCTGGTGCGCGAGTACGACGCTGCCTGCGTGCGCGGAGAGCAGCGGATGTTGGTTTGACTGTCGCGAAATGGCGACGACTATTTACGAGACGGCTCGTCGCTGCGGCGAAGACACCGATCCACGTCTGGCGCAACTGGCTGCTCGGCGATGAGTGTCAGCTGACCGCTACAAGGCGGAAATCGACATCGCGGACGCTCCGGTATCGCTCAGGCCTTGCTGGCGCGGCTATGCTGAAACGGATCGTCGACGGCACGATCTCGGGCAAGCTCGCCAAACAGGTGTTCGAAGCGATGTGGGCAGGGCGAAGGCGACGCCGACGCGATCATCGCCGCCCGGGGCCTGCGGCAGATTTCCGACGCGGGCGCAATCGAAAAATCGTCGCCGACGTCGCTCGCAGCCAACGCGGCAATCGTCGCCGAGTACAAGGCCGGCAGGGACAAGGCGTTCCAGTCGCTGGTCGGCAAGGCGATGGCGGCAAGCCGGGGCAAGGCGAATCTGATCTGAGGTCAACGCCGCGCTGAGGAAAATGCTCGGCTGAAATCTTCGTGCGACGGCTGCTGGGCTGCGCACGTCGTCGGCCGACTGTATAGTTCGGCCCACGTTGCCGAACGGGGGAAAGCAATGTCGACCATTCCAGCGCCGCAGAGCAGCCTCTGGCGTCTGCGCGCCAAATACCTGCTGTTCGGCGTTCATCGGCACTGATGATCGTGTATGTCATCCAGCACAACGAGGCGTTTCTGCTCGACGACGCCGATCCCGTCGTGGGAGCACTACCAGCCAATCAAATGGTTGGCTGCTGCCGCATGTGGGATCCGCCGGCGCCATCGCGTATTTTCCTCGCGATCTCCCAGTTCTCGCAGCGCGCATTCGCGCCCGGCACATTACCGTGCACCGGACGCTCCGGACGGATCTATGTCGGCCTGGTCGCCGTCGCCGCCCCCTCGGCGTCACGATCCAGTATCTGAACGAGCGCACCGGCGATCCGCGCTCATTCGCACCATCGCCACGGTGGTCGACGCTTCGTTAGTGGCTGCTCGCGACGGGAATGGCGTTCTGGTGCATCCGCGGCCGCAGGATCGAGCAGCACCTGGCAGTGGATGACGCGCAGCTTCGCGATGGCGATCGTCTTCCTCGAAGTCCGCGTGATTCTCGGGCTCACCGGGTGGGAGACGCTTGGCGTCGCGGTCGTCGAGACTGCGGTCTGGACCTGCGTCGCGTTTGCCTATCCGCTGGCCGATGTCGTGCTGCTGATTGAAGATCGTTTGCGCGCACGCACGATGTACAGCGTGAGCGCGATGCCGGCACTATCGATCGTCCCGCGAGGCCTGCCGACCGGCTAGTCATACGTACGTCTTGGTCGGACCCGCGAGAGACATCGCCTTCACTGTATGCCGGACGCGCCTGATGCGCGCCAGGTAGGCGACGATGTTGGCGTACGGCGCCAGATCGTAGTCGAGGAAGCGCCGCAAAGGTCGTGAACGGGAACACCATCATCACGTCGGCAGCGGTGAATTCGTCGCCGGCGAACCAGGGGCCGTCGGCCGAGCTCGGTGTCGACGAAGGTGCAGCATCTGCTTCATCCGCGTCGCGTATTCGCGCGGTGACCGGACTCGCTGCTGGCCTCCTTGCACCCGGCTCAACACGAGCGCGATCAGCAGCAGCGACATCAGGCTGCCTTCGGCGAAGTGCAGCCAGTAGACGTAGCGCGCATACGCCGGAATCGTCCGGGCGGCAAGCGCCAGGCGCCCGCCCCGTGGCGATGGACGATATAGTCGACGATCGCGCCGGACTCGGCGAGGACGATGTCGCCGTCGCGGATCACCGGCGCCCTGCCGAGAGCGTGGATTCCCTTCAACGGGTGCGGAGCTGCGCCGGTGGTCTCGCGCGGAAAGACCTGCAGGTCGTACGGAAGACCGAGCTCCTCCATCAGCCAGACAATGCGCTCGGAGCGCGAGGTCTCCAGGTGATAGACGGTGATCGTCGTCTTGGCTCCCGATCCGAGAGGCGTACGCAGTTTGCAGCGGTTTAAGCATGCCGCAATCGCAGCGCAGACGACGCGCTTCGCTGGGCGGCATCGCGTTAAATCGTGCTGTCGCTACGCGCCCGACGGCGCCGCGTCGCATGACAAGAATAACCGGGATGATCCTGTCCGACCTCGAGCGCGCGCTCGATAACCCGTTCTGGTCGAGCCTGACGACGGGCATGCGCATTTCGCGCTAGGGCGGAACGCTGGCGCGCCGATATCCGGTCGGACATTTCGCTCTATCGCCGGATTGGCCTGCGCCGGGACCGGCGAACATCACCGCCCTGGAAGCGGTCGTGGACGTCGGCGATGACATGGCAACCGTCGCGCGATTGGTGCCGAAGCTGCCACCCCGTTGGGAGATCCTGTACGAATCACGGGTCACCCAGATGATGCGGAGTGAACGGGCGCCATTGCCGGAGGGCGATGTCGATGCGCATCGATTCTCGGTCCGGCCGATGTTCCGGAAATGCTGGCGTTGGTCGAACCTTCACGAAGCCGGGACCGTTTCGACCGCGCACCATCGAGTCCGGGAACGTATATCGGCTTGCGGCTGTCGGGGGCGCCTGGTGGCGATGGCGGGCGAGCGGCTGCGGATCGGCGATTTCCGCGAGGTGAGCGCCGTATGCGCATCCCGATGTGCAGGGCCGCGGATACGCGCGCGCGCTGATACACCGGGTGATCAATCGGATGCTGCGCGCGGGACAGACGCCGATCCTTCATGTCGAGCGCGAACAAGCGCGCGAATCGAGAGTTGTACGCCTCGCTTGGGCTTTTGCACGGCGCTCGGAACTTTCACTGCTGTACGCCAAGCGGGTCGGCTAGCGTCGCCTCGCAGTACGGTTCGCAGGTAATCCGGGCGAGGCCAGGTCCCGGTCAATCGGCGACGCGGGACGGCTCGATCAGGCCATCAGCGCCTTGTACCGCAGCCGGTGCGGCCGCGCGCCTTCCTCGCCCAGGCGCTTTTTCTTGTCGGCTTCGTACTCCTGGTAGTTGCCCTCGAAGAAGACCGACCTGCGAGTCGCCCTCGAACGGCGAGGATGTGGCGTCGCGATGCGATCGAGGAACCAGCGGTCGTGCGAGATCACCAGCACGCTGCCGGCGAACTCGAGCAGCGCGTCCTCGAGCGCGCGCAGCGTCTCGACGTCGAGATCGTTCGACGGCTCGTCGAGCAGCAGCACGTTGCCGCCCTTGAGCAGAGTCAGCGCGAGGTGCAGCCGGCCGCGCTCGCCGCCGGAAAGCGCGCCGACCATTCTTCTGCTGATCGACGCCCTTGAAGTTGAAGCGGCCGAGATACGCGCGCGAGGGCATCTCGAACTTGCCGACCGTCAGGATGTCGTGCCCGCCGGAGATCGCTTCCCACGCGGTCTTGTCGTCGGGCAGCGCCTCGCGCGACTGGTCGACCACGGCGAGCTTCGCCGTCGAGCCGATGACGATCTTGCCTTTGTCCGGTTTCTCCGCGCCGGTGATCATGCGGAACAAGCGTCGTCTTGCCCGCGCCGTTCGGGCCGATGATGCCGACGATCGCGCCCGGCGGCACGCTGAAGCAGAGATCGTCGATCAGCAGGCGCTCGCCGTAACCCTTGCTCACGCCGTGCAGCTCGATCACCTGGCCGCCGAGTCGCTCGGCGACCGGGATGAAGATTTCCTGCGTCTCGTTGCGCTTCTGATGCTCGTGGCTGGACAGCTCTTCGAAGCGGGCGATGCGCGCCTTGCTCTTCGCCTGCCGCGCCCTTGGGATTGGTGCGCACCCACTCGAGCTCCTTGTGCATCGCCTTGATGCGCGCCGATTCCTGCTTGGCCTCGATCTCCAGCCGCTGCTCCTTCTGCTCGAGCCACGAGCTGTAGTTGCCTTTCCACGGAATGCCGTAGCCGCGGTCGAGCTCGAGGATCCATTCGGCGGCGTTGTCGAGAAAGTAGCGATCGTGCGTGACGGCGATCACCGTGCCCGGAAATCGCAGCAGGAACTGCTCGAGCCATTCGACGCTTTCGGCATCGAGGTGGTTGGTCGGCTCGTCGAGCAGCAGCATGTCGGGCTTGGACAGCAGCAGGCGGCACAGCGCGACGCGGCGCTTCTCACCGCCGGACAGCTTGCCGATCTTCGCGTCCCACGGCGCGCAGTCGCAGCGCGTCGGCGGCGATTTCCATCTGCACGTCGGTGTCGGCGCCGGCCGCGGCGATGATGCGCCTCGTAGCTTCGCCTGCTCGGCGGCGAGCGCGTCGAAGTCGGCATCGGGCTCGGCGTACGCGGCGTAGATGCTCTTCGAGCTTCTGCTTGGCTTCGAGGATTTCGCCCAGGCCCTCTTCGACGGTCTCGCGCACCGTCTTGTCCGGCGTCGAGCTGCGGCTCCTGCGGCAGGTAGCCGATGCGCATGTTCGGCATCGGCACCGCTTCGCCTTCGTACTCCTTGTCCTCGCCGGCCATGATCGCGCAGCAGGCTCGACTTGCCCGAGCCGTTGAGCCCGAGCACGCCGATCTTGGCGCCGGGGAAGAACGACAGCGAAATGTCCTTCAGGATCACCCGCTTGGGCGGCACGATCTTGCCCACGCGGTTCATCGTGTAGACGTACTGGGCCACGGAATTCCTGACGTTCTTGATGGAAGGCGGCGCGAAGACGCCGCAAGGCGTGATTATCGCCGATGCGGCGATAATCCGCGGGCCGCCGGGCGAGGCGAGCCCTAAGGCGGGACGCTGGCGCGTCGTGCCGGGGCTGCGGCTGCCGGCGCTCTTTGCCGCGGGTCTGCGGGGACGGCGCGCTGGCCTTCTGCGCGTCGGCCGCGCGCTGCCGTTCCGCCGCCTGATCCTGCTCGAGCTTGATTTCCTGCCAGCGCTGCTTGTCGGCGTCGTACTTCTTGCCGACGGCGGCGAGCGCCTCCTTCTTCTGGGCGAGCAGCGCGGTTTGCCGCGTCAGCTCCTCGGTCACCGAGTTGAGTTCGTTCTCCACCGCCGCGGGCACCGGCTTGGTGCCGCCAGCCAGCCTTGCGCTTTTCAGATCCTGCTTGCGGCGTGTCATGTCGGCGATGTACGCGCCGATGGTCGTCAGTTGCGCCTCCATCGTCGACACCGCTCGCGCCGCGGGCGACGTCGATCTCCGCTTCGCTGCTGAAAGACTGGGTCAGCGCCCGGTCGCGTCGCGCCTCGCTCGGCGTCTGCCTTGGCGAGTTCGCGCTGTCGCTCGGCCTCGACCTCGATCGCCTTGCGCTGTTCCGCCGTCGGCGCCGGATCGATCGTCTTGACCTGATCGCCCCTGCTTGTCCAGCACGGTCGCGCCCTTGCTGACCGACGTCCGCCGGTATGCGATCGGTGTAGTGGACCACCCCTGGTCGTCCACCCATTTGTACATGCCGCCGCGCCGGCGGCGGTGCGCGAGCCGCAGACGAGGCCCAGGACGGCGATCGCACTCGCCCATCCGGAAGCCGACAACCGTAATCCGCTAAGTTTCACAATAAGCCTTTTTCCGTTTCCGGTGATTCGCGCCGCCTCACGCGGCGGCGCCATATTGCTCGCGATACGAGATCACTTCGCGCCTTTGCTGCGCCAGGTCCTGGCGCCGCGCCAGCAACCCCAGCAAGTCGTCGAGCGTCGCGATCGCGACGACCGGCATGCCGACCTCCTGCTCCAGCTCCTGCACCGCGGAGCGCTCGCCGCGGCCGCGCTTCCATCCTGATCGAAGGCGATCAGCACGCCGGCGGGGTCGCGCCGTGCGCCGCGGATCAGCTCGATCGCCTCGCGCTTAGCCCCGCCGTCGGTAATGACGTCGTCGACGATCAGCACCCGCCCTTTGAGCGCGGCACCGACGATCACGCCACCCTCGCCGTGATCCTTCGGCTTCCTTGCGGTTGAAACTGTACGGCAGATTGTGACCCTTTTGCGGCGAGGGCGATGGCCGTCGCCGCGGCCAGCGTTATGCCTTTATAGGCCGGGCCGTACAGCTGATCGCAACGCACCTCCGAGGCCAGATACGCCGTGGCGTAGTACCGACCCAGCTCGGCGCAAGCTCGCTCCGTCGTTGAACAGACCCGCGTTGAAAAAGTAAGGTGTCTTGCGGCCCGCCTTGGTGACGAACGCACCAAATCGAAGCACGTCGCGTGCCAAGGCAAACTCGAGAAACTCTGGCGGAAATCGGACATGAAGGGCGTTGCGTGCCGCGGGATCGACCTGCAAATTAGTGACCGCGCGACCCTCAGTGCAGCGCGCCGACGCGGCGGCGAGCGGTCCTCGTGTAAACTCCGCGCCGCGGCGCGCTCAGAGCCGGCCCCACTCGACATGCGCATCGTCACGCTCAACGTCAACGGCATCCGCTCGGCGGAGCGCAAAGGGTCTCGTGCGATGGCTGTCGCGGATCGAGCCGTGGGACGTCGTGTGCCTGCAGGAGATCAAGGCGCACGCCCGACGATGTGCCGAAGCGCTGCGCGGCGCCGCGCAAGTCGCACGCGGCGTTTCATCACGCGCAAAAAGGGTTACAGCGGCGTCGCGTTGTACGCCCGCCGGCGCGGTGCCGGTGCGCAGCCGGTTTCGGCAGCAACGAGTTCGACGCCGAGGGCCGCTACCTGGAGGCCGACTTCGGCAAGCTCACCGTGATCAGCGTCTATCTTGCCGTCAGGGTCGAGCTCGCCGGATCGCCAGCTCGCCAAGTTCCGCTTTCTCGCCCAGTTTCTGCCGCATCTCGAGCGCGCTGCGCGACGCCGGACGCGAAGTCGATCCTGTGCGGCGACTGGAACATCGCGCACCAGCCGATCGACCTGAAGAACTGGCGCAGCAACCAGAAGAACTCCGGGTTCCTGCCCGAAGAGCGGGCGTGGCTGACGCGCGTGTTCGACGAGCTCGGCTTCGTCGACGTCTTTCGCCGGATCAACAAGCGAGCCCGATCAATACACCTGGTGGTCGAACCGCGGCCAGGCGTGGGCGAAGAACGTCGGCTGGCGCATCGACTACCAGATCGCGACGGCAGGCATCGCCGCGACCGCGCGCGCCGGCGGCGATCTACACGAACCGGCGATTTTCCGATCACGCGCCGCTGATCATCGACTATGACTACCTGCGCTGATCGGCGTTAGGCTTCGGCCGGCGCAGTGTCGATAGGCGTTCGGGCGCCGCGCTTGCGATCCTCGCTGATAATCGACTGACGACTATCGTGCGTGCTAGCGCCTGACGATGCTGCGACTCTAGCAATCTCGACGCTTGCCCGCGGCAACAAGCGCCTGCTCGAGGGCGCGTCGCTGACCGTGCACCCGGGCCACAAGGTCGGCCTTATCGGCGCCAACGGCAGCGGCAAGTCGTAGCCTGTTCGCGCTGCTGCGCGGCGAGCTGTCGCAGACGCGGGCGAGAGTCGCGCTGCCGCCGCGCTGGGCGATCGCGCACGTCGCGCAGGAAACGCCGGCGGTCGCGGCGCCGGCGATCGACTACGTCCTCGACGGCGACGCCGAGCTGCGCGCGAGTCGAGCGCGCGCTCGCGGACGGCTGAAGCACGACGAAACCGATCCGCATGCCGGCGGCGAGCAGCTGCGCCGAGCTGCATCACCGCTTCGAGGCGATCGGCGGCTACAGCGCGCGGGCGCGGGCGGCGTCGCTGCTCGCGGGCCTGGGCTTCAGCGCCGCGCGACAGCGCGAGCCGGTGGCGAGCTTCTCCGGCGGCTGGCGGATGCGCCTGAATCTCGCGCAGGCGCTGATGTGCCGCTCCGATCTCCTGCTGCTCGACGAGCCGACCAACCACCTCGACCTCGATGCCGTGCTCTGGCTCGAGGACTGGCTGGCGCGCTATCCCGGGCACGCTGCTGCTGATCACGCACGATCGCGATTTTCTCGACGCGGTGGTCGACCGGATCGTGCACCTCGAAGGCCAACAAGCTGCACGCTCTACACCGGCAATTACGCCGCAGTTCGAGCGCGAGCGCGCGCTGGCAGCTCGGCGCTGCAGCAGTCGGCCTACGTCAAGCAGCAGCAGCAGATCGCGCACCTGCGCTCGTACATCGACCGCTTCCGCGCCAAGGCGACCAAGGCCAAGCAGGCGCAAAGCCGGATCAAGGCGCTCGAGCGCGATGGAGCTGATCGCCGCCGCGCACGTCGACAGCCCGTTCTCGTTCGAGTTCGCGGCCACCGGCATCCACGCGCGCCAGCTGCTGAAGCTCGATCACGCGACGCTGCGGCTACGGCGAGCGAAGCCGATGCTCACCGACGTCGACTGGGCGATCCTCGCCGGCGCGCGGATCGGGCTGCTCGGCCCCAACGGCGCAGGCAAGTCGACGCTGTCTGCGCGCGATCGCCGGCGAGCTCGCGCCTGCGAGCGGCGAACGGCCTGACCGCGCAGGGTCTGTCGATCGGCTACTTTGCCCAGCACCAGGTCGAGCAGCTTCGCCTCGATCGAAACGCGCTCGTGGCATTTGCAGCAGATCGAGCCGCGGCACGCGCGAGCAGGCGCTTGCGCGACTTTCTCGGCGGCTTCGATTTTCGCGGCGACCGGGTCGGCGCGCCGGTGCGGGAATTCTCCGGCGGCGAGAAAGGCGCGCCTGACGCTCGCGCTGCTGGTGCGCCAGCGGCCAGACCTGCTGCTGCTCGACGAGCCGACCAATCATCTCGACATCGACATGCGCGAAGCGCTGACCGAGGCGCTGCAGGATTACACGGCGCGCTGATCGTCGTCGCGCACGACCGGCACCTGCTGCGCGCGACCGCCGACGAGCTCTGGCTGGTCGCCGATGGCGCGCGTGCGCCGTTCGACGGCGACCTCGACGACTACCGGCAGTGGGTGCTGGCCGGACGCGGGCGCGAGAGCCGCGGCGACGGTGTCCGATGCCGCAGTCCGCTGGCGCCCGACCGCAAGACGCAAAAGCGCGCCGAAGCCGAGACGAGGCAGCGCCTGTCCGAGCTGCGCAAACCGCTGCAGCAGAAGATCGAACGCATCGAGCAGAGGATCGATGCTGCTGTCGACCGAAAAACGCGGGCTCGACGAATGGCTCGCGACTTCCGACGCCTACATCGAAGAAAACAAGGAGCGGCTGATCGCTTCGCTCGCCCGGCGCGGCGACCTGGCCTGGGAGCTCGCGCGCGATCGAGCCGAGTGGCTCGAGCTGCACGAAGCGCTCGAGCGCGCAGCCGGCTAAAGGCGCGTTCGCGCCGCGGCGCTGCGTATGCGCTTGATCGGTCGCCGGCGTTTCCGCGCCGGGCGTCGGCGCATTCCACGGCGCCACGCGCAGCAAGCAACGCCATGCCGGGCAGCGCCAGCGCCATGCGCAACAGATGAAGTCAGAACCATCCGATGGCGTCGACGATCCACCCGGTCGTCGCATTGATCAGCGAACGCGGCACGGCGGCGAGGCTGCGTGAACAGCGCGAACTGTGTCGCCGTGTAGCGCGGGTCGGTGGTGCGCGCGATGAACGCGGTGAATGCCGCGGTGCCGAGCCCGCACGCCGAGCGCCTCGAAGCGCGATGACGCCGGCCAGCAGCACCGGTCCGGCTGATTGACATACGCGAGCCACGCAAAGCCCAGGATCGAGAAGACCTGGACCGCGCCGAACAGCCACAGTCCGCGATTGATGCCGATCCGGAGCATCCAGATGCCGCCGAGCAAGCCGCCGAATACGCTCGCCCACAGCCCGGCGTTCTTGGCGATCAGGCCGATCTCCGACATCGTGAAGCCGATGTCCAGATAGGAACGGCGTCGCCAGCGCGGTCGCCATGCTGTCGCCGAGCTTGTAGAGAAAAATGAAGCCGAGCACCAGCAGCGCCTGCCGCCAGCCGGAGCGCGTGATGAATTCGTGAAACGGCTCGACGACCGCCTCGCGCAGCGTGCGCGGCGCCGCGGCGCTGACGAGCGCGGCTCGTCGCATCAGCAGCGTCGTTGACGATGCCCGGCAGCATGAACAGCGCGGTGATGACAGAGACGCTCTGCCAGGGCAGCCGGTCGGCGAGGATCAGCGCGACAGCGCGCCGGGAACGAGGCTCGATATCCGATAGGCCTGCACGTGGATCGCGTTGCCCAGGCCCAGCTCCGACTTCGGGCAGCAGCTCGCGGCGATAGGCGTCGAGGACGATGTCCTGCGTCGCGGCGAAAAAGGCCACCGCCGTGGCGAGGTAGGCGATCGTCCATAAATCCTGCTGCAGGCTGGAGCGCGCCGAACAGCGGCAGCGACGCGATCAGCGCGACCTGCGTGACCAGCATCCAGCCGCGGCGCCGCCCAGAGCAGCGGCAGCGCGTAGCGATCGACCAGCGGCGACCAGATGAACTTCCAGGTGAACGGCAACGCGATCAGCGCGAACAGAGCCGATCGCCTTCAGGTCGACGTGCTCGGTGCGAAGCCACGCCGGCAGCAGATTGATCAGTATGTAAAGCGGGCAGCCCGGAGCTGAAGCCGGTGAAGACGCAGATCAGCATCCGGCGGTTGAACAGCGCTGCTCGGCCAGCGGCGGCCATCAGTCACCCATCGCCGGCATTGTAGCGAAGCGCCGCGCTACGCAGGCCAGCGGTTCAGCCAGCGCGCTGCACGCCGTGCCGGAAGCGATAGATGGCGAGCGAGCCGAAGCAGGTTCGGCAGCATCGACACGCGCCGCGCGTCGTGCAGCACGACGCGTTCGAGCACGTCGAAGCCGCGGGCGCGCAGAACGCGTCGAAATCGGCCGACCGTGCACAGGTGGATGTTCGGCGTGTCGTACCACTGGTAGGGCAGGTTCTTCGATACCGGCATGCGTCCCGCGCAGCACCTGCAGTCCGGTGCGACCAGTGGCCGAAGTTCGGGAAGGTGACGATCGCTTCGCGCCCGACCCGCAGCATCTCGAGCACGATCTCCTCGGTGTGCCGCATCGCCTGCAGCGTCTGCGACAGGATCACGCTGTCGAACGACCGGCTGTCGAAACCGGCGAGGCCGCTTTCCAGGTCGCTCTGGATGACATTGACGCCGTTGCCGATCGACGCCAGCACGCCGGCGTCGTCGATTTCGATGCCGTAGCCGAATGCACCGCGCGACTCGCGCAGGTAGCGCGAGCAGGCTGCCGTCGCCGCAGCCCAGGCGGTCGAGCACGCGGGCGTTCGCCGCGATCCAGCCGGCGATCGTCGGAAAGTCGGCTCGGGTTGCATAACTCATCGGCGGCCTCTTCTATCTTTCGAGCAGTTGACGCTAGTCGGCGCGGCCCGATTCGCCTGCGCGCGATCCCCACTCGCGCGTCGGGCACTGTGGCCTGACTCATTCCTCCGCGCGCGCTGCGCGGATAGCGCGCACGATCGTGATACTGCGGCGTGTCGAGCAGGAAGGCGTCGTGCCCGTGCGGTGCGACGATTTCGCGCGTAGCGAGACGTCGCGCCGGTTGTCGACCAGCGCCTTGACGATCTCGCGCGAGCGTGCGGGCGAGAAACGCCAGTCGGTCGTGAACGCGATCACCAGGAACCGGCACGCGCGCCGGCGCAGCGCCTGCGAGGTCGCCGTCCGCTGGCCGCCGCCGGATCGAAGTAGTCGAGCGCCTTGGTGATGCGCAGGTACGTGTTGGCGTCGAAGTACTCGGCGAACTTCTCGCCCTGATAGCGCAGGTACGACTCGATCTCGAACTCGGGCGCGAACGAGTAGTTGAGGCCGTCGCGCAACTGCCGCGCCGAAGCGCTCGCCCATCTGCTCGTCGGAGATGTAGGTGATGTGTCCGACCATGCGCGCGACGCGCAAGCCGCGCACGCGGCTGACGCCGTGCAGTCGTAGAAGTGGCCGTCGTGGAAGTCGGGGTCGGTCGATGATCGCCGCGCGCGCCACTTCGTTGAACGCGATGTTCTGCGCCGACAGGTTCGGCGCCGCCGCGATCACCAGCGCGTGTCGCGATGCGCTGCGGATAGCGGATCGCCCACGCGAGCGCCTGCATGCCGCCGAGGCTGCCGCCCATCACCGCGGCGAAGCGCTCGATGCCCAGCCGATCGGCCAGCCGCGCCTGCGCAGTCGACCCAGTCTTCGACGGTGACGATCGGAAAGTCGGCGCCCCACGGGCTTGCCGGTCGCCGGATTGATCGACAGCGGGCCGGTCGAGCCGAAGCAGCTGCCGAGATTGTTGACGCCGACGACGAAGAACCGGTCGGTGTCGACCGGCTTGCCCGGGCCGACCATGTTGTCCCACCAGCCTTCGCTTGTCGGTCTGACCGGCGTAGATGCCGGCGACGTGGTGCGACGCGTTGCAGCGCGTGGCAGACCAGGATCGCGTTGGATCGCGTCGGCGTTGCAGCGTGCCGTAGGTCTCGTACACGAGCTCGAACGCCGGCAGCGTCGCGCCGGACGCGCAGCGCGAGCGGCGCGCGCGAACGTCGCGCGCTGCGGCGTCACCAGCCCACCGATGCCGGCGTCCGAGTCAAGGCAGGAGCGGCGCGTTTCGCACGCGCGCGATATCTCGAGGCAATAAAACCCGACCAGCTTGGCGCCAATCGGGTCGGAGATCTCCGTCGCCGCTTTAGCCGTATTTGTCGGGAAACCCGGATGAGGCATCCCTTGCGCCCGCAAGCTGATCGTCAAATCGGCGCGTGGGCTTACCTGGAATCTAGCGCCGCGCCGGCGAAAGTCAATCAGTTGAGCTTCTCGAGCAGGGCGGCGAGCTTCGCCGGTCTCGTCGCCGCGCAGCATGCGCCGGACCAGCGGCCGGATCTCGCCGACGTCGGTCGTCAGCACGCGCTGCTTGACCGCCAGCAGATGCGCCGGATGCATCGAGAAGTTGCGCAGGCCCATGCCCGAGCAGCAGCCGCGTCAGGCGCACCTCGCCGGCCATTTCGCCGCAGACGGCGATGGGCACCTTCGCCTTGTTCGCTGTCGCGATCGCGATCGCGATCGAGCCTGAGCGACCGCCGGATGCAGCGGATCGTAGAGATGCGAGACGGCGTCGTCCGCGCGATCGACGGCGAGCGTGTACTGGATCAGATCGTTGGTGCCGATCGACAGGAAATCGAGCCGCGCAGTGAACGCGCTCGATCGCGAGCACCGCCGCCGGAATTTCGATCATGCCGCCGACCTCGATCGCCGGATCGAACGGCACGCCCTGCTCGCGCAGGCTCTCCTTCGCCTGCGCGATCAGCGCCAGCGTCTGGTCGATCTCGCCGACCGACGCGAGCATCGGCACCAGGATCTGCACGTTGCCGTAGTGCGACGCGCGCAGGATCGCGCGCAGCTGCGTCGAGGAACAGCCGCGGCTCGGCGAGGCAGAAGCGCACCGCGCGCAATCCCAGCGCCGGGATTCGGCGCGACGCGCGCACAGGCCCGTCGAGGCCCTCGCTTGCTGCTTGTCGGCGCCGAGATCGAACGTGCGGATCGTCACCGGCATGTCCTTCATGCCCGGCAGCGACCGCGCGGTACGCCTCGAACTGCTCGTCCTCGGACGGCAGCCCTGTCGCGGTTGAGGAACAGGAACTCCGATGCGGAAGAGGCCGATGCCCGCCGGCGCCGTTCTCGAGCGCCTGCTCGAGATCGTCCGGCAGCTCGATGTTGGCGAAGAGCTCGATGTGCACGCCGTCGAGCGTCGTCGGCGGGCTTCGTGCGCAGCCGCTTGAGCTTCTGCCGCGCGAGCTCGATCTCGCCCTGCTTCAGCCGGTACTCGGCGAGCACCGAGCGGTCGGGATTGACGATGACGACGTCTGTGGCTGCCGTCGACGATCAGCAGCTCGTTCGTCGCGGATCAGCGCGCGCGCGTTGTGCGTCGCGACGACCGCGGGAACGTTGAGGCTGCGCGCGACGATCGCGGTGTGCGACGTCACGCCGCCGAGATCGGTCAGGAATGCGCGCGAAGTGGTGGTGCTTGAACTGGATGACGTCGGCCGGCGACAGGTCGTGCGCGACGAGGATCGTCTGCTCTTCGGCGCTGGCGGGCACGCAGCGTCGCCGGGCTTGCCCATCAGCCGCTTCGAGCACGCGCTCGCACCACCTGCACGACGTCGGCCTTGCGCTCGCGCAGGTACGAGTCCTCGATCTGCGTCGAACTGCTCGACCAGCACGCCCATCTGCTGCGTCAGCGCCCATTCGGCGTTGCAGCGCTGCTCGGCGATGATCCGCTTCGGCACCTCCGACAGCGTCGGATCGGTGAGGATCATCCAGTGCACGTCGAGGAATGCGCCGAACTCTGCCGGCGCGTCGCCCGAGGTCATCGCGCGCGCGCAGGCTTTCCAGCTCCTTCTGGACCGCCTCGCAGCGCCAGCGTCAGGCGCTCGATCTCCCGGCGCGACCTGCTCGGGCGGATCGGTGTAATGCGCCGACCTCGAGCGTCGCGTGCGAGACGAGCTGCGCGCGGCCGATGGCGATGCCGCCGGAAACGCCGATACCGTGCAGGACAAAGCTCATCACCGCGCTCTGACGCTGCCGGACGCGCCTGCGGTCAAGCGCGGGTCCGCCTCGCCTCGAACCGCGTTCTGCTCGATCGAGCTGCCGACCGATCGCCACGTGCATCGCCGCTCGCCTTCGTCCGGGCCGCTGGTCTCCGGCCGGATCGGTGCTGCCCATGCTCGCCGCCAGCATCATCACGGCGACCATGCTGCGCGCGCTCGCGCGCCGTCCGTTCACGATCAGGCGAGACGCTGCATCGGAATTGCGACGCGAGACTGCACGATCTGCGCCGCCGCGCGCGCATGCAGACCCGAAGCGGTTGGTGATGTCCGACTATCGTAGTTTGCATGATCGAGACGCCCGTCGCAGTTGAGGTAGATGAGCTCGCGCCTGGTTACGACGCGGGAGCACGCCTGTTCATTGATCGCATGCGCCACGGGCATTGGTTCCGCGAATGTGTAAAGCCCGATGTGTCTGCCATCGGCGACGACATGTTGCGCGCGCGCACACGTGTGTCACTGTCCCTCGCCGAAACAATCGCCGATCAGCGCGACGATCGCGTCGAGCGCCTCGCGCCTCGTCCGGGCCGTCGGTCTTCGAGCACGACGCGGCCGCCCTTGCCCGCCGCCAGCATCATCACGCCCATGATGCTCTTGGCGTTGATCTTGCGTCCGTTGCGCGCGAGCGAGACCTCGCATTGATACTTGCGCCGCAAGCTGCGTCAGCTTCGCCGAGCGCGCGCGTGCAGCCCCAGCTTGTTGATGATCTCAACTTCGCGTTGCTGCATAGATCGGGTCGACCTCGACGTGCAGCACGCCGTCGCAGCCGCCGCTGATGCGCCTTCTTGATCATCGTGTCCATGCCCTTCGCTGCGGTAGGTGAACGCGCGCACCAGCATCGGCAGGTTGACGCCGGCGATGGCCTCGATGCGCCCCGGGACGCAGCAGCTTGCCGGCGAGGTTGCACGGCGTCGCGCCGTAGATATCGGAGAAGATCGAGCACGCCGTCGCCGCTGTCGAGCGCCTTGACCGACGCTCGCGCGCGTTCGGCAGCAGAGCGCAGCGGATCGTCGGCGCGCGGCGACGCGCAGGCTCTCGAACTGCGGGCGGGCGGCTGCCGAGCACGTGCGTGACCGCGCCGATCGAGGCTGTCGCCCAGCGTGCCGTGGGCGACGATGAGGATGCCGATCATGCTGTCTGTCCCCTGACGAGCCGTCGCGCGATGTGTCGCGCTTCCGTGGCGTTCGTGTCATTGGTCGCACCGACGCTCGGTCGCTCGCGCCGCGCGGGTGGCTTCATCTTAGCACGCGCGGCGCGCGACGCCGAGCTCGCAGCCAGGCGTCTCCGCGCGCGTGCTCGTTCCAGCGCCTGCGCAAAGCGCGCCGGCGACGTCGAATCCCGGTCTGCTGCGCTGATCTCGACGAAGCCCGGTCGGACTGGTCACGTTGACCTCGGTCAGGTAGTCGCCGATCACGTCGAGGCCGACGACGAGCAGGCCCTCCGCCCACAGCGCGCGCGCCGAGCGCCTCTCGGCGATCTCGCGATCGCGCGCCGTGAGCGGCGCGCCACGCCGCGGCCGCCGGCGGCCAGGTTGCCGCGCGTCTCGCCCGGCTTGGGAATGCGCGCGAGCGCAATGCGGCACCGGCTCGCCGTCGATGAGCAGTGATGCGCTTGTCGCCGTCGACGATCTCGGGAATGAAGCGCTGCGCCATGACCGCTGCGCGCGCCGTAGATGCGCCATCGTCTCGATGATCACGTTGCGGTTGGCATCGTCGCGCGCGGACGCGAAAGATCGACGATCCGCCCATGCCGTCGAGCGGCTTCAGGATGACGTCGTGCGTGCTCGTCGATGAAGCCGCGCAGCAGCTCGCGCGGTCGCGCGTCACCAGCGTCGGCGCGGTGAACTCGGGAAACTCGGCGATCGCCAGCTTTTCGTTGTGGTCGCGAATCGCGCGCGGCCGGTTGAAGACGCGCGCGCCTTCGCGCTCGGCCGCCTCGAGCAGGTACGTCGAGTAGACGTACTCCATGTCGAACGGCGGGTCCTTGCGCATCAGCACCGCGGCGAACGAGGCCAGCGGTCGCGGTCGGCGCTCGGCAGCGCGATACCAGTCGTGGTCATCGGCCGTGACGTCGACCTCGCGGCGCACCCGCGCCTGGGTCACCGGCGGCGCGCCAGAAGAGCTCCTTGGGCTCGGTCAGGTAGATCGAGTGCCCGCGTGCCTGCAGCGCACGCATCATCGAGACGCTCGTGTCACTTGTAGCGCCATTCAGCCACTCGGGCGGATCGATGATGAATGCGAATTCCATGCAGCGCGGGGCGATTGGCGGGCGCCCATCGTACCGTAAATCCGGCAACGCCCCGACACAACGGAGGCTGGCCGGCTCAAGCGAGGCCGCCGCCTCTAATTAGGCATGTCAATTTGCCTGTTTGTCACGCGCCCTGAGACCTCGTATCATCCTGAATTATTGGCAGAGTAAGAGGATTACCCGTGCATAGGCAAGTATTGTGCCTATAACGTGCCTGTCGGTTCACCGGACAGCGACCGGGCGTCGAGGCGCGCGCCAGTGAGCAGCATTTCGGGCGCGATGGTCGAGGCCTGGCGCCTGGTCGCGTCGCTCGATCCGCGCCTGGGCGACATCGTGGGCTTGAGCCTGCGCGTGAGCCTGACCGCGGTCGCCATCGCCAGCGCCACGTCGGCTTGCCGCTCGGGCGCGCTGATCGCCGTCAGCCGCTTTCCCGCGCGCCGCACGACGATCGTGCTGCTCAACGCGCTGATGGGGCTGCCGCCGGTGGTCGTCGGACTGCTGGTGTATCTGCTGCTGTCGCGCGCCGGGACCGCTGGGCGCGCTTGGGCTGCTGTTCACGCCGACGGCGATGGTGATCGCGCAGGCGATCCTGATCACGCCGATCATCGCCGCGCTCACGCGCCAGGTCGTCGAGGACGCGTGGCTCGAATACCGCGAGCAGCTTCGCTCGCTCGGGCGAGACGCGGCTCGGCGCGGTGCCGACGCTGCTCTGGGACCTGCGCTTCTCGCTGGTGACGATCGTGCTCGCCGGCTTCGGACGGGCGGCGGCCGAAGTCGGCGCGGTGATCATCGTCGGCGGCAACATCGACGGCGTCACGCGCGTGATGACGACCGCGATCGCGCTGGAGACCAGCAAGGGCGATCTTCCGCTCGCGCTCGGGCTCGGGCGTCATTCTGGTCACGATCGTGGTGGCACTGAACGCGGCGGCCTACCTGGTCAAGGAGACGCGCAGCGGCGCTACGGGTGACAGGCGATGGACATGCGGTCGCCGATGTCGCTCCTGCCGTTGCGTCTCGACACACGTGACGTTCACCGCCGGCGGCCGGCGCATCATCGATGACGCTGTCGTTGGCGATCGATGCCGGGCCGCGCACCGTGATCGTCGGGCCCAACGGCAGCCGGCAAGAGCGTATTGCTTCGCCTGTGTCATGGCTCTGCTGGCACCGACCTCAGGCTCGATCGTCTGGAACTCGGCCGAGCCGCCGGGGCGCCGCGGCGGCAGGCGATGGTGTTTCAGCGGCCGGTGCTGCTGCGCCGCTCGGCGCTGGCCAACGTCTCGCACGCGCTCGGCATCGCCGGCGTTCCGACCCGGATCCGCTCTGAGCGTGCGCGCGAGGCGCTGTCCAAGGTGGGCCTCGAGCGGCACGCGCGCGCATCCGGCGCGCGTTCTCTCCGGCGGTGAGCAGCAGCGCCTCGCGCTGGCGCGTGCCTGGGCATTGCAGCCCGAGATCATTTTCCTCGACGAGCCGACAGCGAGCCTCGATCCGGGCGCAACGCATGAGGTCGAGAACGGTGATCGCTGGCGATGGTCGCCGCGGGTACCAAGATCGTGCTGGTCACCCACAACTTCGGCCAGGCGCGGCGCATCGGCGACGAGATCCTCTTTCTGCATCAGGGAAGGATCGCGGAGCGCGCGAGCGCCGCAGACCTTTTTCAAGCATCCGCAGTCTGCTCGAGCTGCACGTTTCCTCGAAGGAGAATTGCCGTGGTAATGCACTCGTCGCATTTGTCTGTTCGCTCTGCTGCGCGCTCGCCGCATTCGCGGCCGGTGCGCAAGAGCGATTCATCACGGTCGCTTCGACGACTTCGACCGAGCAATCGGGTCTGTTCGGCTACCTGCTTGCCGATCTTCGAGACGAAGACGGGCATCAAGGTCCACGTCGTCGCGCTCGGCACCGGGCAGGCGCTCGACGTCGCGCGGCGCGGCGACGCCGACGTCGTCTTCGTCCACGCGCGCGCCGCCGAGGAGAAATTTCTCGCCGAGGGCGCAGGGCGTCAAGCGCTTTCCGGTGATGTACAACGACTTCGTGCTGATCGGCCCGAAGAGCGATCCGGCCAAGGTCGGCGGCGGCAAGGACATCGTCGTGGCGCTGACAAAGATCGAGGCGGCGCACGCGCCGTTCGTGTCGCGCGGCGATCGCAGCGGCACGCACATGGCGGAGCTCGACTCTGTGGAAGGCTGCGGGCATCGACATCGACAAGGAGCAAGGGCGCCTGGTATCGCGACATCGGGCAGGGCATGGGGCCGGCGCTCAACACCGCGGCGTCGATGAACGCCTACATCCTCGCCGATCGCGGCACCTGGCTCGCGTTCAAGAACCGCGGCGACCTCGACGATCCTGGTCGAGGGCGACAAGCGCCTGTTCAACCAGTACGGCGTGATGCTGGTGAACCCGGCCAAGCACCCGAACGTGAAGAAGGAGCTCGGCCAGGCAGTTCATCGACTGGCTGATCTCGCCCGAGGGACAGAGCGCCATCGCCGGCTACAAGATCGACGGCGAGCAGCTGTTCTATCCGAATGCCAGCGACCGCGACGCAGCGAATCGCCTGCAGTTCTTCGCGCCGCAGCCTTTGAGCGCTATTTGTCCAGCAGGCGAAGCTCGACAGACTGCAGCCATTTGACGTAGGCGCGGGCCGGGCCGCGTGTCCTTCAGCGACATCAGCGCGAGCGGCCCTGTGGAGATGCCTCGTTGCCCATCGCGCTATATCCCGCGGTATATTACCATTCGATGGCATGGCTGCAGCGAGGAAACAACATGCGGCGAGGCCTATTGCAACAGCCGCACGTCGCGATCGGATTTGCACGCGTTCGCCGGATCGCCGATCGACGCCGCGCGCGTGCGCCGACCTCACCGTCTTCGCCGCCGCCAGCCTCAGGAAGCACTGGACGCGAACAGGTCAGCAGGTTCGAAGCCGAAGCGGGCAGGCAAGATCGTCGCCCCTGCGGGGCAAGCAACCGCGCTGGCCAAGCAGATCGAGGCCGGCGCGCCCGCCGACGTCTTCGTGTCGGCCGACATCGACTGGATGGACTATGTCGACAAGCGCAAGCTGCTCGCGGCCCGGCACGCGGATCGACCTGCTGCGCAACCGGCCTGGTGCTGATCGCGCCTGCCGACGATTCGCGCGCATCGCTTCCGATCGCGCCGGGGCTTCGCGCTCGGCGCCGTCACTGCGGTGACCGGCAGGCTGGCGATGGCCAATCCCGACAGCGTTCCGGCCGGGCAAGTACGGCAAAGCGCGGCGCTGACAGTCGCTCGGCGTGTGGACGAGCGTCGAATCACGCATCGCGCGGACCGACGAACGTGCGCGCCGCGCTCGCGCTGGTGGCGCGCGGCGAGGCGCCGTTCGGCATCGTCTACGCAACCGACGCGCTCGCCGAGCCGAAGGTGCGTATCGTCGATACGTTTCCGGAGAGATTCGCACGCACCGATCGTCTATCCTGTCGCGATCGTCGCGAACGTCAGCCGCTCGCCTTACGCGCAAGCGCTTCGTGACAACCTGGCATCGCCCGCGTCGCGCGAACGGTCTGGCGACGACACGGCTTCGCGATGGCGAACTAGATCGCGCGAGCCGACGTCGAACTGGGCATCATCGTCCTGAGCCTGAAGGTGGCGCTGGTCGGCGTCGCGTGCAGCCTGCCGCCGGCGATTTCTTCGCGTACCTGCTGCGCGCGCGCACCGATTTTCCCGGCAAGACGCTCGCTCGATGCGCTCGTTCATCTGCCGCTGGTGCTGCCGCCGGTGCGTCGTCGGCTTCGCCTCTGCTGCTGCTCTTCGGCACAGCAGAGGCGTACTCGGCGAGATGGCTTGCCGACTGGTTCGGCATCGTGTTCGCGTTCCGCTGGACCGGCGCCGCGCTGGCCGCTGCGATCATGGGCTTTCCGCTGATGGTGCGCGCGATCCGCCTGTCGATCGCAGCGATCGACCGCCGGCTCGAAACCGTGGCGCGGCACGCTGGGCGGCTCGCGCGCGCTGGGTGTTCGCGTCGATCACGCTGCCGCTGGCGCTGCCCGGCATCGTCACCGGGCGCTGCTCTCGTTCGCGCGGAGCCTGGGCGAATTCGGCGCGACGATCACGTTCGTCTCCAACATTCCGGCGAGACCGAAACGCTTCCGCTGGCGATCTACACGTTCGCGCAGACGCCCGGCGGCGATGCGCAGGCGCTGCGCCTGTCGCTCATTCGCCGTGGCTCCTGTCGATCGCGGCGCTGATCGCTTCCGAGTGGCTGACGCGACGATCGCTGCAAGCACGGCAGGCGTCGATGATCGACGTTGACATCGAGACAGCAGCTCGGTGCGTTCGAGCTCGACGGTCGCGTTTCGCGCCGAAGCGCCGATCGTCGGGCTGTTCGGCCGCTCGGGATCGCGGGCAAGACCAGCGTCGTCAACGCGCTCGCCGGCACCAGTCGCCCGCAGCGCGGACGCATCGTCATCAACGGCGAGCGTGCTGTTCGACAGCGCGCTCGCGGCATCGATCTTCCGCCGGACAAGCAGACGCCTCGGCTACGTATTCCAGGATGGGCTGCTTTTTCCGCACCTCGACGTCGAATCCAACCTGCTCTACGGACTGCATCGAGCGCCGGCTGCAGCGCGTGTCATCGATCCAGCGCACGTCATCCGACTTGCTCGGGCCTCGACGCGCTGCTTCGTCGATTGCCGGACGCTTTCCGGCGGCGAAAAGCAGCGCGGTGGCGATCGGCCGCGCGCTGCTCGCGCAGCCGCGACTCTTGCTGATGGACGAGCCGCTCGCCTCGCTCGACGTGCCGCGGCAGAGCGAGGTGCTGCGTTACATCGAGCAGCTGCGCGACGACCTGCATATTCCGATCGTCTACGTCAGCCACGCCGTTGTGTGAAATCACGCGGCTGGCCGACACTCGTCGTGCTGCTAGCCGACGGCAAGGCCCTCGCGTACGGACCGGTCGACGAGGTGATGGGGCGGATCGACCTGCGGCCACACACCGGCCGCTACGAATCGGGCTCGGTGCTCGAGACCGTCGTCGCTGCCCACGATCTCGCCTAAGGGCTCACCACGCTGCGCTTCGATGGCGGCAGCTGGTCGTGCCCAACGTCGAGGCGCTGGTCGGCGAAAGAGCATGCGTTCGCGTTCGCGCCCGCGACGTTTCGCTGGCACTGCGCGCCCGGCGGGATCGAGCGTGCTCAATGTGCTGCCGGCGACGGCTGGTCGCGATCGCCACCGAAGAAGGCCCGATCGTCGACGTGCAGCTGCGCGTCGGCAAGCTGCCGCTCACGGCACGCATCACTCGTCGTTCGCGTGCACGAGCTCGCGCTTCGCGAAGGGCAGCAAGTCTATGCGCTGATCAAGGGCGGGTATCGCTCGACCGGCGCAGCGCTTGGCTACGCCTCAGTCGCACTAGCCGGCGAGCTTTCGTGTCAATGCCGCGGATGTCGGCTCGCGCTGGCGCGCGCCGCGTTTGTTCGATCCGGCGGTAGCGCTCGATCACGCTCCCGCCCAAGCCGGGTAAGGCGCGCGCCGCCGCCGCGCTTCCCGCCGGCTTCGCGCCTCGACCACGCGGAGTGCGAAAGCATCGATTCATCGTGTCGACCAGAAGCCACGCGCGGCGGTACGACATGCCGAGCGAGGCGCGCCGCGGCGGTAATCGAGCCGGCGGCGTCGATCGCTTGCGAGCAGGTCGATCTTGCCCGGGCCGACCGCGATGTCGTCGCCGCGACGGATGCGCAGGCGAAACTCGGTACGAAGCTTCATCGGCGACTGCGGCCGGTGTTTCTCACTCCACCGTCACCGACTTCGCCAGGTTCCGCGGCTTGTCGACGTCGCGTGCCGCGCAGCACGGCGGTGTGATAGGCGAGCAGCTGCAGCGGAATCGTGTGCACGATCGGCGACAGCAGTCCGGCATGCTCGGGCAGGCGCAGTACGTGGATGCCGTCGCTCGACGGAATCTGGCTGTCGGCATCGGCGACGACATAGAGCTCGCCGCCGCGGGCGCGCACTTCCTGCAGGTTCGACTTGAGCTTTTCCAGAAGCGCGTCGTTCGGCGCGATCGCCACGACCGGCATGTTGGCATCGACCAGCGCGAGCGGGCCGTGCTTCAACTCGCCGGCCGGATACGCCTCGCCATGGATGTACGAGATCTCCTTGAGCTTCAGCGCGCCTTCCAGCGCGATCGGGTAGTGCAGGCCCGCGCCCGAGGAAGAGCGCGTTTTCCTTCTTGGCGAAGCGTTCGGCCCAGGCGATGATCGACGGCTCGAGCGCCAGCACCGCCTGGATCGCCGCCGGCAGGTGGCGCAAGGCTCCGCAGCCAGCGCGCTTCCTGCGCGGCGTCGAGACGTCCGCGCTGCTTGGCCAAGCGTCAGCGTCAGCAGGAACAACGCGGTCAGTTGCGTCGTGAACGCCTTCGTCGAGGCGACGCCGATCTCGACGCCGGCGCGGGTCAGATAGGTGAGCGCCGTCTGCCGCACCATCGAGCTCGTCGGAGCGTTGCAGATCGCCAGCGTGTGGCGATGGCCGAGCGCCTTGGCGTGCTTCAGTGCCGACAAGCGTGTCCGCCGTCTCGCCCGACTGCGAAATGACGACGACCAGCGCATCGGGATTGGGCACGCTGTCGCGATAGCGGTATTCGCTGGCGATTTCGGCCTGCGCCGGTATGCCGGCAACGGCCTCGAGCCACAGCCGTCCGACCATGCCCGAGTAGTAGCTGGTGCCGCAGGCGAGCACGCGCACCTCGTTGACGCCGGCGAAGACTCCGGCCGCCGCGGCCCCCGAACAGCTCGGGCCCGATGCCGCCGACGCTTTCCAGGGTGTCGGCGATGACGCGCGGCTGCTCGAAGATTTCCTTCTGCATGAAATGGCTGTACGGACCGAGCTCTACCGCGTCGCCCGAGGTCTTGACCGTCACGACTTCCCGCGCGACGCGCACGCCGGCGGCGTCATAGATCGCGTAGCCCTCGCGTCCGATGTCGGCGATGTCGCCTTCCTCGAGATAGACGACGCGCCTGGTGACCGGCGCCAGCGCGCTCGCGTCGGAGGCGAGGAAGTGATCGCGCTCGCCGATGCCGACCAGCAGCGGACTGCCGGCCCGCGCGCCGACGATGCGACCCGGCTCGCGCGTGGTCATCGCGGCGATCGCGTAGGCTCCGTGGAACTCGGCGACCGTCTTGCACACCGCGGCGAGCAGGATCGCCGTCGTCAATGCGCATGGATCAGATGCGCGATGACCTCGGTGTCGGTCTGCGGTGACGAATGCGTATCCCTGCTGCTGCAGCCGCGCGCGCAGCGGCTCGAAGTTCTCGATGATCCCGTTGTGCACGACCGCGATCTCGCCGCTGACTGACGTGCGGATGCGCGTTGGCCGAGGTCGGCGCGCCGTGCGTCGCCCAGCGCGTGTGCGAAATGCCGGTGTTTCCGCTGATGTGGGTCGCGTTCGCCTGCGCCGCGAGATCGGCAACGCGCGCCGTGCTGACCAGCCGGTGAAGGCCGCCGTTGATGACCGCGAGCCCGGTCGAGTCGTAACCCCGGTATTCGAGCCGGCGGATGCCCTCGATCAGGATCGGAACGACGTTATCGCGCGCGACCGCGCCGACGATGCCGCACATGATGCTATTCCTTCGGCTTTCTTCCGCGGGCGCTGGTAGCCCGCCTTGGCAGTCTGCGTCTTCTGGTTGAGCGCGAGGACGCCGGGCTCGACGTCGCGCCACACGGTCGTGCCGGCGCCTATCGGTCGCGCCGCGGCCGATCGTGACCGGGGCCACCAGCTGCGTATCGGACCCGATGTGGACGTCGTCCTCGATCACCGTCCGATGCTTGTTCGCGCCGTCGTAGTTGCAGGTGATCGTGCCCGCACCGATGTTGACGTCGCGCCCGACCGTCGTGTCGCCGACGTAGGCCAGGTGGTTCGCCTTCGCTGCGCTCGCCGACAACGCTGCGCCTTCACCTCGACGAAGTTGCCGATGTGAACTTCGTCCGCCAGACGCGTGCCGGGCCGGATGCGCGCGTACGGGCCGATCCGGCAACGCGCCCTGATGTCGGCGCCGTCGATATGCGAATACGGCGCGATCGCCGTCGCCGTGCCGATTTTCACATCCCTGAGAATGCTATGCGCGCCGACGCTGACCGCATCGCCGAGCAGCACCTCGCCTTCGAAAATGCAGCCGACGTCGATCGTCACGTCGCGGCCGCAGGCCAGCGTGCCGCGCACATCGATGCGCGCCGGATCGGCCAGGGTCACCCGGCATCGAGCAGCGCGTCGGCCTGCGCGCGTTGATAGATCCGCTCGAGCTGCGCCAGAGTCGCGCTTGCTGTTGATGCCCAGGGTCTCGTCCGCGCTCGCCGGATGCGTCGTTTCGACCGGAATGCCGTCGGCGACGGCCAGTGCGATCACATCGGTCAGATAATACTCGCCGCCGGCATTCCGATTGCCGATCCTCGGCAGCCAGCGCGCGAACGCCGCGGTCGGCGCCGCCATGATGCCGGTGTTGATCTCCCGGATCGCCCGCTGTTCCGGTGTCGCATCCTTGTGCTCGACGATCGCCGCGACCTTGCCGTCGGCGTCGGCGCACGATTCGTCCATAACCGGACGGGTCATCGAGCTCGACGGTCAGCAGCGAAAGAATGCCTTGCTGCGCGCGCTCGGCGACCCGACGCAAGGTCTCTGCCCGCGCCAGCGGATCGGCGCCGAACATCACCAGCGTGACGCCGTCGGCGCCCAATTCCGACAGCGCGCACTTCAGCGCGTCGCCGGTGCCGCGCGGCGGGTCCTGTCGCGCCCAGGTCAAGTCGGGATCGGCAAAGCGCTCGCGCACCTCGCCGCCGGAATCGACGACGCAGATGGCTCGCGCGGCTCGAGCTTGCGCGCGGTCGACAACACATGCGCGAGCAGCGGCCGGCCGCCGAGCGGTTGCAGCACCTTGGGCAGCGCCGAGCGCATGCGCTTCCCTGTCCGGCGGCAAGAATGGCGATTTGCAGCGACGATTGCATCAGGCGCGAATTATCGCATTTTTGTGCTTGGCTGCCCTGCACCAAGAGCCCGGCGCGATCGGCGCATGCGCGGTTGTTCTATGCGAAAATGCCCGACAGAGCCGCGGCATCCGGTGCGGCCGTCCCAGGGAGGAGGTTCCATGTTCGAACGATTGCTGCCGGCCGTGCTCGCTTTCGGCCTCGTCGTCTTTGTGCCCGCCGCCTACGCCGCCGACGCCTGCAAGAATCGCGGCGAGCTCGATGCGATGTACTGCGACGCGAACAACGACCTGGTTGCCGACCCGCCGGCCGACTCCGCCAGAATGGAAGAATCCGTCGACGATCGTCTTCACCTACACGCCGGTCGAGGATCCCGCGGTCTACGAGAACGTATTCAAGCCGTTCACGACAGCACTCGCGGCAGTGCCTCGACAAGAAGGTCGTGTTCTACCAGGTGCAGTCGAACGCCGCCGAAATCGAGGCGATGCGCTCGGGCCGCCTGCACGTCGGCGGCTTTTCGACCGGGCCGACGGCGTTCGCGGTCAATCTGGCCGGCGCGGTGCCGTTCGCGGTCAAGGGCACGGCAAAGGAATTCCAGGGCTACAACCTGATCGTCATCGTCAAGGCGAAGCTCGCCTTACCAGAAGCTGTCCGATCTCAAGGGCAAGAAGGTCGCCCACACGTCGCCGTCGTCGAATTCCGGACACCTGGCGCCGCTCGCGCTGTTCCCGGCGGAAGGACTCGTTCCCGACAAGGACTACAAGATCATCTTCTCGGGCAAGCACGACCAGTCGGTGATGGGCGTCAACTCCGGCGACTACGACGCCGGCGCCGTCGCCTCCGACGTGTTCCACCGGATGGCGCGAGCGGGGCCAGGTCAAGGAGAGCGACTTCCGCGTCATCTACCGCAGCCAGAAATTCCCGACCTCGTCGTTCGCGTACGCGCACGACCTCGATCCGAAGCTCGTCGACAAGATGCTGAGCTGCTTCTACGACTATCGCTTCCCGCCCGGAATGCAGAAGGCGCTTCGACGGCGCCGACCGCTTCTTCCCGATCAACTACAAGACGACACTGGGAGGTCGTGCGCGACGTCGCCAAGGGCTCGGGCGCAGGCTTCGACAAGGCGACCTACGACAAGGAGATCGGCGCGCGAAGCGGCGGAAGCGGCGAAAAGAAGAATTGACGCGAAAGGCCCGACGATTCCACCCGGGCCGACCGCGGACACGGCCTCCAGTGCTCTCGATAAAACGTCTGTCCAAAGTCCTATGTCGCCGGCAAGCCGGTTCTGATCGACGTCGATCTCGAGATCGCCGCGCGCGGCATCACGGCGATCATCGGCGCGTCGGGCACCGGCAAGAGCACGCTGATCCGCTGCATCAACCGGCTGGTCGAGCCGACGTCCGGCGCAATCCAGTTCGAGGGCCAGCGACCTCGTCAGGCTGTCGCGCAGGTTCGCTGCGGCAGGCGCGCCGCCACATCGGCATGGTGTTCCAGGAATACAACCTGGTCGAGCGGCTTACGGTGATGGAGAACCTGCTGTCCGGGCGGCCTGGGCTACGTGTCGGCGTGGCGCGCGTGGCGGCGCAAGTTTCCGCCGAGCCGACATCGCGCGCGCATTCGAGCTGCTCGACGTCGTCGGACTGGCCGTGATTTCGCCAATCAGCGCGCCGATGCGCTCTCCGGCGGACAGCGGCAGCGCGTCGGCATCGCGCGCGCGGTGATGCAGCAGCCGTCGGCTGCTGCTCGCCGACGAGCCGACCTCGTCGCTCGATCCGAAGACCTCGGTCGAGATCATGCAGCTGCTGACCGACATCGGCGCGCGAGCGCGGCATCCCGGTGCATCATCAACATGCACGACGTCGAGCTGGCGAAGCGCTTTCGCCGACCGCATCGTCGGCATGGCCGGCGGCAAGATCGTCGTTCGACGGCCCGCCGCGAGTCTCACCGACGGCGATGCTGAAATCGATCTATGGCGGCGAAGACTGGCTGCACTGATCGCGCGTCGGCCGCGATCGCGGCGATCGAGCACCGCGGTCGCGCGGCCTCGACCGCGTTCCCGGCCGACCGTGCTGGCAGCGCGTCGGCTGGCTGCTGCTCGCCGCTTACGTCGTCTACGCCGGCTGCGCAGATGGACGTGTCGTGGACCGCGTCGCAACCGGGCGTGCAGCAACGCCGGCACTTTTTCGAGCGGCTGTTCCCGCCGAACTTCAGCCGCTGGGATCTGCTGGTCAAGGGCCTTGCCGGAGAGCCTCGCAGATCGCGGTTCTGGCATCGGCGCTGGGCATCGCGCTCGTCTCTGCCGATCGGGCTCTGCTGCCGTCGCGCAACCTGATGCCGGCCGTGGGTGAGCTGGCCCGCGCGACTGTTGATCGTCGCGCGCGCGCTCGTTCCACCCGGTCATCGTCGCGATCCTGTTCGTCAAGGCGGTCGGATTCGGCGCGCTGGCCGGCATCCTGGCGCTTGACGCGTCGCCTCGATCGGATTCATCGGCAAGCTGCTTCGCCGAAGCGATCGAGGAGATCTCGCTGAAGCAGGTCGAGGCGGTCCGCGCGCACCGGCGCGCCGTTCGCGTCAGCGTGCTCGGCGTTCGGCGTGCTGCCGCAGGTGTTCGCCCGCTTCATCGGATTCGCGACCTACCAGCTCGATTCGAACCTGCGCAACTCGACGATGGTCGGCATCGTCGGCGCCGGCGGCATCGGCGGCACGCTGTTCGCCGCGTTTCAGCGCTTCGACTACGACTTCGTCTGCGCGATCCTGATCTCGATCATCGCGCTGATCATGCTGGGCGAGGTGCTTGCCACCGCGCGTGCGCGCGATCTTCATCGACGAACGCTATCCATCGGCGACCTGTTCCGCCGCAGCGCCGGGCGCGCCGGCCGCGCCACGAGCGCATGCCCGAGGACGACTGAACGGCATGGCCGAGCTCGGCCGCAGCGACCGGATCTGGCGCCGGTTCACGCCGGCGCAGCGGCTCGCCCGATTCGCCGTCTATCTCGTCGATCGTCGCCGCCATCGTCGCATCGATCCGCACCGTCGAGGTGATCCCGGAGTTCCTCGCCGACGCGCCGGAGCAGGTCGTCGACCTGCTTGACCCGGATGTGGCCGCTCGACACCGCCTACTATCCGAAGCGGCGTGCACGCCGCGCTGATCGAGACGATCCATATCGCCTCACTCGGCACGCTGCTCTCGCTCGCTGCTGGCGCTGCCGGTCGGCCTGTTCGCCGCACACAACCTCGTGTCCGTACCTGCCGTTGAATCTCGCCGCCAAGCTGATCCTGGTGTCGTCGCGCTCGGTCAACTCGCTGGTGTGGGCGCTGCTGTTCGTCGGCATCTTCGGTCCCGGCGCGCTTGCCGGCACTCTGGCGATCGCGTTCCGCTCGATCGGCTTCGTCGGCAAGCTCGTCGGCGAAGCGCTCGAGGACAGCCAACGCGGGCCCGATCGAGGCGCTGTCGCGCGGCCGGGGCGCCGCGGGCGTCGCTGCTGACCTTCGGCTACTGGCCGCAGGTCAAGCCCGCGTTCTGGTCGATCGCGCTGTTTCGCTGGGACATCAACGTGCGCGAATCCGCGGTGCTGGGCCTGGTCGGCGCCGGCGGCATCGGCATGGCGCTCGATTCGGCGCTCAATCTGTTCCAGTGGAACCGCGTAGCGGTCATCCTGCTGGCAATTTTCGCGGTGGTGATTCGTCGCGGAGATCGTCGTCACCGTGGCGCGCAAGCGCATGATCCAGCCGCAATGACCATCATCGCGGTATTCAACCAGAAGGGCGGCGTCGGCAAGACGACGACTGCGCTCAACCTTCTGGCCGGCCTCGCGCAGCGCAAACAGCGGCCGCTTGCCATCGACCTCGATCCGCAGGCGCACCTTTCCGGGATATTCGGCGTTCGGCCGCGGCTCGCCGACGATTCGGTGTATTCGTTTTTCGTCCGGCAACGCGCGCTTGCCGACGTCTACCGAGATCGCGGCCAGCGGCGTCGTGGTATGTCCGGGCCACCTCGACCTGTCCAAGCTCGACACGATGCTTGGGCAAGGGCGTCAACGTGGTGACGCGCCTGCGCGACTGCGCTGCACGCGACCGGGCGTCGTCCCCGGTCCGGTCGTCATCGACTGCTGCCCGCTGCTGGGTGTGCTGTCGCTGAACGCGATTTTCGCCTGCGATCTGGTGGTCGTCCCGGTCTCCGGCCGACTACCTGGCGCTGCAGGGCGCGCAGCAGGTCGAACGCGCGCTCAATGCGCTGGAGCCGGTGTTCAAGTCGCGCCTGCCGCGACGCTATCTGCTGACGCGATTCGACGCGCGACGCAAGATGAGCTCGGAAGTAGCGGACCTGATGGCGATGGCGTTCCGGCCGGAGGAGATCTGCACGACTCGGATTGCCGAAAACGTGAGCCTGGCGGAAAGTCCGGCGCGACAACTCGACGTGTTTCCGCTACGCGCCGGCGAGCACCGGTGCGCGCGACTACAAGGCGCTTGGTGGAGGAGCTGAGTGGCTGCCGGACTTTTGCGTAGCATCGAGCGTGCGATCGTCGGCACGCCCATCGCGGCGTCGGTGCTGCTGATGATGCTGATGACGCCTTCGATGTCCAGCGGGTCGCTGCGGCGGACCGATTCGCTGTTGCAGCTGATGACCTGGCAATGATGGTACATCTGCCTCAGTCGGCGTTCCGCGTCTTCGCGATTCGCCGCCATGATGCAGATGTTGTCGACGCGCTGGAATGCCGCTGCGCGTGCGAATGTTGAAGCCGAAACGCGGTCATCAATCCTCCCTGCAAATCGCCCGCATCGCGTTCTTCCGCGCGCTCTCCGCGGCACCACGGTGCCCGGGCGTCCGGGGTTGCCATCATACGCTCGCACTCCTGCGATGCAAATATCGTACCGAGAACCAGCTGTGTGCGATACATCCAGCCACTTTGGGAGACCGCAGCTCGGCGGCCTTTGTCTCCAGATGGCGACGCTCGCGTTTGCTTGATTGCGGCAAACTGAAAGTAATCGCTCACACTCTGAACTCCCTGGCGACTCGCCCAGCACGACTCTTGTGCAGTACGACCATTTCGGCAGCCCTGTGCCGCCCGCCGTCAGTAACGTCGGGCTTGCGCGCATTGAAGGGGCCGGCAAGCCAGTGCACAATCGCGTCCACTGAAAGCGCCGGAGAGATCGATGTTTTGCGCCCAGTGCGGTCAGCCCTCGTCGCCGAGGGCATGAGATTTTGCCCCCACTGCGGCGCCCCGGTCGCCGCAATGGTGCCCCCCGTCGCCACGCGCCGGCGGCCGAAGCAGCGACGGCGAGGGACCCGTCGCCCCTGCCGGACCTCGACCCTGGCGACGTCGGCGCGACCGCCGCCAGGTCTGGTGCGCGCGTCAAGGCGATTCTGCTCGCGCCGTCGGCTACCCGGCCGGTCATCGCCGCCGAGCCTTACGTCTGCCGTGGCCATCTACGGCCGCTATGTGGCAGCCGCTGTGCCGCGATCGGCGTCATCGCGGCATTCATCGGGCAGACGGTGATCGGCTACAACGTTCCGCTGCTCGGCCACATGCGCACCGGCATCGTCGCCGGCCTCGGTGCGGCCGTCCTCGGCTACCTGCTGTCGTTCGTCAGCGTGTTCGTCATCGCCTGGCTGGTCGACGTGCTGGCCCCGACCTTCGGCGGACAGCGCGATCCTCTGCGCGCGCTGAAGCTGACTGCGTACAGCTATACCCCGGCGTGGGGTGGCCGGCAGTTCTCCAGCTCGTTCCCGCGCTCGGCGTCCTCGCGCTGCTGGCCGGATGCTACGGCTTGTACCTGCTCTATCTCGGCTTGCCGGTGCTGATGCGCTGTCCGAGGGAAAAATCGCTCGGCTACACGATGGTGCTGATCCTGTGCGCGATCGTCGTCTCGGCGGTCATAGGAATGTTGAGCACTTGCGCAGCGACCGGCCTGGGCCTCGGCCGGGATCGGCGCAATGGGCCGGCTCGACCGCGCCAACACTACCGCAGACATCCGATGCCGGCGGCGTGATTGCCGCGCATATTCGGCGGCAAGTCCGACGCCGACAAAGCGCGCGTCAGCGAGGCCTTGTCGCAGCTGCAGAAGATCGGCGAGGACGCCCCAGAAGGCAGGCACTGCGCGGTGCGCCCGACCCCGAGGCGAGCGCCGACATGACCGCCGCCCTGAACGCGGTCGGCGCGATCGTCTCCGGCGGCAAGGATGTCGAGCCGGTCGATTTCCCGCAAGCTTCGGAAATGCTCCCCGAGACGCTGGCCGGGATGAAGCGCGTCGATGCCACCCGGGCAGAGCGGCGAGGCGATGGGCATCAAGGGCTCGACGCGCCACGGCGCGCTACACCGACGGCGCCGGCGCGTCGCTGAACGTCGATATTTCCGACATGGGCTCGCTGGCCGGGGCTGGCGGGACTTGCATCCCGTTTCGATCCCAGCATGGAAAAGGAAACCGAGACCAGCTACGAGCGGACGAGCAAGGTGAACGGCCAGATCGTCCACGAGCGTTACGATCGCCGCGCGAAAAGCGGCGAGATCAGCATCATCCTGGCCGAGCGTTTCAATGTCGCGGTGCGCGGCAACGGCGTCGAACCCGCGACGCTGCAGGGCGCGATCAAGCAGATGCGACATGGCGGGGCTCGTCGCGCTGGCGAAGTAGGCCGGGTCCCACAGTGCCGGAGACTCATGCAGCCGGCGGGTCGGCAGTCGGCTTAGCGTGCGCGAGGCAGATGCGCCGCCAGCTCGGCGAATCCCGCGCCGGACTCGCGCTCGGTGACGTAGCGCGGACGGCGTCGCGATGCGGTCCGACGAACGCGCGCACGTTGGCGACGCCGACCGAGTACGGGAAGAAGCTCGAACATCGGCGCGTCGTTCGGCGAATCGCCGACGAAAACGAAACGCGTCGCGCTCGCGCATCGAGGTCGATGCCGAATTCCTCGGCGCAGCAGCGTGCGCGTCATCGACAGCTTGTCATACGTCGCCGAACCAGCCGTTGACGTGAATCGAGCTCACCTTGGCGGTCATGCCCGTCGGCGCGCATCAGCGCGACGATCCGGTCGACCGCATCGTCGCGGCAGCCGCGGCACGTCTTCGCAGAAGTCGATCGCGAGATCGGCTTTCGCGATACGCGCTGGTCCGACGCGAGCGCGCAGCCCGGGCACCTCGCGCAGGATGCGCTCGTCGCGATCGCGGCAAGTCGCTGCGCGATTCGGCGTCGCGCTCGGCCTCGGTCGCGACGTAGCGCTTGCGCAGCCTGCGCGCCGCTCGATCGTGACAGCATGTACAGCGCGCCGTTTTCGCCGACCACCGCATCGACCGGCCACATGCGCGCGATGTGATCGCACCAGCCGGCCGGACGGCCGGTGATCGGGATCACCAGCAGCCCGCGCGCGCGCAGCCGCTCCATCGCGCGCGTACGCTTCGCGCGGTGATGCTGCCGCGCGTCGACAGCGTGTCGTCGATGTCGGTCAGCACGCCGCGGATCGCGCGCGCGCGCGGCGTCCGGCATCGCGACCAGCGGCCGCATCACCGCGCTCAGCGACCCGTCCCCGCGAGCTGCGGAGTTCACGCAAGCGCGGCGACCGCGTCGCGCTGCCTCGGCGTCAAATGCGAGGCCGCATTTGGTTCGCCGCCACAGCACGTCGTCGGCGTTGCGTCGCCCATTCCTGCGCGACGAGATAATCGATTTCGCGCGGCGTAGAGCGTGTGCCCGAAGTGCGCGCCCAGATCGGCCGGGCCGTCGGGCATCGCCAAGGACGCGCGGTGCGCGCGTGCCATGCCGGTGAGCCAGCGCCGCAAGCAGGCTCCGCGGGCAGTCGCCGGATAGCGCGCGGCGAGCTCGCGCTCGTACGCAGCGAGCCCGCCGCGCCGGCAGATCGCCGCCGGGCAGCGGCTGGCGATCGGTCCACGCCAGCCCTGCATTTGCGGAAAGAACGGCGCAGCTCGGCCGAGCGCGTGCTCGGCGAGCTTGCGATAGGTCGTGATCTTGCCGCCGAAGACCGACAGCAGCGGCGCGCGTCGCGCCGATCGTCGCGCGTCGAGCTTGAGCACGTAGTCGCGCGTGATCGCCGACGGGTCTGCCGGAGCCGTCGTCGTAGAGCGGGCGCACGCCGCTGTAGGTCCAGACGATGTCCGCCGCGGCGATCGGACGCGCCGAGATAGGCGTTGGCGATCGAGCACAGGTAGTCGATCTCGTCGGCGCGAGATCTGCGGCGTCTCGTAGTCGTCGACCGGGACGTCGGTCGTCCCGATCAGCGAATAGCTCGTTCTGATACGGAATGACGAAGACGATGCGCTTGTCGGAGTTCTGCAGGATGTACGCGTGCGGCTCTCGGCATGCACGCGCGGCACGACGATGTGGCTGCCCTTGACGTGCCGCACGTTCCGGCGCGACGCGAGTTCGGGCTGACGCTGGTCGAGCACGCTCCTTGACCCAGGGTCCCGCGGCGTTGACCAGCGCGCGAGCGACATCCTCGGCGCCGTCCCGCGCCGTCGACCAACGTCGCGCGCCACAGGCCGTTCGTCGCGGCGCGCGGCGACGCGAGCCGCGTGCGCACGCGGATGTCGGCGCCGAGCTCGCGCGCCGCAATCGCGTTGACGCACGACCGAGCCGCGCATCGTCGACCCGCGCGTCCGAGTAGACGAAGCCCTTTGCGGAAGCTGTGCCTTGAGCCCGGCGCCCCACTTGGCTCGCGCCGAGGTCGACGCCGAACGACTGCGGCAGCGTCTTCCGCCCGCCGATGTGGTCGTAGAGGAACAGGCCCGACGCGGATCATCCATGCCGGCCGCAGATGCGGCTCGTGCGGCAGCACGAACTGCAGCGGCTCGATGATGTGCGGCGCCAGTTCGCAGCAGCACCTCGCGCTTCGGCCAGCGCTTCGGCGACCAGCCGGAATTCGTAGTGCTCGAGATAGCGCAGGCCGCCGTGGATCAGCTTGGTGCTCGCCGACGACGTGTGCGACGCGAGATCGTCCTGTTCCACCAGCAGCACGCGACAGGCCGCGGCCCGGCGGCGTCGCGCGCGATGCCGGCGCCGTTGATGCCGCCGCCGATGACGGCGAGGTCGTAGATCGCGGGTGGCGGTGAGCGTGCATTCGGGCTGCGGCGCCGCCATTCTAGCGCAGCGGACGCTCGCACCGATCGCGCTAGGATCCGCATCCATACGACCCGCCAGGCGAGAAACCGCCATGACACATCGTCCCCGAAATCGCCGCGCTCGACCCCGAGATGCGCGAGTGGCGCCATCACATCCACGCGCATCCGGAAACCGCGTTCGAGGAAACGCGCGACCAGCGCGTTCGTCGCCGACAAGCTGCGCGCGTTCGGGCTGGAAGTCCATCACCGGCCTCGCCAGGACCGGCGTCGTCGGCGTTCTGCGCTGCGGCGGTCGGCAGCGACGCGATCGGGCTGCGCGCCGATCTGGACGCGCTGCACATCGCTCGAACAGTCCGGCGTCGCGCACGCGTCGCGCCACGACGGCAGGATGCACGCGTGCGGCCACGACGGCCACACGACGATGCTGCTCGGCGCGGCGCAGGCGCTGGCGCGGCGACGGCGACTTCGACGGCACCGTCTACTTCATCTTCCAGCCGGCCGAGGAGAACGAAGGCGGCGGGCCGCGTGATGGTCGAGGAGGGACTGTTCGACCGCTTCCCGATGCGCGCCGTGTACGGCATGCACAACTGGCCGCGCAGGCCGCTCGGCACGTTCGCGATGCGCGCCGGGCCGCTGATGGGCGCGTACGACATCTTCGAGATCGTCGCGACCGGCAAGGGCGCGCACGCGGCGATGGCCTACATCGGGCAAGGATCCGATGCTGTTCGCCGCGCACGCGATCAACGCGCTGCAGACGATCGTCGCGCGCAACCTCCATCCGCTCGACGCCGGCGTGGTCAGCGTGACGCAGGTGCACGGCGGCGACACCTGGAACGTGATTCCGCAGGAAGTCGTGCTGCGCGGCACCGTGCGCAGCGTTCAAGCCCGACAGTGCAGGACCTGATCGAGCGGCGGATGCGCGACGATCGTCGCCGGCGTCGCCGCGACCTTCGAGATGACGCGCGACGCGTGCGCTACGAGCGGCGCTATCCCGCCACCGATCAACGCCGAGAACGAGACGCGGCACGCGCTGGCCGCGGCCGACCGCGGTGGTCGGCGCCGACAACGTCGACACCGATCCGACGCCGGAGATGGGCAGCGAGGATTTCGCGTTCATGCTGCAGGCGAAGCCCGGCTGCTACGTCTGGCTCGGCGGCGGCCGCGGGCCCGACACGCCCAACATGCACAGCCCGCACTACGATTTCAACGACGAGCGCGCTCGCGATCGGCGCGAGCTACTGGGTGATCGCTGGTCGCGAACAGCAGCTGGCCGCTGCCGCGGCGCAGAAGGGGCGGCCTAGACGCGCGACTGATCAGCCGGTGGCTTCGAGCGCGGCGAGTGTGTGCCGCGCGATCATCGAGCTCCTCGTCGGTGGGAATCACCCACGCCGAAACGCGCTGCGCTGGTCGCACGCTGATCCGTCGGTCCGCGTCGGCGGCGTTCGACTCGCTCGTCGAGCCGACGCCGAGCCATTGCGCGTCCTAGCACACGCGCTCGCGCACCGACGAGCCGCGTGCTCGCCGATTCCCGCCGGTGAACACGATCGCGTCGATGCCGCCCAGCGCGGCGGCGCAGCGAACCCAGCTCGCGGCCTGATGCGGTAGCGAACAGCGTCGATCGCGAACGCCGACTGCGGGTCGTCGCTCGACGAGCAGCGTGCGCATGTCGCTCGAGACGCCGGACACGCCGAGCAGGCCGGACTGCGTGGTAGAGCGAGCCGCTCGATCGCGCGCGCGTCCATCTTGAGCTCGTCCAGCAAGATAGAGCAGCGACGCCGGGATCGACGCGAACCGGCGCGCGTGCCCATCATCAGCCCGTCGAGCGGCGGTGAATCCCATCGTCGTGGCGATGCTGCGGCCCGCCTTGCATCGCGCACATGCTGGCGCCGTTGCCGAGATGCGCGCACGACGACCCGGCCCGCGCGCGCCGCAGGATCGAATCGCGGCAGCACTGACGGCGATGTATTCGTAGGACAGTCCGTGAAAGCCGTAGCGGCGAACGCCGCGCTCGGTGATGACTCGGGCAGCGCAATCCGAACCTGCGCGGCGACCGGCTCTGTGCGCGGTGAAACGAGGTGTCGAAGCAGGCGACTTGCGGCAGCGTCGGCTGCGCGCTCGGCAGCGACTCGCATCGGCGCGAGATTGTGCGGCTGGTGCAACGGCGCGAGCGGCACGAGTCGTCTCGAGCCGCGCCAGACATCGGCATCGATCCGCACCGGCGCGCGAACTCCTCGCCGCCGTGCACGACGCGGTGGCCGACGGCGGCGAGCGTGCGCTTGCCCCGCTCTTGCTGGACAAAGTCGAGCACGTGCGCAACCGCACCGGCGTAGCCGAGCGCGTCGCGATCGGGCCAGTCGCGCCGCTGCCACGACCCGGTCCTGCGCGTCGTGCGCGACGAATGCCGGCGCAGTGGTCAGCCCCTCGATCTGGCCGCGCAGCAGCCGCCGCGGACTGCCGGCGCTGCTGGCATACAGGGTAGAATTTCAGGCTCGACGACCCGGCGTTCAGCACCAGGATCGCGCCGCTCATCGCCATCGCGCCAGGCCTCGCGAGCGCGTGGCTGGCCGCCGGCGCTGCGTGCGTCAGCCGCGGCCCCTGCGTAGCTTGCGGATCGCCGCGAGCTGCGCCAGCGCGCCGGCGAGCTCGCCTTCGGCGCGTCGCGATCGTCTTCCTTCGATGTCTTGTTCTGCAGCGCCTCCTCGGCGCGCCTGCTTCGCCTCCAGCGCCTTCGCCTCGTCGAGATCCTTGGCGCGGATCGCCGTATCCGACGAGCACCGTCACGACGTCGGGCTGCACTTCGAGGAAGCCGCCCTGCACGAAGACGATCTGCTCCTCGGTCCTGTCCCGGCAACCTTGATGCGCACCGCGCCCGGCTTGATCTGCGTGATCAGCGGCGCGTGCTTCGGGTAGATGCCGAGCTCGCCCATCACGCCGGGCAGCACGACGAACTCCGCCTCGCCCGAGAAGATCGACTCTTCGGCGCTGACGACGTCGACGTGGATCGTGTTGGCCATGATGCTCCGCCGCTATTGCAGCGTCTTCGCCTTCTCGACGGCTTCCTCGATCGCGCCGATCATGTAGAACGCCTGCTCCGGGCAGGTGATCGCATTCGCCGTCGACGATCGCCTTGAAGCCGCTGGATCGTGTCCTTCAGCGACACGTACTTGCCCGGCGAGCCGGTGAACACTTCGGCGACGATGAACGGCTGCGACAGGAAGCGCTGGATCTTGCGCGCGCGCGCCACCGCGAGCTTGTCCTCGGGCGAAAGCTCGTCCATGCCCAGGATCGCGATGATGTCGCGCAGCTCCTTGTAGCGCTGCAGCGTCTGCTGCACGCGCGCGCGCGTCGTTGTAGTGCTCCTCGCCGATCGACGTGCGGATCGAGCTGGCGCGACGTCGAGTCGAGCGGATCGACCGCCGGGTAGATGCCGAGCGACGGCGATGTCGCGCGACAGCACGACGGTCGCGTCGAGGTGGCCGAAGGTGGTCGCCGGCGACGGGTCGGTCAGGTCGTCCGCCGGAACGTACACGGCCTGGATCGACGTGATCGAGCCGGTCTTGGTCGACGTGATCGCGTTCCTGCAGGCGCGCCCATTTCCTCGGCCAGCGTCGGCTGGTAGCCCACCGCCGACGGCATCCGGCCGAGCAGCGCGGACACTTCGGTGCCCGCCAGCGTGATAGCGGTAGATGTTGTCGATGAAGAGCAGCACGTCGCGGCCTTCGTCGCGGAAGTACTCGGCCATCGTCAGGCCCGGTCAGCGCGACGCGCAGACGGTTGCCCGGCGGCTCGTTCATCTGGCCGTAGACCATCGCCACCTTCGACTTCGCAGGTCACCTTGTTGACGACGCCCGCGTCCATCATCTCGTGATAGAAGTCGTTGCCCTCGCGCGTGCGCTCGCCGACGCCGGCGAACACCGACAAGCCCGAGTGCGCGGTCGCGATGTTGTGGATGAGCTCCATCATGGTCACGGTCTTGCCGACGCCGGCGCCGCCGAACAGGCCGACCTTTGCCGCCCTTGGCGAACGGGCAGACGAGGTCGATCACCTTGATGCCGGTCTCGAGCAGCTCGGTGCGACGGCGAGAGCTCGTCGAACGTCGGCGCGTCGCGATGGATCGACATCGTCCTTTCGGCGCCGATCGGGCCCGCGCTCGTCGATCGGCCGGCCGAGCACGTCCATGATCCGGCCGAGCGTCTTCGGACCGACCGGGCACCATGATCGGCGCGCCGGTGTTGACGACCTTCATGCCGCGCCGCAGGCCGTCGGAGCTGCCGAGCGCGATCGTGCGCACGACGCCGTCGCCCAGTCTGCTGCTCGCACTTCGAGCGTCAGCTCGATTCTCGTCCAGCGTCAGCGCGTCGTAGATCTTCGGCATGCTCGTCGCGCGCGAATTCGACGTCGATCGACCGCGCCGATGCATTGAACGATGGTTCCGTCCTGATGCATTCATGGTCGCGTATCCCGCTTGCGCGATCGATAACGTTGCTACGCCATTGGTCGTCGCCCGACTTGACGCGCGCTAGCCGCCGCGCCGCCGACGATCTCGGCCAGTTCCTTGGTGATCGCCGCCTGCCGCGTCTTGTTGTAGATGAGCTGCAGCTCGTCGATGATCGTCAGCGGCGTTGTCCGAGGCGGCCTTCATCGCGACCATGCGCGCCGATCTGCTCGGAGGCCATGTTCTCGTTCACCATCTGGTAGATCGAGCGCCTCGATGTAGCGCGCGCAGCACGCCCGTCGAGGAGCTCCTTCGCGTCCGGCTCGTAGATGTAGTCCCACGGATCCGTCGCGCTCGTCGGCTGTGCACCTCGCCGGGGTCCGGAACTGGTCGGGGATCGGCAGGATCTGCCGTGCCGCGCGTCCTGCTTCATCGTGTTGATCGAAGCGTCGTCGAAGAACATGTGCACCTCGTCGATCTTGCCGTCGATGTATGTGTCGAGCAGCACCTTGACCGGCCCGATCAGCTTGTCGAGGCTGCGGGCGATCGCCGAGTTGCACGACCTGCGAGACGACGTTGGCGCTCGAGCCGGTGCAGGAAGCCCAGACCCTTGCTGCCGATCGCGACGTGACCTGACGCCGATGCCCTTCGCCGCGCCAGTCCTTGATGCTGCGTGCAGCACCAGGCGCAACGCGTTGGTGTTGAGGCCGCCGCACAGGCCCTTGTCGGTGGTGACGACGATCAGCGCCGACGCGCTTGACCGTCTGCGCGCTTGAGCGAGGAACGGATGCTTGTACTCGGTGATTGGCCTTGGCGACGTGCATCGCGATCTGCAGCGCGCGCGCGACGTAGGGCCGCGACGCGCGCATGCGGTCCTGCGCCTTCTTCATCTTGGAGGCCGCAGACCATCTCCATCGCCTTGGTGATCTTGCGCGTGCTCTGCACGCTCTTGATCTTGTTGCGGATTTCTTTCGAGCCCGCCATCGCAGCGAGTCCTAGTACGCTGCCGTTCTTCTTGAAGTCCTCGATCGCCGCGGCGAGCGCCTTTTCGTCGTCGGCCGACAGATCCTTGCTCTGTCTCGATGCTTGTCCATCAGCGCCGCGTACTTGCTCTTCATGATATGCGCGCAGCGCGGACTCGAAGCGCGAGCGCCTTCTCGACCGGCACGTCGTCGTAGTAGCCCTTGTTCACCGCGAACAGCGTCACCGCCATCTCGTTGACCTGCAGCGGCTGAGTACTGCGGCTGCTTCATCAGCTCGGTGACGAGGCGGCCGCGGTCGAGCTGCTTGCGCGTGGCTTCGTCGAGATCGGAGGCGAACTGCGCGAACGCCGCGAGCTCGCGGTACTGCGCGAGCGCGAGGCGCACGCCGCCGCCCAGCTTCTTGATGACCTTGGTCTGCGCGGCGCCGCCGACCCGCGACACCGAGATGCCGGCGTTGATCGCCGGGCGGATGCCGGCGTTGAAGAGGTCGGTCTCGAGGAAGATCTGGCCGTCGGTGATCGAGATCACGTTGGTCGGCACGAACGCGGTGACGTCGCCCGCCTGCGTCTCGATGACCGGCAGCGCGGTGAGCGATCCGGTCTTGCCCTTGACCTCGCCCTTGGTGAACTTCTCGACGTACTCCTCGTTGACGCGCGCGCGCGCGCTCGAGCAGGCGCGAGTGCAGATAGAACACGTCGCCCGGATACGCCTCGCGGCCCGGCGGCGCGGCGCAGCAGCAGCGAGATCTGGCGGTACGCCCAGGCCTGCTTGGTCAGGTCGTCGTAGATGATGCAGCGCGTCCTGCGCCGCGGTCGCGGAAGTACTCGCCCATCGTGCAGCCCGAGTACGGCGCGATGTACTGCATCGCCGCCGATTCCGACGCCGTCGCGGCGACGACGATCGTGTACGCCATCGCGCCGGTCTCCTCGAGCTTGCGCATCACGTTCTTGATCGATCGAGGCCTTCTGGCCGATCGCGACGTAGACGCAGATCAGGTCCTTGCCCTTCTGGTTGATGATCGTGTCGATCGCCACCGCGGTCTTGCCGGTCTGGCGGTCGCCGATGATCAGCTCGCGCTGGCCGCGGCCGATCGGCACCATCGCGTCGATCGCCTTCAGGCCGGTCTGCACCGGCTGCGACACCGACTTGCGCCAGATCACGCCCGGCGCGACCTTCTCGATGACGTCGGTCATCTTCGCGTTGACCGGGCCCTTGCCGTCGATCGGCTGCCCGAGCGAATCGACGACGCGGCCGATCAGCTCGGGCCCGACCGGCACCGACGAGGATGCTGCCGGTGCACTTGACCGTGTCGCCTTCGGAGATGTGCTCGTATGCGCCCAGGATCACCGCGCCGACCGAGTCGCGCTCGAGGTTCAGCGCGAGGCCGAACGTGTTGCTGCGGGAACTCGAGCATCTCGCCCGGCCATCGCGTCGGACAGCCCGTGGATGCGGCAGATGCCGTCGGAGACCGAGACGACCGTCCCCTGCGTGCGCACTTCCGCGCCGGTGTCGAGGTTCTGGATCTTGCTCTTGATCAGCTCGCTGATTTCGGATGGATTCAACTGCATGGTGTCCTCGCGTCGAGCCGGCTGCGTGCGGCCGGCGTCACGGTAGTTTCGAAATCAGGCCCGCAACTGGTTCGCCATCGCCTGCAGCTGCGCCTGCACGGACGCGTCGATCACCGTGTCGCCGACGGTGATCCGCGCGCCGCCGATCAGCGCCGGGTCGACGACTGACCGTCGCCTCGATCTTCTTGCCGAAACGCTTCTCGAGCGCGGCCTTGAGCTCGCCGCGAGCTGCGCGTCGGTCGAGCGGGAACGCGCTGTCGATCCGCGCCTGTCGCGACGCCGTTCGGCCTCGTCCTTCAGCGCCTCGAACAGCGTCGCGATCTGCGGGCAGCAGCGCTGACGCGGTCGGCCTCGACCAGCACGCGCACGAAGTTGCGCCGCCAGCGCATCGAGCTTGTCGCCGCAGATCGGACAGCAGCAGCGATTCCTTGTCGCCGGCCGGTGAGCTTCGGATTGTCGAGCGCCGCCGCGACACGCGGATCGGCGACGACCGCGCTCGCGAACCGCAGCATCTGCGACCACACCGGCAGCGCGTTCTCGCTCGCGCGCGAGCGCGAACGCCGCCTCGGCGTACGGCCGGGCGATCGTGGTCAGTTCGGCCATCGCGGCTCGGTCACAGTTGCTGCGCGGATCGACGCGAGGAGCTCGGCGTGCGCGCGCTTGGCGTCGACTTCGCGCTTGCAGGATCTTCGCGGCGCCGGCGACCGGCGAGATCCGCGACCTGGTTGCGCAGCGCCTCCTTCGCGCGACGCGACTTCCTGCTCGATCTCGGCCTTGCCGCGGCGATGGATGCGCGTCGGCTTCTGCCTTGGCTTCGCGCCTTCGCCGCGTCGACCGTCTCGGTCTTGAGCTTTCGCCCTGCGCGACGATCTCCGACGAGCGCGACTTGGCTTCGGCCAGCATGTCGGCGACGCGCTTCTCGGCGACTAGCGAGTGTCCTGCCGGCCCTGCTCGCCGGCGGCGAGGCCGTCGGCGATCTGCTTCTGGCGCGTATCGATCGCGCGCATCAGCGCGCGGCCAGCATGAACTTCGCCGTGAACCAGATGAACGCGGCGAACGCGACCGCCTGCATGACCAGCGTGAGATTGATGTTCATGGCTGCCCCTGGCGAGTGGAATGACGCAGTGCCGCGCTGCGCGGTCTACTTGAGCCCGGCCGGGATCAGCGGATTGCCGAACGCGAACAGCATCGCGAGACCCACGCCGATGATGAACGACGCGTCGATCAGGCCGAGCAGCAGGAACACCTTCGCCTGCAGCTGCGGCATCAGCTCCGGCTGGCGCGCGGCGCCTTCGAGAAAGCGCGAGCACATGATGCCCACGCCGACGCAGGCGCCGAGCGCGCCGAGGCCGATGATGAGACCGATGCCGACGCCGGTGAGGCCTGGATCATGCGCCACGCAGTTGCATCTTGTCCATTGTTGCTTTCCTTTCTGAACGTGAGGTGTGTTGAATGGTGTGAACGAAATCGGCTGCGACGTGACTTCAGTGGTGCTCGTGCGCCATCGCGATGTAGACGATGGTCAGCATCATGAAGATGTAGGCCTGCAGCACGACGATCAGGATGTGGAAGATCGACCAGCCGAGGTGCAGCACGCCGCCGAAGAGGCGTGCCGGCAGACGCCGCGTCGCCGCCCACAGGCCCAGCAGCATGAAGATGATCTCGCCCGGCGTACATGTTGCCGTACAGCCGCAGCGAGTGCGACAGCGGCTTCGACACGTACTCGACCGCGTTGAACAGCAGATTGAACGGCCACAGCAGCGGGATTCGGCTGCCGAACGGCGCCGCAGAAGAGCTCGTGGATCCAGCCGCCGAGGCCCTTGACCTTGATGCTGTAGAAGATCATCAGCGCGAACACCGACAGCGCGAGCGCGAACGTCGTGTTGACGTCGGCGGTGGGCACGCCGCGCCAGTGGTGTGCTGAAGCACGTGCTGCGTAGAGCCACGACCCATGACGTCGACCGGCAGGAAGTCCATCGCGTTCATGAACAGCACCCAGACGAACACCGTCAGCGCGATCGGCGCGACGATCTTGCAGTCTCGCCGTGGAAGATGCCCTTGACCTGGTCGTTGACGAAATCGATCGCAGAGCTCGACGAACGCCTGCGTCTTCGACGGCACGCCCGGAGGTCGCCTTGCGCGTGACGAGCCACAGGAAGCCGAGCGCGAGAACGCCGAGCACGATCGACGTGACGACGGTGTCGACGTTCACGCGTCCAGAAACGCCGCCCGACTCGCTCGGCCTTGGCGAGGAACGTCAGGTGGTGCTGGATGTGACGTCGGTGGGAATTCGGATCTGGCGGCCATCGCCGTCCCTATTCTAGGTCAGTCACGCGCGAACGAAACGCCATGCGTGAACAGCGATCACCGTGCATCACGAACGCGGTGAAGAAACGCCGCCGGCACGATGTCCTTGTATGCCGACAGCACCAGCCACAACCTGCCCGATGATCACGAGGATCTTGGCTGCGCCTTCGGCCCGGAACAGCGACGGCGATCGTACCGACGTCCGGTACCTGCCGCGCGCCCTGACCCAAGCCCGAGCAGGAACAGCGTAGACGACACCGCCGACGACGTTGACGAGCCTCCCAGCACCGCCGACAATCAGCCGCCCGCGTCCTGCCGCCCAGAACTCCGGCGATCGCCGCGATCGCCGCCGTGGCGATCGACCTGCCACTTGAGGACGCGTGCGGATCGGTCTGGTCTTGAGCGGAGGGATCACTCGGCGCGCGCGATCAGGTTGGCGTTATCGTCCAGAACGCGCTCCGGCTTACAGCCGAAGATCAAACCGTCGAAATCTATACCGCGTTTGCGCCGCATCGCTCGCAGCAATGGAAACGCGTGCACGCAACGATCCGCGCAGCCGCGTTCGACGTCGCAGACTCGGTCAGCCGCCGGACAGCGCGCCCGACGATCATCAGCCTCAGCGCGCGGCGGAATCGGCAGCGGCGAGATCGCGCACGACGCGCGCCGTCGACGAAGAGCTTGATATGCGGCCGCACCCGCGCTGCTCGTCGACGATGCCGGAACCGCAGGCCGGGAAAGTCGCGCGTCGAGCGCCGTCGACGGCGCCGCGCCAGCGTCGGCGCGGCGCGGCGATCGCGACCGCCGTCGGCGGACCGCCCGGTGTAGGAGCGCAGCGACGCCGGGAATCGCACACGATCATCGCCCGCTCACGACGCGGCGGGACGGAATGCACGCAGCTCAGACGGCCTCGACCGCGTAGATGTGCGGCAGGTGCTGCGGCCAGGCATCTTCCAGCGTCCGGCCCTCGTCGCGACTGCCCACAGACCTCGCCGCTCGTCGTGCCGAAGTAAACGCCCACTCGTCGGGCGCGCGTCGGCCGTCATCGCCTCGCCGCTTGACCGTCCACCACGCCTGCGCCTTCGGGCAGTCCCGTCGCCTGCCGCTGCCAGCGTCTTGCCGCCGTTGACCGAGCGATAGGCGCGCCGGCTTGCCGCCCGGCGAAATGCGCGGCCATACGTCCGATCCCGTCCATCGGAAACACCCACAGCGTATCCGGATCGCGCGGATGCAGCACCATCGGGAAGCCGATCGATCCGACCGACTTTGGGCATCGCTCGTGCCGATGTCCGGCCCAGCGCGTCGGCCGGCCGGTCGAGCCGGTAGATGCCGGCAGTGGTTCTGCTGATAGAGCCGGTCCGGATCGTGTCGATGCAGGCGCACGCAATGCGGATCGTGGCCGAACTCGGGATCGGGCTCGGGCAGGAAAGTCGCGCGCGCACGCCCTTGTTGAGCGGCTTCCAGTCGGCGCCGCGCGTCGATCGACTCGAACACGCCGCCGCTCGACATCGCCGATGTACATGTGCTTCGGGTCGCGCGGATCGATCGAGGATCGAATGCAGCTTCGGGCCGTCGGGCGTGCCGTCCTGATCGCCGCCGCACCACGGCCTTGCGTTGCGGATGCTCGTTGAATCCGTCGACGCCCTGCCCACGTCGCGCCGCCGTCCGTCCGAGCGGAACAGGCCCTGCGGCGACGTGCCGGCGATACCACACGCCAGGTTGCGATCGCGTGGCCCGGCGTCAAGCCAGAACGCATGGTCGACGGTGCGCCCGCTGCCGGCGTTGAACGCCGGCGGCGTGCGCCGCTTCCTTCCACGTGCGTGCCGCGATCGGTCGAGCGAAAGACCGTCGGGCCCAGGTGCCCGGTGCGCGCCGCGGCGAGCAGCGTCTTGCCGTCGCGCGGGTCCGATCGCGTGGTGGACGATGTGTGCCGAGGAATTCGGGCCCGGCAAGCTTCCACGTGCGGCGCGCGGCATCGCTCGCGAGCGTCCACAGCCCCTTGCGCGTCGCGATCAGCAGCGTCGGCCAGGCGCGCATGCGCGGCAACCGCTGGTGCTGCGCTGCAGATGCAGCCATCTCGTTTCCCTCGTCGTTCGGAACCGGCAACGCTGCGGCAGTGACCGGCGCAAGCGGTAGCGCCGCCGCTGCAAGACCGCGCACGCACGGGTTGCAATTTCGCCGCGACGCCTGCAATCCTCGGTCCCCCTGCGCAACGTCGCGGCCCATTCACCCAGAGGAGAACGCATGACGATCAAAGTTGGCGACAAGCTGCCCGCCGGCGCGCTGTCCGAATTCATCGAAGTCGAGACCGCTGGCTGCACCGTCGGGCCCAACGACGTTCAAGGTCGAGGATCTCACGCGCGGGCAAGAAGGTCGTGATCTTCGGCCTGCCGGGCGCGTTCACGCCGACGTGCTCGGCGAAGCACGTGCCGAGCTACCTCGCCGAACATCGACAAGCTGGAAGGCCGAAGGGCGTGGCCGACGTGATCTGCATGTCGGTCAACGACGCGTTCGATGATGGGCGCGTGGGCGCGCGACCAGAAGACCGGCGGCAAGATCCGGATGATGGGCGACGGCAGCGCGAATTACACGAAGGCGCTCGGCCTGAGTTCGATCTCGACCGGCGCGCGGCCTGGGCGTGCGCTGCCAGCGCTTCTCGATGCTCGTCGACAACGGCGTCGTCAAGACTCTGAACGTCGAGGCGCCGGGCAAGTACGAAGTCTCGGACGCCGAGACGCTGCTGAAGCAGATGGGCTGTAACGAGGCGATGCGAACCGGTTGCGCGCGCAGCCAGTTGCGCTCCGCGCCCGGCTCAGCTTACGCCCCTGCTGCAGTATGCCCGTCGAGCTGTTCGAGACTCGAGTAGCCGATGACGACGCTTGCCCGCGCCGCTTGGCCTTCGGCACGATCGTCGACCTTCGCGCCGAGCGCTTCCGCGAGCTCCTCCTGCAGGCGCGCGAGATCCGCATCGGCTGCGCGGCGCCGCGCGCGCGCTGCGCCTGCCCGGATGCGCGAACTGATGGACGAGCCGCTCCGTTTCGCGCACCGATAGCCCCTGCGCGACGCACGCGCGCCGCTGCCGCGGTCTGCTGGCCGGCGGCGAGCGCGAGCAGCGCGCGCGCGTGTCCCATGTCGATCTGCCCGTGCATCAGATACGCCTGCACGGGTTTCGCGAGCTCGCGCAGGCGCAGCAGATTGGTGACCGCGCTGCGCGAGCGCCGACCGCCTTTGCCGCCGCATCGTGCGTCAGTGCCGAATTCGTCGATCAGCCGCTGGAGCCCGTTGCGCCTGCTCGAGCGGATTCAAATCCTCGCGCTGGATGTTCTCGATCAGCGCCAGCGCAAGCGCCGTGTTGATCGGGCACCGCCTTGCACGAGCGCGGGGACCTCGGCGAGTCCCGCGCGCTTCGCCGCGCGCCAGCGCCGCTCGCCGGCGACGATCTCGAAGCGCCCGCCGTCGATCGGGCGCACGAGGATCGGCTGCATCACGCCGTGCTCGCGAATCGACGCGGCGAGCTCGTCGAGCGCCGCGTCGTCCATCTGCGTGCGCGGCTGATACTTGCCCGGCTGCACGCGGTCGATCGCGATCGCCTGCAGCGCATCGCGTTGCGCTCCGGCTCGTCGACGCCCGCGAGCAGCGCATCGAGGCCGCGGCCGAGTCCCTTGGGTCGAATCATCGAAGCATCTCCTTGCTGCGTCGCGCCGTCGGCCGACACCGCCGCGGCGCGCAGCGGGCGGTCGGCGCGCTTCCATCCGCGCGCAGCATCTCGCCGGCGAGCGCGAGATACGCGAGCGCGCCCTTCGACTTCTTGTCGAGGTGCAGCACCGGAATGCCGTGCGACGGCGCTTCGGCGAGCCGGATGTTGCGCGGGATCACCGTGCGGTAGAGCTTGTCGCCGAAATGCTTCTCGAGCTCGGCGGCCACGTTGAGCGCGAGCGTGTTGCGCGGGTCGTACATCGTGCGCAGCAGCCCCTCGATCTCGAGGCGCGGATTCAGGTGCGCGCGCACCTTCTTCACGGTCTGGACGAGGTCGGACAGTCCTTCGAGCGCGTAGTACTCGCACTGCATCGGGATCAGCACCGAATCGGCCGCGCACAGAGCCGTTCAGCGTCAGCAGCGACAGCGACGGCGGACAGTCGAGCAGGATGAAGTCGTAGTCGCGCGCGACCGCGACTGATCGCCGAGCGCATCTGCTGCAGCGCGTCGGCGAGCGCGTCCTTCAGCCGCGTTTCGCGCTCCGGCAGATCGACGAGCTCGACCTCCGCGCCGGCGAGCTCGCGATTGGCCGGCACGAGGTCGAAGCCGCCCGACGGCGATGCCACGCGCACGTCGGCGATCGTTCGCTTCGCCGAGCAGCACCTGGTAGACGGTGGCGTCGAGCGCGCGCTTGTCGACGCCGGCGCCCGTCGTCGCGTTGCCTTGCGGATCGAGATCGACGAGCAGCACGCGCCGCTTCATCGCGGCCAGGCTCGCGGCGAGATTGACGGTCGTCGTCGTCTTGCCGACGCCGCCCTTCTGGTTCGCGACCGCGATGATGCGCGTCATGCGCGCGCTCCGATCACGATCAGATGCCGCTCGGCATCGAGCCCCGGCACCGCGAGCGCGGGCGCGGCGACGACGCGAAATGCGCGGCGGCAGCTGCGCGATCTCCTCGTCCGGATGCACGCCCTTCATCGCGACGAGCGCGCCGTCCGGCGGCGAGATGCCGCGCGCTCGACTTGCGGCGAACGTCGCGAGGTCCGAGAACGCGCGCGAGATGACGACGTCGAACGGCGCCGCCGGCCGATAGTCCTCGACGCGCGCGACGATCGCCTCGACGTTCGGCAGCGCGAGCTCGATCACCGCCTGCTGCAGGAACGCGCCCTTCTTGTGGCTGCTGTCGAGCGCGACGACGCGCCATTCGGGCCGCGCGATCGCGAGCGGTATCGCCGGACACGCCGCCGCCGCTGCCGACGTCGAGCACGCGACAAGCCGCGCGTCCGCTGGCCGCGCAGATGCGGCAGCACCGCGAGCGCAGTCGAGCACGTGATGCGTGACCATTCGCTCCGGCTCGCGTATCGCCGTCAGGTTGTAGCGTGCGATTCCATTTCGCGAGCAAATCGAGATAGGCAGCGAGCTTGTCGCGGGCGCCGCGTCGGCAGCGCGGTACGCCGCCGAGCGCGGCGACTCGCGAGCCGGTGTCGATGTCGACGCCTTCCGAGTTGCCGACGACGGCGATTGCGCGGCGATGCGCCGCGTGCGGGCTCGGCGACGCGATCGCCGACGCGCGTCCGCAGCGTCGGCCGAATTCGAGCCGCGTCGAGCCCGCGCTTCAGGTGCACGAGCAACAGCGAGATCGCCGCCGGCGTCATCCCGGAAATGCGCGCCGCCTGGCCGATCGTCTCCGGCTTGTGCAGGTTGAGCTTGTGCTGCGCCTCGGCCGAGAGTCCGCGCACGGCCCGGTAGTCGAGGTCGAGCGGAAGCCGCAGCGATCTCCTGCGCGCGTGCCGCGCGCGATCTCCTCGTGCTGCCGATCGATGTAGCCGGCGTACTTGATCGCGACCTCGACCTGCTCGGCGACGTCCGCGGATCGGCGACGGCGTCGCCCGCCGCGGCAGCGTCATCAGCGACGCGTAGGTGACACCCGGTCGGCGCAGCAACTCGGCCAGCGAATACTCGCGCTCGATCGGCTGCCCGAGCACGCGCTCGCGCGTCGTGCGCGGCGACGACGCGCGGATTGACCGTCGTGCGAACCGCAGGCGCTCGAGCTCGCGCGCGATCGCGTCGCGCTTGCGCGCGAACGCGTCCCAGCGCGCGTCGTCGACGACGCCGAGCTCGCGGCCGCGCTCGGTGAGACGCAGGTCCGCGTTGTCCTCGCGCAGCTGCAGCCGGTACTCGGCGCGCGACGTGAACATCCGATACGGCTCCGTGCACGCCGCGCGTGATCAGAGTCGTCGACGAGCACGCCGAGGTACGCCTCGTCGCGGCGCGGGCGACCAGCCGGCTTCGCCGCGCACGAAGCAATGCCGCGCGTTGATGCCCGCGAGAATGCCCTGCGCCGCGGCTTCCTCGTAGCCGGTCGTGCCGTTGATCTGCCCGGCGAAGAAAAGCCCGCGCGATCGCCTTCGTCTCGAGCGTCGCCTTGAGCGCGCGCGGATCGAAGTAATCGTACTCGATCGAATAGCCCGGCCGCAGGATGTGCGCGTGCTCGCAGCCTCCTTGATCGAATGGACGATCGTGGTCGACCAGCGCACCGGACATCTGGGCGTTTGGCTGCGTGCTCTACGAAGATGTTGACCGGGCGCGTCGCCTTTGCGGGCGAGACGGTGTCCGACACGATTGGCAAGATTCTCGAGCGCGAGCCCGACTGGTCGGCCCTCCCGCGCACGACACCGGCAGTCGATTCGACGACTCGTTGCGCCGCTGCCTCGCGAAGGATCCCGAGGCAGCGTCTGCGGGATATCGGTGACGTCAGGATCGAGATCGACGCGATCGACGAAGCGCTGCCGGGACGCTCCGACGTGACGATCGCGCACCGCCAGCCTGCGGACCCGCACGACGTGGCTGCCGTGGGTCGCGCTGCGTCGCTGCGCGCTCGCGCGTCGGCGTCCTGGGAAGCTCGGCGCCCGGCGACCGCTGGCAGAACCCGCTCGCCAACGCCCAGTTCACGCGCTTCACGGACTGGGAGGGCACGGAAGAGGGCGCCGAAATCTCGCCCGACGGGAAGTTCGTGGCCTTTCGTCGCCGATCGCGCGGGTGAGTTCGACGTCTGGCTGAGCCAGGTGGGCACCGGGAGTCTTTCGCAATCTGACGGCGCGACATTCCCGCGCCTGGCAACCAGCGGGTCCACCTGCTGCGGAAGCCCGGGCTTTTCTGGCGACGGCTCGGAGATCTGGTTCAACCCGACGACGGAGCCGCCGATTGCGCAGATGATCGTGCCGCTGATGCGGCGGCACGCCGCGGGCCATTTCCTGGACAAGGGCGCCAACGCTCCCGCCTGGTCTCCAGACAGCACCCGCCTCGCCTACATCAGCTCAACCGAGAACGGATGATCCGCTGTTGATTGCCGATCGCACGGGCGCGAACGCCCAGCCGAGATCCTCCCATGGCGGACGAGTCGTGAAGCCAACCACAACCCGGTCTGGTCGTCAGACGGTCAGTGGATCTACTTCGCGCGCGGATCGGAGCCGCGGACCGAACGCAACATGAACGTGTGGCGCCTTCGATCCGTCGGGCGGATCGCCGGAGCAGCTGACCAACCAGCACGCGGCCGTGAATTTCCTGGCGCCGCTCGACGCGCGCGACGCTGCTCTACGTGGCGCGCGCCGAGGACTGGTCGGGTCCGTGGCTTGTGGGCGCTCGACGTCGAGCGCAAGGTGACTCGCCGCGTGACCGTCCGGGCGTCGGATCAATACACGTCGGTGTCGGCCAGTCGCGACGGCCGGCGCGTGGTCGCCACCGTCGCCAACCCGACGCGCCAGCCTGTGGCGCGTGCCGCTGCTCGATCGGCCGGCCGACGATCGCGACGCGCAGCCCTACGCGCTGCCGGCGCGCGCGGGCGCTGGCCCCGCGCTTCGGCGGCACCTCGTTGTTCTACCTGTCCGACCCGCGGGACGGGCGACGGGCTGTGGCGGGTCCAGGACGGGCAGGCGTCGGAAGTCCGGAAGGGCGCGGACGGTCGGCTTGTCCGAGCCGCCCGCGGTGTCGCCGGACGGAAGCCGCGTCGGCCGTCGTCGTCAGACAGGAGGGGAAGCGGCACCTGTCGATCATGTCGGCGGACGGCACGAAGCGCGCAAGCGTTGGCCCCGTCGCATCGACGTGGAAGGGCGCGTCCGGCCAGGCGCTGCGGACTGGTCGCCGGACGGCACATGGATCGTGACAGGCGGCCGAGACGCGCAGGGCCCGGGCTTGTTCAAGATCCCCGTCGGACGGCGGCGCGCCCGTGCGGCTCGTCGCCGGTCAGGCGCGTCAATCCTGTCTGGTCGCCAAAGGGAGACTTGATCGTCTACGCCGTCCCCTTCGGCCGGCGCCGGAGGCCGAGCCGGACTCCAGGGCGTGCGCCCGGACGGCGTCCCGGTGCCGATGCCGGAGGTGGGCGGCTGGGCGGCGCCCATCGCTTCTGCCGCAGCGGCGCGGGCGCTGGTCTACCTGCCAGGGCTTGAAACGAAGGACTTCTGGCTCGTCGATCTGGCGACGGCGGAACCCGCCGGCAGCTGACGCAGTTCAGCCAACCGTGGCTACCTGAACAGCTTCGACGTGACACCAGACGGACGCCGCGTGGTGCTTCGACCGCTCCCGGCAGAACTCCGACATCGTCCCTGATCGAGATCCCCAAGCCGTACGCGGTCGCCTAGAGCTTGTTCAGGTAAGGCGAGGAGCGCGGCCCGTTCCTCGGGCGTGGGACGTCGGTCGAAATGCACGCCGTCGGTCGTCGCGATCGGCGGCACGACAGCGTGTCCCGGGACGAAGTTCGCCTCCACGCGCTTGAAGAGCTCGATCGTAAGTGATCGACACCATCGCCTCGCAGCGTGGCGGCGCTGTTGTTGATGAAGCTTACGGCGCGGTCCTGCTGATGCCCCGCAGCCCGGGCACGTCGAACTTCTCCCAATCGTCCAGGCGCGCGCGCCGCCGACGAACCCGGTCACCAGCGCACGACCGGGATCGGAGCTGGTCCGGCGAACGATGTCCCCGGCCGGGAGCAGTCCCGCCAGGGCTCGGCGTCGCGCACCGACAGCGCGATCTCGTGAGGTGCGCATGTTGCGCGCGAGTTGCGGCGGACACGGCTGCGAACACGAAGCGCGCGGTGCGAGCGGTGTCGACCGGGCGCGGACACTGGCTGAAGATGTTGTGAAATCGAATCACCGGTGCAGGAGGAGCCTGCGGCGTCGCCTGCGGCGTCGCACTGTCCCGGACCCGCCGTGGCACTGCGCGCAGGCGCGCTCGAACACGACCTTGCCCTGCTGTTCGAGCGGATCGGAGCCGTCGCGGTCGGGATCGGGCAACGGTCGCGTCCATCTCCGCACGGCGCGTCCGACAGGCGCGCGCGACCCGCTGGTTCGTGAACAGCACCCGCTGGAACGACGACCAGATCGTCGAGCAGTCGCTGCGGCGGCGCGTCGACCGACCTGCGCGTGATTGGTGAGCGCGGCCGAGCGCCTGCTCCTGCAGCGTCCCGACGCGCGCGTCCAGCTGGTAGCCACCGCGCTCGTTGGGTTCGGCCGCTCGGCCACATGAATGCCGTCGTCCGGTCCCGGTGAGGGCGACGTCGTTCACGGTCGGGCACGGCTCCGCCACACGTCGACTTCGGCGTTCCCGACGACGGCCGTTGGTCGCCGGATCGATGAGCCTGATGTTCGGGCGGCAGCGGGAAGGTGATCCGGACGAGACCGTTCTGGCGGAGATTGCTGAAGTCGCTGGCGGCCTCGCCGTTGGCTGCGGAAATCATCCGCATCGATCGGCCGAAACAGCGGATCGTCGGCGGCCGGATTGCAACGCCGCCGCCACTGGAGGAACCTGGAACCTGCGCCTCCACGCTCGCCGGCGACAGCTGGAAGCTGTCAGTCGGACATGTGGCAGTCGGCACAGGCGCGTCCGTTGGTGCACGCAGACCCGTCCAGGTGCACGATCGAAGAACGCACGCAAGGCCGCGCAGCGACGGCGTCGCAGGGTTCGCCGCCGCAGCGACCAGCGCCATCGTCCGATTCGGCGCTGGCGCGCCCCGGCGCCGCGGTCAACTCGGTAGATCGTGCCTGACGACTGACGTCGCGAGTAGCGTCAACGCGCACGCAATTCCCAACCATGGTGTGTTCACGACTTCCCTCCTGTGGAAGGAAGCGGGAAACCGCCGCGAGAACTTACACCACCCTGGTAGAACGGCCTGGCGCTTCGCCCCATGCCAGGCTATCGGCCGAGAGCTCCAGCCTGACACCGAGCATCGCGCGACGCGGATCCACGAAGGCGACGCCGGCGCAAGAGTTCGTCGGGCTGAACAGATTATCCGTCGCCAGGCTTTCCTCGGCGTCGTCGTTCAGCACGTTGAGGAGGTCACGAGGAGCTCGATGCGGCCGACGTCGCCGAGGGGCATCATTCTTCGAGACTCGAATATCGAGCAGCGATTGCGACGGCAGGCGCCGGGCGCCGCGCGGCTCAAGGAAGATCCGCACGTCTCCCTGCGGCAGCGCGGCCTGCGCCGTCGCGGCCCACGGCTTGCCGCTGAAGTGCTGCAGGTTGGCGGCGACGCACGAGTCCGGTCCGTGAGCACGTCGACGGCTGCCCATCAGGCGGAACACGTGCGGGTCGATCGTTGGGCAGCCGGCCGCGCGCGTTGGTCAGATCGTTGGGATCGCGCCCGAACGTGACGCGTTCGGCGGAGAGACGGTGCTGACCTGCGCGCCCGCGCAGCGTTCGCCCCGCTCGACGCCTGCAGCCCGTGACGCCGTCGAGAACGTGTACGACCCGAACGCCTGCCAGCCGTCGGATCGGCGCTTCTCGACCGCAGTCGACGAGGCCGTTGTACGTCAGCGAATATTCGTCGGGATTCGTCAGCAGAAACCGGCGATCGGCGTGGCGTTGACGAGCCTGAACACCGGCACGGTGCGCGCCGTCCGGCAGCAGCGTGCGTGCTCCTGGCATACTGACCGCCGACATCCGTCCACCCGATGAAGTTGGCGCCATTCTTCCGGACATACGCCGATCGCCACGGCGAGCTGGCGGCCGACCTCGCGATCCACGCCAACTGAGTACTCGTCCGTGCGTGGCGCTCGCATCTCGGAATCGAGTTGAAGGTTGGTCCTGCGGATCGACCACTCGAGACGATGCCGCGTGTAGCCGCCGGTCGCCGGATCGAACGGCTGTCGTCGTGACCGTGCGTCGCACCGGGATGGAATGGCTCGAGTTCGCCGGTCAGCACGCCCTGGCTGAAGCGGCCGTAGCTGCGCGCGCAGGACCGTTCGGCCGTCGGCAGTCAGCTTCATGGTAGGCGCCGAGGCGAGGCGACACGATGTTCCAGGTGTAGAGCGTCCCCAGGCCGGGCACGATCGCGTCGGTTTCGTCGTCCCTCGGATCGACGCGCATGCAGGTCCTGACTGATGGCGCGGCTGCGGTCGAAAACGCAGGCTTCGCAGGAGAGCGGTGGAGCCGATCGCCCAGGTGATCGCGTCACTGGCGAAGGCCGACGCGGTGACGGCCATCCCCCCTGAGACTGGCGGCCTCGCTCGAAACGGCCTGAACGGTAAGGCCCGTTGTTGTCGACGAATCGACGCCGGTTGGAATGGTCCTGATGGCGATGCGTTCGCCCCGCCCGAATTGTCCGCCCGCTTTCCATAGATGGTCGGCGCCGAGGACGTCGGCCCTGGTAGTGACTGACGACGCCCGCCGTCGCGCGGATGATCGTCGACGAGTGAGGCGCGCTGGCGCCAGCCGTGACGCCCGTCGCCCGGTCGAATCGGCTCGCCACGGCACGAAGCGCGCGTCGTCGTCCTGCGAGTAGACGAACCGCCGATACGCAATATCCCACACCGTGCTGGGTGAGACGAAGTGGCGCCGTGGCCAAAGGTGATCGCCGGCACCGAGATGTGCCGCCGGGCCGTCGCTTCGAGCGGCGTCACGATCGGGGCGATCGGGGTTGAGGCTGACTCGTAGTGGACGCTCTGCTCCAGGCGCAGGCGGCGTCATTTCCACGTGAGTCAGGCGAAGACCTTTGTCCCGCGCGCATGTCCTGGGGAACGCGCCGGGTCGGTGCCGCTGGCTGTCGTCGTCGTAGCAGGAACGGTATCCGGCGAAGAACCACAGCCGTCCTGACGGGTGCCGGCCCACCGAGGCCTCGCTGTGGTGAAGTCGCGGAACCGCGCCCCGCTCGTAGCTGCGCTTTCGGCTCGCGCGCCCGAACCCGGATAGGCGAGCGCGATCGGCCGGCTGGTCAGCGCCGCCGTCTGCACGTAAAAGCATGAGGCCTCATGGAGGAACCGGGCCGCTGCCCGCCGCGTGATGACGACGGCGCCCTGCACGCGTCGCACTCGGCGGACGCCCCACCGTCTGCACGTGCACCTCCCTGATGAAATCGACGCCGGTTCCGCCCCGCGACACCGCTGCAGGGGCAGGTGAAGTTGGTGCCATCGAAGAGGAACTGGTTCTCGCTTTTCGGTGCTGAGCCGAACGCGATTACCGTCGTCGTCGTCCCGCTCGAAGGGACGTCGGCAAATCCCGGGCGCGGCCCGGATCCACCGAACATGCTCGAGCGGCGTGTCGGAATCGCGCTCAGATCGTCCGCCCCGAACCGGGTCGCGAGGCCGGGGTTTCGCGCATCCAGCCAGCGCGAACCGTTGCCCGATCACCAGCGACTCTGCGACACCCGCCAGCCGCAGCACGGACGTTTCGCTCGATCGTCGCCGCGGCACCGATGTCTATGTGCTCTTTCGCGCCAGGTCGCCAGTCCGGGCATCTCCACGACCAGCGTATAGAGGCCTGGGGGCAAGGCCGCAAATCGGAGCTGTCCGCGTTCGGTTGTCGTGAGCGTCGCCGGCCCGATCAGCGCGGACGATTGACCGTGACACGTGCCCCCTGCAAGGACGCCTCCCTGCTCGTCCCTCACCGTCCCGATCAGCGCCCCCGTCAGCCCTTGTCCGGCGGCCACACATGGGACCAGGCCGGCGAACGCCAGCAGGAGGATGGATCGCGGCAGACATGCGATGGAGCTCATCGTCGGCCTCACGTCACCGGGGAGGCGTTGCTTTCGTGGCTCATTCTATCTGCCGCTGGTCGACACGACCTGTGCGGTCTAGAACCCTCGCGCGCCATCAGCGCGCCGGTGAGTCACCCGGAATGTCCAGCCACGTGTCGTGCTCGACGACAGGCGTGTTCGTCACGGCCGTGCCGTCGGCCAGGGGATGGTCAAAGGGTCGACGACGTCGTATCCCTCTTCCAGACCTGCAGAGGATGGACACCGGCCGGCGTCCACGCAAAGCGGTAGAGCCTCGGTCGAGTCAGTGGACGTGAACGTGTGACCGGTCGCACTCCCGGCACGAATCGCAATAGAGCTGGACGCCTGACCGGCGTCAGCCCTCGGGCTGAGCTCCGACACGACGCCGGAGAGCGTACATGACTGCCGGCGTCGGCGGCGGAGCCGGCCGCCTGGCGACGACCGACGCTGCTGGGCGCCGTCGGGACCATGGATTCGTGACAGGCGCTGCCGGCGATCGCGCCGAACACTGTTAGAAGAAGCGGCACTCGACGATACATACGACTCTCCTCGTGAGCCAACCATTGGGGTGGAGCGGTCCCGCATCGAGGTGCAACTCTCGCCCATCCCGTTCGCCCGCACACAAGAAAGCGGGAACGGGGACCGGAAAACGTGAAAGCCCGTATCGGTGGGCGGCGACCGCTCATCCACGCCGCTGTGTCGGCGTCGCGGTAACCCGGTACGCAGCGCGCCGCGGCCAGCGTTAGCAAAGTAGACGCGGGCACGGCGGTGAAGTCGCCCCCTGAACCCGCAGCACGCGTCCGAGGTCCGCATGTCAGTTCGATTGATGATCGCGGCGTGGATGTTCTGCGCTGCCGTCTCCACCACCACGGTCCGCCGGCTGTCGCGCAAGGCATCGACCCGCTGCCGATCGCCGGCAGGCGCCCGTGCAGAGTTACACCGACGCGGTCGACCTGTCGGCCACGCTCGCCGCGTCGTGGTCCCTCACCGACGTGCCAACCGCGCTGCCCTGCCGCGTGCTGGCGCACGCCCACTTGCGCCCGCCCTGGAGCAGTTTTGGTCCCGCTCGGCCAATGTTCCGCCTGCAGTGCCGGCGGCTGGCCGGCGCCCACGCCCTGGTGCTGCTGCAAGGCGCCCGGCGGACGAGACCGTGTGGAATGCGGAATCGCGTATCGGCCTGTCGAGCACGGGGCACGTCGCGCGCGTGTGCGCGTCCGCTTCGGCCGGGAGAGCGTCGAGGTCATCGCGCACGAGCTCGAGCACGTGCTCGAACGCGTCGACGGCGTGCAACTGCCAGCTGGACGCCCTGCGTCGTGGATCGGGCACGACGCTTCGCCGGCGGCGCCTACGCAGACGCGGCGCGCCACCGATGCGGGCCGGTGGCAGGTGGCAAAAGGAAGTGCGCCGGACCGCCGACGCGGTGAGTCAGTAGCTCAGGCCGTAGCCGAAGGATACAGCGTGTCGGCGGCCGGAGTAGCCCCGGGCACGTCGGGCTCGTTGTCGATCACGGCCTGCAGGGTTCTGTGCCAGGGCGAACGGGAGCTTGCCACGGGGCTTGAACCGGCCGCTGATGACTTCGAGGAGGGCCGTGTCGCTGACGCCGAAGCTGGCCAGAATGGCTCCCGCTTCTTTCAAGCCGGCTCTCGTCATCGAGCACGTAAGGGTTGCGGAAGTAAATCGCCAGCACGGTCTTCGCGGCGCCGACCTCCTGCATCACCGCCTGAATGTCTCGCCAGCGGCGGCGTGATCTCGCCACGACTGCGAGGCCGCCATCGTCGTGAACGAGAGGTGATTGGCCTCCCATGGCAAGGCTCCCCGAAGACAAGTCCCCGCGCGGCCCTGCCCCAGTTGACCGTCATCGGTGCAGACCGGATTGACTGCCGGAAACAGCACGCAGGGATCTTCAGCGCCCCACGTCCGGCCGGTCAGCGGGTTGAGCCTTGTCGGATTGGCGCCTGTCGCGAGGATCTCTGGACCGATAGCGCTTCAGTGTTCGCGTTACGCACCTGCACGCGGATGATGGCGACGTCGCTGCCCGCGGCGCTGGGCCGCGGGCTGGCCCGGCGCCGCATTGCCGTCGATGACGGTAAAACCGTATCGTTCGACGTCCGCCTTGCCCATCCCGATCGTGTACACCGTTGCGCCTCTCCGCAGCGGCAGCAGCTTGCCGCTACCCGGCTGGTTCTGGTTCTGCAGCAGAACGATCGACTGCTTCTGAACCTCGAGGCCCTGCTCGCGCGGTTCGACTGACTCCCGATGACGTTCGGCGCCTCGGCTCGCGTCCACGTAAGGATTCTCGAACAGCCCCAGACGGAACTGCTCGGTCAGCAAGCGCCGGGCGGCCTCGTCGATCGCGCGCTGGAGCAACAAGATTGGCTGCGAACCAGATCCGTGATGGTCGTGTTCGAGCTGAAGCCGGAGAGGATGTCGATGCCGCCGTTGATGGCGGCCGCGGCGCGCTCCGCCACGTGCGTTGCTCGAGTCCCCACGCGCGGTCGCTGATGATGCCCGTATCGGAGTTGACGTAGCCGGCAAACCCGAGCTTGCCTCGCAACAGGTCGGTCACGATCTCCTTCGAGAAGGCGAAGCCCGTCGGACCGTAGGTCACGCCCTGATAGGTGACGTCGATCGGCACGCCGTAATAGGGCATCACCGACGATACGCCGGCGTCGATCGCGGCCATGAACGGTTTGAGGTGGTACTCGAAGCGTCCGCCTGGATAGACCTGCCGCTTCCCGAACGAGTAGTGCGGATCGAGCCCGAGTTCCTGCGGACCGCCGCCGGGAAAGTGTTTGATCGTCAGCGCCACCGCGGTCGACGGGCTCACCGGTCCGCCCTGCAGCCCCATGACCAGCGTCTTCATGATGTCGGCATTGAGGTCGGCGTCTTCAGTAAACGTCTCCTGAACGCGGTGCCAGCGGGGCTCGGTCGCAAGGTCCGCCATGTAGCCGCATGCCTCGCAGGCCGATGGCCCTCCACTCGCGGCTCATCACCTCGGCGAGGGCTCTGACCGGCGACATGTCCCCGACGCCGAGGCGCAGCCGCCGCGATGCCGGCCTCCTTCGGAAACTCGGTGAACGCACCGGCGCCGGCCGAAATGCCGAAGCGGGGATCGGTCTCGTAGTGGTTGCGGGCGTTGTCCTTGAAGAGGACGGGGATGCCAAGGCGCTGGCTTCCGCCGAACTCCTGCACCGAATTCGTGAAGTCCGCCATCTGCCGCGGCGTGAGGACGAAGCCGTTACGGGCAGGCGTCACGCTGCCGTCACAAGGATCCGCCGTCGCCTTCGACGACGTTGCGCAGGATGAAACGAGCCATCTTCTGCGTCTCAATCAGGCGCGTCGCCGGCGGCCGTCACCGCGCCGCCGCAACCGGGCCCGATCGTGTCGATGAGCATGAGCCCGGCCTTTTCTTCGAGCGTCATGCGCGACGACCAGATCGTCGACGCGCACGCCGACCGGAAGTCGCCAGTCCTCGTAACGGTCGACCGTCCCGCTGCCGTTGGCGTCCCTGAACTGCCGGCCATCGACGGTCAGCACCGCGCGGCTGCGCACCCCGATGCCGGGCTGGGGCTGGGCCTGGGCTTGGGCGCGGAATCCGGCCGGGAGTCCGAGCGCCGGCGCGAGGACGAGCGCGGCCAGAAGATGCTCGCCGTGCGTATCGGAAAGCCATGCGTGAATTATGGTGCGAATCTACTCGATCGACACGAAGGCCGCCGGTCGTGCGGGCGCCGGGTCACCGTCCGGCCGGGGCACCAGCACGTAGACGCCACGGGCGGGCACGCGACGCCCTCGGCGACGAGGGCGCGGTTGCCGAGTTCGGCCCGGGGCGCGACAGCCCGCTGATTCGCGCGCCAGCTCGCCGGGCACCGTCATGCCTGCCCTCGTGAGGAAGCAGCGCGATCTCGCGGAACGCCAATCTCGCGCGCGACGCGGCGCTGCAGCGCATCGGGGAACCGCGAGAGAACGCCAGCGTCCAGATGTAGGCAGAACTCTTGGGCACGTAGGCGACTTCGCTGGGCACGACGAGCATCGCGGCCTGCAGTTCGTCCATCGCGCGCGTGAACACGACGCGATCGCGGATCTTTGGCGTCGGCGCGCAGGTCCGCGGTCGCCATCTCCCATTCGGAGCGCAGCACCGCCAGGATGGCGCGGGCCGGCTTGCTGAGGCGCCGCGCTTCAATGGTCCGGCGGACGCCCCAGACCGCATGGAAGAACGGGATCATCGCCGGCGCCAGAACATCGACTTCCCGCGCGCCATCTTGGCGTAGTAGACCTTGCCGCGGCGCATCACCGCCCTTCAGCCGCCCACGTGTCGGAGGTCTCGGGATCGGTTCACGTTGCGCGCAGCCACCGGGCGTCGCGGCGTCCGCACACCGCGATGAAGCGAGCGAGACGGCCCGGGCCGCCGGGCGTCGGTGAGGGCAGTGCAGGAAGCCGACCTCGTCGACGAACCGTCTGGCGGCACCCGGCGACGTCACGGCGCGCGACGGACCTGCGGCGCCAGTGATGGTCGCGGTGACCCTCGACGTCTTCCGGCAGGGGCTGACGCGACGGCATCCTGCGCAATGGTCGCATCACGGGTCGACGTTGGGCCGAGTGCGGCCGGGTGGTGGACTTCCCCACCCGGCCCGTCTGTTACGGCTTGGGCGGCGACGACGTCAGGCGGTCGACGAAGTCGAGCCGCCTGCGCGGATCGGGCCGGGCCGGGACCGCGCGGTGAAGTCCATGATCCTCGTCGCCGCGGTAGACCGGCCACTGAGCCGCCGGCACCATTCGGGTCGCCGGTCTTCGCGAACGCGGCCCAGTAGGCGTTCGCCGGCCGCCGCGATCGCTTCGTCCTCCGGCCGTCGTGGCGCGCTCTGTACTTGGCGCGCACCGTGGCGAAGACGAACGGGATCTCGGTCGCGTGGAGCGCGCCCTTCGTCGTGCCGCGCAGCGACGACGCGACGTAGGAGAAGCGATAGGCGTAAGTCGGCTGGCCGGCGGCGGCGGTGAGACGGGCCAGCATGCGGGCGGGCTCGACCATGGCGCTGTCGCTCGATCAGCTGCACGCCGATCTCGCCTTTGTCGCCCGCGCCGTCGGGATCGTAGGCGGCGCAACGCCTTGTCCTTGTCGGCTCCGAAGGCGCGCGAGCATGCGCGTCGACGCGGCGGGCGGCGGCGCGAAGAAGCCGAACTCGCGGTTGTTCGCGCCGATCATGTAGGGCACGCTGCGCCTGGCGGCCGGCGCGGAACGCGGCCTCGGGCTCTCGGTGACGATCCGCCGTCGAGCATCGGGCCGGAGTAGCTGTCGGCGCTGCTGGCCCATCAGGTTCATGCAGGTTGACGAGCCGGCGTCGGGCGCAGCGCGCGCAGCTGCCGTCAGCGCCTCGAGCGCCGCGGCTGATCCCGCCTCGGTCGCGAACGCCACGCACGAGCGCTTCGGCGAGCGGCGACCCCGGCGGCCTCGGCCGTCTGGATGCGCCGCATCGAGATCGGGCCGCTGGCGCGGCCGCCGCCCGACTCGACGATCGCCTTGTGGAACAGCCCCTTCGCGAGCGGCGAGATCATGAGCGCGTTGACCGATCCGCCGCCCGCCGACTCGCCGAAGATCGTCACGTTCGTCGGGTCGCCGCCGAAGGCCGCGATGTTGCTCTGCACCCACTCGAGCGCGCGCGATCTGATCGAGGATAGCCGTAGTTGCCGAGCGGCGGCCGTCGGGCGTCTCCTGCGGCAGCGCCGGGTGCGCGAAGAAGCCGAAGCGGCCCGAGCCGGTAGTTCACGCTGACGAACACGATCGCCGCTGGCGCGCGAGGCTGCGAGCCGTCGTAGACCGCCGGCGAGCTGCCGCCGTTCACGAAGCCGCCGCCGTGGATCCACACCATGACCGGCAGCTCGCGACGCGGCTGCGCTGCGCGGCGCCCAGACGTTCAGGTAGAGGCAGTCCTCGGCGGGCGGCGTGCCGAGCGGCGCCGCGTCACCGCCGAACGGCTTCTGCACGCAGTCGGCGGCGTAGTGGTCGGCGGCGAGCACGGCCGGTCCACGGCTTGACGGGCTGCAGCGCGCTTCCAGCGCAGATCGCCGACCGGGGGCGCCGCGAAGGGAATGCCCTTGTGAGGCGGCGACGTCGCCGGCGGCCACGCCCGTGACCGGCCCGGCGTCGGTCTTCACCGGCGGCCGTCGCCGCCATCGTCGCCGCCATCGCCGTCTGGGCCACCGAAGCGGCGGCTGCCCCGCCAGCAGCGCGATCGCGATGCCGGCCCCAACCACCTGCGCTCGCTGAAACATGCCGGGACGTTACTGGCACCGGGTGACGTTGTCAACACGACGTGCCACGCGCCCCGGCCGTCGTGCCATAATCCCGCCGTGGAACCGAACGGGCTGGAGCCCTCCATGGAACGGAAGCAGGAGCTGGTGCGGGCCGAGCTGGGTTCAACGCCGCCTGGCAGTTGTTCGGCGAGCGCGGCTACGAGGCGACGACCGTCGCCCAGATCGCGGCCGCCGCCGGCGTGTCGCGCCGGACGTTCTTCCGCTACTACGCGTCGAAGGAAGCACGTGCTCGCGTCGAGACGAGCGACGGAGCTCGCCGAGGCGATGCTCGCGGCGATGGCGGCATCGGCCGCCCGACGAGCCGCCGCTGGTCGCCATCGAGCGCGCGCTGGTGCCGGTGCTCGAGAGCCGGATCGCGCGGACCGACCGCCTGCGGACGATCATCCGGCTGCTCCGCGAGAGCCGGACGCTGCGCCGGGCGATGCTCGGAGCGCCATGCGCTGGATGGAAGAGCGGCTCGCGGTGCAGGTACCGCGGTGCGGCTGGGCACGGACGTCGCCAAGCGACAGCACGCCGGCGCTTCGCCTTCGTCAGCCGGCGCGATGATGGACGACCGCCTTCAACATCGCCCACGACCACGGGCGCAGCGATGTCGCCGCGCTCGTCGCCGAGCCGTTCACGAAGCTGGGCGAGCACACCGGCGCTGCGCGCCGGCAGCGTCGGGTAGCAGGTCGCGGTCCGGTTGCCTGGGCGCGGCCGGCGGCCGCGGCTTTGTGTACAGTGACCGGCATGCGCATCGCGATGCGGCCCGGGCCACGCTGGGATCTCCACCGCGCTGATGCGGGCCTGGGAGAACCGGCCCGACGCCCGCGGTGCGTGGACGAGCCCCCTACGCGCACTACCTGACGCAGGTCACCGTCGCGCATCCGGGCGTGGACGAAGTGATCCGAGCATCACGACGGCGACTGGGAGCGGGTGGTGGCCGGGCTCGATCGGCCTGATTCCCCACGGCCGCGCCGTCTACTGCACCAGAAGCACATGGCCCACCACTGGCTGCCGCACCTGCGGCGGCGAGTGGATCTTCAGCCTGGCCAACGTCGTTCCTGATCCGGCACCCGGCGGAGATGCTCTCCAGCCTGAGCCGACAAGATGGGGCTGCCGGTGCTGCCGCGACACCGGACTGCCGCAGCAGGTCGAGATCTTCCGACGACGATGCCGGCAGCGTCACCGGCCGAGACCCCGGTCGTGCTCGACTCCGACCGGACGTCCTGCAGAGATCCGCGCGGCGTGCTGGAGCGGTTCTGCGCGCGGTCGCGCGGTGGCGTTCGACGAGCGGATGCCGCAACTGGCCCGCCGGCCGCCGGCCGACGGATGGGATCTGGGCCAAGCACTGGCATGACGCTGGTCGAGCGCTCTGACCGGCTTCGAGCCGTGGTCGGCCGCGCGACCGCGCAGGTGAGCGCCGAGCTGCGAGCCGGTGCTCGCGCGAATGCCTTCCCTCACTGACGAGGAGCTGGCCGGCCGCACCGGCTGCGCGGGCCTGAATCCGATGCTGCAGATCGTTCGACCCGAAGAATCGCGCGATCCGAGCGTCAACATCAACGGCCGGCTCGTGCACCGCGACCGAGGCGGGCATCAGCCCGTTCGACTCCGCCGTGCAGGGCGGCGACGCGCGTCTGGGAAGGCCTGCGGCTCTACGGCGGCCGCATCTTCCGGCTCGAGCAGCACCTCGACCGGCTGCGCGCAGCTCGGCCCAGGCGCTGGCCTTCGCGGCGATCCCGCCGCACGAGGCGATCACCGCGGAGATCCGGCGCACGCTCGCGGCCAACAGCATGACCGACGGCGTGCACATCCGCCTGACGCTCACGCGCGGCGTGAAGATCACCAGCGGCATGGACCCGCGGCTCAACCAGTCCGGGCCCGACGCTGATCGTGCTGGCCGAGCACAAGCCGCCGGTCTACGGCACCAGCGGCCTCACGCTGATCACCAGCTCGCGTCCGGCGCTTCGCCGCCCGACTGCCTCGATCCGAAGATCCACCACAACAACCTGCTGCCAGTCGATCCTCGCCAAGATCGAGGCCAACGTCGCCGGCGCCGATGACGCGCTGATGCTCGACACGCGCGGCTTCGTCGCCGAGACCAACGCGACACACGTCTTCCTGGTCGAGCGCGGCGTGCGTGCGGACACCGACGCACCGTCGCCTGTCCCGAGGGCATCACCCGCGCCAGCGGTGCTCGAGCTGTGCGACGCGCACGGCATCCCGCACGAGGTCGACGCGATCTCTCGCTGACCGAGGTCTACCGCGCCGACGAAGTGTTCTGCACCGGCACGATGGGCGAGCTCGGCCGCGGTCACGACGATCGACGGCCGGACGATCGGCGACGGCCGCGTCGGCCCGATGACGCAGCGGCTGACCGCGCTGTTCCGCGAGCTGACGGCGCGCGAGGGCGAGCGCGGTGGCCTAGATGGACTGGGCGCGTCGCGGTCCTCGGCGGCTCGGGACTCATCGGACAGGCACTGGCGGCGCACCGGCCGGCGCCCGAGCGAGGCCCCTGCGCGTGCTGCTCCACCGCCTCGGCCCGACTGGCTGGCCCGCCACGACGTCGAGGCTATCCCGGTCGATGCGGCGTCGGCCGCCGATCTGCGGCGCGCGTTGACCGGGGCGACCGCGGTCATCGATCTGCTGCGCCTCGACCGGGGACGGCGAACGCCTGGCGGCCGCGGTGCGCCTGGGCGACGCGCCGACGGCAATGGACGTCCGCCGCGTGGTCCACGCGAGCAGCATCGACGTCTACGGCGGGAGCCGCGCGCCCGTCGTCGACGCGACACGCAGCCTCCGAGCCGGACTCGGGCTCTATGCGCGAGCACCGGACGCCGAGACGATCGCGCTGCGACGGCCGATCGCGACCACCGTCGTCAGGCTGGGCGCTTCGCCTCGGCCCGGGCAGCCGGAACCTCGTCGCCCTCGCCGACGAGGTCGCCGTGGCGCCGGCCTGCGCCCCGCGGCGCGGCGCGCACTGAACGGCACGCGCGCCTCCACTCCGGTGAGTTTCACACCGTCACGGCGCGATCACGGCGCTCTCGTCGACGCCGTCGATCCTCCACCGCGACTCGTGGTCACCGACGACGCCGCCCCGAGAACAATTTCGCCTATGCCCAGGATTCGCTGATCGGCCATGCAGCGGCCGGACGTCTCCCGCGCACGCCCGTCCTGCCCCGGGGCCCGTGCCGCGCGCCGCGCCGCTGGCGCGGGCATCCACCGGCGCTCGCCTGACGCCAGGTTCGCCCTGGCTCCTCGACGACCCGTGCCTTCTGCCGCGCGCTTTCCGGCACGGCTCGGAGGTTACGCGTCACCCACCTGGCGTCGGTCCGGAGCGGAGCCTGATCGTGAAGCGGTCCTGCTCGTCACGATCTCGCTGCACGCCCAGCGCGGCGGCGGCACGGGGAGCGGACGCGCCAGCTCGCGCTGCACCTGACGGCTTGGGACGCGGTGCGAGTGGCGACGATGGAGGAGCCTGGCGGCTGCTGCTGATTGCGCGCTGCGCGCGGCGGGCAATCCTGCGCATCGCCGTGACCGGCTACGTGAGGGTGCGCGGTTCCCCTTCCTGTTCATCAATCCGCTGGCGCTGTATCGCCTGATCCGGCGGGTCGACCGCGTCCACATCCTCGGCTACTGGTATCTGCTGGCGGTCGCCACCGCCCGGATGGCGCGGGCCGTCGGCCGGCCCTACGTGCTGTCGGCGGCCGGTGAGTTCGCGCAGCTCGGAGCGGGCCGCGCCGCATCGTGCACGCGTTCCAGCAATACGTAACTGAACGAAGTACA
>ERZ1370068.810-contig-10742_pt1 | contig 69109 bp, 72 predicted proteins | sample MGYA00561227_ERZ1370068 | MGnify/ENA primary metagenome ERZ1370068 (study PRJEB38410, sample SAMEA6850437) | metagenome | study: Metagenomic assessment of the ecological functions of the soil: analysis of the soil microbiota associated with the...
GCTACGTATTGCTTGCTCTTCGGGAATGACGAACGTGATGTGGCGCCGACGGCCTCTTCCTTCCCGCGTGTAGCCGAACAGCTTCCTCGGCTGCGGATTCCAGCTCGTGACCGTCCCGTCGAGCGTCTTGGTGACGATGGCGTCGTAGGAGGTATTGAAGATGCTCGCAATCCGGGCGGTCGCTTCGTGCCCACGCCGGCTGTCGGACACGAGCGCGGCGAGCACCAGCGTCATCACCGCCGTCAGACCGAGAAAGACTTGCAAGAGCAGCAGCGAATCCGCGGGCGTGGCCCCGCGAACGGCCCGACCCCGGCGAGCGTTCCGGCGGAGCGCGATCCCCGACAGCAGGAGGATCGCCGTCGCCGCCTCGCGCTGGCCGAAGCGGAATGCGACCCAGACCAGCATCGGAATGCATAGAAATCCAGCAGTGGTTGTCGAGGTAAGGTGAATCCATCCGTCGAACAGCGCGCCCGACGACACCGATCGCGATGACGAGCAGGATCGCTTCGGCCACCTGCTGCCGGGTCCACGGACGCGTAGGGGTCGTTTGCCCAGATGATGATCAGCGGCGCGACACAATCATCACGCTGACCGCACGCCCAGCCACCAGGTCAACTCAGATCGTGCTCGCGTCGGCGGACGCGGCGCTCCTGCCCAGCCTCAACGCGGTCACCTGACGGTCGCCGCGACGTGTCGTGCTGATGACGGCCGCGAGCACGAAAAACTTCCACACGTCGGGCGGGCCTGAACGCGCGGCGCGTCCCGTTGAACCGCTCGATGAGATAGCCGGCGGCGACGCATTCGAGCGTGTTGCCCGTGGCGATTCCCAAGGCGAGCAGGGACCGACGCCGGAGAGGTTGACGAAGAAAGCTCCGAGGAAAACCCCGGGCCAAACGCGTTGCCCCAGGAGGAGCACGGCGGCCACGGCCAGGCCGGATGCGGGCCAGACCGGCGTCGCGCTCGGGTGGACCGTCGCGAATACATTGCGCTTGTCGTCCGGTCTGAAGTACAAGACGGCGAGCACGGCGCTGATCGTCAGCGTCCGGGGCCTCTAAGCCCGCTGACCTGCGCGCGATTTTCTCGATCAGGTGGCGCAAGCTCGTGGTCGGGCCTCACCCGGTGCCGCCACATCGCCTGGCGCTGGAGAAACGCTCATGCTCGGAAGTGATCCTACCTTGTTCTGCCGCTTCCGAAGCGCTCTCCATCAGCTGCCCTTCACGCGATCACTTCTTCTTGTCGCCCTTGAACGTGTGTCAGGACGGTGCCGTCGGTCTGTCCATACCAGCTTGCCCTTGATGTCGTCTTCATGAGCGGACCCGGACCATACGGAAGTCGTCTGGCTGTCGCTCGACTGTTCGGCGGTGAAGCTCCAACTTGTCGCCCGAGCGCGACATCGTGTAGTCGGCGGACTGGAATCCGGAGCTTTGGGCCTTCCGCCGTCACGAAAGCTTGCCGTCGGCAAACACTAGTGTCGGAAACCTTTCGCCTTTGTCCCGCCATTATCCCGTCCGCCGACGTCGACCTTCCAGCTGGTGCCGTCCAGGCCTTCGCGCTTGTCGTCGGCGACGGCGACCTGACGAGAACGAGGGCCAAGGTGAGTAGGCTTACGAGAGTCTTCTTCATCAGCTGTTTCACCTTCGGTGCCGCCAGCAAAGGACCTGCCATGAATCGCCGGCGGTGAGCTGTCGGAGGTAGCGGCGCCGGCGCGCTGGCGGGACGGAGCGTCTTACAAGCGCGTTGTAAGAGATGCATTTCATGACGCGGCAAGCGCGTCGCCGCCCTACCCGGCGAGCGCTTCGGGCGTCAGCGCAGCAGCTGAGGTACTTCCGCAGCTTGGCCTCGCGATGACCTCGAGCTGCCGCACCCGCCCCCCGGCTCTCAGGTGAAGCCCGTCGGCGATCTCTTCCAACGTCCGTTCATCGGCTCCGGTGGGAACCCGAAACGGCTCCGGATGATCATCGCCTCACGTTCATTCAAGTTCACGAGCGCGTTTGCGGACGATCAGGGCGACTTCATTCCGATAAATCTTCTGTTCTTAAGTCTCCGCGGCTTGGTCGACGAGATGATCAGGGGAGTGGCTCCCGTTCTGGCCCCTTGGTAGTCGTCGCCGATCGAGACCTCGCGCTGGAACCATGGGATCAACATCGCGTCCTCCTGACGGCGTCGGTTGTAACCCCCTGCTTTGAGATTGAATGTTTCGCTTCCCTCATCGTCGTCTTGTCCTGCGCCGCCTGACGATTTGGTAAGGCCTGTGCCTGGCTTTCCGATTGCAGTGCGAGCCCCGCGGAGGTAGTCGCCATGCCGACCAGAGATGGCGTGGAAAGGAAACCGAGCACCCGTTGGAGATCTTGTTCCGGAGCTCGAAGCACGTGTTCGACTGCTATGAGTGCGCCATGACGGGGCTGTCGGCGCGCTGCGAGTGTTGCGGCTGCCGCTTCATCCGCCGGATCGCGATCGTCCGGATCGAGAGCGTGCGCGCGTTGCGCGGACAGCGCTCTGCCCTTTGGCCTCGGGCCGGCGGGCACGTGCCGCACCTAGCGAATTTGAAGGCCCGAGGGGCGGCCCGGTATCGCCGCCTCGGCCTTCCCGTGGATGACGACTGGCTCTACCGTGCCGGCTGGTACGCCGCGCCGCCGTTTCCTGGCGCCGCGGCGATGGCAGATCCGCGAGCTTCTTCAGACCGGACATGGACGTGGGGCGGTCTGGAGCTTGGTCGCGGATCGCTTCCTTGGAATCGCGTCCACGGCTGCCGCCCGACCCGGTTCCTGAGGTCGCGGCTCCGGCGCGCCAGCAGGCTGGCGGGGTCTCTTCGCCTGGAGTAGGGGCGCGTAGAGCAAAGGCGACGCCGGCGCCTGCCGGCGGCGCCGATCGAGGAATGCGGTGAGCGGGCCGCTTACGCGAAACGGACATGGCCTGGTCAGACATGGCGGAGTCTCTGGGGAAACGGCCGCTGATCGTCCTCTCGAGAAATGTCGGTAGCTCGCGGCGGGATCTGGATCGACGAGCGGCAGCGCGGATCGGCTGACGAACAACGACGACGGCGAGGGCGGCGAGGACGAGAACGAGCCTCGAGTCCGGAACGGGATGGCCGCCGTGTCCACCATTCAGCTCCTTCTCGACCGTCGAGGTTGACGACGGACCGTCCTTGGAGTCGTGCTTGGTGTCGCGGGCGAGGGTCGTGGCCTTTGATCCTCCTCCGTCGCGGTTTCGCACGGAGCCGGTCAGATAGACGACGCCTTCCCGCGTGTCGATCGCCGATCTGCAGGCCCTCGACGTCGGGGTCGTCCGAGCAGCCGGCCTCTTCACGGCCATCGCGATGCCTGCAGTCGTCGACGTCTTGTCCTGGATTCGAACGATCCGGCTCGTGGGAGCCTTCGCCGACCCGTCGCCGACTCTCGGACGGCGATCATGTCCATAATGACGTCGCGGACGCCGGTGGTGTTGCGGGCCGCGAGGATCGCCTCGGTCCTTCTCGGTCTGGACGATCGACGGCTGCCGGTGAGCGTGACGACGCCGTTCTTGGTGTCGACGTTGATCTGGCTGGCGGGACGGCGTGCCGTCCGCGCACTGATCTTCGACTTGACTCGTCGGTGAGCCCGGCGTCGGTCGTGCGCGCAGCCCAAGACCCAGACGACGTGCCCGGCGAGCACGAGGCTTCGGCCAGTAGAAAGCATCCGACACGACCCACGGGGCCCTTGTCTTCCTCTCCTCCGCCACGGCGACCCGGTCGTCTTCTTCGGCGAGAGACTCCGTTCTGATCTCCGCCTCGGCCTTGTCACGCGCGTAGCCGTACTTCGCCTGAAGCAGGAGCACCGGCTGCGGCGGTCCGAGGCGGCCGTCCACGCGGTCGAGATCGTCGTCGGTCAGCTTGCCCCAGCAGGTCCTCTTCAGCGCGCGCCGCTTGCATCTGCTTCCACTTCCCTTCGAGGATGTCCCGGGTTCATCGCGGTAGCTCCCGCGGGGCCGGGATACTCGGCCGACGCTCCTTCTACACCAGCAACGTGCGTACCAGGATGCGACGGGCTGTCGGTCGCCGTAGCCCGTGCTATCCCATCGGAAACAGGATGCGTTGAGCGCGCGCGATCGCCGTAGGGGTCGCCGGTGGAGATTCGTTGAAACCCTGTATCCTTTTGCTAATTGACGGGCCGGTCTGAGTGGTCGGTCGAGGTTCGAACTCGGCTGGAGATTGAAGTGGAGTCGTAGGTGCCGAGCGCTCTGATCGTCGAGGATTCGAGGCTCGAGCCGAGAGCTCTGACGGAGTGGCTGAAACAGCAGCGGCTTCGAGACGATTGACAGCGGCGGAACGCTCGCCGCGGCGCAGTCGGCCCTCAAGCGAGCGGACGCTTCGATCTGCGTGCTGCTTGGACCTGCAGCTCCCGACGGCAGCGGCTTGCGACCTGCTCAAGCAGCTCGAGGATCACCCGGACGCCGAGGTCGTCGTCATCACGGGCTACGGCAGCGATCGACTCCGCGATCGATGCCGATGCGGGGCGGAGCGATCGACTATCTGACCAAGCCCGTCGACCTGCGCCGCCTGGAGAAGATCGTGACGCGAGCGTGTCGCGCCATCGAGCTGCGATCGGCGGTCGCGTCGCTGCGCGGCGAGCTGCGGCGGTTGGGCCGCTTCGGCGGGATGGTCGGCGCGTCTCGCGCCCGATGCAGCGCGTCTACGACCTGATCGCGCGCGTCGCGCCGACGTCGAGCACGGTCCTGATCGTCGGCGAGACCGGCACCGGCAAAGAGCTGGTCGCCGAGACGATCCACCAGCTGAGCCGCCGCTCGAGCGAGCCGTTCATCCCGATGCAACTGCGGCGCGATCTCGCCGACGCTGATCGAGTCCGGAGCTGTTCGGTCACGAGCGCGGAGCTTCACCGGCGCCGAGCGGCAAGCACAAGGGGGATCTTCGAGCGCGCGCACGGCGGCACGCTCTTCCTCGACGAGATCACGAGATGCCGATGGACCTGCAGGCTGAAGCTCTCTGCGCGGATCCTCGAGACGGGCGCGCTCACGCGCGTGGGCGGCGACCGGGCGACCGCGGTGGACGTGCGGAGCGATCGCCGCGACGAGAACCGAGATCCGGCGCAAGGCGGTCCAGGACGGAACAAGCTCCGCGAGGACCCTCCTCTTACCGGCTGAACGTGCTCCCGATCGACCGGTAAGTGCCGCCCTGCGCGAGCGCCAGCGACGACATCTCGCTCCCGGCCACACTACTTCGGACAAGCTGAACGAGGCGTCGGGCGCGGCAGTACGCTCGCGCCGATTCGCGACTGGAAGCTGCCTCGGAGCAAGTACGCCTGGCCGGGCAACGTTCGCTGTGAGCCTGAAGGAACGCGGTCGAGCGCGCCTACATCGTTCGCGGGGACCGGATCGAGCCGGGCGCGGTGCCGCTGGCAGCGGGATCGCGGCCACGGCGCCGACGGCGCAGCTGCCTCGTCGGCTCGTCGATCGCGGAGGTCGAGCAGCACCTGATCCTGGCCACGATGGACGCTGCCGCGGCGACAAGAAGCGCGCCGCGGAGATCCTCGGATCAGCCTGAAAACCCTCTACAACAAGCTGGGCAGCTACGGCGAGACAGAAAGAGCCGGCGCGGCCGCGGCCGAGTCGCAGCCCGGTCGGCGAGTGTCGAAGAACCCTAAGACCGAAGCGCCGAGGAATTGGCCGATCGGGCCCGCGTCCCCTTTGCACATCCGCCATCCAGTCACGATATTCTCGCCGCCGCGACGGCGATGGACAGCGACCCGTCGATCGAGAGGAGGCAAACGACCATGACTTGGCTAGGCAGAAATCGGAATCCGGAACCGAACCGCCCCATCTCGCCGGCGCCCACGCGCCCGCGCCGCGCAGCATGCGCCGCGTACCCACGCTCCGCGGCGAGCCCCTGCGAGAGCGACGGCTCGGTCCCAGAAGGGCATGGCGAGCATCGGCAAGTCGCTCCAGCGGAAGGGCGAGCTGACCGGTCAAGAAGATCTCGCGGTCGAAGGCAAGGTCGAAGGGAAGATCGCGCTCGAGCGGCAGCAGCGTGACGATCGGACAGACCGGCCGCGTCGCCGGCGAGATTCATGCGAAGTCGGTCGTCGTCGCCGGCCTGCTCAACGGCAACATCGTCGCGCCGAAGAGATGGTAGGAAGTCGCCGCGACCGGCACGATGATGGCGACATCCGGGCCCCGCGCGTCGTCATCGCCGACGGGGCGAAGTTCAAGGGCGAGCATCGACATGGACGCGAAGGCCGCCGCGGGGCAAGGGCCGCCGGCGTTCCCGCGTGACGATGACGTTGACCTTGAGGTTCACCAGGTCCGCCGCGAGCGCGGGCAGCTGCTCGTACCGGCTGTCCGGCCCAGCGATACTCGGGATCGCCATATTCTTGCCGGGCACGCATCCGTGATCTCGAAGGCCAGGAGGACGAACGCCTCCACGAGCGTAGGTATCCGGGCGCCGAGGCGCCGCCCAGGAACCCGATCCGGTACGTCCGCCCCGGCCGGCCGCGCGGCGGCCCGGGACGAAGCGCCGAGAAGGCCGAGACCGAGTGTGCGGAGCAGCGCGCGACGCTCGATCATTCGGCTCCTCTCGTGAAGGTCGCGAGGCCGGGCGAACCTGCACACTATGAGCCCGGGCTTCCACGATCCCGGAAGCGGCGGGGCAGCCCACTGCCCGTGGAGCTCCACGCTCGGGAAAGCGGCCGCACGGCGGCCCGTGGACGGAACCGAGGAGGAAGAGAAACCGCCCGCCAGAGGATAGACGCCGCGGAGCTGCGCGTCGGGGTAGCGCCCGCCCTTCGCGGAGCCGGGCGGCATGGCCTCGTCGATGCGCGCGATGTCCTCGGGAGACAGCCGGATGCCGAGGGCGCCGACGTTCTCCTCGAGATAGGCGGCGCGCTTCGGTCCCTGGGATCGGCACGACGTCGTTCCCCTGGGCCAGCAGCCACGCCAGGGCGAGCTGGGACGGCGTGATCCCTTCTCCCGGGCGATCGCCTTCGATCCGGCCGACGAGGCGCCGGTTGTGCTCGAAGCTCTCGCCCTGAAGCGCGGATGCTGGCGCTTCCGGTCATCCTCGGAATCTCCGCCGCGCTCTGGATCCGGCCCGAGAGGAGGTCCGCGCCCGAGGGGCGAGTACGCGACGAGCGTGATCCCGAGCTCGCGACACGTCTCCAGCGCCTCCTCCGCGGCTGCCGGTAGAGGAGCGAGTACTCGAGCTGCACCGCGCTGATCGGGTGCACGGAGTGCGCCCGCCGGATGGTGGCGGGCGCGGCCTCGGAGAGACCGAGGCTCCGCACCTTCCCCCGCTCCACCAGCCGGCTCATCGCGCCCACCGTTTCCTCGATGGACACCTTGGGGTCGACCCGGTGCTGGTAGTAGAGGTCGATCTCGTCGACGCCGAGCCGGCGGCAGGCTCGCGTCGCACGCCTGGATGACGTGCGCCGGCCGGCTGTCGCACCATGGTTGGCGCCGTCGGCGCCCCGCACCTGGCCGAACTTCGTCGCGAGGACGGCCGCGCCCTCGCCGCCCTTGAGCGCGCGCCCGATCAGCTCCTCGTTGTGGCCCCACCCGTACATGTCGGCGGAGTCGAGGAGGTTCACCCTGAGGTCGAGCGCGCGGTGGATCACGGCGATCGACTGCTGCGTCGTCGCTCTTTGCCGTATGTCCCTGACATGTGACATGCAGCCGAGCCCCAGGATCGGAGACCGTGAGCGGGCTGTGGCCGAGCCGTCCGGCGCTCCATCAGTCGGTCCCGGACGCGGCGCCGACTTCCGGCGAGGCTCGAGCTCACTTCTTGTCGGGATGCGACTTTGGATCCAGCTTGAGCGCCGCCGAGTTGATGCAGTACCGGAGACCGGTGGGCTCGGGTCCGTCCGTCGAAGACGTGTCCGAGATGCCCCTCGCAGGCCGCAGCACAGCACCTCGGTCCGCTTCACTGAAGAAGCTCCGGTCGGTCTTCGTCTCCACCGCGGCAGCCGTCGATGGGCTTCCAGAAGCTCGGCCACCCCGTGCCTGAGTCGAACTTGGTTCCTGACGCGAAGAGCGGCGCTCCGCACCCGCGCACGTGTACGTGCCCTCGTCCTTGGAATCGTGGTACTCGCCGGTGAAAGCGTGCTCCGTGCCATGCCGCCGCAGGACGCGGTACTGCTCCGGCGTCAGGCAGTGACGCCACTCCTCGTCGGACTTGTTCACCTTTGATCTCGTCGCTCATCGTCGGTCCTCCTTGCCCGTGGACTCACAGCTCCGTGGTGCGCGCATCGACCCGGAATGCGGTGCCCAGCGGCTCGACGGGACCGCGCGGGCAGCCCCAGCGTCCCGGCCCGGCCCGATGTCGATCGCCACCGGCCCTTCCTCCGAGTCGTCCGGCGCGATCTCCGCCACGATCCGCATCGGCGAGCGGGCCAGCGGAACACGAGCTCAGCGCTCGGTCGCGTGGACGGGCACTCCCGCCGAGGGCGCGCTCCCACTGGAGCCGCGCCCGCTCCACCGACCGCGCCCGGTCCGAGCCCCAGGACTCGCGCCGGGGACGGTGGCTCGTCCGGGCCCGCGGGAACCTCGCGGGGCCGGCGCCCGTAGCGGCCGCCAGACTGCCCCAGCTGGACCACGATACCGAGGGCTTCCTTCGGATGGAGATACGCCACCAGCCAGTCCGGATCCGACTCGTCCCGGCCGACCAGGCGGTAGCCCTGGGCCTCGGCGCGAGCGGCCGCCTCGGCGAGGCTCGACACCTTGAAGGTCACGTGGTGGAGCCCGGGGCCGCGGGCCGCGAGAAACCGATGGAGAAAGCCGTCGCGCTCCGCCGGCTCGATCACCTCGATGCAGCCGCCGCCCTCGAAGCTCCACGCGGCCCAGCGGAAGCCGCCGCCGGGCCCGCCCGAGTACGGAAGCCCGCCGAGCCGGCCGACCAGAACCGTCGGTGGCGTCGGCCATCCGTTCCATCCCGATGGCGATGTGGTCGAACTTCGTCCGCCGCCCTGCTCATCGAGCGTGTAGTGTACGCCATGCCACGTCGGCTATAGTGATCGAGTGACCCGCGTCGCCGGCCGACCTCGGCGAGACCATCGAGCGCGCCATCTCCGAGACGGTGGCGCCCGTCGTCCGGGCGGAGCCCGCGCCGACCGAGTCCGTGCGGCTCGTCGCGGAGCCGGTGATCCTGGTCACCGGGCTACGAGGCGTTCGGGATCCATACGGTCAATCCGTCGCAGGAGCTCACGAAGATCCTCGATGGCCGACGGATCGGGAACTGCGCGCGTCGCCACCGCGGTGCTGCCCGTGCATCACCGCGAGACGTCGCGCCACGTGTCCGCTCCTCCTCGGAGAGCTGGCGCCCATCGCCGTCATCCACCTGGGCCTGGCCGACGGCCGGTCCCGGCTGGCCCTCGAGCGGGTGGCGCTCAACGTGATGGACTACCGCATTCCCGACAACGCGGGTTACCGCGCCGAGGGCGAGCCGTGCGTGCCCGAGGGACCTGCCGCGTACTTCGCCACGCTGCCCTTGCCGGAGATCCTCGCCGCCCTGACGGCGGGGGGCATCCCCGCCTACGTGTCGAACACCGCCGGCACGTTCCTCTGCAACCAGACGCTCTATGCCACTCTCCACGAGATCGCGATGCGCGAGTTGACGGCGCGGGCGGGTTCATCCACCTGCCCCTCCTGCCCGCCATGGTCGCCGCGAGCGGGCTCGACCAGCCGAGCATGGATCTTCCCCTCATGCTCGCGGGAGTGGAGACCGCCATCCGGGTCGTCGCCGAGAACCTCGCCCCGTGACGCGAGCATGCTGTCGTGACGACGGGGCTCAGGAAGGGCCGGGCGCTCGCGATCCTCTGGGCCGACGTGCCGGCCGCCCACCGCGCCGACGTCGAGTCCTGGGCCGCGAGCGAGCCGCTCGCGCCCGACGGATCCCGCGGTGGGAATCCTGGCCGTCGGACGGTACGCGAGGCATCTCGGCGCGCCCGCGTTCCTCGAGGTGCACGAGCTCCTGAGCGACGACGCGATGGTGGTGGCGGCCAGCGGAAGCCTCATGTCCACGACGCTGCGCGCGCTCGAGCGCTTCGGGGCAACGATCCTGCCCGGCGGCGCGCCCGGTGAGGCGCGGCGGGCCCCGCGCCGGCTCCGTGGGACCGGCGGGAGTCTACGGCCAGATCTTCCCCCGGGGATCGACGAGCGGGCGGCCGTCCACGGGCTGCCCCCGGCGCTCCAGATCGGGCGCATCGACATCCCACCCGGCGCACGAGGACGAGTTCAACGAGTGGTACAACACCGAGTACCTGATCGGCAACATGACGGTGAACGGGGTCTACTCGGCGCGCCGGTACCTGAACCGGGGGACCGGACCCCGGTACCCTCACCGTGTACGAGTTCGCCCACACCGAGGTGAGCCGGCAGCCTGCGCGGGACCGGGCGCGCCCCAGTCGGTGTGGCGGCGCCGCATCGAGCGCCTCTGGGCGCACGCGTCCGGCTCGCCCGGCATCTACCGCCGCCTCGCCGCCCGCTGACCGGCTGGGCCGCGCGTCTGAGAGCGCACGTGACCATCGCGGCCGTCGAGACGGGCCACTACCGCATCCCGCTCCCGGTCGTGCTGTCCGACTCGACGCACGGAGACATCGCGCACTTCGACCTCGTCACGGCCCGCGTGCGCACGGCCGACGGCGGCGGAGGGCGTCGGCTACACCTACACGGTCGGCGTCGGGCGCCGCGGCCATCCGGGCGCTCCTCGGCGACCTCGTGCCGCTCCTCGCTGGGCCAGGACGCCGAGCGGATCGAGGCGCTCTGGCAGCGGATGTGGTGGGGCTGCCACTACGTCGGACGCGGCGGCCTCGCGGCCTTCGCGATCGCCGCGGCGGACATCGCGCTCTGGGATCTCCGCGCGCGGCGCCGCGGACTCCCGCTCTGGAAGCTCCTCGGCGGCCATCAGCCGCGCGTCAAGGCGTACGCCGGCGGCATCGACCTCCAGTTCCCGCTCGACGCGGCTGCTCCGCCAGACCGACGAGAACCTCGGCCGGGGCTTCCGCGCGATCAAGATGAAGGTCGGCCGCCCGCGTCTCCGCGAGGACGTGCGAGCGCGTCGGCGCGATGCGGGAGGCACCTCGGTCCCGACGTGCCGCTCATGGTCGACGCGAACATGCGCTGGACGGCCGACGAGGCGATCCGCGCCGCGCGCGCGCTCGCCGCGCACGACGTGTTCTGGCTGGAGGAGCCGACGATTCCGGACGACGTCCCGGGCACGTCCGGATCGTCCGCGAGGGCGGCGCTCCCGGTCGCGGCCGGCGAGAACCTCCGCACGATCCACGAGTTCAAGCGGCTGATCGACGCGGGCGGGCGTCACGTTCCCCGAGCCCGACGTCTCGAACGTCGGGCGGCGTGACGCCGTGGCTCAAGGTCGCGCACGTCGCGGAGGCCCACAACCTCCCGGTGACCTCGCATGGCGTCCACGACCTCCACGTGCACCTCCTGGCCGCCGTGCCGAACGCCTCGTACCTCGAGGTCCACGGCTTCGGCCTCGAGCGCTTCATCGCCCATCCCCTCGAGATCCGGGACGGCGAAGCCATCGCGCCCGACCGAACCGGCCACGGCGTCGAGTTCGACTGGAGGGGCCTCGAAGTCTCCGAGCCAGCTAAGCCGATTCAGCCGTGCGACGCCGTCGGTCACTGCGCGCGGCTCGGCCCGATCTGGCCGGAGGTCGCAAGGTCAGGCGGACCGCTTCGTTTCGTGATTAGTGAACCGGGCGTTGGACAACGCCGCGTAGGAAGGGACTCGAGGGTGGAAGAAGCGTCGAACGACGTGCCCATCATCGACCCCCACCAGCACTTCTGGGACCTGTCGCTCGGCAAGCACCCCTGGCTCCGCGACGAGCCTCCCCCGCCCTTCCGCTACGGGGACACGCGCACGCTCAGGCGAACGTACCTGCCGGCAGACTACCGGACGCGACGCGGAACGCCACCGGGTCGTGGGCACGGTGTACGTGGAGACCGAGTGGGATCCCGCGGATCCCGTGGGCGAGACGCGCTGGGTGGAGCGGCTCGCGTCACGCGAGGGCTTCCGAGCGCCGTCGTCGCCCAAGCGTGGCTCGATCGGGACGACGTCGAGGACGTTCTGGCCCGGCAGGCTGTGCGCCCGCTCGTGCGAGGCATCCGCCACAAGCCCGCCGCTGCGCCGTCGCCGGCGGCCGTGCGTTCCGCGCGCTCCCGGCTCGATGGGCGACGCCGGGTGGCGCGCCGGGTACGCACGGCTGGCGCGCCACGGGCTGTCCTTCGACCTCCAGACGCCGTGGTGGCACCTCGCGCGAGGCGGCGGCGCTGGCCCGCGCGTTCCCCGACACGCTGATCATCCTGAACCACACGGGTCTGCCCGCCGACCGCAGCCCCGACAGGTCTCCGAGGCTGGCGCGAGGCGATGGCTACTCTCGCTCGCGAGCCGAACGTCGCCGTCAAGATCTCCGGGCTCGGCGTGCCCGGCCAGCCGTGGACGGCCGAAGTCGAACCGCGAGGTGGTCCTGCGGACCATCGAGCTCTTCAGTGGACCGCGCGATGTTCGCCTCGAACTTCCCGGTCGACGGCCTCGTCGCGACCTTCGACACGATCTACGCGGGGTTCAAGGACGATCGTCCGGGACTTTGCCCGCAGTCGGACCGGCGGCGGCTCTTCCACGACAACGCCGTCGCGGTTCTATCGGCCTCGCCGACCGCCGCGGCTCACCGCTGTCGCCCGCGCCCGTCAGGGACGCCGGGCGAGATCTGACCGGCGATCAGGCCAGCCGCGCAGGAGTGGCCGCGCCGGCGAGTCGGGCCGTCGCGGTCGCAGCCCACGACGATCGCGCGCACGGTGCGTCACGCCGAACGGCGACGCCAGCCGTCGGACGCGTTCTCCACCAGCACGTGCCAGGCCGGATGCGTGCCGAGCGCGCCCGAGGAGCGGCCAGATCGGGTACCCGGGCCGTCCCAGCCGAGGACCATCCCCGCGCGCGCATCCGCATGTCGCGCACGAGGTCCGCCGCGGCTGCGTAGACCGGGCTGGAGCTGCGGTGGTTCCGGAACCGCTGCGCCGCTCCGGCGGCATGGTGAGCACGCGTACCTGGCCGACGAGCGTGCGCGGCCACGATCAGGAGGCTCGGGAGGGCGAGCACGCAGAAGCGCCGCGTGCCCACGCCGCCGCGCAGCCGCCGCCGGCCCTCGAACGCCAGCCCGATCAGCGGCACGCGAGGACGAACAGCGGGAGGTGCAGGCGGCTGTTCCACGGCTTGCCACTTGAGGCGATGAGGAGCGCGCAGCGCGCTCGCCGCGGCCAGAGCGGCCCAGAGGCGGGCCGGCGCCGAGACGCCCCGCGCCGGCGCCAGACGATCACGCCGGCCACGAGAGCGGCCACGGAACTGGAGCGGGTTGCCGACGGAAGTCCTCGTGCATCAGGAACGGCCCCGACGTGGAACGCCGGGAACGGGTCGCCAGAGTGGTCCGGCGGTCGTTCGGATCGAGCCCATCACGCGATGACGCCGACGACGGCGCGCTCGAGCCACCCGTTCACGCGCGCGGATGGCACGGTGAGGTGAAGCGTCGCGTTGCGCAGGCGTCGGAACGACCGCGCGGGGATCGAGCGTCGTGCTGACGTACATGGTCCAGACCGGTGGCGGCGGTCAGGATTGCCGCGCCGCGACGCCGCCGGCGCGCTCGGCCCGGAGCAGCGGCAGCGTCCGGCTGACGTGGCCGGCGTTCAGCGCCACGACGACGCTCCGGCCGTCAGCCACGACAGCCCACGGCGCGTCGACGACCAGCCGCAGCAGGCGATGACGACGAAGGCGACGAGCCACGGAATGCTCGAGAAACGCGCCGGGAGCTTCGTCAGCACCGCGAGCCCGGCGCTGACGCCGACCAGGGCGGCCGTGCTCGCTCGGGCGCCGCGCGGAACCGCAGGACCCAGTAGCCGAGCGAGAGCAGCCAGAAGCTCGCGACGAGGTCGTTCTGGGTGCTGCTCGCCTGGGCGATGGCCATCGGGCAGGGTCGCGCAGGCGACCGCCGCCAGCCCTCGCGCCGCGGGACCGCCGCCAGACGCCCCGGTCACGACGGCCGACCCGACGATGCAGCCGGCGAACGCCAGCCACTGCACGAGGTTCGCGCGAGACGGTCTCCGCCGGCCAGGACGTACAGGTGCGTGACCGCGAACTCGGCTCCGGGCCCGAGCCACAGCTGGCGCAGAATGTGCGTCGGGTAGTTGCGCGACCGATCCCGCCTGGCTCCAGTGCGCGACCCGCGGCATGTGGTACGTCATCGAGTCCCAGTTGTTGGCGGCGCCAGGAACGCGATGGCGGCGGTGACCGCGCAGGATCATTCCGATCGCCCCGAGGGCGAGACGGGGATCGAGCGGGGCGCTCGGGCTCGGCGTCGGCTCCGACTGGCGCCGCGTCGGGCCCAGAGCCCGATCCCCGACGACGAGGACCCAGCTCACCACGAGCCATCCCCGCGCGACGCCGCCCACGAGGCTCAGCTTCGGTGATGAGGGTGAGCGCCACACCGAGCAGCGCGGCGCCGATGAAGAGTCTATGTCCGATGGTCATGTGGTGGCTTCGAGCCGTCCGTCGTACCACCCCGGATGGCTCTATCCCACCCTAGCCCATGGTCCGCGCCACCGCCGACTGGACCGCGGAGCACAGGCCGGCCATCTCGGCAACCGCGTCAGCCATTGGTGGCTCGCTCGATCGATCGAACCCATTGACACCCGGGCCGGCGGCCGGGGAAACGATTGGCCCATCGCACCTAGGCGGGACACCGGTCCTGCGGCAAGGTCGCCGACGACGAAACCTCCACCTGAGGAGAGCGAACGATGGGCACTCGTCCGGATTCAGGCCTGAGCGCTCGAGCAACCCGCCGGAGCTTCCTGCGCTGGTGCGCGGCGGCATCGGGGGCGTCCTCACGCCGGTCCTCGCGGCGGCGTGCCCGCGGCGCTGGCCCAGACCACGCCCAAGCGCGGCGGCACGCTCAAGGTCGGCTTCTACATCGAGGCCGCCACGATGGATCCGCATCTGTCGGGCAGCAAGATCGACCGGCAGGTCTACCACAACCTCTACGAGCCGCTGCTGCGTGCTCGACGCCAAGCTCGGCCTCCAGCCCGGCCTGGCCGGAGTCGTGGACCCAGCCCGATCCGAAGACGCTCGTCTTCAAGCTCCAGCCGCGGCGTGAAGTTCCACGACGGCACCGACTTCAACGCCGAGGCCGCCAAGTTCAACTTCAACCGGATGAAGACGGACCCGAAGTCGGTCCGCAAGGGCGAGACGGCCAACATCGACTCGGTGGACGTGGTCGACTCCCACACGATCCAGCTCAACCTGAAGCGGCCCGACGCATCGCTGCTGGCCGCGCTCACCGATCGGGCTGGCATGATGGTCTCGCCCGAAGGTCGTCCAGGAGCGCGGCCCGGACCTCGAAGCGGAACGCCAAGGGCGCCGGCACCGGGCCCGTTCGAGTTCGTCGAGTGGGTCGAAGGACGACCACATCCTGCTGAAGCGCTACGACGAACTACTGGAACAAGCAGGGCGGCCCGTACCTCGACCAGATCCGCTACCGCCCGATCCCGGACGACACCGTCAAGCTGGCGAGCCTCCAGTCGGGCGAGATCGACGTGATGGACTACGTCCAGCCGCGCGACGTGGCCGGCGGTCAAGGCCGACAAGAACCTGGTCGAGGTCGACGTCCCGTCGCTCGCGCACGTTCGCCTACCGTGCTGAACCACACGCAAGCCGCCGTTCAACAACAAGGCGCTGCGCCAGGCGCGTGATCTCCGGCGCTCGACATCGAGCAGATCGTCAAGGGCGTCTGGCTCGAGCGTCGGGCGTGCCGTCGAACGGGCCCGATCCCGCCCTCCAGCTGGGCGTACGACAGCAGCATCGCCCCCGAGCAAGCGCGACCTCGCGAAGGTCAAGGCCAAGCTCGCCGAGGGCGGCCAGCCGAACGGCTTCACGTTCACGCCTGACCACGAACAACATCCCGATCAACGTCCAGGAAGCCGAGGTGATGCAGGCCCAGCTCGCCGAGGCTGGCATCACGATGAAGATCAAGCTCGTCGACGCCGCCGCCCTCGCTGGCGGACGGGAACAGCAAGAACTTCGAGATGATCAGCTACCAGTGGAGCGGCCGGCCCGACCCCGACGGCAACACCTTCCAGTTCTTCAAGACGGCGGCTCGCCACTCAACTGGTCCGGCATCTCCAATCCGAAGATCGACGCCCTGCTCGACCGGAGCCGCGAGGTGTCCGACAAGGCCGAGCGGAAGAAGATCTTCAGCGAGCTGACGCGGATCCTCCACGAGGAGGCGTCGATGGCTCTTCATCGTGCACCCGATCGAGCCGAAGGCCTTCAGCCCGCGGGTCCAGGGCTACGAGCCCGATCCCGGACGGGATGATGCGGTTCAAGACGTCTGGCTGAAGTAGCGTCGGGCACGCTGACTCGATTCCGAGCGGTCCTGCCGGGCGGCCTCGAGCGGCGCGATTCGCGCATGGGCCGTCGTTCATCCTGGGCCGTCTGGCTCGCCATGGTCCCGGTCCTCGTCCTCGTCACGGCGGGCGTGTTCTTCCTGATCCACCTCACGCCCGGCGATCCGATCGACGCGATGATGGCCGAGTCGGTCGACGCCAGCGTGAAGGCGGCGCTGAGCCGTCAGCTCGGCCTCGATCAGCCGATCCACGTGCAGTACCTGAGGTGGATGGGGCGCGTGCTCCGCGGCGACCTCGGGCGCTCGATCCGGAACAACCAGCCGGTGATCGAGGACGTGGGCCGCCGCATCCGCCCGAGCCTCGAGCTCGCGCTCCTGGCCATACTGATCGCCCTCGTGGTGGCGCTTCCCGCTCGGGATCGTCTCGGCGGCGCGCCGGAACACGCGCGGTCGACGGCGCGGGCACGACGTTCGCGCTCATCGGGATCTGCATGCCGAACTTCCTGCATCGCCCTGCTCCTGATCTTCCTGTTCGGCGTGACCCTGCGCTGGCTGCCGGTCTCCGGCTACACCGATCCTCTCGAGGATCCGGTGAACGGCCTCCGGTCGCTGACGCTGCCGGCCATCACCCTCGGGCTCGCGCTGGCCGCCGTGATCACGCGGACGCTCCGCTCGAGCCTGCTCGAGGCGCTCGTCGGAGGACTACGTGCGCACCGGCCGGGCCAAGGGGCTGTCCGGAGCGGCGTCATCCTCGGCGGCACGCGCTCAAGAACAGCCTCATCCCGGTCGTCACCGTGCTCGGGCTCCAGCTCGGCGGACTGATCGGCGGCGCGGTGATCACCGAGTACGTGTTCGCCCTGCCCGGGGTCGGCCGCCTGGTGGTGGACGCGGTCTTCGCGCGCGACTACCCGCTGGTGCAGGGCGTGGTCCTCCTGATCGCCGCTCGGCTTCATCGTGACCAACCTCGCTGGTGGACCTCGTCTACGGCTGGCTCGACCCGAGGATCCGCTATCGCTGAGCACGCGCGTCCGCCGGCGCCTGGCACCCCGGACGGCCGCGCGCCCGCGCCGACTCGGCCGCCGGATGGCTGGCGCTCTGCGGAGGCGCTGCCAGCGGGAGGCTCGCGCTCCGTCGGCGGCGCCGCGGTCGACGCTGCTCGGCCGTCGTGGTGGCGGTCGCTGCGCCCTGCGCTGGCCCCGCACAATCCCGCTCGAAGCAGAACCTCGGCAACGCCCTGGCGCAGCCCGAGCCGCGTGCACCTGCTCGGGCACCGACAACGTCGGCCGCGACGTCCTCTCGCGGGTCATCTGGGGGACGCGCATCTCGCTGGTCGCCGGGTTCGTGTCGGTCGCGATCGCCGCGGTGGCGGGAGCCTCATCGGGCTCTGCTCGCGGGATACCGGGGCGGCCGCGGATCGGACGGGGTCGCCATGCGGCTGATGGACGCGGTGCTGTCGCTTCCCGCCGCTCGTCCTGGCGCTGGCGCTGGGCGCGGTGCTGGGCGCCGGACCTGACCGGCGTGCTCATCGCGCTCGGCGTCGTCTACACGCCCGACCTTCGCGCCGCCTGATGCGCGGCCAGGTGCTGACCATCCGGAGCCGCGAGTACGTCGAGGCGCGCGCGGGCCCTCGGCGCGTCCGGGGCGATCGATCGCCTGGCGCCACGTGCTGCCGAACGCCGCCACGCCGATCGTGGTCCAGGCGTCCCTCAGCGTCGCCTTCGCGATCCTGGCCGAGGCCTCGCTGTCCTTCCTGGGGCTCGGCGTCCAGCCGCCGGACGCCTCGTGGGGCAGCATGATCAACGCCGGGCCGCGGCTATCTCCGGCAGGCGCCGTGGATCGTCTTCGGCCCGGGCGCCGCGCTGTTCGTGACGGTGCTCGGGCTCAACTTCGTCGGCGACGCCGTGCGCGACGCGCTCTCGACCGGAAGCTTCGCGTCTGATGTCTGGCCGGCACGCCGGCGCCGCGCGGCTACCTCACGAACAGGAGAACCGACGCCGCGAGCAGCGCGGCCATCGCGATGTTGAAGATCCGGAACGCGCGCGGAGATTTCAGGACGCGCTGCATCGCCGCGCCGAAGGCGAAGTCCACGGGAGGCAGCTCGGCAGTGCGCGGCCAGGAACACGAGTCCGAGGGCCGCGGACTGCCCCAGCGCGCTGCCGGCCTGCCGGTCGAGGAACGTCGCGGCCGCGCTGGCGCACACGAGCCACGACTTCGGGTTGATCCACTGAAAGGCCGCCGCGCCCGGCGAATCCGACCGGCTTCGCCCTCCGCCCGTTCGCCCGGCCCGCTGGCGGTCGCGATCTTGCCAGGCCAGCCACAGGAGAAAGGCCGCACCGCACCACTTTGAGGGCCCGGAGCACGAGCGGCGTCCCGCAGAATGACGCTGCCGAGCGCCGAAGGCGACGACGAACATCATCGCCGCCATTCCGAGGGCCGACGCCCGAGCAGACAGCGGAGACCACGCCGCACGCCGACCTGCGCCCCGGTTGCCATCAGCAGCACGTTGCTCGGCCCGGGCGTCCCGGCGGCCGCGACCGAGAAGATGAAGAACGCGATGGCCTGCTCCCTCGTCATGTCGGCGATCCTCCCGATGTCGGATAGACTCGACCCATGGCGCCGATGGTAGGAGATCGGCCGGCGCGGGTCTTGTACGTTCGTGCGACGGCACCGACTGGATGATCGCGTCCCAGCCCGGCGAGGGCATCGAGCTCCTGCGTGCTGGTTCGGCGGCCGTGCCTACGCACGGCATCGCCACGACACCTACGCCATCGGCGTCACCGACGCGGGCGTGCAGACATTCGACTATCGGGGCCGGGTCGAGCGCAGCCTTCCCGGCGAGGTTGTCGTCCTCCACCCCGACGAGATGCACGACGGACGCCCCGGCACCGACCCGGTTCCGGCTACCGGCTCGTCTACGATCGACCCGGCTGCGGATCGCCGAGGCCGTCCGGACGATCGCGGGACAGCTCGGCGCCGCTGCCGTTCGTCCGCCGGCCCGTCACCGGTAGCTCGATCCTGGCTCCGGGCGGTCACCGCCGCCTTTCGCGTCTCGCCTCGAGCCTCTGGCGCTGGACGCCCTGGTCCTCCCACTTGGCCGAGGGGCTGCTCGACGCGCAGGCGGACGGGCGCGCACTGCCCCTCGCCGCCTCCGTCTCGACCGGGCCGCCCTCGCGCGCGCCCGCGCGTTCCTCGACGATCGGCGGACCGTCGTGCGATCGGCCGAGCTCGAGGCCGTCTCGGGGGCTCGGACGGTACGAGCTCGCCCGCCAGTTCCGCCGCTCACGGCACGAGCCCGTACCGGTACTCCCTCATGCGCCGGCTCGACTTCGCGCGGAGCCGGCTCGGCAGCGGCACGCCCTCGGCGGAGCTGGCGCTGGAGGCTGGCTTCGCCGACCAGGCCCACTTCACGCGCATGTTCCGCTCGGCGTTCGGCCTGACGCCCGACGCTACGCGGCTCGCTCCGCCGGACCGAGCGATCGTCCCGCGGTGCCTCGGCCTCGAGTGACGGCCGCGCCTGAGATTCCGACCGCCGCCCTTGACACCGCGATCCGCGACCGTGTTAGCCCGGCTGTGCACGCGTCCCTCGTCGCGGTCGGGATTTTTTCCAGTGCCTGGACTGGTGCCCGGAGAATCGCTGGCCACGAACGGATGAGAGGAGGACCGCCATGACCCCCGTCACGATCAACGGTCAGGCGATACGACGTCGACCTGCCCGCCGACACTCCCCTGCTCTGGGCCCTCCGCGACGAGCTGGGGCTCACCGGCACCAAGTTCGGATGCGGCATGGCGCTCTGCGGCGCCTGCACCGTGCACCTCGACGGCCAGGCCGGTGCGCGTCGTGCATGACGCCGCTCTCGGCGGTGGCCAACAAGAAGGTCACCACGATCGAGGCGATCGGCGCCGACAAGGTCGGCAAGGCGGTGCAGACGGCGTGGATCGACGTGAGCGTGCCGCAGTGCGGCTATTGCCAGGCGGGCCAGATCATGTCGGCGACGGCGCTGCTCAAGCGCAAACCCGAAGCCCACCGATGCCGACATCGACAGCGCCATGGCCGGCAACATCTGCCGGTGCGGCACCTACACCCGCATTCGCGCCGCAATCAAGCAGGCGGCGGGCCTGCAGGGAGCGAAGTCATGATTGCGACGCCCGGTCAGACCTCGGATGCCCGAGCGCGACAGCAGTCGGCCGACCGAGACCGGTCGTGATCGCCAACGTGAGCCGGCGCCGGTTCCTCCAGGGCGTGTCGGCGCTCGGCGGGCTTCGTGCTCGCCGTCGGCTATCTCGGCAGCGTCGCGCGCAGCCGATCCGCCCAAGTACGGCGCGGACGGCATGCCCCACGGCTGGGTCGACAATCCGCTGGCGTTCGTCGCCATCGCGGACGGACGGCATCGGTCACGATCGTCTGCCATCGCTCGGAGATGGGACAGGGCGTGCGAACCGGCATGCCGATGATCGTGGCCGACGAGCTCGAGGCCGACTGGAAGCGCGTGCAGCGTCGCGCAGGCGCCCGGCGACGAGGAACGCTACGGCAACCAGGACACCGACGGCTCGCGCAGCACCCGCCACTTCTTCGACCCGATGCGCCGCTGCGGCGCCGCGGCGCGCACGATGCTGGAAGCGGCGGCCGCCGCTCAGTGGAAGGTGCCGGTGAGCGAGGTGGAGGCGAAGAACCACGAGGTCGTGCATCGCCCGACCGGCCGGCGCCTCGGCTACGGCGCGCTGGCCAAGGCCGCCGCCGAGCAGCCGGTGCCGGCGCGCGAGACCCTGCGCGCTCGAAGGATCCGTCGCAGTTCCGCTACATCGGCAAGGGCCAGCTGAAGCTGGTCGACGCGCCGCGACATCGCGACCGGCAAGGCGCAGTACGGCATGGACACGCGTCTGGACGGCATGCTCTACGCCGTCGTGGCGCGCCCGCCGGTCTACGGCGGGCAAGGTCGCGAGCTTCGACGCCGCCGACGCGCTCAAGGTCCCGGGCGTCGTGCGCGTGGTGGCAGATCGAGGGCACGCCCGGCGCCCGCCAGCTTCAATCCGCTCGGCGGCGTCGCGGTCATCGCGAAGCAACACCTGGGCGGCGATGCAGGGCCGCAAGGCGCTGAAGATCGTGTGGGACGACGGCCCGAACGCGGAGCTACGACTCGGTGGCGTTCAAGGCGACGCTCGAGGAAGCGGCGCGCAAGCCGGGCCCGGTCGTCCGCAACGACGGGGACGTCGACCGCCGGCATGGCCGGCGCCGCCAAGCGGCATCGAGGCGGAGTACTACATCCCCCACCTCGCGCACGCGACCATGGAGCCGCCGGCGGCCGCCGCGCGCATCGCTCAGGGCAAGTGCGAGGTGTGGGGCTGCTTCCAGTCACCCCAGGCCGCGCGCGACCTGGTCGCGAAGCGGCTGGGCATGTCTCCGCAGACGTGACGGTCCACGTCACGCTGCTCGGCGGCGGGTTCGGACGCAAGTCCAAGCCCGACTTCGGCATCGAGGCGGCGGTGCTGTCGCAAGGCGATGGACGGCAAGCCGGTCAAGGTGATCTGGACGCGCGAGGACGACCTGCACCACATGCTACTACCACACGGTCTCCGTGGAGCACCTCGAGGCGGGCGTCGACGCGCAGCGGCCGGCCGGTCGCGTGGCTCCACCGGAGCGTCGCCCCGACGATCATGTCGACCTTCGAGCGCCGACGCGAAGCAGGAGGCGAACTGGGAGCTCGGGATGGGCGTCATCAACGTCCCCTTCGCGATCCCCAACGTCCGCATCGAGAACCCGGAGGCCTCCGCCCACACGCGGATCGGCTGGTTCCGCTCCGTCTCGAACATTCCCCACGCGTTCGCCGTCCAGTCGTTCGTCGCCGAGCTCGCCGCGGCGGCGGGCCGCGACCAGAAGGAGTTCCTGCTCGATGTGATCGGGCCGGCGCGCTGGATCACGCCGGACACGCTGAAGGACACGTGGAACCACGGCGAGAACCCGGAGCGCTATCCCGTCGACACCGGCCGGCTGCGGCGCGTCGTGGAGACGCGCGGCGCGCGAGGCGAGGCTGGGGCCGGAACGATGCCGAAGGGCCGCGGGTCTCGGCATCGCGGCGCACTACAGCTTCGTGACCTACGTGGCGGCGGTCGTGGAGGTCGCCGTCGACGACAAGGGCGCGCTGACGATCCCGCGGGTGGACATCGCGGTCGACTGCGGCGCGAGCGTCAACCCCGACCGCGTGCGCGCCCAGATGGAGGGCGCGTGCGTGATGGGCGTCGGCGTCGCGACGTCCAGCGAGATCAGCTTCAAGGGCGGCCGCGCCGAGCAGGACAACTTCAACACCTACGAGGTGACGCGCATCAGCGGCGCCCCGCGCGAGATCCGCGTGCACATCCTTCCCGGCGACTTCAGCCTGCCGCTCGGCGGCGTGGGCGAGCCGGGCGTGCCGCCGATTCCCCCGGCGCTCTGCAACGCGATCTTCGCGGCGACGGGCAAGCGCATCCGGCGCCTGCCCATCCGCGATCAGCTGAAGGCGTGAGCGCGGGCGCCGTCGAGGTCCCCGCTAGACGGCCCGGGCCCCTGGCTGCCTCGAGCGGCCAGGGGCTCGCGGTCGATTTGAGTTGTCCCCGCCGAGGAGCCGGGCCATCCCCTGCTACGCGGTACCATCGAGCCGCGCTCCGATCCGGAGGAAACGCGGGCAGGATGCGAGCGCGACGCAGCAAGCCCGCCGTTGATGGGGCGAGGCGCCACCACCGGCACCGCGCGGCCGCCGGCGGCGCGGTGTCCGGCGTCGGGGCGGGAGTCGTCACCTCGCTGCTCGAGAGCGTCCTCGGCATGGGCGGCATGAGCGCTGGCGCCGCCGGCATGGAGAAGGCGACCTCGGGGATCCGGTGGTCTGGTGGGTGCCGCGATCGGCAGCATGCTCGGTCTCGGCAGGCAGACGGCGTAGAGGAGTCCGCACCGGCTCGACCGGCCGTCATCGTAAGGCGATCCATCCAGCCGGGGTCCCGGCGCCGGCAGCGCCCACGCGCGCCGGGACCCCGCGCCCCGGATCTGTCTCGCAGTCCCATCGGGATGTACCATTGACGATCGCCGATGACGGACTCTCACCGCTCGATCCCGGGGAGCAGGCGCGCCGCCGCCGTCTCTTCCCTGCACCGGAGGACCGACGCATGTCCGATCCCGCCCTCGCGTTCGAATCCATCGCCGCGCTCGCCGCGAAGATCCGCGCCGGCGCGCTCAGTCCGGTCGCGCTGACCGAGGCGCTGCTCGAGCGGATCGCGGCGCTCGACGGCCGCCTCCACGCCTTCATCGCGGTGACCCGGGAGCGGGCGCTGGCGGAGGCGCGCGCAGCCGAGCCTCGCCCTCCGCGGCGGGCAGGACCTGGGGCCGCTCCACGGCATCCCCTACGCCGCGAAGGACCTCTTCGACGTCCGGGGTGTGCCGACGACGGCGGGCACGCGCCTCCTGGCCGGCAACGTGGCGAAGGAGGACGCCGCCGTCGTCCGCCGTCTCGCGCGGCGCCGGCATGGTCGCTCCTCGGCAAGACCTACACCGTCCAGTTCGCGTTCGGCGGCGTCGGCGTGAACCACGACCAGGGCACGCCGCACAATCCCTGGAAGGCGACGCACCACGTTCCCGGCGGCTCGTCGAGCGGCTCGGCCGTGGCGGTCGCGGCGGGGCTCGCCCCGATGGCGCTCGGGAGCGACACCGGCGGCTCGGTCCGCGTGCCGGCATCCCTCTGCGGCACGGTCGGGCTCAAGACCACCGTCGGGCGCGTGAGCCGCGCGGGCGTCTATCCGCTCTCCTTCACCCTCGACTCGGTCGGTCCCGTTGACCCGGACGGTGGAGGACGCCGCCCTCGTCTACCAGGCGCTCCAGGGGACCGATCCCGCGGGACGAGACGACCGATGGCGTGGCGCCGCACGACGTGCTCGCCGGCCTGGAAGCCGGCGTCGCGCGGGCTGCGGCTCGCGATCGCGGAGACACTGTTCTTCGACGAGGTCGATCCCGAGGTCGGACCGCGCGGTGCGCGAAGAGCGCCGGGGCGCTTCCGCTCGCTCGGCGCCCAGGTCAGAGAGCATCAAGGTCCCAGAGGCGGCCGAGGCGATGTCGGAGCAGAAGCGGGTGTTCGCGATCGCGGCCGAGGCCTGCGTCTACAACGCCCGGTTCCTCGACGAGCACTTCGACGAGCTCGACCCGGTCAGTGGCGCACCGGATGATCGGCGGCCGCCAGCTCAGCGCGCCCGATTACTTCGCGCTCCATCGCCAGTGGGCGGAGCTCCGGCGGCCGGCTCGGTGCGCGCGCCTCGCCGACGTCGACGCGCTGCTCGTGCCGACCGTGTCCCCTGCCCTCCACGGCCGCTGGCCGAGGTCGACCGGACCACGCGAGTCGTACGCGCCAGCACAACGGCCGCTACCTCCGGAACACGGCGGTCGGGAACATCCTGAACCTCTGCGGCGTGTCCGTCCCGTGCGGCTTCACGCGAGAGGGGCTCCCGATCGGCCTGATGGTCTACGCGAAGCCGTTCCAGGAGGGATGTCGCGCTCCGCGTCGCCCGCGCCTACGAGCGCGCCACCGACTGGCACCGCCGCCGGCCCGACCTCGGGTGGGCCGGCGCGGCGGCCGCTGAGGCGTCCATGCGACTCGCGGGCAAGGTCGCGCTCATCAGCGGCGGCGCGCGCGGCATGGGCGCGAGCGAGGCGCGGCTGTTCGCTCGCGAGGGCGCGCAGGTGGTCATCGGCGACATCCTCGAGGCCGAGGGCCGGGCCGGTCGAGGCCGACATCCGGGCGGCGGGCGGCGACGCGCTGTTCGTCCGGCTCGACGTGACCGACGAGGCGCGACTGGGACCGGGCGGTCAGCCGGACGATCGAGCGCTTCGGACGGCTCGACGTGCTCGTGAACAACGCCGGCGTCGGCGGCCCAGCAGCCGCATCGAGGACACGACGGTCGAAGGAGTGGGACCGCGTCATGGACGTCAACGCCAAGGGCGTGTTCCTCGGCACCCGGGCGGCCATCCCCGCCATGCGCCAGGCCGGCGGCGGCTCGATCGTCAACATCTCGTCCCAGCTCGGGTCTCGTCGGGACCGACAGCAGCAGCCCGCAGTACCAGGCCTCCAAGGGCGCCGTGCGCCTCCTGACGAAGGCCACCGCCATCCAGTACGCGCCGGAGGGCATTCGCGCCAACTCGGTCCATCCCGGCCGATCGTCGACCCGCGATGACCGAGCGGCGGCGCGCCGATCCGGAGCACTACCGGAAGATGCTGTCGCGGATCCCGCTCGGCCGGTTCGGCGAGTCCGACGAGGTCGCCTACGGCGTCCTGTACCTCGCCTCGGACGAGGCGGCGTTCGTGACCGGCAGCGAGCTCGTCATCGACGGAGGGCTGGACGGCCCAGTAGGCCGCGGGCCGGGCGCGTCGGGCGCCGTCAGTCGACCGCGGGGACGCGCTCCCGGAGCGCCAGCGCCAGCCGGCCGCAGGCCTCGTCGATCTCGCGCGGGGCGTAGGCCGCGTACCCCAGCATGAGCCGCCGCGCTCCTGCGCGCCGAGCCGGCCGAGCGCGATAGGCCGAGAGCGGCGGCACGTCCACGCCGCGGGCGCAGCGCGGCGCGCGCGGCCGCGCGGTCGTCCACGCCGGCGCGGCAGCCAGCCCATGAGATGCATGCCGGCCTCCGCGGGCGCCACCTCGAGAAGGTCGCCGAGGGTGCGCTCGGGCCGCGCGCACGAGCGCGGCCTGCCGCTCGGCGTAGAGCGCGCGGGTTCGCCGGACGTGCCGCGCGAAGTGCCCGCCGTCGATGAAGTCGGCGAGGGCCGCCTGGGTCACCGACGGCGAGTGCCGGTCGGCCAGGCGCGCGCCGCGACGAACGCGTCGACCAGCTCCGGCGGGCACGACCAGGTACCCGAGGCGGAGCGCCGGAAGAGCACCTTGCTGAAGGTGCCCGCGTAGATCACGCGGCCCGCCGCGTCGAGCCCCTGGAGCGCCGCGAGGGGCGCCCCGCGTACCGGTACTCGCTGTCGTAGTCGTCCTCCAGGATCCAGGCGCCGCTCGCACTCGCCCACTCGAGGAGCGCGAGCCGGCGGTTGAGACTCATGGTCACGCCGAGCGGGTACTGATGGGACGGCGTGACGTAGACGAGCCGGGCCCCGGGCGCCGAGCGGGCGCCACGGCGGACGTCGAGACCCTCCGCGTCGACCGGGACCGGCGCCAGACGGATCCCCGGCCGCGATCAGGGCGCCCGCGCGCCCTGGTAGCCGGGGTCCTCGACCCAGGCGGTGTCGCCGGGATCGAGGAGCACCCGCGCCGCGAGATCGACGGCCTGCTGGGCGCCGGTCACGACGATGACCTGCGACGCCTCGCAGCGCACCGCGCGCGCCTCGCCGAGGTAGGCGGCGATCGCCTCGCGAAGCGGCGCGTAGCCCGCGGGGTCACCGTAGTCGAGGAGCTGCCGGGGACTCGCCGCCAGCGCCGGGCGACGAGCCGGGTCCACAGGTCGAAGGGAAACGCGTCGAGGCCCGGCAGGCCCGGCCTGAACGGCTGGGCCGCGATCGCCGCGTTGGCAACGCCGCCGCGCGTGCCCAGAGCTGGGCGCCGCGGCGGGACAGACGCGGGCGCCGGCCCGGGCTGCTTGGTCCCCTGACCTCCGGGCGCGCCCGAAGGAGCGTCTCCGGCAGCGTGCGGGCGACGGTGGTCCCGGCGCCGACGCGGCCCTCGAGGTAACCCTCGGCCAGGAGCTGGCCGAACGCGGCCAGCACGGTGTTGCGCGACGCGCCGAGGTCGTCCGCCAGCGCACGCGTCGACGGCAGGCGGGATCCGGGCCGGAGCCGCCCCGACAGGATCGCGTCGCGCAGGGCGTCGTAGAGCTGGCGGTAGAGCGGCACGCTCGAGGCCCGCTCGAGCCCGAGCGTCCCGATCGTCACCACGGCTCGGCGCTTCGCCATTCTGCTCCCGCCCTGTCGGGCGCGACAGCGCGAATAATGGCTCCATCGTACGGGCCAGGACGGCCGGTCGGTCAAGGGCCATGGAAGCCGCGCGAGGGCGCGAAGGGCTTCAGCTCGACGGCCAGAGCCACCGTCGAGCCAGGAGGATCCCGAGAGCCGCCAGGGCCAGCCAGATCACAGCGACGATGGCCGCGCCGAGCACGCTGACCGGTCTTCCGTCCTCGGGCGACCCGGCGCATCCGTCAATGAGATCGACGCGTCGAGGCAGCCGGCCGGAGCGAGGTCCGCGGTGTAAGATGGACGCCCGTGAGCGGCGCGTTCGCCTGCGAGACCGCCCGGAATCGACGCGTCGGAGGTCCGCGGCCTCGACCTCCACGTTCTCGAATGGGGCCCGGCGGGCCGGTCGGGTGTTCTGCTCCTCCACGGAGGCGCGGCGCACGCCCACTGGTTCGACGCCGTCGCCACCGCGCTCGGACGAGCATCGCCACGTCGTGGCGCTGGACCAGCGCGGTCACGGCGAGAGCGCGTGGGCGACACCGCCGGCGTACGCCACCGAGGACTTCGCTGCCGACATCGTCGGCGTGCTCGGCGCCCTCGGGTGGGACTCGGCCGTTCTGATCGGCCACTCGATGGGCGGCCACAACGCGATCGGCTGCGCGGCCTGGCACCCCGAGCGCCTCCGCGGGCTGGTGATCGTCGACTCGCGCCCGGCGATTCCGGCCGAGCGGCTCGCCCAGATGAAGGAGCGCGGCGCGCGCCCGCATCGCCGGCACCGAGCGTCGAGGCGGCCGCCGCCGCGTTCCGCCTCCTGCCGCCCGACACACGCGCGGAGCCGGCCCTCCTCGCCCATCTGGCGCGCCAGAGCGTCGACGTGGCAGGACGGGGCCGTCAGCCTGCGCTTCGACCCCGCGTGCTACGCGGCGCGCGTGCCGGCCGACGGCTGGCAGCTGGTCGCCCGGATCGCCGCGCCGACCCTCGTGGTGCGCGGCGAGCTGAGCCCGATCCTCACGCGACCGATGGCGGAGCGGCTTCGTCGCCGAGATTGCCGGCGGCCCGGCTGGTGGAGATCCCGGGGGCGTATCACCATCTCGTCCTGGACCGGCCCGAGGCGTTCGTCGCGGAGGTCCGAGGCTTCCTCGACGACCTGGACGCCCGCGGCGCCAGCGCGGGCGGCCGCACTCGCGCCGAGCCGCCGCGCTCGTGACGGCGCGGCAGCCGGTGAGGTCGAGCGGCCGGTCGCGCAAGGTGTACGTCGTCACGGCGCCCGCGTCCATCCGCGGCATCTACGAGACGTGGGACGCGTGCCGGGCAGCGCGTCGTCGGGCATCGCGCGGCGCCCGCTACCAGGGCGTCTCGAGCCGCGAGGTCGCCGAGGCGATGCTCAGCGGCGAGGGCATCCAGCTCGAGCCCGGGCCTCTACGCGTTCGTCGACGGCAACGCCATGGGCGGCATCGGCGTCGTCCTCGTGGAGCAGCGGGACGCGGGACCCGCCTCGACCCGCGAGCTCGCCGACGACGGTCTACGACGTCTTCGCGCGGCCGGGCATCCCGAGCCTCGACACCCGCTCGAAGATCACGGCCGCGACCGACGCCCTCCAGAACATCATCGCGGAGCTCGGCGCGCTCTACGCCGCGCTCAGGGAGGCCCGCGAGGCTCGGCGCTGACCGTGGTCCACGACTACGAGGGCGTCGGGCGCGTGGCTCGAGGGGCGCTGGAAGGCGAAGAACCGATCGTGGCCGAGGTGGTGGCCGCCTGCCGCGCCCTCATCGAGGCGCAGGGCTCCGCGTGCGGTTCCGGCACCAGCGGGGCCACGAGTCGACGTTCGCCGGCCGCAACGACTTCGCCCGCTACAACGGGCGGGCCGACAAGCTCGCGACCGAGGCCGCCCTCACGTCTCGTCTGACCCCGGCCCGACGGCCACTGCGGGTTCCGACGCCGGTGACTACGAGGAATCGCACGGTGACCCATCACGCGCAAGGAGGCTCCGCATGTGCTTCGACCATGATTCGCGGCCGCCCATCACCCCGATCGCCGGCGGCGCGACGGACGCGCGCGACCTCACGCTCCAGTCGGCCGACGGCACGCGCTTCCGCCGCCTACGCGGCGCGCGCGACGCGGCCGACCGGCGCCGGCATGGTCGTCCTGCCGGACGTGCGCGGGCTTCACACGTACTACAAGGAGCTGGCGCTCCGCTTCGCGGAGGTCGGCGTCGACTCGATCGCCATCGACTTCTTCGCCCGCACGGACAAGACCGGCGACCGGAGCGACGCGTTCGAGTACCTGCCGCACGTCGACCAGACGCACGCCGGCCACGCTCCAGGCGGACATCGCGGCCGCGGTGGCGCTACCTCCGCTCGAAGGAGGGCGGCCAGGTCCGGGCACTCTTCTCCGTCGGGTTCTGCTTCGGCGGGGCGCTGTCCTTCCTCCAGGCGGCGAGCGGCCTCGGCTACGCCGGCGTGATCGGCTTCTACGGCTGGCCGCTCGGGCTGCCGCGCTGGCCCGACCGCCCGAAGCCGATCGACGCCGTCTCGCGGTTCCGGGCGCCGGTGCTGGCGATCTACGGAGGCGCGGATCCCGGCATCCCGCCCAGCGCCATCGCGGACTTCGACCAGGCCCTCACGCGGGCAGGCGTCCAGCACGACGTCCGTCACGTACGACGGCGCACCGCACAGCTTCTTCGACCGGAAGCAGACCGAGTTCGCCGACGCGTCCGCCGACGCGTGGAAGAAGGTGCAGGCGTTCGTCAAGCCGGCACACGGCGGCCTGAGGCGGCGCCGGCGCGGGCTCGAGCGCCGGGCGCCGGGAGAGCGGTCCGGCTAGAGCCGGGCACGACCTCGGCGGCGAGGATCTCGAGCTGCTCGACCTCGTCGAAGACCGGGTTCAGCATCACGAGCCCGGCGCCGGCGGCGATGACCTCGCGGAGCCCGGCCACGACCTGGTCGACCGACCCCCACACCGACACCTCGGCGGCGAGCTGCGGCCGTCCGTAGAATCCGCCGAAGTACTCGGCCAGCCGGCGGCCGGCGCGGTCGCGGTCCCGTCCACCGCCGACGTAGACGCGCTTGCCGATGTCGATCGAGCGCCGGATCCCGGTCCGCCTCGGCGAGGAGCGTCCTCAGAAGGGCGACCTCCTGCGCGAAGGTCGCGGTCGTCGCCGATCCCGCGCCCATGAAGCCCGGCCGCCCAGCCGATCGACCGGCGGAACGCGTCCGGATGGTGCGCGCCGACCCAGAGCGGCGGGTGCGGGCGCTGAGCGGCTTCGGCTCCATCGCCGCGTTCTCGAGCTGCCAGAACTCGCCGGCGAAGGTCACGCGCGGCTCGGTCCAGAGGGCCTGCATCAGGCGGAGCCCCTCGTTGAAGCGCGCCACCCGGCGGCGCGCGGAGATGCCGAAGGCCGGGTAGATCTTCGGGTTCCCGCCGAGGCCGATCCCGACGTCGAGGCGGCCGCCCGAGAGCTGATCGAGCGGTGGCGAGGCTCTTCGCGAGATGCACCGGGCTCCGGAGCGGCGTGAGCAGGACGGCGGTCCCGAGCCGGATCCGGCTGGTCAGCGCGGCGGCCCACGCGAGGAGCTCCACGGGCTCGAGGCACGGGAGCGCGCCCAGCACCTGCTCCACGACCCAGGCGCTCTCGAAGCCGAGCGCCTCCGCCCGCTCGAGGAAGCGCCGGATTCGGGCTCGATCGATGCCGCCGGTCGTCCAGGCCTGAGGAATGCCCGCCGCCACTCCGCACGCGTGACGTCACACGACACCTCCTCGCGAAGTCGGGGTCTGTCCGGCCAGGGTCAGCGCTCCCCGCCGAGGCGCGCGAGCGCCGAGCTGGAGCGCCAGCGCGGAGTTGACGTCCGTCACGTACCGGGGCGTCGGCGCGCCGAGATCCCGCCGGAGCTGCCTCGACCGGGCACGGCCACCACGTCGATCTCCTCGAACTCGTCGGGATGCGGCGCCAGTCACGCGCCGGACCTCGCGGGCAGGAAGAAGTACCCGCGGGCGCCCGAGAAGCTCGGGAACACGAGATAGCTGCCCGAGCACCTCGAGGACGTTCGCCGTCGTAGCCGGTCTCCTCCCGGAGCTCGCGGCGCGCCGCGGCCGCCGGCGCCTCGCCCGCCTCGATGAAGCCCGCCGGCAGCGTGTACGCGACGTCGCCCGCCCCGTGCTTGTACTCCCCGCGAGAGGAGCGATCTCGCCCGCCCGGAGTGACGCGCGACCGTCATCGCGAAGTCCCGGAGCTCCATGAAGTACATGTCGGGCGAGAGCCGGCCGTCGGGCAAGCCGGCAGCGATCGCGCCGGAGAGAGACGAAGCCCGGAGCGGAACGCCCACTCCGACTCGACGCGCTCCCAGCGCCCGACCCGGTCAGGGCCGGGCGGACCGGCGTTCGGTGATCCGCTCACCGACCCGGCGCGCCCGAGGTGGCGTCGCGGACCGGCAGTCGGACCGGTCCCGCCCAGCGGCCACTCCGCGGACCTGGCGCCCTCGAGCGCGCTCGATCTCCGCGTCGTGGCGGAGCGTGAGCCCGATGTCGTCGAGTCCTCCAGGAGCGCCTGCTTCCGGAACGGCGTCGATCTCGAAGCCGTGGGCCAGGCCCTCCGGCCCCAGTCGCCGTCTGGGCGGGCAGGTCGATCGTCAGCGTCGCGCCGGGCGCTGCGTGAATGGCTTGGCGGAGACCCGCCGCGACCGTCGCCGGCAGGCGCACAGGCAGGAGGCCGTTGCGGAGGCAGTTCTCGTGGAAGATGTCGCTGAAGCTCAGGGCGACGACCGCCCGGATCCACGCCCAGCTCGAGCGCCCAACCGCACCCTCGCGCGACGAGCCGCACGCGAAGTTCTCGGCCGCCACGAGGATCTCCGCCTCCCGAAGGCCTGGCGGTTCAGGACGAACTCCGGGGTCCTCGGAGCCGTCCGGCCGGACCGCGCAGGTCGTGGAAGCAGAACTGGCCGTAGCCGCCGGCTCCGCGGGTTGCGGAGGAAACCGCGCCGGGATCACGCGGTCCGGTGTCGACGTTCGGCAGGTCCAGCGCGCGCACGCGACGGCCGTCAGGCGGGTGAAGAGGCTGTCATCGCGCGCGCCGCCTCAGGCGGCCGCCGGCGGGAACGGCGCGCGTCGGCGAGGCCGGCCCGTGACCGCCGCCGCCGGCCATCGCGGGAGCTCATGAGGTGCGTGCGGGCCCGGCCCCTGCCGGCCCTCGAAGTTCCGGTTGGAGGTCGACGCGCACGCGCTCGCCCGGGCTGCGCCAGGTCGCCGTTCATGCGCGACGCACATCGAGCAGCCGGCGCTCGCGCCACTCGAAGCCCGGCCTCGCGGAAGACGCGGTCGAGGCCCTCGGCCTCGGCCGGCGCGCCTGACCAGCCCCGAGCCGGGACGACCATCGCCGGCACGCCCGCCGCGACGCGCGACCGCGCGCGATCGCCGCCGGCCGCGCGCAGGTCCTCGAGCGCGGCTGTTCGTGCACGACCCGATGAACACGCGGTCGATCGCGATCGGCTCGAGCGGAGTGCCGGGCGCCAGGCCCATGTACGCGAGGCGCGCTCGAGGCTGCGCGCCGGTCGGATCGCCCACCGCCACGGGTCGGGCGACGCGATCCCGGATGGGCTCGCCGTCCTCGGGGCTCGTGCCCCAGGTCACGATCGGCGCGACGGCGGAGGCGTCGACGCGACCTCGCGGTCGAGCTGCGCGTCGGCGTCGGACGGCGAGCCTCGCCAGCTCGTCGAGCGCGCGCGCCCAGCGCGTCGCCCGCGGCGCCGGCGGCCGGCCCGCGAGGTACGCGAACGTCGTCTCGTCGGGCGCCACCATGCCGTGCGCGCGCCCCGCCTCGATCGACATGTTGCAGAGGGTCATGCGGGCTTCCATCGACAGCGCGCGGACCGCCGGGCCGGCGTACTCCAGCGCGTGTCCGGTGCCCCCGCCGGCGCCGATGGCGGCGATCAGGTGGAGGCACGAGGTCGCTTCGCGCCGACTCCCGGCCCGAGCCGGCCGTCCATCCAGACGCGCAGGGCCCGGGCCGCCGCTGCCAGATGGTCTGGGTGGCCAGCACGTGCTCGACCTCGGAGGCGCCGATGCCGAACGCGAGGGCGCCGATCGCGCCGTGCGTCGCGGTGTGGGAGTCGCCGCACACAGCGTGAGACCGGGGCAGCGTCAGCCCCTGCTCAGGCTCGATCACGTGGACGATGCCCTGGCGCGGATCCCCGGGCCCCAGGGCGCGAGGCCCCACTCCCCGAGCGTTCCGCTCCGAGCTCGGCGACCCGGCCTCTCGGATCTCGGGCGCACGGCACGGCGCGGCCGCCGCGGTCTGGCGTAGTGGTCGGCGACGGCAACCGTGAGGTCCGGCCGGCCGGACGCGGTCGGCCGGCGTGGGAGCATCTCGAAGGCGTGGAACGACCCCTCGTGGACGAGGTGGCGGTCGACGTAGAGGAGGTCGCGGCCGCCGGCGTCCGTCGCCACGACGTGCCGCGCCCAGATCTTCTCGAGCATCGTCCGTCCCGGCATCGTGAAGCCATTGTACGGCAGTCTCGGACGGAGCGGAGCCGACCTTGACCGGTGGATAGCGCCTCTGCGATAGTCCCGGACTGAGCGTCCATGGAGATCACCGCCGTCGACAGCGCCGTCCTCGCCGTCCCCACGCCGAGGCCGATGGCGCTCGAGTTCCGCGAGCACCGGCTTGGTGATCGCGCACGTTCACACCGACGAGGGCCTGTCGGGGCTCGGGTACAGCCTCGCCTTCGGCGGGGGCGGCGCCGAGTCCATCCAGGTGTACCTCGAGACGCGCCTCGCGCCCCTCCTCGTCGGCGAGGACCCGCGGCTGGTCGAGCGGCTCTGGGAGCGCATGTATCGCGCCGACCGCGGCATCCGCCGTCTCGGCGTGGCCGCGTACGCCCTCCGCGCCTCGACATCGCGCTGTGGGACCTCGTCGGCAAGGTGGCCGGTCAGCCGCTCTATCGGCTCTGGGGCGGGGTCACGGACCGCATCGCGGCCTACGGGAGCGGCGGCTGGCCGGCGCTACCGGGTGGAGGACATGGTCGAGGAGGCGCAGCGCTACGCCGCGCTGGGCCTCCGCTACTACAAGCTCAAGGTCCACCACCCTGATCCGCGGGAGAACCGGCGCCGCGCCGAGGCGGTGCAGAACGGCGCTCGGCGACGGCGTCCGGCTCATGGTCGACGTCAACCAGAAGCTCGACGTGCTGGGGAACCTGCGCCTGGCCGCCGCGCTCGAGGACCTGGACCTCGTCTGGTACGAGGAGCCGGTGCTCGCCGGACGACATCGCCGCGTGCGCCGAGGTCGCCGCGCGCGATCCGGATCCCGGTGGCCACCGGCGAGAACCACTACACGCGCTTCGAGTTCCGCGAGCTGCTGCGAGCGGCGCGCGCGCGCGCTACCTCATGCCCGACGTCTGCCGGGCGAACGGCTTCAGCGAGACGCTCAAGATCGGGCACCTGGCGGCGGCCCACCAGCTCCTCGTCTCGCCCCACGTCGTCCACGAGCTGTCGGTCCACGTCGCGGGCGCGCTCTCGAACGGCTTCCTCGTCGAGTACATGGACTGGATGCCGCCCGATCTGCTTCGTGGACGTGCCGCGCCGCGATCCCGCGGACGGCCTCGTCCGGATCCCCGACCGGCCGGGCCATGGCATGGCGCTCGCGCCGGGCGCCGAGCAGAAGTACCGCCTCCGCTGAGCGGAGCCGTGAGCGAAGGCGGCGAGGGCCCGCGACACCGGACCGTTCGCTGGGACGATCCGGCCCCGAGCGCCGGCGGCGGCCACCCGCGTCGCAGGGCTGAGCTTTCTCGAGGCGATCCGTGACGGGAGCCTCCCGTCACCGCCCCATTAGCCGGCTCCTGGGGTTCGCGCTGACCGAGGTCGAGCCCGGACGGGCGGTCTTCGAGTGCGCAGCCGTCCGAGTCGCAGTACAACCCGATCGGCAGCGTCCACGGCGGCGTCATCAGCACGCTGCTCGACGCGGCGCTCTCGTGCGCGGTCCACGCCACCCTGCCCGCCGGCACCGCCTACACGACTGCCGAGCTGAAGGTCAACTTCGTGCGGCCGGTCGTCGTCGGGACCGGACGTCTCCGCGCCGAGGGTCGGGTCATCCACGCCGGCAGCCGTCTCGCGACGGCCGACGCGCGGCTCACGGACCTCGCCGGCAAGCTCTACGCCCACGCCGTCGGCACCTGCCTGATCTTCACGCCCCGATGAGCGCCGCCCGGCGCAGGGCGCCGGGGGCGCTGGCCGCCGGTTTCGTCGTCCTCTTCGTCGGAACGGGCGTCAACTTCGCCTTCGGGATCCTCTTCAGCCGATCCTCGCCGAGCTCGGCGGGGACCGCTCGACGCTCGCGCTCGCCGCGACCGCGAGCCTCCTCGTCAACGCCGCCGGGCAGCCCGCCTTCGGGCTGCTGGTGGACCGGTTCGGGCCGCGCCGCGTCATGCTCGCCTCGATGGCGCTCATGACCCTCGGAACGGCTCTCGTGAGCCTGGCCCACGCGCCCTGGCAGTTCATCGCGCTGTACGGCGTCGTGGCGGCCGTCGGCTACACCGGCTGCGGGATCCTGCCCGTGTCGATCCACGTGAGCCGCTGGTTTCCAGCGGAGCGCGGCTTCGTCTCGGCGGTGGCCGCCTGCGGGTTCTCCCTCGGACACCTGGCCTTCACCCAGCTGGCGGCTCGCGCGGCCGACGTGGTCGGCTGGCGCGAGACCTACCTGCCTGCTGGCCGCCGCGCTGGCGGTCACCCTCGGCCGCCCTGGTCTTCACGCTCCGCGACGCGCCCGCCGCGGCGGCCGAGCGGCCCTCGCCGCTACTTCGCGGCGCCGCGCCGGAGCCTCGACCCGCGGAGCCGTCCCTCGACCGCCGGGCCGCCCTCCGGACGCCGGCCTTCTGGGCGATGACCCTCGGCCTCATGGGCTGCGGCTTCACGGACTTCCTCATGACCACGCACCTCCCGACCTACGCGACGGATCTGGGCATGGCGCCCGCCGTCGCCGCGAACGCGGTCAGCATCTGGGCGGCCGCCAACGTCCTCGGCATCCTCACCGCCGGGGCCGTGGCGACCCGCGTCGGCACCCGCGGCGCGCTCGTGCTCACCTACGGCTCCGCGCGGCGTCGCTCTTCTACCTCCCGCTGGTCCGGGAGCCGTGGCAGCTCTACCTCTTCGCAGGTCTCTTCGGGGCGACGTTCTTCACGACGGCGCCGCTGGCCTCGACGCTGGTCGGCCAGCTCTTCGGGCCCGCGCACCACGGCGCGATCTTCGGCGCGTCGAACCTCTTCCACCACAGCGCGGGCGCGCTCGGCTCGTACGCCGGCGGGCTGGTCTTCGACCTCACGGGCAGCTACCGTCCGATCTTCCTCCTCTCGGCGCTGGTCGTCGTGGGCTCGGCCGGCGTCACGTCCTCGCGCGCCGCCCCGGGCAGTCGAGCAGGACGGATAGCCCGGCGAGGCACGAACGACGACGCGCGGCCGCCAACAATCCCGAGCCCGCCCGGCCGTTCGAGGGTAATGTTGAAAAGTCGACGGCTGCACCCCTCTAGCCCGACAAAGGAGCGACGGTGAGGAACAACAGCGCGAAGCGGAAACTGGCCGCCGGGAAACCGGTGAGCGTCGTGGCCCCCACGCTACAGCGCTGCCGGGCCTCGTGGAGCTCCTCGGGCGACAGGGCTACGACATGATCTTCATCGACTGCGAGCACGGGCCCGCGAGCTGGGACGCCGTCGAGGACATGGTCCGGGCGGCCGAGCTCTGCGACGTCACGCCGATCATCCGGGTGCAGAGCCACGATCCGTCCACCATCACGCGCGCGCTTGACCGCGGCGCCGGCGGCGTCCAGGTGCCTCACGTCAACACCCGTGCCGAGGCCGAGGCCATCGTCCGCCACTCGAAGTTCTCGCCGATCGGGCACCGGGGCTTCGCGGGCGGCCGCTCGGCCTTCGGCGAGGCGATGCACGACTACACGCGGCGAGCGAACGAGGAGACCATGGTCGTCGTCATGCTGGAGGAGCTGGAAGCCCTCCACAACCTCGACGACATCCTGAAGGTCCAGCACATCGACGTCTTCTTCGTCGCTCCCGGCGATCTCGCGCGAGTCGATGGGTCACCCGGGCAGATGGACCACCCCGCGGTGCAGGCGGCCATCGACGACGCCGTCGAAGCGGATCCGGGCGGCCGGCAAGGCGCCGGGCGTGCTCTCGACGCCGGCGACCGTTCGCCGGTACATCGACCTGGGCGCGCTCTTCCTCTACGTGGGGCTCGCCTCGGTTCTCGCGCCCGGCACCAAGGACTTCCTCGGCGCCTTCCCGCGCTCGTAGAGAAGGCTGGACAACAAGAAGGATGATCACGATGAGATCACGCGTCACGCGCGTGGCGATCGTCGCCCGCGCGGGCGCGCTGGCGGGAAGCGCCGTCGCCCCGCGGCGCGCGCCCAGTCGACTCCGGAGCTCAAGACCGACGAGCAGAAGACCATCTATGCCATCGGGCTCGCGGTCGCGGGCTCCCTGGCGCAGTTCGGGCTGTCGCCGGCCGAGCTCGACCTCGTCAAGGCGGGCATCACCGACGGAATCCTGAACCGGCCGCGACAGGTCGAGCTCCAGGCCTACGGCACCGAAGATCCAGGAGCTCCAGCGCGCGCGAGCGGCGACCGTGGCGGCGCGGCGGAGCAGAAGGCGGGCCAGGCGGTCCTGGACAAGGCGGCCGCCGAGAAGGGCGCGACCAAGACCGCGTCGGGCCTCGTCATCATGACGATCAAGCCCGGCACCGGCCCGTCGCCGAAGGCGACCGACCGGGTCAAGGTGCACTACCACGGCACGCTCGGCCGACGGCGCGCGTGTTCGACAGCTCCGTCCAGCGCGGCGAGCCGGCGACGTTTCCGCTGAACGGCGTCGATCCCCTGCTGGACGGAGGGCCTCCAGCTGATGAAGGTCGGAGGGAAGAGCCGGCTGGTCTGCCCGGCCGCCCTCGCCTACGGCGACCGCGGCTCCCCGCCCCGGCATCAAGCCCGGCAGCACGCTCACGTTCGAGGTCGAGCTCCTCGAGATCGTCAAGTAGGCTCGGCTCCGGGCTCGTCGAGCGGGGCCGCGATCTCCTCGCCCCGCTCGGCGGCCGCCCGGGCGATCACCGAATTGATCTCGCCGCCGATCAGTAGGGCCATGCCGGAGAGGTAGAGCCACAGGCAGCAGCAGGATCACGCCTCCGATGGAGCCGTACATCGCGTTGTAGTTGCCGACGTGGCTGACGTACGCGCGGAGACCGAGCGAGACCGCCGCCCAGGCGACGCCCGCGAAGGCGGAGCCGGGCGTGAGCCAGTACCAGCGCTGGCGCACGGCGGGCGCCAGGTGGTAGACCAGGTCGATCCCGGTCAGGACGAACAGGACACCGAGCGGCCACTGGAGCGAGACCTCCAGACCTCCGTGGACGCGCCGCCGCAGCCCTGCCCACGCCGCCGCCGCGCGGCCGAGCCGCTCGCCGAACACGACCGACAGCAGCGCGCCGAGAGCCAGGACCGAGAAACATCACCGTCAGCGCCAGCGCCGACGAGCTGCCGTCCGCCACCACGGGCGCAGGCTGGTGACCCCGTACACGACGTTGAGCGTCGTGATGATCGACACCATCCCGCGGGAGGCGCCCCAGAGCGCCGCGGCAGCCCCGATCGACAGGAGACCGCTCCCGGCGCCCCGCTGGATCTCCGTCGAGCGTCCGGCGCAGCAGCGAGGCTGCGTCGGGCGGGAGGACGTCCTGCGCCGCCGCCATGAGCCGCGTCCATCAGGTCCCGCGCCCGGGATCATGCCGAGCAGCGTGCGTCAGGAACAGCAGCGTCGGGAACAGCGCGAACACGAAGTAGTAGGAGAGGCGCGGCGGCGCGGTCGATCAGCTCGTCCTTCTGGATCTCCGCCCAGACGAGGCCGCGAGCCGGCGGACCGAGAGTCCGCCGAGCGTCCACGGTGAGACCTGGCGGCGGCCGCGGCGCCAACCGCGTGCCAAGCCCCAGAGCGGGCGCGCGGCGCTCCTGCTCGACCATGGCTCAGTCCGGCGCTCGCCCGGCCGCATCCGGTCTCAGTGTCGTCGGGCGCGGACGCGGCGTCAAGCCCACGCTCGCGCCCGGGGTGTGGCGCAGCGCCGCCGCGGCGAGGCAGGATGGAGGCCGCCGCGCGCGCCCTCGGGGCGAGACGCGTGGGCGAGCATCCGGGACCCGTCCGAGAGGCCGACAGAGCTGGAAGGAGACCGCTTGCATGTCCACGACCTCACCGTTGGAAGCGCGACCGCGGCGCCCGGCCAGCTGGCGTCCGGCTGGATCGAGGTGCCGGACGGCGTCGACCCGGGCACCCGCATCCCGGTGACGGTCGGCCAACGGCGCGGCAGCCGGGCCGGTGCTCGCGCTCGTCGCCGGCACGCACGGGTACGAGTACACGTCGATCATCGCGCTCCAGCGGCTGCCGCCGGAGCTCGAGCCGGCGCGCATGCGCGGCGCGGCCATCCTCGTCCACATGGCGAACCCGCCGGCCTTCTACGGGCGGCGGATCTACTACAGTCCCGACGGCAAGAACCTGAACCGCGTGTACCCCGGCCAGGCCGACGGCACGGTGAGCGACCGGATGGCGCACGCGGATCACGCGCGAGGTGATCGACCGGTGCACTCACCTCGCCGACATGCACTGCGGCGACGGCAACGAGTCGCTCCGGCCCTACTCGTACTGGATCGTCGGCGGCGACGCCGCCGTCGACGCAGAGACCTCGACGAGCTCGCCCTCGCCTACGGTCTCGATCACATCCTCGATCGACCGGGACCGGCCGCGCGACCCGGCGGCGAGCCGGTTCACCGCCAACACGGCCATCACCCGCGGCAAGCCCGCGATCACCGCCGAGTCGGGCGGCATGGGCCTCACGGACGAGCCGTCGGTGGCCGCGCACCAGGCCGGCGCGCGCTCGCTCCTCGCGCATCTCGGCATCATGGACGGGCCGTCGGCCGCGTGGCGCACCCCGTGTGGATCGACCGCGCGGAGGTGCTCCGCGCGCCGGTGACGGGCGTCTGGCATCCCGGTCGTCGAGAAGATGCAGTCGGTCTCGACCGGGCGGCTGCTCGGGCGGCTCACCGATCCCTTCGGCGCGGTCCTCCACGAGGTGCGCGCGCCCTTCGCGGGCGAGGTGCGTCTACGTCGTCGGGACGCCGCCGGTCACGGCCGGGGAGCCGCTCTGCGAGATCGGCCGGCTCGCCGAGACTCCCGGTGTCGCGTAGAATGTCCGGCATGAGCCAATCCAGTCCATCCCACGACGGCGCCTGGCGTTCCTCCTCCTCGGCCACCCGCTTCCCGGAGGCCTTCGGCGTCCGGGGCATGGTCGCGTCCGCCCACCCGCGAGCGGCCACGATCGGCGCCGCCGATTCTCGAGCGGGGCGGCAACGCCTTCGACGCGGCGATCGCGGTCGCGGCGGCGGAAGGGGTCCTGCTCCCGATGATGTGCGGCCTGGGCGGCGACGGGTTCGCCGTCGTGTACGACGCCCGCCGGCGCGGAGGTCGTCGGGCTGAACGGCAGCGGCGTCGCGCGGAGCCGGGCGCGAGCGCGCGGACGCTACGCGGCCGACGGCCGCAGCTGATGCCGCTCGAGGGCGTCCACTCGGTCGGCGGTGCCGGGCGCGGTCGCCTTCTACGAGACGATGTGGAAGCGCTGGGGACCCGCCCCTGGGCGGAGCTCTGGGCGCCCGCGATCAAGCTCGCGGAGGACGGCGTCGCGATCACCGGCTGGGTGAGCCGCTGGATCGGCGAGCGGGCGAAGACCCTGCCAGCGTTCCCGACTCCGCGCGGCCAGTTCCTGCCGGGCGGGCGGCCCCCGCGCTGGGCGAGCGCTGGTCGGCGCCCGATCTCGCGCGGAGCCTCCGCGCCGTGGCCGACGACGGCGCCGAGACCTTCTACCGGGGAAGCTCGCCGAGCGGCTCCTCGACTTCCTCCAGCCGGGAGGGCGCGCCCTTCGAGCCGGGCGACTTCGCCCGCCAGCTGGACGAGACCTTCGTCTACGCGCCGATCGCCACCGACTACCGGGGCTTCACGGTCCACCAGACCGCGCCGGTCACGCAGGGCTTCCTCCTCCTCTCGCAGCTCAACCTGCCTCGAGGGATTCGACCTCCGGAGCTTGCCGCTCGTCGGGCACCGGACCGCGTGCACCTCACGATCGAGGCGAAGAAGCTCGCCTTCGAGGACCGGAACCGCCACGCGGGCGATCCCGCGTTCGTGAAGTGGCCGCTCGAGACGCTGATCGGCAAGGAGCACGCCGCCCGGCGCCGGGCCGAGATCGACCTCGGCCGCGCGCGGCTGCCCGAGGGCGCGCTCGTCCCGGAGCACGACGGCGACACGAGCTACTTCGCCGTCGTCGACGCCGAGACGGCAATGCGGTCTCGTTCATCCACAGCCTGTCGGCGGCCTTCGGCTCGGGCGTCGTGGCGCGGCGACACAGGCATCACGCTCAACAACCGCGCCGGCCGCGGGTTCTCGCTGGATCCGAGAGCACCCGAACGTCATCGCCCCCGGCAAGCGCACCATGCACACGCTGAACGCGTTCCTCGTGTGTCAGGACGGGCAGCCGTGGCTCGTCGGCGGCACGCCCGGCGGCGACCAGCAGACCCAGTGGAGCACGCAGGTGCATCACCAGCATCGTGGACCACGGGCTCTCGCCGCAGGAGGCCGTCGAGGCGCCGCGCTGGTTCAGCTTCCCGGCACCGATCCGGTGAACCTCGGGCTCCCCGCGGTGGTGAGGCTCGAGGAGCGCGTGCCCGAGGCCACCCGGCGCGAGCTCGGCGGCGCGCGGGCACGTGATCGAGACGCTCGGGGCGTGGTCGGGGGGCGGCGCCGTCCAGCTGATCCAGGTCGACCGCGAGCGCGGCGTGCTCCGGGGCGGCAGCGACCCGCGCCCGGGCGGCGTCGCGCTCGGCCTCTAGCCGCCCGGCGGAGACTTCGCCCGGACTTGGCGACAGCGCCCACAGGTCGCGTGAGGCGACCAGGGCCTGGCGAGCGTCGGATCAGCCGCCTGCCGAGGAAGTCGAGACCGATCGCGGTCGCGGCGCCGTGCCCAGCGAGGTCCGCGATCTTCTACGGCTGGATCACTGGTGGCGACGGCGTTCGTCACCATGGGCGATCGTGGTGAACTCGCGCACGGTCTTCTCCCTCTTCTTCCCGTCGATCCTGGACGAGTTCGGCTGGTCGCGCGCGGTCACCGCGGCGATCTTCACGACCGGGCTCCTCGCGGCGAACGCTCTTCACGCCCTTCCTCGGCGTCCTGATGGACCGTCTCGGACCGCGCGTGGTGTTCCCGATCGGGCTCGGCCTCATGAGCCTCGGGCTCGCGCTCGCGACGGCGCCCACGCGCCCTGGCAGCTCCACCTCACCCTGGGCGTCCTGGTCGCGGGCGCCAGCGTGCTTCGTGAGCTACATGGGCCACTCCCTCCTCCTGCCGAACTGGTTCGCGCGTCAGCGCGGGCCTGGCGCTCGGCATCGCGTTCTCGGGCGTCGGCGTGGGCTCGTTCGTGCCTCCTGCCGCTGGCTCAGACCGTCATCCGGGCGCGAATCGGCTGGCGAGGCGCGTGCTGGACGCTCGCCGCCATGACTCGCCGCTGGTGGTCCTGCCGCTGAACATCGCTCGTCCCGCGGCGGCGGCGAGGAACTCGGCCTCCGCCCTGACGGCGACCGCGGCGCCCAGCGCGGCGGCTCAGGCCCCGCGTCCGTCCACGTCGTCGACCACCGCGTGGGCCGCGGTCGAGTGGACGCTCGCGCGAGGCCATCCGGACGAGCCGCTTCTGGTGGATCTTCGTCGGGTACTTCACGTGCCTGTTCGCCTGGTATGCGGTGCAGGTCCACCAGACCAAGTACCTCCTCGAGCTGGGCTTCTCCCCGGATTTCGCCGCGTGGGCGCTCGGCGATCGTCGGCCTGCGCGGGAATCGCCGGCCAGATCCTGTGGGGCTACGTCTCCGACCGGATCGGCCGCGAGTGGGCGTGGACGGCGAGCGGCATCGGGTTCGCCATCTGCTACGTGGCGCTCGCTCGCGCTCCCCGGCGCATCCGGCGCGCGTGGCTCGTCTACGTGATGGTCGCCGCGCAGGGTCTCCTGCGGCTACGGGGCTCGCGTCCGTGTTCGGCGCGATCCCGATGGAGCTCTTCCAGGGCGCCCGCTACGGCTCCATCTTCGCCGTGCTGAACCTCGCCTCGAACGCCGGCGCCGGGCTGGGGCCCTGGGTGGCGGGCCTGGTGCACGACCACACCGGGAGCTACGCGCCGGCGTTCTGGATCGCCATCGGCGTGCAGCGTCGCTGTCGGTCGCCGCCATGTGGCTCGCGGCGCCGCGGAAGGTGCGGCTCGTCGCCGGGCGCGCCCCCAGATGAGGAGGAACACCTCATGACGGACTGCCTCGACGCTCCTCGACGAGGCACGCACGCGAGCTCGCGCGTTTCCCGGCCGGTCCTCGACGCGCTCGTCGCAGCGGACTCACGCCCGGGCAGCTGGCGCGCGCGGCCGGCTCCCGGCGAGTGGGCGCCCGTCTGAGATCGTGTGCCATCTCCGCGACGAGGAGGCTGAGGACTTCGGCGCGCGGGTCCGCGTCGTGCTCGAGGGCGGCACCGCGCTTCGCGTCCATCGACCCGGAAGGCTGGGCACGCGACCGCCGCTACCTCGATGCGGATCCCGCCGAGGCCCTCGCCGCGTTCCGCGCGCACCGCGCGGCGAAAGTCTCGCCGTCCTCGCGGGGGCCAGCCCGGAGCGGCTGGCGCCGCCGGCGAGAGCCCGTCCGGGTTCCGGCTCACGGGACTCGACGTGCTGGCCGCCTGGGTCGCGCACGACGGGCTCCACCTCCGCCAGCTCGCGGGCACGCTGACGCGGGAGTGGGCGGACCGCTGGGCGCCGCTCCAGGTTGGACTACGCGGGCCCGCTCCCGTATCCGCGACCCGGCGAGCGAGGGCCTGAGCCTGGTCGCGCGCGGGCACACCCGCGCGACTCGACCCACCGTATCGAGGAATGATCGGGACCGGCCGGGATCCTCGACGGCCATCCGGCTCCCTGCCACTCCCCAGCGGCCCGGCATGACCCACCGTCGCGCCCCCATCCGATGGCCGACGCCCCTCAGCGCCCCGGCGGGTGCTCACCCCGCGGGCCGCCTGCCGAAATGGGAGCGAGATCCTCCAGTGAATCCTCAGGCGGCCGGCTCACGCGATGCGCGCAGGGACCTCGAGGACGCCTCACGGAAAGGAGGCATGCGAGATCGGAAGGCCCGCCGCGGGTCAGTGCGCCCGAGGCGCGCGTTCCGACACAGACCAGCGAACGAGCGAGGAGAACTGATGCGACACGCGCGCATGCTCACCTGTTCTCTGGCGGCTCTGGTCGCATTGATCGTGGGCGTCACCAGCCCCGAGGCCTGGGCGGCCAAGAAGAAGCTCGAGCCTCGAGATCTCCAGGATCTACTGGGAATACAACTCGTCGGCGAACGATCTGGGCGTTCACGTCTCCCTCGATGGAGAGGACTGGAGGAAGCTCAAGATCATCAACCCGGCGGGACGCACGATCTTCGAGGTCGAGGGCCACGGGCCGTACCGGCTGCTCGGCCTGACCGAGCTGTTCTTCGAGGGCGCTGGAGCCCAACCTCGACGATTTCCCCCTCGAGAACCTCCTGGCGCGGTTCCCAGAGGGGAGCATCCGGTTCACGGGCCGCACAGTCGATGGAGATGCCATCGCGGGCACGGGGACAGTTCACGCACGCCATACCGGCCGGGCCAACCAACGTCAGTGGCGGCGCTGAACGGTAACTCCTCGTCATCAGCTGGAATCCGGTGACGGGCCCGCCCGACGGCTTCCCGGATCTACCCATCACCATCGTCGGCTACCAGGTCATCGTCGGGTCGTTCCAGGTCACTGTCCCGGCGACGACCACGCCGTTGCAAGTGACGGTCCCGCCCGGAGTTCGTCGCATCCTCCCCGGCGGCCAGAACCTCTTCGAGGTGCTGGCAATCGAGAGCCGGCGGCAACCAGACGATCACGGAGGGTTCCTTCACGAAGCCCCTAGGACACGGGAGCCATCGACCTGGGACCCTCCCTGATCCGCAGGTCGGTGTTGCCCGTCGGCATCGAACGCGGCCCGGGAGCCGCCAGTGCGGGCTCGGGCCGCGCCGCGCCCTCGCGGTGCGAGAGTGGCCGAGCCAGCTGTCCTGGCAGGCCACCGACCCTGCTAGACTGGCGGCAGCGCGGCGCCGTCCACCTGTCGGGCGGTGGCGCCTCCGCCAGCCTCCGCCGCGCGCCGCTCGAGCCCGACGAGGAGGACCGACCATGGGTCAGATGCTGACGCTCAGCGCCGAGGACGGACACCAGCTCTCCGCCTACCGGGCGATGCCCGCCGGACACGCCGCGGGGCGGGCTCGTGGTGGTCCAGGAGATCTTCGGCGTCAACGCGCACATCAAGAACGTCACCGACGGGTGGGCCGAGGACGGCTACGTGGCGCTCGCCCCCGCGCCTATTCGACCGGGTCGGAGCGCGGCGTGGACATCGGGCTACGAGGCGGAGGACATCCAGCAAGGGCCGCGAGCTCCGCGGCAAGATCTCGACCGACGACAGCCGTGCGCGACGTGCGGCGCCGCCGTCCGACGAGCTCGCGCGAGCCACGGCCTCCGCGTCGGCGTGGTCGGCTACTGCTGGGGCGGCACCATGGCCTGGCTGGCCGCGACCCGCATCGACGGGCTGTCGGCGACCGTCGGCTACTACGGCGGCGGCGATCGCCGAGACGGCCGAGGAGTCGCCGCGCTGTCCCGGTCATGCTCCACTTCGGGCGAGACGGACACCGGGATCCCGAAGGAGCACTGCGAGACGGTGCGGCGGCATCCATCCGGCGCTCCCCGTCCACGTCTACCCCGCCGGCCACGGCTTCAGCTGCGACGCGCGCGGGAGCTACCACGAGCCGAGCGCGACGCCTGGCCCGCGAGCGGTCGCTGGCGTTCTTCCGCCAGCACATCGGCTACACGCCAGGGACGACTTCGACTTCTTGACAACTTTCCGCGCTGGGAGTCGGCCGGGAGAATTGTTCAGAAGTCAAAGTCTGACCCCACGCCGAGCCGGAGAAGCGAGTGGAAGAACTGCCAAGGGCCGATCGAGCGCCGCAGCAGGAGCGGCCAGAGCCCCCACGCCTGCCCGTCCTCCTCGCGTGATCTCCTATCTCGTTCAGCGTCTCGCGTGGGCGGCTCGCCGTCCTGGTCGCCATCTCGCTCTCCGTGTTCCTCGTCGTCCATCTCTCGGGCGATCCCACCGCGCTCTACCTGGGTCCCGAGGGCACGAAGGCCGACTACGACATCATGCGCGCCGCGCCTCGGGTTCGACCGGCCGCTGCCGGAGCAGTACGGCCACTTCCTGGCGCGGGCGGTCCACGGCGACTTCGGGCGCTCGCTCCGGCACCGGCAGCCGACGCTACCGCTCGCTCCTCGAGCGCTTCCCGCCACGGCCAAGCTCGCGCTCGCCGCGATCGTCCTCGCGGTCATCCTCGCGCTGCCGCTCGGGACATGGCGCGCCGTCCGCCGCGGCTCCGCCCTCGACTCCGGGGCGATGGCGCTCGCGCTGGCGGGACAGTGCATGCCCACGTTCTGGCTCGGCATCCTCCTGATCCTCGCGTTCGCCGTGAACCTCCGCTGGGTGCCGGTGTACGGCGGCGACGGCTGGCTCACGCCTCGTCCTGCCGACCGTGACCCTGGGCGTCTGGGCGATGGCTCGGACCGCGCGCATCACCCGCTCGGGCATGCTCGAGGTGCTGAACCAGGACTTCTCCGGACGGCCCGGGCGAAGGGCATCGGCGAGCCGGCGGTGATCCTGCGCCACGCGCTCCGCAACGGGCGATCCCGATCGTCACGGCCATCGGGCTCGAAGCTCGGGAACCTGCCTGGGCGGCGCGGTGATCACCGAGGCGGTCTTCGCCTATCCGGGCGTCGGCCGGCTGGCGGTGGAAGCCGTCGTCAACAAGGACGTGCCGCTGATCCAGGCGCGTGGTGTTCACGGTCGCCGCGGCGCTCCTCGCTCCTCTCAACATCGCGATCGACCTCGTCTACACGGCGCTCGATCCGCGCGTGCGCCTGGGCGGCTACCGTGCAGCTTGAAGCCGACGCGCTCCCCGTCGGCGTGGCCGGGCCCTCACTGCCCGCGCCGCGGCGCGCGTGGCGACGGACGCGGGTCCTCCTGGGGTCGGGCGGCGCCCGGCGTCGGCGTGGCGATCCTCCTCGTGGTGGGCCTCTGCGCGATCGCGCCCGGCTGGCTCGCGCCCGCCGATCCGAACGAGCAGAACCTCCTGGCGCGGTTCACCCGGCCCGCCGGCCGCTCGGCCGACGGCACGCTCGCGGTCCTGGGCACCGACCAGCTCGGCCGGGACATCCTGAGCCGCGTCGTCCACGGGGCGAAGACCTCGGTGCTGATCGGCCCGTCCGCCGTGCTCGTGGCCGGCGCCGTCGGCACGAGCCTCGGCCTCGTGGCCGGCATGCGGGGCGGACTCTGGGACCACGCCATCATGCGGCTCGCGCGACATGCAGTTCGCCTTTCCCTTCATCCTCCTGGCCATCACGGTCATCGGCGTCCTGGGCGCCAGCGTCCGCAACATCATCCTGGTGGTCGGGCTCAGCAACTGGTGCGCCTATGCCCGCGTGTGTGCGCGCCGAGACGCTGGCCACCCGCGAGAAGGCGTTCGTCGACGCCGCGCGGGCGCCTCGGCGTCCCGCTCGGGTCGATCGTGCGGCGCCACGTGCTGCCGAACGTCAGCGCGTCGCTCATCGTGGTCGCCATCGTTCGGCGTGGCGGGCGCCATCCTCACCGAGGCGGGCCTCTCCTTCCTCGGCCTCGGCGTGCCCCTGGCGATTCCTTCCTGGGGCGGGATGACTCGCCGAGGGCCGGCAGTTCATCGACACGCGCGTACTGGCTCGCGCTCTTCCCCGGGCGCGGCCCTGTTCGTCACCGTCATGGGGATCAACCTCCTGGGCGACGCGCTGCGCGACGCCCTCGATCCGTACCTCCAGACGCGCCACACCCGAAGCTCCGTGGACCGCCTGTAGACCCGGCCGAGAGGAGGCTTCCGATGACTCGACCGGAGACCACCGAACGCACGTCGGGCCGCGGCGCACACGCCTGGGCCCTGGCCTCGCCGCTGGTCCTCGGGCTGGCGGCGCACGACGCCGCCGCCCAGCCGAAGCCCGTCGTCGTCGTGCAGTCGGGCGAGGCCGCGACGCTCGACTGGCACATGCACTGCGACAAGAACGCGCACGAGCCGGACCGCCAGATCTTCGACACGCTCCTCCGGCGGAACCTCAAGACGCCTGCAGCTCGAGGGCAACCTCGCGGAGTCGTGGCGGCTCCTCAACGACACCGACCTGGCAGTTCAAGCTCCGCCGGAACGTGAAGTTCCACAACGGCGAGCCCTTCGACGCGGCCGGCCGTCAAGTTCAGCATCGAGCGGATGCTGAATCCCCAGCAGGCCGCGCCCGGGCCGGACGAGCATCGCCACGATCGACCACGTCGAGGTGGTCGATCCGCTGACGGTCAACGTCGTCACCAAGACGCCGTTTCCGCTGTTGCCTGGTGCGGATGAGCCCGGGGCACTGCGGCACCGTCGGCATCGTTCCGCCGAAGTACGTGGCCCAGGTCGGCGACGCCGGCGTTCGCCGTCAAGCCGGTGGGCACCGGCCCCTACAAGTTCGTCGAGTGGGTGAAGGACGACCGCCTCGTGCTGGAGGCCTACAAGGACTACCATCGCGGCGCGCCCGCGATCGACCGGCTGATCTTCCGGCCCATCCCGAGCTCACGACGCGGGTGGCCGCGCTCCTCGTCCGGGCCAGGCGCGACCTCGTGAGCGACGTGCCGCCGGACCAGGTCGGCAAGGTGAAGGCGAGCGGCGTCGCCCGGACCGAGGTGTCGACGCTCGGCGGCTTCATCATCATGCTCAAGATCACGAACTCATCTGATGCCCGGGTCCCTGGCAGGACGCGCGCGTCCGGAAGGCCATCAACTACGCCATCGACATGGACACGATCATCAAGACCGTGCTCGAGGGCTACGGCCGGGTGCTCGGCGTGCCGCTCGAGAAGGAGGCCTTCGGCTTCAACCCGAACATCAAGTGGTACGGCTACGATCCGGAGCGGGCCAAGGCCCTCCTCCGCGAGGCCGGGCTACGCGAACGGCTTCGAGATGACCATGCACGTGCCGAACCGCCGGTACATGAACGACATCGAGGTCGTCCAGGCGATGGCCCAGATGCTCGGCAAGGTGGGCATCAAGGTCAAGGTCGAGGTCGGCGAGCAGAGCGTCTACACGACCAAGTGGCGCCAGAAGCAGCTCCTGCCCGTCTACATGACCGCCTGGGGCGGCGCCGGCGTCTTCGACGGCGACCTCCTCGTGAACTCGCTCCACTCGAAGTCGGCGCTGTCGATCTACAAGAACGAGGCCCTCGACAAGATCCTGGAGGACGCGCAGGGATCGAACGATCCCGAGAAGCGGAAGGCGCTCTACTGGAAGGCGCAGGAGATGATCTACGAGGACGCGCCCATCATCAAGGCGTACCAGCAGGCCGCACATCTTCGGGATCAGCGAACCGCCTCGACTGGACGCCCTGGATCGACAACATGCTCTTCCTCTACGACGCCAAGCTGAAGTAGGACCTGAGTCGAGCTGACTTCCGTGCATCTCGGCCGGTGACGCCGCGCGGGCTCCGAGGCGCGCCCATACTGGAGACGCGCGATGACGACGCAGTTTCGACGGCTGTTCAGCCCGCGTGAAGATCGGACGCCGCGAGGCGAAGAACTGCATCGTCTCCACCCCACACGGCGCGGCGTTCGGCGGAGAAGGGCGGCATCACCGACCGCTACATCCGCTACCACGAGGAGAAGGCGCAAGGGCGGCTGCGGCACGGTGATGATGTTCGGCTCGTCCAGCATCCACCCCACCTCCGTCAACGACTGGGGCGAGGTGAACAACTGGGACGACAGCATCATCCCCAGTTCCGGCAGATGAGCGACGCGATCCACCGCCACGGGCGCGCTCTGCCTCTCGCGCAGATCTCGCACCGCGGCCGTCGCGGCCACTCCTGGTACTCGGGTGCCGCTCTGGGCGCCGTCGGACACCCGCGAGGAGCGCCACCGCGAGTGGCCGCACGTCATGACGAACGCCGCGAGATCCGCGAGGTGATCGACGCCTGGGCTGCCGCCGCCGTGCGCGCTCCAGAAGGGCGGCTACGACGGCTGCGACGTCCCCTTCTACGGCGGGCATCTCCTCGAGAACTTCCTCTCTCCGCTCACCAACAAGCGCGACGGACGAGCTACGGCGGGTCCTCGAGAACCGGTGCCGCCCTCACGGCGAGGTGCTGCGCGGCCGTCCGGGACGCCGTCGGCCCGAGTTCATCATCGGGCGTCCGCCACAGCGGCGATCACTACGTGCCGGGCGGCATGAGCCGCGAGGACCTGCTCGAGGTCGCGCGCCTCGTCGACGGCCTCGGAATCGCCGACTACTGGATGGTGAGCGGCTCCAACCCCGAGACGCCCGAGTACGAGGCGATGGTCACCCCGTCGCTCTACCATCCGCAGCGGCCTCTTCAACGAACTCGCCGCCCTCACCCGCTCCGTCGTCAAGGTCCCGGTGATCGTGGCCGGCCGGGTGATGACGGTCGAGCAGGCCGAGGCGGCGCTCGCCGCGGGCGTCTGCGACATGGTCGGGATGACCCGGGCGCTCATCGCCGACCCCGAGCTGCCGCGGAAGACCTCGAGGGTCGGGTCGACGACATCCGGGTCTGCGTCGGGGCCAGCGAGGGCTGCATCGGCCGCCTCCGCCAGGGCAAGGCGATCGGCTGCGTCCAGAACCCGATGATCGGCCGCGAGGCCGAGCTGGGCGAGATCCGCCGCCGGCCGAGCGCCCGAAGCGGCGTCGTGGTCGGTCGGCGGCGGGGCGGCCGGTCTCGAGGCCGCGCGCGTGGCCGCGATCCGGGGCCACCAGGTCACCCTCTTCGAGGCAGACCGGACGCTGGGCGGCCAGATCCTCGCCGCCGCGCCAAGGCGCCGAAGCGCGAGGACTACGCGAAGATCGCCGACTGGCTCGGACGCCAGGTCGCGCAAGGCCGGCGTCGATGTGCGCCTGGGCGCGCGGCGACGGCGGACGCACGTGCTCGCCCTCGGAGCCGGAGGCGGTGATCGTCGCGACCGGTGCGACCGCGCGCATCCCGACCTGCCGGGCGTGGATCTCCCGCACGTCACCACCGACGGTCGACGGCGCTCCTGGGCCGCGTGACGCCCGGCCGCCGAGCGTGGTCGTCGTCGACGAGGACGGCCACTACGCGGCGCCGACCACGGCCGATCTCCCGGCCGGGCGGGGCTGCCAGGTGATCGCTCATCTCGAAGTACTTCATGGTGGGCGAGGACATCGACGAGGGATTCGCTCTGACCTCTACTCGCGGCCTCTTCGACCAGGGCGCGGTGCTGCAGCCGCTGACCGCCGCCAAGGCGATCGTGCCCGGCGGCCTCCGCACGCGCGCACGTTCTCCGGCGCCGAGACGACCATCGGGCCGACACCGTCGTCCTCTCCTTCGGCGGCAAGGCGAACGACAGTCTCTACCACGAGCTCGACGGCCGCGTGGCCGGAGCTCCGGCTGGTCGGCGACGCCGTCTCCCCGCGGCGCATCCACGACGCCATGCTCGACGGCACCCGCGCCGCCCGCGCCCTCTGATGCGCATGGACACGGTCGCCGCGGCTCGACGCGAGTCGAAGCGCCGTCCGCTTCCCCCGCAGGTGAGCAGGTCCGGCAACCGTCGCGGGGAGGGCCGAATGACCTCCCGAACGGCCAGCGTCGTCGTCATCGGCGGGGCGCCGTCGGCTGCAGCATCGCCTATCACCTCGCCCGGCGCGGCGTCCGCGACGTCGTCGTGCTGGAGCGCGAGACGGTCGGCAGCGGCACCACGAGCAAGGCCGCCGGGCGGGATCCGCGCCCAGTTCGGCACGGAGCCCGAGATCCGCTTCTCGCCTCGAGGGGCAGCGCGGTGCTCGAGACCTTCAAGCGAGGAGTTCGAGGCGATCCCGGCTTCCAGCGGATCGGCTATCTCTTCCTCATCTCCGAGCCCGAGGCGACCTCCGGGCTTCGAGAGCGCGCATCGCGCTCCAGCGGCGCCTCGGCGTCGACGTCCGCGTGATCACGCCCAAGGAGGCCCAGGCCATCGTCCCGCGCTCCACGTCGACGATCTGTCGCCGCCGTGTGGGGCCGCAGGACGGCGTCGCCGGGCCGGCCGAGGTGACGGCCGGTTTCGCCCGGCGGCGCGCGCGGAGCTCGGCGCGCGCATCGTCGAGGGCGTCGAGACGACGGGCTCGCGCTGGACGGGGGCCGCGTGCGCGGGCGTGACGACGTCCGACGGGCGCGATCGCCGCGCCGGTGGTCGTCAACGCGGCGCCGGGCCGGCCGCGGCCCGGGTCGGCCGCCTCGCGGGCGCTCGGCGCTGCCGGTGTACCCGCGCCGCCGCCACATCTTCTACACGGAGCCGTTTCCGGAGGTTCCCGGGCCCGTGCCGATCACTACCGACACCGGGAGCGGGTTCTACTTCCGCAAGGAGATGCAGCAGCTCCTCCTGAGCCCCGGGCGACGTCGAGGACATCGGGGACGACCAGACCGCGCCCGTCGACTGGACCATCATGATGGAGGAGGCGGTCACGAAGGCCATCCACCGGGTGCCCGCTGATCGAGCGCGCGCGCATCGCCGGCGGCTGGCGGGCTCCGTGCCCTCACGCCCGGACGACCACGCCGATCACCGGCTGGGCGCCGGGCGTCGAGGGCTTCTTCCCTGGCCGTCGGGCTGGGGCGGCCACGGCTTCCAGCACTCCCCGGCGACCGGCCGCGCTCGTCGCCGAGTGGATCGTCGACGGCCGGCCGTCCATGGACCTCTCGCTCTTCGATCCCGGCCGCTTCGGCGGCCGGCGCGCCGCCGCTGCCGGGCGAGGAGCCCGGCTCGGCGGCCTGGACGCCGAGTGACGCGCGTACGGCGGCGACCTGCGCGTCCACCTGCCCGGCCACCACCCTCCGTCAAGGGAGCTTCCTCGACGCAGCTCTCAAGATCGTGGTCCCCGGACGACTTCCCGGCTGCCCTCACCAGGCTCCGCCGCCGAGCCGCGCCTGCGGACAGCTGGGCGACGGTCACCGTCGCACACCGAGCGCGGCGCGGACCAGGGAGGCGGAGCTGATCCGGCGGATCGGCGACGCGGAGGTCGCCATCAACATCCGCGCCCACGCCAGCTTCACCGACCGGCGTGCTCGCCGCCTGTCCGCGTCTCCGCGCTCGATCTCCATCTGGGGCACCGGCACGGACAACGTCGATCCTGCGGCCTGCCGGGCCCGGGGCGTGGCCGTGACCAACACGCCCGGCGTCAACGCCCACGCCGTCGGCCGGAGCACACGCTGGGCCCTCGATGCTCGCCGTCACCCGCCGCATCCCGGCCATGGACCGTGACACGCGGGCCGGCCAGTGGCCGCGCGGGCATGCTCGTCCAGCTGGAGGGACAGACGCGCGGCCTGATCGGCCTCGGGGCGATCGGCAGTCGCGTGGCGGAGCTCCTGCCGCCCGTTCGGCGTCCGCGCTCCTCGCGGCGATCGTACGGGCCCGGACGCCGGGCGCGGCCGGCCGCGGCTCGGCGCGCGGCACGTCCCGGTGGAGACGCTCCTCCGGGAGTCGGACATCGTGAGCCTCCATCTCCGTCTCGAGCGCAGACACGCGAGAGCTGGCCTCGGACGCGACCGCCTCGCCCTCACGAAGCCGACTGGCGTTCCTGATCAACACAGCGCGCGGCGGCCATCGTCGACAAGACAGCGCTGCTGGACGCGCTGCGCGAGGGGCGCATCGCAGGCGCCGCGCTCGACGTCTTCCACGAGGAGCCGATCCGCAGGGCGACCTGATCCTCGCGCTCCCCAACGTCGTCCTGACGCCCACAACGGCGGCAACCCCGCGAGGTGATCGACGCGGGCTCCTCCGGCCGTCGAGAACGTCCAGCACTTCCCAGCGGGCCGGCCGCGGACGTGGTGGTGCCGCCTCGCGCTGACCGGCAGGCACGCGGTCGAGGCGGCCCGCGCGGCTCGGGCCCGCCCATCTCGCAGGCGAGCTCGACCATCCCGTCTCACCCCGCGTAAGCTCACCACCGTGGTCGCCGATCTTCGCCCATCGCCGAGCCGACCTCCGTCGAAGTGCGGTAGTGCACCCCGCCGAAGATCCGCGCCCAGAGCGACCCATCACGAAGTCACCCACACTCGTCCACGACGCACCGCGCCGCCGGCCGTCGAACTCGCCGAGCGCAGGATGCGCGGGCCTGCGCGATCTCGCCACGAGCACGGCACCGAGCGCGGACACGCAATGGGCGCACGGATACTGGGGTGCATCGGCGTGTCGATGAACGGCGTCCAGCCCGGTCCGGGTCGGTCGCGTCGTTGCCGTCGAGGTCGCCATTGCGGATGGCGGTGACAGGACGCCAGAAATTGTAGGTGCACTTGGCGTCAGAAGACGGCACTCAGCGCATCGTCCATCGCCATCCGCGGCCAGCAAGCGCGCGTTGTCGGTAAACGCCCGGCACGGCATGGCCGCACCAGAGCGCGCGCTGACGGCTAGCACGAGCGCTTGCCGCCTCCCGTGGCAACCCGCGGACGCCGCCCGCTCTGGCGCGGCGTTGGTGTTGTTCCGTCCCTCCGACCGCCTGATCTGCCGTTAGGAACGCGCCCAGATCGCACTGGTCAGCGCGGGCGGCGGGCCGACGGAACTGGTCGCCGTGGGGTCAGGCGCGACCGCACGCTGGGCGGCGCGCCTTAGTGAGGCAATCGCCGGTCCCATCGTCGGCACGTAGACTCCCGGCGGCGGTGGCGGGGCGGTAGACGTCGGGTGCGATCACCTCCCGTCGTCGGCACATCGCCACGATGGCCGCTCTCGGCCTGCTTCGCTGACCAACCGCGATGCCTTGCGGTCTCTCATGGAACTGCGTCAGGGACCGAGCCGAGCAGGGCCGCCTGGGGTCGGTATCGACGACCGTACCCTGCTGGGCGGGCATGAGCTTCGAGAGCACGGTGCGCGTCGCGCGGCGACCGCCGCTTTCCACCGACGCCTCGTGCGCCGTGAGCTGGCGTTGCGTGACAGGCAGCGGGCGTAACGTTGACCGCCTCGAAGACGGAGACCTGCACGATGGCCATCATCCTCACCGTGATGGGCGGTGCCGGATGCGCGACACCATGTCGGCGGCCTTCGCATTCGCGTCTGTGACGATGTCCGCCCGGGCGCGACCGTAGCGCCAGGCGAGAATCACCACGGCCAGCGCAACACCGATCCCCTGCGCTGATGAATCCGCGTATGGGTCTTCGCGTCGCCTGCTCCTCTCGAACGCCTCCAGTGCGAAGGTCATAGAATCTCGTTCACGTCCAGACCGAGGGCCACGCGCCCCGCATAGGTGAGCTGCCGGCGCCGCCGCGGAGCGGTGGTAGCGGCGCGCCCCGGCCTTCCTGCGCGCTCCGTCGGCGAGCTTGGTAGACCCTGCCGACTCACGACACGATCCCCCCCGTGCTTCATCGGGCGCGCTCCCAGTATGGTCGCCCCGCCCCGCGCTTCGCGGAAGACCCTCGTCCTCGCCGCACTCCTCGCAGTCCGGTCTCACCCGCCCAGGGTGCCGACGCTCCCACCGCTGACGACGTGAGGGCGGCGCTCGACTCCGGTCAGTCCACGCCGCGGCAGGTGATGGACGCGCCGCTCCGTGGCCGAGGTCCTGCGCGAGTTCCACGCGCGCATCGAGTTCGCAGTCCCGGTCTCGTCTGGGGCGAACCGGATCCGGGGCGGCGTCGCGCGGCTCGAGACACGCCGGCGTGATCGACGGCGCCCGGGCGGAGCGCGGGGACCAGCGCGCCTCGCGTGCCGGCGGCACTGCGGCCGCGGCCGCGCTGGTGTGCTGCGCCGCGCGCTGGTGATGCCCAGCAGGCGTCCCTGCGATGGCCGTCCAGCGCGAGCTTCTCTGGACCGGACAGTCCCCTCACGCCAGCGCGTGGATGACGTGCCGTGCCGGCTGGCTACGCCCCCGCCGCGGCCCAGCTGGACTGGGACATCGCGCCGCCCTGACCTGGATAGAGGTAACCCTGCCCGCGAGCTCGCGCAGGCCGTCGAGTCCGCGCAACGCCTCGCAGGGCGCATGGCTGGAGGAGCTGCCGCCGACCCACGCGTGGCTATGCTCGCTCTCGCGACGGCGCGCCGCCGCGCCGAACACGGCGGCTGGCGTGACGACCGGGCTGGCGGGACCGCGGCCGATCTCGAAGATGCGCCAGATAGCGGGTGAACCTGGGAGCGCCGGCGCTGGCTGCCCCGGCGCTTCGAGTCGCGGCATCTCGTCGTGAACACGGCGGACGCCACCATGGCCGCCATCGAGGACGGAAGGTCCGCCTCGCCGTCGCGCGTCGTCGTCGGCGACGAGATCCATCCGACGCCGGTGGTCCGGTCGGAGATGGGCGCGATCGTCTTCAACCCGACGTGGACTGTCCCCACCAGCATCGTGGTCGACGAGTTCCTGCCGAAGCTCCGGCCAACCCGGGCGGTTCCTCGCCGACAACGACATCGTCATCCTCGACCGGCGCGAGTGACCCGCACGGCGTCGCGATCGACTGGACGGCGGTCCCGACGGACGCGGTTCCCGTTCCGTCTCGCAGCAGCGGCCCGGCGGCTGGAACCCGCTCGGCCGGACGCGCTTCGCGACCCCGAACCGGTTCGACGTCTATCTCCACGACACGCCGCTGCCGGAGCTGTTCCAGCGCGACGACCGGGCGCTCGAGCCACGGCTGCGTGCGCGTCGAGCGGGCCCGCGGTTCTGGCCGCGCCCTCGTGCTGGCCGGTCAGCCGACGGCCGCCCCGACGCCCTCACGCGCGACGGCGGCGCTGCGGCCCCCAGCGTCGTGACGGTCGCCCGGCCGCTGCCCGTGTACCTCCCCTACTGGCCACGGCCTGTCGACGACGAGGGTCGCCTCCAGCCGTGGACGACCCGTACGACCGCGACGCGCGCGTGGCCGCGGGCTGGCCCGCGCCTCGGTCGCCGCCGCGGTCCCGATGGGGCCGGCCGATCTCCGGCTCCGGCCAGGCCGCGGGAACCTCCGCCGGTGAGCGGCCGCCCGCACTCCTGACCGCCGGGCGGTGCTGCGCCTCGCCGCTGCTCGGCGGCGATCGCGCCCTGGGCGCGCCGGGGCCAGCCGAGGGCGACCCGGAATCCGAGCCGCGCGCGCTCGCGTTCCGGAATCTCCCACGGGCGAGAGCGTCGACGTCGTCTACCGAGCGGACGGCGAGCTGGACTACGGGCGCTGCGCGAGATCGACTGGGTCCTCCGACGACTTCCGGACCGGCGAGGCGCGGCAGATGGATCGGCGGCTCCTGACCTCCCGCAGGCGCCTCCGGACCGCGCTCGCACGACCACGGAACCCTACGAGGTGATCTCGGCTACCGCTCGCCCAAGACCAACGCCATGCTCCGCCGCGAGGGTGCGGGGCGTCTCGCGCGTGAGCCTCCACATGCAGGCCATGGCGGTTGACGTGCGCGTGCCCGGCTGTTCCCTCGACGGCCGCTGCGCGACGCGGCCTCGGCGCTCCGGCTCGGCGGCGTCGGGCTACTACGGCTCCTCGGACTTGCGTCCACGTCGACGTCGGCCGCGTCCGCTTCTGGTAAGCCGTCTAAATTGGCTCTCCTGCCGGGGGCCGGATCGGCTCTTTACAGGAACCTCCCGTAAGCCCGCAGGATAGACGACATGTACGTGCCTGAAGCACTTCGAGGCTGCTGACGTCGCCTGGTGCCACGATCTCATGCCGTCGGGAGCCGTTCGCCATCCTCGTCGGCGACCGACCAGGCAGGCGCCCCGTTCGCGACCCACCTGCCGATGCTGCTCGACGAGACGCCGGCCCCTCGGCGCGGCTCGTGGGACACGTGGCCCGGCCGAACCCCCAGTGGCAGCTCTTCGCCGCCGGACCGCCCGGTGCTGGTCGTGTTCGCGGGAGCGCACGCCTACGTCTCCCCGTCCCTGTACGCGCAGCATCCGAGCGTGCCGACGTGGAACTACGTCGCGGTCCACGCGTACGGCGTCCCGCGGGTGATCGAGGATCCGGAGCAGGTCCGGGCCCTTCTCGACCGCCTGGTCCGGACCTTCGAGGACGGACGAGCCTGACGCCCTGGCGGATGGACAGCTCTGACGGACACCTACCTCAGCGGGATGATGCGTGGCATCGTCGCCTTCGAGATCCCGATCGACCCGGCTCGAGGGCAAGGCCAAGCTCAGCCAGAACCGGCCCGGCCGGCGACCAGGCCCGGGTGCGCGCCGGCGCTGGCCGCCGAGGGCGATCCGTGGCGCGCAGGCCGTCGCCGCGCTGATGCCGGAGCCGGGCCTGCGCTGAGCGCGCCAGGAAGTCCGGGCCTGACCCGAGGGTTCGCTACTCACCCCGACCTACCGCGTCGCCGACGGCCGGGCGGAGGTGCACCTCCACGCCGTCCTCGAGACCGGCGAGGCGGCGCTCGTCGTGGCCGACCGGTTCCGCCCCCTACTTCTTCGTCCGGGCCGCCGACCGCGACGCGCTTCACCGGGTCGCGCCTGACAGCCGCGAGTGAGCGAGGCCGCGCTGCTCACCTTCGCGGGCGAGCCCGGTGCTGCGGGTCGGAGGTCGATCTGCCGGGCGACGTCCCGCCGCTCCGGGCGCGGCTCGGCCGAGGCCGGCGTCGAGTGCTTCGAGGCCGACGTCCGCTTCGCGCACCGCTACCTGATCGACCACGGGATCCGCGGCGCGTTCCTCGTGGATGGCCCGTTCGAGCGCCGTCCCGGCGTGGGCCGCGTGTACCGGAACCTCCGCGCCTCGAGCCCGCGAGTCTCGGAGCCGCGGCTCAGGATCCTCTCGCTCGACATCGAGACGAGCCTCGACGGGCGCGTCGCTCTACTCGATCGCGGCGGCCGGCCACGGCGGCGACCACGTCTGGGTGGTGCGCCCCGGGGGATCGGGCCGCTCGCGCGGCCTCGCCGAGACCGTGGCCGAGGCCGGCTGGTGCCGAGCGAGCGAGCGCTGCGTCGAGGCCTTCCTCGGCCACCTCCGCGCGCGACGGATCCCGACGTCCTCACGGGCTGGAACATCGGCGACTTCGACGTGACGGTCCTCCAGCGCGTCGCGCGGCGGGCCCAGATCCGCCTGGCGCTCGGCCGCACGGAGGAGGAGGCCGAGGTGCGGCGGGATCTCGGGTTCACCCCGCGATCCCGCGCGTGATCCTCCCGGGCGCGCAGGTCCTCGACGGCCTGGCGCTCCTCCGGAGCGCCTTCGTGAAGCTCGACGACTACCGGCTCGACACCGCCGCGCAGGTGATCCTCGGCAGGGCGAAGCTCTTCCACGCCGAGCACCGCGGCCGGAGATCGAGACCGCGCTGGCGGCGACGAGCCCGCGCGGCTCGCCGCGTACAACCTCAACGACGCGCGGCTCGTGGTCGAGATCCTCGAGCGCACGGGGCTGGTCGAGCTGACGGTGCGGCGGAGCCTCCTCACCGGCATGCAGCTCGACCGCGTGGGCGCGCAGATCGCCGCGGTCGACTCGCTCTATCTCGGCGAGCTCCGGCGCGCGCGGGCGCGTCGCGCCGATCGGTCCGACATCGAGGACGCCCAGGGCGACGATGATCGCCGGCGGCCTCGTCCTCGACTCGGTCCCCGGCCTCTACCGGAACATCCTCGTGTTCGACTTCAAGAGCCTCTACCCGAGCCTGATCCGCACCTTCAACATCGACCCGCTGACCCACGTCGTCCCGGCTCGCCAGGCGCCGGGCGCGCCGCTCGTCCGCACGCCGAGCGGCGCGCGCCTCCGGCGCCGACGAGCCCGGGCATCCTGCCCGACGCTGGTCGCCCGCCTCTGGGAGCGAGCGCGCGCAGGCGCAGCGCAGGTGGGCGACGCGGTCGGCGTCGCAGGCGACGAAGATCCTCATGAACTCGCTCTTCGGCGTGCTGGGCTCGCTCGGCCTGCCGGCTCTTCTCGCCGGCGGTCGCCAACGCGATCACCATGGCCGGCCAGCACGTCATCCGGCTCGCGGCCGCGCGCGGTCGAGCGCCCGGCCATCGCGTCATCTACGGCGACACCGACTCGCTGTTCGTCGACGCCGGCGAGCCGGACCCGGCAGCGCGGCCCGCGCAGCGGCCGAGGCGCCTGCGCGCAGACCATCGGCGCCCGACGTCGCCGAGGCGCTCCGCGCGCGAGTTCGGCGTGCACGGAGCCGGCTCGAGCTCGAGTTCGAGAAGGTCTACGCGCGCTTCTTGATGCCCGAGGTCCGCGGCGGCGCGACGGGCAGCAAGAAGCGGTACGCCGGGCTCGTCGCCGCCCGGCGAGCGAGACGCTCGAGCTCGTGGGGCTCGAGGCCGTGCGGCGCGACTGGAGCGCGGTCGCCCGGCGCTTCCAGCGGGAGCTCCTCCACCTCGTCTTCCACGACCGGCCGGTCGAGGACTTCATCCGCGAGGTTCGTGGCCGAGCTCCGGGCCGGGCGGTTCGACGCCGAGCTCGCGTACCGGAAGGCGATCCGGAAGCCGCTCGACTCGATACACGAAGACCACGCCGCCCCACGTGAAGGCAGCGCGGAAGCAGACGGGCGGCCCGGGGCGCATCGTGCACCTACGTCGTGACCACGGCCGGGCCCGAGGCGGCCGGCGAGACGACCGCGCCGCCCGACTACGAGCACTACGTCACGCAGCAGCTCCGGCCGATCGCGGACGCGCTGCTCCACTTCGTCGGCGCGCCGACTTCGATGCGCATCGCCGGCATCCAGCGGCCCGAGGGGCGCCAGCTCGGCCTCTTCGGCGAGGGAGAGCTCTGCATGACCACGCCACGCCGCACCCTGATCCACGCCGGGCACGTCATCGCCTTCGACGGGCGCGAGCCACCGCCTCCTCCGAAACGGCGCGGTGGTGGTCGAAGGGCGACCGGATCGTCCACGTCGGGCCCCGCGCGGACGACCGGCGATGTCAGCCGAGGTCGACGAGACCGTCGAGGCCGGCGACCGCGTGCTCACGCCGGGACTCATCTCGACCCACGCCCACATCGCGGGCTCGCCGCTCGACCGGTCGTTCATCGAGGACACCGGACGGCCGCAGTTCTACTATTCAGGCCTCTTCGAGACGCTGCCGGTGCGCGACGGCGCCCAGGACGAGGAGGCGAGCCGGGCGTGCGTCGACTTCTCCGATGGCCGAGCTCCTCCGAGGCGGCGTGACGACCGTGCTCGAGATCGGCGCAGCTGGGCGAGCACGTCGTCGAGCGCGCCGCGACACTTCGGGCTCCGGGTCTACTTCGGGCTCTCCTTCCGCTCCGGGCGCTGGCTCACGAAGGACGGCCGGCGCGTCCACTGGGAGTGGGACGAGGCGCGAGGCCGTCAGGGCTCGACGCCGGGCCATCGCCCTCCACGAGCGTCACGACGGCGCCCACGGCGATCTCGTCCGCTGCCTGCTTCGCCCCGGCCCAGGTCGACACGTGCACGCCAGAGCTCCTGCGCGCGGCCAAGCACGCCGCCGACGAGCGCGGCGTGCCCCATCACGCTCCACGCGTCCCAGTCGGTGGTCGAGTTCACACGAGATGCTGGCGCGCCACGGCAAGACGCCGATCGCCTGGCTCGCCGAGCTGGGCTTCCTCGGGCCGCGCACGATCCTCGGCCACGCGATCATCGTCGGCGGCTCGTCGTGGACCAATCACCCGGCCGGCGACGTCCGGATCATGGGCGACGCAGGCTGCTCGGTCGCCCATGCCGGTCTGGGTCTTCGCCCGCCGCGGCGTCCCGATGGAGTCCTTCGCCCGCTACCGGGAGGCCGGCGTGAACATGTCGCTTGGCACCGACACCAATCCCCAGAGCGTCATCGAGGCGATGCGCTGGGCGGCGGTGCTGTCCAAGACGATGGAGCGCAACACGCAGGCGACGACGGCGGCCCACGTCTTCGACGCCGCGCACGCTCGGCGGCGCGCGGGCGCTCGGGCGCGACGACCTCGGACGCATCGCGCCAGGCGCGAAGGCCGACCTCGTCCTGCTGGAAGGGCGCGCTCGTGGGGCATGACGCCGCTGCGGGATCCGGTGAAGAACCTCGTCTACAACGCGACGGCCGAGGACGTCGACCGCGTCTGGGTCAACGGCCGTCTGGTCGTGGACGGCGGCCGCGTCCTGGCGGCCGACGAGCGCGCGATCCTGGACGCGCTCCAGGCGGGCGGCGAGCGCATGTGGCCGCGCATGCGGGAGTTCGACTGAGGCGGGCCGGAGGCGCCGACGAGCTGGCACCCCAGACGTATCCGGAATGGCGGTGAGACCGGCGGGCCCCTGCCGTCCTCGGGGCCTGTCGCGGCGCGATCTAGGTTCCCGCCTCCTCGTCGCTCCTCGCCTCGCTGGGCGGCTTCGACGCCGGTCGCGCGCCGGCCGAGCATGTCCGACTCCGCCTCCTAGCCAATCCGTCATCGCGTCGCCGTCGTCCGGCTCGCGCTCGAGGTAGCGGTGGTACGCCCGCAGCCGGATCTCCTCTTCGAGGGAGTCCGGCCGCCCCGCGATCGAGGTCCGGGCCGCCGTTCTCTGCGGGTCTCCAGCGGCGCGTCGGCTCACGTCGTTCCCGTTTCCCGAGCGCTTCCCATGTCTTCCCCTTGCCGCGCTCCCCGCCACGCGGGCGGCCACGGCCAGCCCGACCACTGCTGAGGCGATCGGGCTGAGTCGTGACCGGACGTCGGGTCCCCGTGTCCAGGGACCCGACGCCATCGTCAGCCGTTAAGCCGATTTCCCTGCGACGCGAACCAGGCCTTTGCCCGCTCCGAGATCTCCTTGGGCGAGAGGTCCTCCTTGCGGGTGGCGATGCTCCACCGGTGCCCTGACGGGTCCTCGATCTCCGCGACACGGTCACCCCAGAACATGTCCGTGACCGGCATGGTCACCTTTGGCGCTAGGCGCCCTTCGCCTGCGTGAACGCCGCGTCCACGTCCGGCACGTAGAAGTACAGCCCGGCGCTGTGACCCTGAGGCCCGAGGGCGCCACGCACCCTCGCTCGGCGTTCTCCTCGCCCAGCATGACCACCGAGTCGCCGATCGCAACCTCGCCGTGCATGACCTTCTTACCGTCAGGGGTCGCGAGGCGCATCCGCTCCTCCGCGCCGAGGGCGCGCCGGAAGAAGTCGATGGACTGCGCGACGTCCTTCACGGTGATGTACGGCGTCAGGCTGTGGTAGCCCTGTGGAACTCATCTGCGCATCTGAGCCACTGCTTCCTCCTCGAGCGCGCACGCAATGTGACCTCTTGCCTGCGCGCGCCCCAAAGGAGTCGCGCAAGACCCGGTGCCACGGGCGCAGTGTTCCGCACGATGAGGGTTCCCCACGAAAGTTCGAGCTAAGTTCCGTCTGTGATGGCCGATTTTGGTCGATGCGAGATCACGGTGTGCGTGACCGGCGCGCCATCTTGACGGCTCGGCGTCAGCCTGACGCTGCCTGGCGGCAGGGCTGCCAGCCCTCGTGGCCGCGGACTTGTTACGTTCCGGTGGTCTCGCGGACCGTGGGCGCCACCGCTACCCGGTTCTTGCCGGAGCGCTTAGGCGAGGTACATTGCGGCGTCCGCCTGTCTGAGACAGGCTCTCCGCGTCGGGCGCGTGCGCCGGGATACGTCGCGACGCCGACGCTCGCAGTGACCCGCGAGAGGTCGATCGTCCTCGCTCGTCCGAGGCTGCTCGCAGCGCCTCGATCGCCTTGCGGATCGACTCCGCGAGCCGGTCGCGCCTCCGCCGTGCTGGTGTCCGGCAGCACGATCACGAACTCGTCGCCGCCGAAGCGCGCCGCCACGTCACCGGGGCGGACCAGCCGACCGATGGTCCGTCCGATCTGCCGCGATCGTGCGGCGAGCCGGCGAGATGGCCGTAGCGGTCGACCACGGCCTTGAAGTTGTCGAGGATCGAGCATCGATCAGCGACACGGGGCCGCCCCGGGCCGAGGACGTCGGCGAGGCTCCGTGAAAGTGGCGTGTGTTGCCGAGCCCGGTCAGGTCGTCGGTGATCGAGGCCACGATACGCCTGGCGGTAGAGCGACGCGTTCTCGATCGCGATCGCCGCATGGTCGGCGAGCGTCTGCGCGAGCGACAGCTCGGCCTCTGGTGAAGGTCGAGATCGTCCGACCTTGTTGAGAATCTGGATGCACTCCCGGAGCGTGCCCCTGCTGATCATCGGCACGCAGATCATGGTCCGCGGCGCGAGGCCGGTCTGGCGTCGCCGACGCCGGCGATAGTGGCGCGGATCGCTCGCCACGTCGTCGAGCGCGCACGGCCTGCCGGTGTCGCGCGACCCATCCGGCGATGCCGCGGCTGACGGGAGCCGCATGCCATCGATCAGCCCTGACTGGATGGTGCGCGACGCGCGGAACACGAGCTCGTGGCCGGCCGGATCGAGAAGGAGCAGCGCGGCCGCCTCGCTCGGCGCCGTCGTGCACCGCGCGCGCCAGCAGCGAACGCATCGCCTCGGCGTCGAGGCAGAGCGTGCTCGGGATCGCAGTCTTCGCTCAACTTCGCGTGCGCGAGCGCTTCCAGCCTGCGCTCGATCATCATCCTCGAAGTGTCCGCCGCCGTGACGGTTGGCGACCTCCAGCACGCCGATCACGCGGCCGCGCCGGAACAGCGGCACCGAGAGCAGGTTACGGGTCGCGAATTTGCGTGACGCGGTCGATCTCGGGATAGAAGCGCGGGTCGTTCCGCGACGTCGCTGATCACGGCGCTCTCGCCGCTGCGCACCACCCAGCTGGCGAGGCTCGTCGACGGCGGGAGACGGAGCCCGACGACGGCGTTCTCGCGCAGGCGTCTCGGTGGCGGCGAAGACCAGCTCGTCGCGTCGGCGATCGTAGAGCATGAGCGAGCGCCTCGGCCTGCGTGAGGTTCTTCAGCCGGTCGGGGACGATCGCGCAGGATCTCGGGGAGCTCGAGGGTCGACGTGAGTGTGCAGGTCAGCTCGACGATGGCCAGAAGCTCACGGAGCTCCCGGAGCTCCGGCTCGACAGCCCGGCTGTCGAAGACGCGCTGTTCTCGCCTGACGGCGACACGGATCAGGAACCTCCGACCGCTTCCACCACTGGACCAGGCCGCCCGGGCGGGTGATCAACCTCGCGCCGAGACTGGAATCCCCGGGGCTCCGCGGAAGAGATTCACCCAGCTCTCGATGGTATTCAGATCGGCCCGGATGTACAGCGCAGGCGCTGCAGAGCGGCACATCTTCCTTTGACCGCTACGGGTCTCCGCGCGCAAGACTCGCAATTTGGCGCACACTTCGCACTGGCTGTAGGTGGTGGGCCGGCCTTTAACGTCGGGCGATTGTGACGAACGGCTCAGCCGGTGCCAGAATAGAGGCGCTCGCGCGGCAGAAGTGTTCGGATGGGGAATCATGGCGCTCTTGCTCGGCCCTGAGCCGGGGAGCACGGCGCCGCCCAGCCAGGGCGCAGCGCCTCAGGCGCGCTGCTCGGACACTCCAGCGGCCCCCGTGGCACCCCAGGAGCAGTGACGTCCTCCAACTCACCGGTCCTCTGCGAGTGAGCCGCCGCCGGCCTGTCCGCGCGTGACGCGGCCGGGTCTGAAACAGTCAACCGGCCCGGCCTGCGGACGCGAGGAAGTGCCTGATCACTCCTTGGCCGAGATGACCGACTGCCACGCGTCGTAGCACGCGAGATGAGAAACAAAGATGGTACCGGTCTCCGGAACGTCGCACTCGATCTCGGTGTCGTTCGCGAGAATGCGCCGGTCACACGCCGCGCAGTGGCGGTCCCGACCTAACCATACCACGTCACCACACCCGGTCCTCGCAGGGCAGATCCCCAGGGTCATGGAGGCTCTGGTTTTCGCGTCAAGGCGCACCCCGGTCTCGGCCATTCATCCCTCCTTTCCTTCCCGAAGTCGGTGATGTGTTCAGGCGACGTCTTCAGGCGAGTCTCGGCGTCGCGTGAGTCCCAGGCGCGATCAAAAGCCGGGCGAGCGTCGACGCCGTGAGGGCTTTACGACGTGGCCGTCGAAGCCGGCCTCCTGCGCCGCCGCGACGTCGACGAAGTGTGGCGAGCCCGGTGACCGCGATGGTCAGGGTCCGGCCGAACTTCGGATCGCCGCGCAGCCGTCGGATGAAGCCGAACCCGTCGAGGAGCGAGGCATCTGCAAAATCTGCTGGGGATCAGGTTCGGGTGCACGGCAGAAAGTCCCTGGGCCCTTCCTCGCCATTCCGAGCCCTGGGCGAAGACCCCGAAGATCCTCCGCAGCATGGCCAGGAGCACCGCGCCGGGCCTCGTCGTCGTCTTCGACGACCAGGACATGAACATCCGGGCGGCCCCCGTTGCGGCGACCGCAGTTCCATGCCGAAGAGGCGGGGGCTGCACCGCGGGTGCCACCCGGGACAGCAGATTCGCCGGGACTTACGACTGACGCGCGTCATTTCATCGCGATGGCGTCATGCCGTCAGGGCTGTCCACTCAGGGCAGCAGGTGACATGCGATGCAGCGCCGTCCGCCGCGAAGCGGCAGGCGGAGGATGACTGCCAGATCGTCACATGGCGATCGCGCCCAAGCCGTTCGAAGGAGCGATCCGAAACCAGGAGGCCGATCGCCGACGCGAATCGGAGAATCCGACGATGCCATGACGGAGCACATGGTCGGCCGAAGCGTTGGAGACCCGCGGTTGCCGATGCCGTATTCCCGCGGTGGCACGATGATGCGGCCCAGTGGGATGCTCGCGGACCGGGCTCTGTGCCTTCGTCAAACTTCGTGCGCGAAATAGTGATGCGCACGGCCGTACCTCGAGGGTATTCTCGCGCGTATCGCGTAAGGGACGGACGTGGCCCCGCGGCACGGCGCCGCCGAGCGACCTAGCGAGCGGCGGTTTCTCCGCGGCCCGGGTCGAAGCCGGGCGCGGGTAAGCTCGGTACGAGCGCTCGCGGCTGCGCGTTGCGCCGCCTGGAAGCGCTCGCGAGCTTCTGCGGCGCCGTGCGGAGTTCGGCCGCCGCGCGTCGAGCTCCTTGACCCGGGACTCCGCCCCGCCACGTCGGTGCGTGCGGTCTCGAGCCGCATTCGGGACTCGGCTCGCTTCGCAGCTCGTCCTTGTCCTCCTCCGGCCGCGACGGGGCTGCAGCCCGGAGTCGGCGCTCCCGCCGGGGCGGACCGACCGGACCACTCAGGCGCGGGGCGCGCGTCGCCAAAGACCTCGAAGCCCACCGTGGCCGCTTCGCGCTGCAGCTGGCCGGCCTGAAGAAGCTTGCGGAGCTTGGGGTCCGTGGACGCCGCCATCAGGGTTCCGGTGACGCGGCCCCGGAACGCCACCGTCGTCGCGCGGCCGATTCCTGAAGCTCGCCAGGCTACGCTCAGGTCAGCGCCGCCACCGCGGCCTGATAGGCCTTCGCGAGCGGCACCACCCTGTCGAGCCTCGCCCGAGCTGCGCCCGCTTGAGCTCGTCGGCCGCGGCGAGGCGCTCAACCGCGGGTCGATCGCTTATGGGCGGCCTGGTTGATGGCCCAGACCGTGGGGTCGGACGCGGGAGCTTCGCCACCTCGGCGGCGGACGCCGCCTCACCCGTCTCGCGAAGATGGGCAACCAGGCGCTTTCGCGTCACCGTAAACTCCTCCGGCGGGACGCAGAACAGGCGGGCGATCGTCAGCTCGTCGGTCATCGCGTCAGTGACAAGCCGCGAGACTCCGTCCTCGGTCGCCACGCGCCGGAAACCATTTGGTAGTCTCTCCCAGGCCGGGGGTGCACACCCCTGAGAGCGGGCCCGGAAAACGGCCCCACGAGGCGCGGCCCCCGCTGGCCCACGTCGGCGCCTCGACGCCAGACACTCAGTAGCCGGCGGAAAGGCTGGGCTACTTCAAGCCCTTCGCCGGGGTGGCCGTTCCCCGCGGTCACGACGCGGCCTCCCGCGAGCAGCGCGCGCTTCCGCTCGACGCCCCATCGATAGCCGAGCGCGCCGTCGCTCCGCACCACCCGATGGCAGGGAATCGCAACCGCGAGGCGTTCGGCGCACGCTGCGCGACTGCTCGGACGGCCCTCGGCGCGCCGCCGGGCGATCTCCCGGTAGGTGACCGTCGCGTAAGCGGGGATCCGGCGCAGCGCGCCAGACCCGCTCTGGAAGGCGGTCCCCTGGACGTCGAGCGGGAGATCCAGCGGTCGTAAGCCTCGACGAACCCACCACCGTGGCCACGAGCCACTCGAAGCGCCGGTCCCCGCCGATCCAGCCAGGCCTTCGGGAACCGGTCTGGAGCTCTCGCACCAGGGGCCCGGGGGCGTCGCCGGAGGATGGCGCACACGCCGCGGTCGCTCGCCGCGACGAGCACCGAGCCCAGCGAACATTCGCCGACGGCGAACCGGATCGAGCGCCCGCCCGCCGGACCGGAACCTGGTCGGCGTCATCCCGAGCACGTCCCCGGCCGTCGCGTAGAATCGGCCGCTCGAGAGTTGAAGCCCGCGCCGTACACCGCCTCCGTGACCGAGCCTCGCCGGGACAGCTCATCCACGAACGCGGCGAGCACGGTGGCCGACGCGGCACGCCTTCGGCGTATGACAGCGATCGCCTTGAAGACGATGGGTAAGCGGCTCATGCCGGCCGCCTCCACCGAATGCATCCGAGACCCGGCGGGGTCTCCGCCGCCTCGATCAGCCGGCAGGCCTTGGCCACGGCCGCCGCGCTCTGCTGCGAGGCTCGGCCCGGCCGGCCGGCACCGCCGGCACGGGCGGAAACCCGCCGCCTCGGCCTCCGGCGGAAGATCTGATGAAATCGCACGTTGTCGCGCCGGGCGCGCCAGGCGCAGGACGGGCGGCAGTTACGCCCGTCGTCCGCACCGAGTGAAGAGGCGCCGTCGCACCGGATCCCGGCAACCACGTAACC
>ERZ1370068.6846-contig-5803_pt1 | contig 69086 bp, 118 predicted proteins | sample MGYA00561227_ERZ1370068 | MGnify/ENA primary metagenome ERZ1370068 (study PRJEB38410, sample SAMEA6850437) | metagenome | study: Metagenomic assessment of the ecological functions of the soil: analysis of the soil microbiota associated with the...
GCGCTTCGTTCAGTTACGTATTATCGTTTGTCGGCCTCCATGCGTCGAGCGGCGGGTGCGAGACGGCGGGTGGCTCGCCGCGGTGGATCCGTCGCATCCGGCCGCGGGGCCGTCATCGGGGGCGGACGGTGCATCGCCCCGCGCGCGGGCGTATCAGGCGGCGCTTGCGAGTCCCGCCGTCGCCGCGGCCGGTGCGTCGGCACCGGCCGGCGGCGCCGCTCCGACGGACACCGCTCTCCCCCGCTCGCCGCGCAGGAGCAGCGGCTGCTGACCCTCGGGGACTCGGTGCCTCCGCGCCGCGGGACGTCCGCCGACGGGTGCCCCCTGTCGCGTCGACGGCCCCACCCCGCGATGCGCGACAGCATCGCGCGTTCCTCGACGCGGCGGGCGATGCGCGCGGCGCCACCGTGAGCCCGGCGATCGAGCCCGCGGGCTCGCCCTACACGCTCCGCGCGGGCACGGTGATCCCCGCGCTGCTGCTGACGGGCATCATCTCCGACCTCCCTGGAGACCTCGTCGCCCAGGTGAGCCGCGACGTCTACGACTCGCGGACGCAACGCCTCCTCCTCATCCCGAAGGGCGCGCGGCTCCTCGGCACCTACGACAACCAAGTCGCCGCCGGGGAGGACCGCCTGCTCGTGGCCTGGACGCGGCTCATCTTCCCCGACGGCCGGAGCCTGCGGCTCCCGGGTTGGCCCTCAAGGACCTCCAAGGCCAGACCGGGGCCAAGGACCAGGTGAACACCCATTGGCGCCGCGTCTTCGGTCGCGCGCTCCTCCTGTCCGCGATCAGCGCCGGCGTCCAGCTCGAGCCAACCGCGGCAGACGAACCTCTCGCGCCGCCCTCTGCCGGACAGGTCGCGGCGAGCGCGCTCGGCCAAGAACTCTCGAACGTCGCGCTCGAGATCCTCCGGCGCGGGATGGACGCGCCGCCCACGATCACCATCCGCCAAGGACACCCGTTCACGGTGTTCTTGAACGGGGATCTTGTTCTGGACGGGCCGTATACAGAGGAAGGGCACGGCGCCCGATGACCGTCGCCGGACGTGGGGGAAGCGGTCGCGTGATCGGCGAGACGGACCGGAGCGGTCCCCGGACGCTCAAGGGCAACGCGGAGCGGCCGATGGACGCCCGCCGTCGCCCCACGCCGATCACCCGTTGGTCATCGCGCTCGGGGTGAGCGTGGTGCTCGCCGCCGCGGCGGGAACGCGAGTACGTCGCCTGGCGCTTCGCCTTCCACTCCACGCTGGGCGCACCGCTCCTCGTCTAGCCCGGTGTCGACCAGGTTTTCGCTGAAAGCGCCGAATCCGCTTGCTGCATGATGAAAGAAAAAGTGTCGGCGGCATAAGTTGCCGCGTCGTCTCTTCCCGATCGATGGACCCTGCCAGCCAATCTCGATCAGGACATTGGTGACCGGCTGTTTGATGACGGCGCCAGGCGCTGTTTTGCAGCGGCGGATGATCGACCATGGGAAATTCGACGAAGGGGTCTTTCTCCCGCCGGGGCCAATCGCCGAAAAATTCCTGGGCCATCTGATGAACGTCGGTTGCCTTTACGTCGCCGGTGATCACCAGCGCGGAATTATTCGGTACGTAATAGCGACCCTGGATCGAGACGCATCATCGCGGTGGTCGCGGTTGAGACTGTCTGCCGGTTGCCGAGCGGTTGTTTCCGGCTGGGAAACTTATAGTAGAGACGGTCGTTCATTTCTTTGTTGGAGGTAATAGCCCGGCTCAGATTCGTTGCGATCGATTTCACCGATCACGACCTGCCGCTCGCGCTCGAACTCTCGCTCGTCAAACAGAGGATAGCGAGTCGCGTCACGCATGAAATTCATCGCCGAACGCAAATTCGGGCTGGTGGTCGTGAAATAGTATTCGACAACTTCTTCGCGCGTTTCACCGTTGTAAGCAATGCCGAGCTGGCCGATTTGTTGCAGGTAGGCTTCGGCGTTGGCGACGAGCGCGATTCGCTTTGAAGAACATGTGTTCGTACAAGTGCGAGAGTCCGTTCAACTCCGGTGGCTCAGTAAACGAGCCGTTGCGCACCGCCAATTCAATGGTCACGATCGGCACCGAATGATCTTCGAGCACGATGATTTCCAGCCCGTTGGCCAGAACCTTTCCCCTGAATGTCAGAGGCCGGTTTGGCCACAGTTGTTTCTGGCCGGGGCCGCGCCCTGCGCCTGCCGCAGGCGGGACTGCAATTCAATCGCTCTCGGCCGCGCAAAGATCGGAGATACCAGGGAAAAGTAAGCGCAAGATTAAAAGTGTCCGTTTCACGTTGACTCCCGTTTTTCGTTTAGCGATCCGATAGTTTGAATCACAATCAAATCCGAAGCAGTGACTAAATCTACCATCAAAGAGTTCGCGCTGGCAGTTCACGGCGCATGCAGCACGGTTGTATTACGAATGCCGGGGGCACGTTATCTGAGAGTTATCTGGAAGCGATGTCGATGTCAGGATGGAATCGAATGGATGCCGCTACGCCAGCGGACGCTGAGTGTGGCACGTGTTTATGGCGAGAATGGAGTTGGCAAAATCGACAATCCGCTCACGTGGTTTGAAGGAAATTCCTCTTTGCAGCTTTTCGGCGTCGCGCAACACTTTCGCGCGCAACGCATTATCGTTCTTGATCGATTTCAACGTGTTTGCATCTATCGCGCTTCGCCAGGTTGGGCAATGATCCAGTAGCGGCCGGGGCAATATTTCCAATCGCGAACGTGCCGTCGGTGGCAATGCCTGCCTTCGAAAAACCGCAGAACATTTTCGGCGTTCTCGCGCTCAGCCGGGACCAGATAGATTTTCAAAGCAGGCGGTAAGTTCTGGCCTTCGCCAGTGACGACTCGGCCACGGAATCCGGCGCCACCTTCGGTAATGGCGATAGTAACGGATGGGGTCTTGTACGCCTGACTTTACGGCAATTCCATTCCTGGCAATATTCGGCACGGCGGCCCGGTTTGCAGCTCCTCTTTGATCCGGCTGATCGAGGATTAACTCTCGCGTATACCAACCTGCGCCGGGCAAACGAACCTCGAAGCGATATGTGCCCGGCATAAGGTTGCGCAAATTGATCTCGCCTTTTTCGTTGGGGACGCGTTCCGGGGACGTTGGGAATAAGAGCTGAGTCAATCACTTCATCCCCCTGACCCCGGACCGTTGGGTTGCCACTTTTCCTCGATTCGCTCGCGACGTACCAGGATCATCGTCTCGCGCATCGCATTATCGCGGCGGCGTCCACAGTTCAATTTTTGGTCAGTTTCGAAGACGATTCGTCCCGTGATTGAGCCCAACGGGGCCAGGACCAGATTGAGCCCGGTAACATCAGCGCCTCGCACGATCACCCGTCGCGGCGCAGACACGTTGAGATCCGCGTTAGGCCCGCCGCCGCTTCCCAGCGCACCGATTTCGTATTCGCCGTCGGAAATCCCATTTATCTGGAAAGCTCGATCGTCACCGGTCACAGGTGCGCTGGCAATTATCGTGTGACTTTCAATGTCGTTTAGTCGAACCCCGGCCCGGCATCTAAACCTCGCGCCCGCCAACGGCAAAGCGCCGGTGACTTTGCCGCTGATTGCATGTCCAGGTTCCCCGCGGTAACGAATATCGCTGGTTACCTCCTGTTCGGAACGAACGATAAACTCGGCGGCTGTGTCGCGGGTGGAAGCGAGTGCGTAGGTTGGGGCATCCTTCGCGTAAGGATCAACGAAACCAAAGTATTGTCCAGATCCCCCAGCGGCAACTATGTATGTCCCGGGTAGTAATCCGTAGATACGGTAATAGCCCCGGTCGTCAGTCATGCGCGGTTGAGCAAAGGCGCTCGAGCGAATTTTGTTGCCCTCGGCATCACGAATCGAAGAGCTTGCACGCCTACATTTACCACAGGTTCGCCGTCAATGTTGGTAACTACGCCCGTGATAACTCCACCTTTGATCAAGGTTAGTGAAGCCGAGTCTCCCGGCCGGTACAGAGTCGCGTTGGTTGGATCTAATTGTGGTATTTGGATGACGTAACCGGGCAGGCCGGCAGACAATCGATAGAAGCCGGGATCCAGACCCTGAAGATTGAAATAACCTTCGCTGTTGGTTGCGGTTCTGGGACCCGACGAACCAGGGGCCCGAAATGCAGATACGCTCGCACCCGACGAGCGGTTGGCCTGATTCAGAAACAACGCGGCCGGTGATCGCTCGTGACTCAGCCGGCGTAGCTTCAGGCGCCGGTTGCTGACCGGATGCTGTCGTCGCGGCGCAAAGGATCGTAATCAGGAAAACGAGGCGCAGCCCGGGAAGTTCGACCCATCACGGCACATCCTTTCCACTCAAATTGACATTGAAAAGGACTTCGGTATCAGGCGCCATCGACGACGGTGATGGTCTGTCGCTGCACGGCGCTGAAACCCTCGCGGAGTTGCTTCGAGCCCAGCGAGATCACTTGCAGGACGACCTCGTAGGTGCCAGGCGAGATGCCTCTGATGAGGAATCGTCCGCGCGAATCCACCTGTCCGCTCGAATTGACTTGGCCCACCCTGACGGTTGACGGACAATGTAAAGGACGGCTTCAACCGGCAGCGTTCCACCCTTCGAACTTGACTTGTCCCCGAATGACGCCGGTTCCAAAAGCCTACGTAAATCTTTACTCCCGAAACACTTTGACCCGCCGTCAGTTCGATCCGGCGATTGGGCACGGGACCGTTGTATTCAATTCGGGTGGTGCTGAACCCCTCAGATTCAGGCCCGCTGTAATCGCTCGACGTCGAGCGTGACTTTGCCGGGAGGCAGGCCTTCGATCGAAAACGATCCATCGGGATTGACCCTCGAGGCTGAATTGCGACGGGAAAGTTCGGATGTCGGTGGGTGGGTTCTCGACGCTGGCGCTCACTATCAGTCTGGAGATGCGCGCCAGTACAGCCTTGTCGGTAATCCCATCCGGCACTACGACGCCCGGAGATGCTCAGGCCACGTGCTGTGCCTTTAGTTCCAAATTTGTAACATCGGAATCCAGGACCTCAAACGGGAGCGGATCGCTGTAATACTTCGGAGAGGATGAATTACCGATATTGTGTTTGGGTTGATCATTAGTACGTAGCGACCGGGTGTCAGACCTTCCAGGCGAAACTCACCCTCGAGAATTGGTCGGACTTTGATGCGCCGGAAGTGCCGCTGACGAAGCTTTGGTTTTGATTCTGCTGGATGGTGCCGTACGGAAGTGGAAGATACCGGGCAGAGGTTGACCCGCCTTCTGCGTCTGACCGATTCGCCCGCCAACGGAGTAGGTCAAAGCGCGCCGGCCCAGCTTGATGTCGATATTTTTTGCTTCGCCGCCTTCGCTAACATCGATGATTGCGGCTTTGCCTATCTCTGAGCTGTCGGGATAGTAAGTCCTGGGGTAATAACTCTGCCAGCGCGCACACCCCGCCTCTGCCTTCGTCGCCGGCGCTGAGCTTATAGTGACCGGCCGGCAAGCCATAAATCCGATAAACGCCGCGGTCATCTGTCTGATGCATCAAGAAGTTTGATGGCCTGAGTTTGGACCTCGTACTACACACCCGTTCTGATCCACTGCAATCAAACTGATTCGCTCTTCGATGACGGGCCGGCCATCCGCATCAGTGACGCGACCGGTAATCACCCCGCCGCGCGCTAATTTGAAATCGATGTCCTTCGCACGGCTTCGTTGGCCGATAAGGTGATCGACTCGCCCCGGGGCCGAACATACTGGCTCGAGCGGAACGTACGTAAACGGGGGCCACCGGGGTCACGCTGATTTGTCTCGCGGCCAGTCCGCCGATGCGATAATTTCCGTCAGCATCAGAAGTCGTCTGTCCCATGGGCTGTCGTAGGAGTTTGGGGCACCGGCGTCGACATTGCAATCCCCGGTGCAGGTTTTTCGCCGATTGCGACGCGGCCCAGAAATCGACCCCGCTGGTTTCGTTTGGTTTCCGGAGTTTGCGCATGAAGCTGCGTCGCGACGAGGAGCCAGCATTGGCGCAGTCAGAGTGAGACGGAAGGAAGGGCGACGTTTCAGTACAGGCCATAGGAGTTCCTCCGACACCACGCCGTGTCAGAACCGCGAGCGGTAGCGACCGGATCAAGACGCAATTGAGTCGAACAACGAACGTTTTCAAGTGTATCGCATGATCCGGTCGCTACCGCTCGCGGTTCTGACACGATCATCGCGTGCTCTTTCAGGCGATGCTCATCTAGGAGTTGAGAAACGGATCTGCCCCCAGCGGCCGGGTCGTAGTCTGCCAACTGCTCACAAGGTTTGAGCGCAAGGTTCTTCTTGAGCGCGCTTCTGCTTCGCGTTGCACCGTCGAGCGAAAAGTCTTGTCCCGCCGAATTGACTTGATGGCGCCGGACTCCTTTTCTTCGAACGGTCGGGCTACGATCCAATACCTGCCTGGAGCAATATTGTCCTACGGTGAAATTTCCGTTCAAGTCTGGCCGGGATTCATAAAACCTCAGAACATTGTCCGCGCTCTTCTCGCGTTCGGAAGAGTCAGGTAGACGCGGAGCGGTCAGTGGCAGCGTCTGGCCCTCGCGCACTGATATTCGCCCGCCTGCAGTCTCGCCGCGCCTTCCGCAATTGTCACCAGCAAACCCGACGTCCGCTCTCCCGTTTTCAACGTCAGGCCATCGCGAGGATGTTAGGTTCCTGATGGGACGATCGAGATCCTATCGAGCGCGCGAACCAGCCCGAGCGCCGGTTCTCGCGTCGATGAGGAAGGTTCCCGGCACGAGGTTCTTTAAGTGTGAAGCTTCCTCTTGAATCGAGCGTCGATTGGGCGATCGAGTTGCGGAAGCGCGAGAGGCACTTCACTCGCTTGCGTTTCTTTCGGCTGGCGGCCGGCGGTTTTGTCTTCCGTCTCATGCGCGCCGGGCGAAGATCATCGTCTCCAGCAATGCTGATGAGCGGTGCTTTCCGCAGGCAGCCTTTGGATCACTCTCCAGAATCACTCGGCCGTCGATCGACCCGGTCGGCGCCACGGCCAAAGAAATGCCGGTAACGTCAGCTGCCTTGAACTTTGACCTGGATCGGGGAGAGATGAGAGTCTCACCGCTCAGGCTTGCCTGGCGCTGCATGCATTTCATATTCGCCATCGGGCACGCCATAAATAGAGAATACAAAGTTGGTTCCTGAGTATGGCCCGCCGCCAATTTCGGCCTTTGTTCGTCGATCAAGTAACGAGACGGTCGCAGCATAAGATGAAGTGCCGGTAGGCTTGGCGGCGCCCGTGACTCGTGCCGCTGACGATGTGTCCTGGTTCGCTCGATATTGGATGTCAACCGGTCATTTCGTCGCCGTTATTGATCGCGACTTCGACGGCCGCATCCCGAGTGGATGAAGGCGCATAAAGCGGCGTCAACTTCGAAAGCGGTCGGCGGAGTTGGGCAAAGCCAAATCGTGACGCAGTCCACCTGCCGCCACCACGTAGGTGCCCGGCGGTAAAGCGTACAGGCGGTAAACTCCGCGATCATCGGTCAACCGGTCACGCAACGAAATCTGAAATGGGATCGGCTTGCCCTCGGCGTCCCGCACACGAATGGCCCTGACTGAAATAGCGATCAGAGGGTCGCCGTTCAGATTCTTCACTGTGCCCGTAATCACGCCGCCTTTAATCAACGTGATAGTCGCGTTGTCGCCAGGCCGGTAGTAGGTGGGTATCACCGTTCCCGGTGAGACGTAAGTGACGTACCCAGGCGCAAACGCGGACTCCGTAGAGCCGGGTTCAAGCGGTTCCGTTTCGAAAGAGCCGCGGCATTGGCGCGGAACCGTCTGGCCGCTGCCGGACACGCCGTAACGAGTGATCGTTACTCGCGCGTAGCTTAATGATTCACCATCGCGAGTCAGTACTCTGCCGGAGATGGCACGCGCCCCTGCACCGGTTTGTGAGTCCTGAGCTTGCGCGTTGGCTTTCGCTGCCGCGACTACAGCCAGGATCGCCATTAGCCCGCAACGGATCGTTGTCCCGGGTCGTTGGTGACTTAATGCGATCATGGCCCACCTCCCGGCGCGGCGAGATTCACGACGAAGTTAATTTCAGCCTCGGCGTCATTGACGACAGTAGCGGTTTGCCGCGGAGTGTTGGGCATGCGCTGGGGCGATCCCGGTGCGTAGATATGCTGTAAGCCGCAGTCATCAAGTACCGGGCGCAAATCCTTTCATCAGAAAGTGACCGCGCGCATCTACACGTCGCTCCTCCGGCATACGATCTGTTGACCCTGGCGATAGCAAATGACGTCGGTGCGCTGAACGTCTGACGGCAATCCGCCCTCGAGTTTTACATTCCCGGAGATTGCTCCGGTTCCGTACTCGACTACAATCTGCAAGCTCGAAACACTTTGCGCGGGTTGGAGTTCGAAACCCTGCGACACGCCGATGCCGCCGTGCGAAGATGCGCAGGACCGATGCCCGCTTCGCCGAACTGGGCGACAGAAACTGTGAACGAAACTTTTCAGGTCTAAGTCCATTGACCTGGAAACTTCCATCCGGCCCAACCGGTCCCCGGCCTGAGGAGCGTAACGTTGAAGGGCTCATTCGGCCGTCTGCGGGGCAGGGTCATCGCTGAAACTTCCAATCCTGGGAGTTGTTGCAAGAGGTCTTTCAGTTGACAAGTTCTCGGCGACGAGCGTCCGCTTATGCTCAGGCCGTGAATAGCTCTGATTTCCAGGCCTGAAACGTTCTTATCGACGACATCGAAGGGGACTGGATCGCTATAAAACTCAGTGTCGCCGGAATCAGCAGCGACGTAAACACTGTATCGGCCCGGCGTGAAGCCTTGCAGCCTGAACTTTCCGTCAGCTTCCGTAGGATTACCAAAAGTTGCTACGGTGCTCGCCTGCCCACCCCGGGATATCATCAACCCAATACGTGCGCCGGCGATTGGTACTCCGGTCTCAGAATCGACGACGCGTCCCGCGATCGAATAGGTTTCTTCGTAGCGCCCAACGCGAATGTCCACGTTGGTAGCTTCCCCGCCTTCGGCTAAATCGATAATCGTCGCTCGCGTCGGATCGGTCGCGTCGGGGTGATAAGTCGACTGGAAATAACCGTTGACCCCGCCGACGTAACCTCGGGACGCATCGGCGCCAACACTCACCTTGTATCGGCCCGCCGGTAAACCGTAGATCCGATACACGCCTCGATCATCAGTGGTGTACATCTGGCCTACAGGAGTTGGCAGCCGGCCTAATCCGTCCGTCCTCCCGAATCGGCGAAAGGTTCACGCGTTCTTCAACGATAGGTTTGTTCTCGGCATCGAGTTACCCGTCCCGTAATCACGCCGCCGCGAACGAGCTTGATGTCGATGTCCTTGACTTCTTCACCGGCTGCCAACAAAACGCTCCTTGCTTGACGCTGAAGATAAGCGAAGCCGAATTGAAAGTCAGTGGTCTGGATCCATCCGGGGTCAGGTTGGTGGTGAAGGTTGTAATTTGATAATTCCCGCCAGCTAATCCGGTGAGATGATAGGAACCCTCGCTGTCGGTTGTTGTTTGGGCCGCGGGTATCCGACGATTCACGGTTGTTGTCGCCGCCGAACGCCCCAACTGCCATTCCAGCCGCCGTCTTGCCGCCGACGATAACATGGCCCTGAGATTGATCCCGTTCGATTGCTCTTCGGCTCCAGAAGTTTGGCCACCGACGATTGCCGGAGACGAGACGACCGTTGCCGCGACCGCAAGAAACACGAGACGCAGATATTTGAGGCCGTGCATTGAGGAACCTCCAAGTATCGGGTTAGCCTGTTTGAGGCCGACATCATCGCACCGTCCGGGAACGTGGCAAGAGTTCGTGGGCGCCGCAATGCTGATCCATTGCCTGCGCGGTGATGCTATGCTGAAAAGCCGTTTACCTGTGTAGAATCGGCTCGCTCGAATTATTCCCTTGGAACCTACTTCGTATGGCTCGACTGAAAGTTACTGACGCCAGCGGGCGCCAGGCGCAACATGAACTCAATGCACGCGTGCTCTGCATGATTGGGCGCGCTCCCGACAATCAGGTGGTCCTGGATGACCCTCGCGCCTCGCGCCACCACGCGCACATCAGTCAAAGCCGAACGATGACGGCTCGTTTACGATCTTCGACGGCATCGTGGTTAACGGCCAGATCAAGCGCAGCGCGAACAAAGGTATTTGTCAACGGCGAACAAAAGTTCGAACACGCCCTCAAGGACGGCGATCGCGTAACCATCGGCGCCAGCACCTTGCAGTTTGAACAGGCTAAAGAAGAGCGCACCGCCGATTTGAGTTTCGACGATAAACCGCTCGGACATACGCAGTTGCTGATGTCCGCGAAGGACGTTCTCACCACGGTGCTGCGCCAATCGGATCCGAGGCACCAGCGGCGCCGTGGTCCCGAAGGGCGATAAAGTGCTGGAAACGCTTCAGCGCAAGGCGAACATCCTCAGCGAAATCTACGAGATGAGCAAAGCGCTCCGGCGCCGGATTCGATCTCGATAAGATCTTTAAGATGGCCACCGACATCATCTTTCGATCGACTCCGGCTGATCGCGTCATCGCCCTGCTGGCTGACGGCATCGTCACTGAACAAAACGCCGATGACGCCAAGTTGTTCCCGATTGCGACGCGCGCGCGCGATGAGAAAGCTGGAAGCCCATGCCCGCAAGATGACCATCGGCCGCACGATCACCCGCAAGGTGATGAAGGACCGCGTCGCGCTCCTGAGTCCAGGACGCGGCTGCCGATGAGCAATTTGCCGGCGTCGATTCGATTGTCTCGCAGGGCGTGCGCTCGACGATTTGCGCCCCGCTCTTTACCGAATCAGGGGTCCATGGAGCGCTCTATGCGGATCGTCTCGATCCCTTCTCGGCCTTCAAGCCCGACGATCTGGAGTTGATTAGCGCGGTCGCGGCGCAAACGGCCATCGCAGTCGAAAATGTGCGAGCGCACGAACGCCTGGCGAAGGAGGAAGTGGCCCGCGCCAACTACAGCCGCTTCTCTGCCGGAGTACGTCGTCAAGCAGATGCTCGAGAATCCGAATTCTTTCAAGCTCGGCGGCGTGACGCAGACACGATCACCGTGCTCTTCGCCGACATTCGCGGCTTCACCCGCATCTCTGAGCATGCAGTCGCCGGAACAAGATCGTGCAGTTACTCAATCGATACTTCTCGGCGATGACTGACATCATTTTCGCTCACGGAGGCACGCTCGATAAGTATCTGGGTGATGGTTTGATGGCTTTGTTTGGCGCGCCGACCGTGACCCCGAAGGATGCCGCGAATGCCGTGTCCGCCGCAGTCGCGATGCAGCGTCGCATGCTCAGCATCAACGATGAGTTGCGGGCTGAAGGGTTATCCGGAAATTGGCATCGGTATCGGTTTGCACACCGGCGAGGCGATTGTTGGTTACATTGGTTCCGAGCGGCGCTCAGAATACACGGCCATCGGTGACACTGGTGAACACGGCTTCGCGTCTTGAATCAAACACCAAGAGCCGGCCAGATTTTCATCAGCGAGGTGGCTGCCAACGCGGCGCAAACGCGTTATCAGCTAGTGCCGCGCGACCCGATCAGCGTCAAGAATCGCGAGCAGCCAGTCCCCCTCTTCGAAGTCGATTGGCAGCACTCGATCAGCAGCGCTTAACGAGGGTACGCACGCCTCCGGCGTGCTGCAGTTGGCTGACTGCGATTCTGCTAGGCACGCCTGAGCGAGCGTACCCGTCTTCGAACTTCTCGTGCGATCAAGCGCGTCTAACCCTTTGCTCTTAGCGCTTTCGCCCTTGAGCCCGGTATGAAGCTTCAGGGATTCTTCAAACGACAAATTCTTGTCGCGCGGGTTTATGGCATTCCGGTGCGGATTGATTATCGCTGGTTCATCGTGTTTGCGATGAGCGTCGTCCTGATCGCCGCCAACGTCAGAAAATATCCTTTACAACTCAGCAAGCTGACGATTCCGCCAACCGGCGATTTCATAGCCTGGACGCTGGGAGTCGTGACTACTCTGGGACTCTTTCTTTCCGTATTTGGTCATGAACTGTCCGCATGCGTTGATGGGACGCGCCGAAGGAATCGAGATCGAAGAGATCGTCCTGCATCCGTTTGGCGGGCTCGCGCGTTTGAAAACTCAACCGCAGAATCCCAGAGCGGAATTTCGCATCGCAGTCGCCGGCCCGGCGGCGAGTTTCGTCTTCTCGCTGGTCGCCTTTGCCGGAATGATGCTGACGGCGACGTTGCAGTTCAACTTTGGCACAGCCTTCTTCTTTTTTATCGGAGCAGGAAATCTGCTGTTGGCTGTTTTCAATTTGTTTCCAGGCTATCCCCTCGATGGCGGGCGAGTGCTGCGCGCGATCATCTGGAAGCGGACCGGCAACATTCGTGAGGCGACTCGAATTGCCGGCTTTTGCGGCCAGTTGATATCGCTGGTGCTGATCGCGTTTCGGCATTTATATGGCCGTGGCGCCCACCTTCCGCGCTTATTTCATGGGTCTGTGGTCAGTGCTGGTCGGTGTGTTTCTGCTGGGAGCCGCAACCAGTGTGGTTCGCAGCGCGCGGCCAACTGCGACGGTGCGCGATGCGATGTCCCGCCGGTTTCCCTCGACCCCGGAACTTCCTATTCAGCCGGTTTGTCGATGGAAATTCTCCCGTTGCATCGTCTGCCAGCTTTCCGGTAGCGCATGATCGCCGGCTGCTGGGAATCCTCGTCGCTTGAAGATCTGAAAAAATTCCGCGCGAGCGTTGGCGCAGCCTGCGTGCCCGCGAAGTCATGCGAGCGGTGAACTCGTCGCTGTTCGTTCCTGAGAACGCGACGATTGAAAGCGCCAATGATTGCTCGATCACAACGGTGTTGGCGCAGTGGCAGTTGTCGGCCAAACCGGCGAACTGGTTGGCTTCTTCCGCAGAGGCCGGCTGCGAAAGAAATAATTCGAAATCATCGTTGCCTCACGCGCATTTTTCCGCGATAATCCCAGCGGAGCGTCTGTGAACTGTAGTCGGGCGCGACCATCTGCGGGGACCCTTTCCGGCAATCGATTTTTGATTTCACGGCTGATGTGAAGTCGACATCAGAGGGTATCCGACTATTCGTTGATTCAAACTGGCGGCGCGCATGCTCTTTTTGTTGATACCAGTAAAGGACTATCTCGCGAGGCTGGCCGAACCGCGTTCGCTGGTGGACATCGCGCTGGTGTTCCTGCTCGTTTACGGCGTGCTGAAACTGTTGCGGGGAACGCGCAGCGGCGGCCATGGCCGCGGGACTGGGCGTGTTCGGTTTTCTCTACTGGCTCGCCGTTAATCAGGGCCTGACGACCCTGGAGTTTGTTTTGCGCGGCGCCCTGCTTTACATCGGCGTGGCGATCATCGTGCTGTTTCAAACTGAGATTCGCCAGGCCTTGATTACGTTTTGGAAATCGATTTCGCGTGCCGTTTGGCCGCCGGCATCGCGGCCAGTTTGGCGAAAGCATTTATGATGAAATTGTTCTGGCCGCCACGACGCTGTCTTCGACAAAGACTGGCGCGCTGATCGTGATTGAGCGCAACGTTGGTTTGAAAGGAATAGTCGATGCAGGTGTGCGGCTGGATGCGGAACTCAGCTACGATCTGATCGTGTCGATCTTTAATCCAGCGTCGCCGCTTCATGACGGCGCCATCATTGTTCGCGATGATCGGATCGCCGCGGCGTCGTGCTTTCTACCGTTGTCGCTGAATCCGCTTTTGTCGAAAGATCTTGGCACCAGGCATCGCGCGGCGTTGGGCATCACCGAAGACTCAGACGCGGTGGCTATTGTGGTGTCGGAAGAAACGGGTCTGGTATCGTTCGTGCGCCGCGGACGGATTAAGCGCGCACTCGATGCTACGCGATTGCGCGCAGCCATTTACAAACAGCTGGAAAGCCGCCCGCGGCGATCGGATCCGCACGGCACCGAAGCCGAAGAAGCCGTATCGGCTTAACCAGGCAAGATGCCTCAGAGAAATCACCAAAGATTTACCGAGCCGGCCGCCGATTCGTGGCAAAGGGTGCGTGGCCTGTTTGTCGACGATTGGGGCCTGAAACTGCTCGCGCTGGCGATCAACGCTGGTCCCTTTGGTTTATGGTTTCAGGCCGAATTGCCCAACGCGAAGTCATGGTTGAGGCCAAACCGGAAGGAAAGCCTGGCGCCAACATTCGAAGTTAAGGATGTGGTCGCCACTCCCGGTAAAATCAAGATCCAGGGCCCGGTCAACTATCTTAAACGAGATCGAGAAACTTATAGTGCCAATTTCAGTGGAAGGACGCCGGGAGAGCTTTGACGTTTCGCCCGCGCCTTTATCGACGCTTGATCGGAACATTCAACCGCTGGGAACCATCAATGTTCACGTGACGATTGTCTGCCAGCGGCAAATCCGACCGCAAAATCCCAAACACAAATTGAAGCCGAAAAACAACGAAACTTTTCGGCACTGACGGCATCCGCGCCAAAGCGGGCGAATTTCCGCTCGATTCTGCGACGGTTCGCATCGTTGGTGCTTCCCTGGCTGAACATCTCGCGCGAACGAACCGGTGGGCGCGCGCCGCGAATCATCATCGGGCGCGACACTCGCGAAGTCGGGCGAGCAGATTGAACAAGACCTGATGGCCGGACGCCGGCGCAATCGGTGCAGAGATCGAATCTGGCAGGAATTATCACGACGCCAGGAGTTGCGTTTCTAACGGCGCACTTTCGGCTGACGCCGGAGTCGTCATTAGCGCGCTCGCACAATCCGTATCAGGACAATGGCATCAAGATTTTCGATCCGTCCGGACGTAAGCTCGATAATGCCACTGAACAAAAAATCGAAGCTGACATCGGCGCAGAATAGATTTGCAGATGCTGGTTGAAGGCGCGGAGGGAGCGCACGGCGTCGAAGACAGGCAGCGAGAGCTTCATGGTCGCTACCTTGACTACCTTCAGCACGACGTTGCCGGCGAACTGCCGCTCCAGGGATCAACGATCGTAGTTGATTGTGCGAACGGTGCTGCGCATCTGAGCTGGCGCCTGAGCTCTTGAGGCGGCTGGGTGCGAAGGTGCTGCCAATCAACAATCATCCGGACGGGCGCAACATAAATCTTAACTGTGGCTCGCTGCATATCGAGGGGTTGCAGGAACGCGTCGTGAATGAGGGCGCGGACCTGGGCATTGCCTTTGACGGTGACGCTGATCGGGCGTTGTTTGTTGATGCCGCACGGCAAGTTCGTTGACGGTGACGCCACCATGCTGGGTCCTTGCGAATTATCTGAACTCGCGTGAAGAGCTTGTGGGACATCTTGTGGTGTCGACAGTTATGACGAATCTTGGTCTGGAAGTAGCGTTGCGCAGACCGTGACATCAAGCTGGCGCGGACCGACGTGGGAGACAAATATGTCCTGGACGAAGCTGCTGCGGACCAAGGCCGTTCTGGGTGGCGAGCAATCAGGCCACATAATCTTTCCAAAGATTAGCCTGGCCGGAGATGGAATGATCACGGCCATCAAGCTTCTGCGAGTGATGCACGACGAGGGGAAGTCACTCACCGCGCTGACTGAAGGGTTTTCGCGCTACCCACAAACTTTAGTAAACATTCGGGTTAAGGACAAGATTCCCTTCGAAACCATTCCCGCGGTTTACGCCAAGTCAGGAGAAATCGCGGATATCCTGGGTGACCGCGGGCCGATTGCTGCTCCGATATTCCGGCACTGAGGCGCTGGCTCGAGCTGATGATTGAAGGCGAGAACGAACAGCAGGTTCATGCCTGGCCGATGAGTTGGCGGCGGTAATCAAAGAATGAAATAGGCGTGACGAACACCGGTCGCGTGAGCCTCCGCTGGCTAAGAATTGCACGGTCGAGTAATTGTTACCGGCGGGACCGTGAAGAAGTTGCACGCAGGGTGAAATTACCGTTAGCAACGAGCGGTAAGATCATACCTTTTTGGGGCTTTTCCATTCTGAAAAAATTTCGATTGCGCGGCACAACTGTTGCGATGTATATTGTGGGGCAAAGAGAGACGGTTGGTGGATCCTCCGTCTCAGAGTGGTTGCTGGGGTGAGGACAGTAACCACGAAAATGGATGAGCGCTGCGACGCCCACGTTGCAGCGCTCATTCGCTTTTGTAGGCCCGCTTTTCTTCAAGCTGTAGCCTCATTTTCGTCACAAATCGCTGCTGACAAGTTGACTCAAGCTCGCAATTCGCGTAGATAGGTGCGGTTTCATGACTGCGCCTTGTCCCATCTCTGTGCGAACGAAATTCGTCGTCTGTTTTTCTTTGGTTTTTCTTCTCCTGCCCGTAACCGGCTGCCGCAGATCTTCTAAGAGTGGTTCGAACGTCAACTCTACCGTCTCTACTGCGTCGGATTCCGAAGAGGCGAAGCGCCAGGTGCAATCAGCTAATTGACAAAGGGCAAGGAGCAGTACAAAAACGATCAGGATGAGCAAGCAGCCGAAACTTTCAAACAAGTAATTAGTCGGGATCCTAATAACGCTGAAGCTCACTTGCGGCTGGGTATGTCATACGCTGCGCTTGATAAAAAGACCGAAAGCGACGACGAGTACAAAAAAGCAATCGAGCTATTCAAGAAGAGAATTCAGGCTGATTCAAAGGACGGAGACGCATTTTTCTATCTGGGGGAAGCTCACAGTTTCTTACACCAGGATGAGGAGGCCGCCCGAGCTTATCGCCAGGCAACAAAATTAAAGCCTGAGGACGAAGAGGCTTTCTACCAGTTAGGCATGGCGGAAACTCGACTGGCCCACTATCCGGAAGCAGCCTCCGCCTTTCAAAAAGCGCTCGAGTTGGATCCCAACGACTACCGGGCAACTGACGCCCTCGAAAACGCCAAAGAGGGTACGCAGCGGATCAAGGAAGGCAAGAAACACGCGGAAGAAATGCTTAAGAAGCAGCAGGAAAATGCTAATGCAAACGGCAATCTGAATTCGAATAGCTCGTCAAAAACACAAACAGCAACGCGAGACCCGCCCCCAGGCGTCCGACGCCGAAACCGTGATATGGTAGGAACGTTTTCCGGAGACGCGCATATGGCGACCTACACACCACCACCGTATTTTCCTCAGAGTTCCCTGTCACCTCCGGATGAAAAGCGTTATCGCAAATTCAAATTGATGGTTGCGAGCTGTGGTAGTTTCCATCGTCGCGGCGCTCGGCGGGGCCATTATCGGAATTGTTTATCTGGTCAAGTGGCTGGCCCGGTAAACGAAAAGCCTCAGGCTCGCTTGACATGAATCGGGTGGGCCATTATAGTTTCCCGTTTCGGACTCCGGTCTCCGGGTTCCTCTAGTGCAACGCTATAACTGGTTCTGTCGGTGCGGAGGCGTTGCCCGGTTCGATGCGAAGGCGTCAACCGTTGATTATTGTGGCGTAGAAATTCGCGTGGTTTTTCTGATAGGCGCGAGTTCGTAACCGAGCGAATCCAATCGCTCGGGCGACGCCACAGAAAAGCTTCGGCTATATTTTGGGCTAATTGGGAAGCCAAATCCGCGCCCGCCTGAACAGCGAAATCAGAACGTCCCTTTAACAAAATTAGTAGCAGGGCAGTTTGTCTGCGCTGACTGCCGGACAAGTTCCGGAAAGAGGCAGGCCAAGGCCCTTTTTGCGCTTTAGAGCGCGCGAAGTTGGAGTGAAAGCCGGAAGCGAAATAGCGGCCGGGCTAATCAAAGAAGAAAACGATGCCGACGATTAATCCAGCTAGTTCGCAAGGGCCGGCAGCAGGTCAAATACAAAACGGCCAGTCCGGCGCTACAAAGTTCGCCTCAAAAGCGCGGAGTTTGCACTCGCGTCTATACGCAGACGCCCAAGAAGCCGAACTCGGCGCTGCGAAAAGTTGCGCGCGTGCGTCTGACCAATGGCATCGAAGTGACTACTTATATTCCCGGCGTCGGCCACAATTTGCAGGAACACTCGATCGTTTTGATTCGCGGGGGCGCGTCAAGGACTTGCCGGGTGTTCGTTATCACGTGATTCGCGGCACGCTGGATTCAGTAGGTGTGAGCGACGCGCAAGAAGAGCCGTTCGAAGTATGGCGCCAAGCGCCCGAAGGGAGGCGCGAAGTAATTTATGCCAAGACGTAGAGTTGCAGAGCGGCGCGCCGTGCTTCCTGATCCGGTTTATAGCAGTCCGCTGGTGACCAAGTTCATCAACGGCATCATGTGGGGCGGTAAGCGTTCAATTGCGGAGCGGACCTTTTATACGGCGCTGAGTCAAGTCGGCGAGAAGGCCGGCGAAGAGCCTTGAAGGTTTTCAGCGCGCGCGATCGAAAACGTGCGGCCCACGGTCGAGGTGAAATCACGTCGCGTCGGTGGATCCACCTATCAGGTTCCGGTTGAAGTGCACCAGGAGCGCCGCGGCGCTCTGGCAATTCGCTGGATCGTGCAGTACGCGCGTGGACGAGGCGAGAAGACGATGACCGATCGGCTCGCTGCTGAATTGTTGGACGCGGCTAACAATCGCGGCAACGCGGTAAAGAAGAAGGAAGATACGCATCGCATGGCGGATGCCAACAAGGCGTTCGCTCACTATAAGTGGTAATGGCAAAGCAAGACTTAAATCTGTTCCGGAATATCGGCATCATGGCGCACATCGATGCCGGTAAGACCACCACGACTGAACGTGTCCTTTATTACACGGGCATCACGCACAAAATCGGCGAGGTGCACGAGGGCACGGCGATCATGGACTGGATGGAGCAGGAGCAGGAGCGCGGCATCACCATCACCAGTGCGGCCACGACTTGTTTCTGGGAACGGAACGGCGTCGATCATCGCATCAATATCATAGACACTCCGGGCCACGTGGATTTCACGATGGAAGTTGAGCGCAGCCTGCGCGTGCTCGACGGCGCAGTCGCCGTATTCGACGGTGTTGCCGGGGTCGAACCGCAGTCAGAGACGGTCTGGCGTCAGGCCGATAAGTATCGCGTTCCGCGCATTTGTTTCATTAACAAGCTCGATCGCGCCGGCGCGTCTTTCCAGCGTTCCTTTGATTCGATTATTGCCCGCCTGGGCGCAAATCCCGTCGCCATTCAAATTCCCATCGGTTTAGAAGATCAGTTCAAAGGCGTGGTGGACATCATCGCGATGAAGGGTTTGATCTGGAACGATGAGTCGAAGGGCGCCGAGTACGAAGTCGTTGAGATTCCCGAAGAGCTGAAAGAAGAAGCCGCCGCGGCGCGCGAGAAGTTGATCGAGGCCGTGGCGACCGTCGACGACGACTTGATGCACAAGTACATCGAAGGCGAAAAAGATTACTGAAGACGAAATTCGGAAGGCCCTGCGCAAAGGCACTATCGAATTGAGGACTCGTGCCCGTGGTTACGGGCTCAGCCTTCAAAAATAAAGGCGTGCAGACTCTGCTGGATGCGGTGGTTGATTACCTGCCGTCGCCGCTTGATATTCCGCCGGTTGAAGGCGTGAATCCCAAGAATGGCCAGAAGGAAACTCGGCCTCCGGATGCGAGTGCTCCGTTCAGCGGTTTGGTCTTCAAGATCATGGCCGATAAGCATTTGGGCCAGCTTTCGTTCGTGCGGATTTACAGCGGCACGATCAAGTCCGGTTCTTATGCCTACAACACGGCGAAGGATTCGCGCGAGCGGGTGGGCCGCTTGATGCGCATGCACGCAAACAAGCGTGAGGATATTGAAGATGCGAGCGCCGGTGAGATCATTGCCATTGGCGGCATGAAGCAGGTTACCACCGGCGATACGGTGTGTGACGAAAACAAGCCGATCATTCTTGAGGCGATCGAGTTTCCGGCGCCGGTGATTCGCGTCGCGGTCGAGCCCAAGACCCGCGCCGATCAGGACAAGCTGGGCATCGCGCTCGGGACGTCTGGCTCAGGAAGATCCTTCGTTCAATGTTTCCACCGATCATGAAACCGGCCAGACAATTATTGCCGGCATGGGCGAGCTGCACCTGGAAATTATTGTCGACCGCATGAAGCGCGAGTTTGGCGTCGAAGCGAATGTCGGCAAGCCGCAGGTGGCTTATCGCGAAACCATTACGCAGGCCGCTCCCGGCAAAGAAATATTCAAGAAGCAGACTGGCGGTCGCGGACAGTACGCGCATGTCGAGCTCGAGATCGAGCCGGCGCCGGGCGAAGGCTTTGTTTTCGAGAACGAGATCAAGGGCGGCGCAATTCCGCGCGAGTTCATCAAGCCGACCGAGCAGGGCGTTCACGATGCTATGGAGCGAGGCTTTCTCGCCGGCTATGACCTGGTCGACATTAAAGTGCGTCTGGTTGACGGCGGTTTTCACGAGGTTGACTCGGACGAGCGGGCCTTCATTATTGCCGGTTCGCTGGCTTTCCAGGACGCGGTCAGGAAGGCCAAGCCGGTTCTGCTGGAGCCGATCATGCGGATCGAGGTGGTGACGCCCGACGATTATGTGGGCGCCGTTAATGGCGATCTGATGAGGCGTCGCGGCCAGTTCGCGGGCACCGAGATGAGACCGGGCGGGGCCCAGGTGATTACCGCCTACGTACCGTTGTCGGAAATGTTTGGTTATACGACCGACCTGCGCTCAGCGACACAGGGGCGCGCAACTTCGACGATGCATTTCGAGCGTTATGATCAGGCGCCTAAGAATGTCGCGGAAGAAGTGATTGCGAAGGTTCAGGGCGTGGCAAGCAAGTAGTTTTTAGAGGCGGGCTTTTTGCCCGCCGTTTCTTGTGGGGACGAGAGACAATGAGCAAAGAGAAATTTGATCGCAGTAAGCCGCACGTGAACATCGGGACGATTGGTCACGTGGACCACGGGAAGACGACTTTGACGGCGGCCATCACGAAGGTTTTGGCGAAGAACAATCCGAAAGTGCAGTTTGTGGCTTTCGATCAGATTGATAAAGCGCCGGAAGAGAAGGCCAGAGGCATCACGATCGCCACGGCGCACGTGGAGTACGAGACCAAGAACCGGCACTATGCGCACGTGGACTGTCCGGGACACGCCGACTATGTGAAGAACATGATCACGGGCGCGGCCCAGATGGACGGAGCGATCCTGGTGGTGGCGGCTACCGACGGCCCGATGCCGCAGACGCGTGAGCACATCCTGCTGGCCCGCCAGGTAGGCGTGCCGGCGATGGTGGTGGCCCTGAATAAGGTCGATGCGGTCGACGATCCGGAACTGCTCGAGCTGGTGGAATTGGAAGTTCGTGAGCTGCTTTCACAGTACGAGTTTCCGGGCGACGACATTCCGGTGGTCAAGGTTTCGGCTTTGAAAGCGCTGGAAGGCGACGAGAACTGGGAGAAGAACATCCTGGAGTTGATGGAAGCGGTGGATTCTCTACATTCCGACTCCGGCGCGCGACATTGAGAAGCCTTTCCTGATGCCGGTGGAAGATATCTTCACGATTCAGGGCCGCGGCACGGTGGCGACGGGCGAGAGTCGAGCGCGGCAAGGTGAAAGTGAACGAGACGGTGGAAGTAGTGGGCATCCGGCCGACCATCAAAGACCGGTGGTGACTGGCGTGGAGATGTTCAAGAAGCTGCTGGATGAAGGGACGGCCGGCGACAACGTGGGATTGCTGCTCAGAGGAGTGGAGCGTAAGGACATCGAGCGTGGGCAGGTAATCTCGAAGCCCGGTTCGATCACGCCGCACACGAAGTTCAAGGCCGGAAGCGTACGTATTGACGAAGGAAGAGGGCGGGCGACACACGCCGTTCTTTACCGGGTACCGGCCGCAGTTCTACTTCCGGACGACGGACGTGACCGGGGTGGCGCACCTGCCGGAGGGAGTGGAGATGGTGATGCCGGGCGACAACGTGCAGATGGAGATTGAGTTGATCGCGCCGATTGCGATGGAGAAGGGTCTGCGCTTCGCAATTCGCGAGGGCGGCCGGACCGTCGGCGCCGGCACTGTTAGTGATGTAGTGGAATAGGTCCCATCAGACCTATAGGACCGTATAAAACCTATGCTTAACGAAAAAATCAGAATCAGGCTCAAGGCGTACGACCACCGCGTGCTCGATCAGTCGACAACGGAAATTGTCGAAACGGCCAAGCGAACCGGCGCGCGCGTGGCCGGGCCGATTCCGCTGCCGACCGTGAAAAATAAATGGACGGTACTGCGCTCGCCGCACGTGGATAAGAAATCGCGCGAGCAGTTTGAAATCAGAACGCACAAGCGTCTGATGGATATTCTCGATCCGACCCCGCAGACGGTTGATGCTTTGATGAAGCTTGATCTGCCCGCGGGCGTGGACGTCGAGATTAAGGCGTTTGGAAAGCAGTAAAGAAATTGAATTGATTGATCCGATTGAATCACTGATCCATTGGCAATCGAGCCAATGAGTTCAAATCGACCAAATGAGTCAATTGAATCAATTGACATCATGATTAACGGAATCATCGGTAAAAAGTTGGGATGACGCAGTTGTTCGCGGCGGACGGCACGGTCACTCCGGTCACGGTCATCAAGGCCGGCCCGTGCGTGGTGGTGCAAAAGAAATCTGCCGGCGGCAAGGATGGCTACGACGCGGTGCAGCTCGGTCTGGTTGAAGATCGGCCGATCAAGCTGAAGAACGTTAACAAGCCGATGCGCGGCCATTTTGAAAAGACTGGCGGCGGCGTTCCGCCGGCGCGCATCCTGAAAGAGTTTCGTTTGACGGCGTCCGACGACAGCACCAACGTGGGCGACAAGATCCTGGTCGATCAGTTTGCCGATGGTGACATCGTCGACGTGGTTGGCAAGTCGAAAGGTCGCGGCTTTGCCGGAACGATCAAGCGCCACAACTTCAATCGCGGTCCCTGAGTCGCACGGTTCGATGAATGTGCGCGCGCCGGGTTCGATTGGCGCAGTCGGCGTATCCGTCGCGAGTCATAAAGGGCATGCGCTCGTCGGGTCATATGGGTGACGTGCGCGTGACCATCAAGCGGCTGACGGTGGCGCGCGTCGATGCCGAAAACAATCTGTTGATGATTAGGGGTGCGGTGCCGGGTGCGAACGGCAGTGTGGTCGTCGTAAAAAGGCGGCGCGCCAAGGGAAGAAGTAGTCTGACGAACGCGAGTTCGTTTTCTGAAACGGAGATTTGTTATGCCAACAACCAAAGTTCTCGACCTGGCCAACAAGGAGGTTGGCGAGATTGAACTACCCGACACGGTTTTCGGCGTACCTCTCAACGAGCCGTTGGTCCATGAGGCTGTGCGCAGCTTTCTGGCGAACCGGCGCGCCGGCACTTCGGCGACCAAAACGCGCGGCGACGTTTCCGGCGCCGGCCGCAAGCTTTGGCGCCAGAAGGGCACTGGCCGGGCTCGCATAGCGAGTTTGCGCTCGCCCCTGTGGAAAGGCGGCGGTAACGTGCATGGACCGCAGCCCCGTGACTGGTCCTACAACTTGCCGAAGAAGATGAGAAAGCGCGCGATGTGCGCGGCGATCTCGGAACGGTTGCGAGAGGGAAATCTGGTCATAGTTGGACGATTGGAAGCTTGACGCTCCCAAGACGAAGGATTTCATCAACACGCTCGGCACTGTTGAAGCTGACCGGCAAGACCCTGATCGTTGATTCGTTGAAGAATACGAACCTGATGCTGGCGTCGCGAAACGTGCAAACCACGAAAGTGGTCAATAGCTATGGCGTGAACATTTACGATCTGGTCAATCATCAGAAGCTGGTGCTGACGCCGCGGACCGTGGAAGAGTTGACGGAGATTCTCAAGCCGCGGGCGAAAGACGATGGCGAGGGATTTTCACGAGCGTTCGCACGATGGCGAAAGCCGGAGCCCGCAACGCGTGCCGAAGGATAGAGGAGCGGCTGTTTAAGCAATGCGAACTGTTTGGGACATTATCAAATCGCCGGTCATTACTGAGAAGGCGCTGGTGGCCAAGGAAGAGACGCAGGACCGCCGCCAGTTGCTGACGTTTCGTGTCGATCGCCGGGCGACCAAGCCGGAGATCAAGACAGCAGTCGAAACCATCTTTCAGGTCAAGGTCGATGAGGTTCGAACCGCGCAGTACATGGGCAAGATGGCCCGGCGGGGGCGCTTCGAGGGTCGCAAGCCTTCCTGGAAGAAAGCATTTGTGACGCTGAAGCAGGGCGAGAAGCCGGTTGATTACGGCGAAGCGATCTAGGAATTTCAGATCTCAAATCTGAGTCCAAATTTGAGATCTGAGATCAAAAGACTATGGGAATTAAGAAACTAACACCGACATCGCCGGCGCGGCGCTATCAGACTTATCTGACGCGCGACGAGTTGACTGTGGGCGCGGTCCCGGAGAAGTCTCTGCTCGAGCCCAAGAAGCGTATTTCTGGTCGCAACAACAATGGCCGCATCACGGTGCGCGCGTCGGGGCGGCGGTCACAAGCGGCACTATCGGATCATCGACTTCAAGCGCGACAAGGACGGCGTGCCCGGACGGATCACGCAGATTGAATACGATCCGAATCGATCGTCGAACATTGCGCTGGTGACCTACCTTGACGGCGAGAAGCGTTACATCATCGCGCCCGTAGGTCTGGAAGTTGGCAAGACGATCACCAGCGGCGAAGACGCCGACATTCTTCCGGGTAACACTTTGCCGATTCGGAATATTCCGCTGGGCACGCAGATTCACAACATTGAGTTGCGTCCCGGCAAGGGCGGGCAGATGGCGCGCGCCGCCGGATCGTTTGCGCAGTTGCTGGCCAAGGAAGGCGCTTACGCGCAGTTGCGTATGCCCTCGGGCGAGGTTCGGCGGGTTCCGGTTGAGTGCCGCGCGACCGTGGGCCAGGTTGGCAACGTCGAGCACGAAAACATTTCGCTGGGTAAAGCCGGTCGCACGCGTTGGAAGCGGATCTGCGGCCGCATGTGCGCGGCGTGGCGATGAATCCGGTGGACCATCCGCACGGCGGTGGTGAAGGCAAAACTTCCGGCGGCCGCAATCCGGTAACCCCCTGGGGCCAGCCGACCCGCGGTTACAAGACGCGCCAGCAACAAGCGTACGAAGAAGATGATCGTAAGAGATCGAGAGTTAAGTATATTCCTCGAAATTCGAATTTCGAAATCCAAAATCAAAAGCTTATGCCACGTTCAGTAAAAAGGGCCCTGGATCGATAAGTGGATTCGCAAGATGGTTGAGCGCGTGCGCTGCTGGCGGTCAGCGTCCGCAGGTGATCGAGACCCTGGTCGCGCCGTTCGACGATTACGCCCGAGATGGTTGGCTTGACCTTCGGTGTTCACAACGGTAAGCGGCGACATTCCGATCGGACGTGAGGCTGAGTAAACATGGTCGGACACAAGCTGGGCGACGGTTGCTCCGACTCGAATCGTTCAAGGGGCACGTCGGGACGAAGGCCGAAAGCCGGAGAAGACAGCTAGCGGCGGCACCGGCAGAGGCGCTGCCGGCAGCGTGACTAGCAGGGTCGTAATCGAACCTGTCGGACCTGATAGCCATATGGAAGCAAGAGCGAGTGCAAAATTTCCTCTTCGCGGATCGCCGCAAAGGCGCGGCTGAGTATTTGACATGATCCGCGGCAAGAACGTCAACCGCGGCTTTGGCGATTCTGCGTTTCTACAGAACAAAGCGCGCCGCGCTGGGAATCGAAAGGCGCGTCAAGTCGGCGATTGCGAAATGCGAACGAAGCGGGGCCGGAGGCAAACAGTCGTCTCGGTGGACCCGGACGATCTTGGGTTGAAGGCCGTTTCCCACGTCGATCAGGGGCCGACCAAGAATCGACGTCGCACGCGGCCTGCGCCACAGGGTCGAGCCTATCGCGAGCGCCGGCACTTTTGTCACGTGACGGTTCTGGTTTCTAGGTGATAAGGCAGGATGCGCAGGTTAAGGCCGACGGCAAGGCCGAGCAGAGCAAAACCGCGATGGTAAATGCTACGAGGCGAAGCGTGGCGGTGCCGCGGCAGCGCCGCACGAGCCAGCGCGGAGCGTCCAGGGCGTGAAGCCGCGAGCTTGGCGTGAGCGGCGCAAGAAAAGCCGCAGAAGAAAGCGAGTAAGGCCGCTTCGAAACCTGGGGGCGCTGTTACGAAAGAAAAAGACGGACGAGTAGCGAACACTGAATCTGAGTATTGGTGAAATTCCAGATTCAAGAATCAAGATTGGAGTAAGATTGGGCCAGAAAGTTCATCCATACGGACTTTCGCCTCGGCTACAACAAGGACTGGCATTCGCATTGGTTTGCGAAGAAGCAGTTCGGTGATTTTCCTGATTGAGGATCTCAAGCTGAAGCGCGATCTGAAGCAGCGTTTTGCCGGCGCTGGCGTCTCGCAACGTCGATGTGCAGAACGAGGCCGCCAACCCGCCTGAAGATCATTATCTATACCTCGCGTCCGGGCATCAGCCATTGGGCGCAAAGGGGTCGGAGGAGATCGATAAGCTGAAAGGTGACATCGCGTCGCGTACGGGCCGGGAAGTCCTGGTTTCGATTCAGGAGATTCATGGCCTGAGCTGAACGCTCCAATTGCAGGCCGAGAAGATTGCCGCGCACAGCGTCGAGAAGCGAATTGCTTTCCGCCGGGCGATGCGCAAGGCCGTGGAAAGTCGCTGCGTTTGAGTTCGAGGAATCAAGAGTGTGAAGGTCAGTGGCCGGCTCAATGGCGCGGAAATCGCGCGCAGCAGTAGACTTGCAAGAGCCAGTTGCCGCTGCAATTCGCAGGTGCGCGACGTGCGGATTTGCGGGCGGAGTGCGCTGCGGCACAACCTTCGGCGGTGAAGGTTTGGATTTATCGCGGGGTGATTCTTCGACGCGAATGCGGCGATGGCGCGCGTGCACGGGAACGGATCCGATTAACGACACGCGGGGGGCAGGTCAGCGCGCGAAGGACGTCCGCGACCTGCACGCCCGCGCCGGGACAGACCGGAGGCCGGAGATGGCTTTCCAGAGTTTCAGGTCTCAAATTTGAGATCTGAGATTTGAAGAGTGCGAGATACAGCTATGTTGATGCCGAAAGAGTTGAAGCATCGTAAGCAGATGCGTGGCCGAATGAGGGGTGTCGCGAACCGCGGCAGCGCAGATCAGTTTCGGCGAGTACGGCCTGAAGAGTATGGAAGCGGCGTGGATTACCTGACCCGGCAGATCGAGGCCAGCGCGCGAATTGCGATGACGCGTCACATCAAACGTGGCGGGAAGATCTGGATTCGCATGTTTCCCGGATCAAGCCGGTGACCAAGCACCTGCGAAACTCGTATGGGCAAAGGCAAGGGAGCGCCGGAGTATTGGGTGGCGGTCGTCAAGCCCAGGAGAATTCTACGAGATTGAAGGCGTGGACGAGGAAGACTGCGCGGAGATGCAATGAAGCTGGCGGCACAGAAACTTCCGATCCGGACCAAAGTTTGTGACCCGCGGCCGATCAGGAAGGGGGCGCATCTAAGATCTCAAATTTGAAATCTCAAGATCTGAAAAGTAATGAAAAGACGGGAAGAAGTAGATAAGTATCGCGACATGGCGGCAGAGGATCTGCATGCTGAGGTGGATCGCCTGAAGGAGTCGCTGTTTCGCCTGAACTTCAAGTTGGCACCTGGGCGAGGTCGACACCATCAAGAAAATGCGCCAGGAAAGAGAAGCTCGCTCGCGCGCCTCTAAGACGATGAAGTGCGCCAGCGAGAAACTGCAAGCCGGTAAGGCGTAAGAGGCGCTACACTCCTCCGGAGTGCTGCCAAGTGAAGCACGCCGGAGGCGTGCGTAGCGGCAAAGCACGCTGGGGAGCGTGCGCAATTGAGTAAACCAAATGTTTAGGAAGAAAGAAAAAGGAAGAGCAGACCGACGCGCCGCCGGCGATTGAAGCCAGCGACAGTCCTGCGACTGAAGAACCCGGATCGCCGGCTGAAGCGAGTGTCGCGGAGCTGTGGCGGCAGCGCCAGAGTCGCGAACCGGCCGCGGAAGCGTCCCCGACGCCGGAGGCGACTGCGACGCTCTGGCTGACAGCGCCGCCGAGGGGCCGCCGCGGAAATCGCGTCCAGAAAGGTGGGCACCGTTTCGTCCGACAAGATGCAGAAGACCGTCGTCGTCCGCGTCGATCGATTGGTGCGGCATCCGAAGTATCGCACGTTACGTCCGACGAACCTCGAAATTCATGGCGCACGACGAACTGGGAGCGACGACCGGACGATCGAGGTCCGCATCGTTGAGACGCGGCCGCTTTCGACCAGGAAGCGCTGGCGCGTGAGTTGAAATTGTGCAAAAGGCAGCTGAAGTAAGCATTGCCAATTGCCGATTCTGCGATTGCCGATTTCACGGCACGCAAATGGGTGGTTGAAAAAACAGGTTGAGCCGCGTGCCAACGGCAATTGGCAATCGGCAATTGAAATCGACAATGATTCAAATGCAGACCTCGCTTGAGGTCGCTGACAATTCGGGAGCGCGACGGGTCGAGATGATTATGGGCATCGGCGGATCGACCGGTGCGACTGCCAGTCTCGGCGATCGAATCAAGGTGCACCGTCAAGGAAGCTTCGCCCGACGGCGCAATCAAGAAGGGCACCGTGCAGGATGCGGTAATCGTGCGGACGCGCAAGGAGGTCCGCCGCCGCGATGGCACCTACATTCGTTTCGATCAAAATGCCGCCGTGCTGATTAAGGAAGATGGAACACCGATTGGCACGCGCGTGTTTGGTCCGGTGGCGCGCGAGCTGCGCGGACAAGAACTACATGAAGATTGTTTCGTTGGCGCCGGAAGTTATCTGAAGTGGCGGTGCGGAGTGCAAACGTGAAGGCAAGGAAAAGAGCAAAACTCAAGAAGAACGACCAGGTGGTCCTGATCGCCGGGCGCGACAAAGGAAAGGCGGGGCCGTGTGCTGGCCGTCGCTCCAACTCGCGGCAAGGTGGAAGATCGAGGGCGCCGGCATGATCAAGCGACATCAGAAACCGGCCGGCAATCGCGGCGGCGGCATCATCGACAAGGAGTCCTGGATCGATATTTCCAATGTCCAGATTGTCGATCCGCAGTCCGGCAAACGTTCGCGCGTCGGTTACAAAATCGACGGCGACGGATCAAAATTCAGAGTGGCCACCGCGAGCGGGCACTCAATCGAGAAAATAGATTGAATCATTGAGTCATTGATTCATTGAATCAATGGAGCAAATAATCAGCCAGGCAAGACTGAAAGAGCGTTATCGAAAGAAGTGGCCCCGGCAATCGCCCGCGAGTTCGGGATTGAGAAGCCCGATGGCGGTGCCGCGCCTGGACAAGATTGTCCTCAACATGGGCATGGGCGAGGCGGTCGCGAACGCCAAAGTTCTCGGATACCGCGGTGGAAGAATTGAGATCGATCGCCGGGCAGAAACCGGTGATCACTCGGGCCAAGAAATCGATCGCCAGCTTCAAGCTGCGACAGGGGATGCCGATCGGTGTGATGGTAGCGCTGCGCGGCGAGCAGATGTACGAGTTCTTTGATCGCCTGGTGTCGATTGCGCTGCCCCGCGTGCGAGAGTTTTCGCGGCGTCTCCCAAAGGCTTTCGATGGGCGCGGTAATTACATCGATCGGAATTCGCGAGCAGTTGATCTTTCCCGAGATCGATTTCAATAAAGTGGACAAGCTGCGCGGGATGAACATTTCGATTGTGACCACCGCGCGTGACGACGACCAGGCGCGTTCACTGTTGAAGGCATTGGGAATGCCGTTTAGGGCGTAAGAGATTCTCAGATTCTGAGATTCAGATCTGAGATTTGAGACCTGCATGACCTCGAGATCGAAGTTATGGCAAAGAAATCACTAATCGCGAAAGCTAATCGCAAGCCGAAGTTTTCGTCGCGCGGGTATACGCGTTGCCGCCGATGCGGCCGGCCGCGCGCGTACCTGCGCAAGTTTCACTTGTGCCGAATTTGCTTTCGTGAACTGGCGCTGGCGGGTCAGATCCCGGGCGTCGTGAAATCGAGCTGGTAGGCTGTCAGCTGTCGATTGATTTCAGAGTTCAGTTGCCGTGGAACGGGCCGCGACCAATCGCTGAAATCGAGCAATCAAATCCGACATCTTTGGAGTTTAAGGAATGACTGATCCTATTGCCGACATGTTGGCGCGAATTCGGAACGCGCGTCTCGGCCAAGCATTCTCGTGTCGATATCCCGGCGTCAAAGTTAAAGCTGGAAATCGCGCGCATCCTGCAAAGAGGAAGGCTACATCAACAACTTCGTCATCAAGGGCGAAGGCGCAAAGAAGTCGGTGCGCATCTTCCATGCGTTACGATGCGCGCGGCAACGTCCTCGATTACGCATCTGGCGCGAGTGTCGCGGCCCGGTCGCCGGGTGTATGTCGGCTCGCACGAGATCCCGCGCGTGCTCGGCGGGTACGGTATCAATATCGTTTCGACTTCGCGCGGGCTGATGAGTGGCAAGATCGGCGCGCAAGGAAAACGTCGGCGGCGAATTGCTGGCGGAAGTCTATTAGAATTGCCGATCGCTGATCACTGATCTGCGATTCAACGACAATGAATCACAAGTCGGTAATCTATGTCTCGCATTGGCAAAAAACCGATAACGATTCCTAAGGGTGTCACCGTTAGCATCAATAGCGGCGAGCTCGAAGTTAAGGGCGCCAAGGGCGTTCTTAAGACGCCGATCCCCGAAGGGATCACTTTCAAGATTGAAGACGAAACTTCTGGTTGCCGAGCGCAGCTCGAAAGATTTCGCCGCCCTGCATGGCCTGGCGCGCGGCGCTGGCCAACAATGCGATCACCGGCGTGACCGAGGGCTTTTCGCGCCAGATGGACGTCGTCGGGGTTGGTTACAAGGCGGACATCCAGGGCCGAAAGATCGTTTTTCGCTCGGTTATTCGCATCCGATCGAGTTTCCTTTGCCGGAAGGCATTGAAGCAAAGGCTGAACGTATGACTACCAAAGGTAGCATCCAGCAGTATCAGACAACTTTGACGGTGACCGGCATTGACAAACAAAAGCTGGGTCAGGTTTGCGCTGAGATGCCAGCTGCAGCAAGCCGACGCTGTATAAAGTGTAAAGGCGTGCGTTATGCCGACGTGCAGCTGAAGTTGAAGCCCGGCAAGACGGGTAAATAATTTGAGATCTCAAACTTGAGATCTCGAGATCTGAAATTCAGGACATGGCTAATTTAAGAAGAGCAGAGATTCGCACCGCGATTCATACGCGGATTCGCCGCAAGGTGCGCGGCACCACCGAGCGCCCGCGGCTCGCGGTGTACCGCAGTTTGAATCACATCTACGCGCAACTTATCGATGACGATAAGGCGCAAACCATTGCTGCGGCTTCGACGACAGAAAAGAGTTTGGGATTGAAGACCGGCGGAAATATCGAAGCCGCGAAAAAATCGGACAGGCGATTGCTGAGCGCGCCCTGGCAGCAGGGGTGAGCACCGTGGTCTTCGATCGCGGTGGTTATCTTTATCACGGTCGGGTCAAAGCTTTGACCGACGCGGCGCGCGCGGCCGGTCTCAACAAAGACGAAGTCGCCGCGGCGGAAGCGGCCAGTGCTGAGCAGGAGGCCGTCGAAGAGATTCCGGCGGAAGAAGCCAAGCCGAAGAAGCCGAAGAAGCCTAAGAAAGAAGCCGGCGCGAAAGAAAAATAATGAGACAACCGAGACAAAGAATATCTGGCGCAGGGACTGGATCTAAAGGATCAGGTCATTTCGATCAACCGTGTGACCAAGGTCGTGAAGGGCGGAAAAAACCTTTCGTTCGCGGCGCTGGTCGTGGTCGGTGACGAGTCGGGTCACGTTGGCTTCGGGACTGGCAAGGCTCGTGAAGTTCCTCTGGCGATTAAGAAGGCCGTCGAGGCGGCGAAGAAGAGTCTGATTCGGGTGCCGCTGATCGAGAATACTTTGCCGCACCAGTTGATTGGCCGCTTCGGAGCGGGCCGGGTGCTGATGAAGCCGGCTTCGCAAGGCACGGGCGTAATTGCCGGCGGCGCGGTGCGGGCGGTGATGCAGGCGGCCGGGTGCGCGATGTGCGCACGAAAGTTCTCGGCTCGACGAATCCGCACAATGTCGTGCGCGCGACCTTTGACGGTCTTTTGAAAATGAAGGATCCGTTTGAAGTGGCGCGGCTGCGTGGTAAGCAGGTGGAAGATCTGTAAAAGTTTCGGGTTTGGAGTTTTGAGTTACGAGTTATGGCCACGAAGAAGCAGCAAGAAGCAGCGGCGGCGAAGATCAAGATTCAGTACTATCGCAGCGTGATCGCCTTCCCGTCCAAACAAAAAGAGATTGTGCGCAGCCTCGGTCTGCGTAAATTGAATCAGGTCGTGGAGCGGCCCGATACGGCATCGATGCGCGGCGCCGTGGCCAAGGTTCCGCACCTTTTGAGAATTATTGAATAAGGCAATGACACTCAGTCTTAACAATCTACGTCCAGCCAAGGGCTCGACGCACAAAGAAGAAGCGGCTTGGTCGCGGGGCCGGGCAGCGGCCTCGGCAAGACAGCGGGTCGGGGCGAAAAGGGACAAAAGTCTCGGTCCGGCTACTCTATGAAGATTGGTTTCGAGGGCGGCCAGATGCCCCTGCATCGTCGTTTGCCCAAGCGCGGCTTCACGAATATTTTCAAGAAGAAGTGGCTCGAGGTCAGCCTGGAAGCGCTCGAAAAACACTTTTCCGCCGACGATGAGATCACGCCAGAGGTGCTGCATAAGCGTGGCATCATCAAGAAGGCGAAGCACGATATTGTCGTGCTCGGCAACGGTGAAGTGTCCAAGGCCTTGAAGGTTTCGGCCCATCGTTTCACCAAAAGCGCGCGCGAGAAGATTGAAAAGAGCCGGCGGGGCCGTGACTGTCATCGCATAGTCAGCTTGATTCCAGGTTCGTTGTCTTGTACCTTGTACTTTGACGTGAACCTGGCGTTAGTGCTTTTGCAGAGTACAAAGAACAGAGTTCGAAGTACTAAATCAAATGGAAAAATTCCTAGCAGCCGTACGCAACATGTTCCAGGTGCCGGATCTTCGCCGGCGCATTCTTTTACGCTGGGCATTCTGGCGATCTACCGCCTGGGCGCGCACGTCTCAGCTCCGGGAATTAATAAGGCCCGCCTGGATCAGGTTTGGCACGATGTCAGCGGCACCTTGCTGGGCGTGCTCGATCTGTTTTCCGGTGGAAACTTCCGCCTGATTTCGGTGTTCGCTCTCGGAGTGACTCCATACATTACCGCGTCGATCATTCTCCAGTTGATGACCGTCGTTTCGCCGCAGTTGAAAAAGCTGCAGGAAGAAGGCGAAATGGGGCGCGCGAAGATTAATCAGTGGACGCGCTACCTGACGGTGGGTCTGGCGGGTTTACAGACTTCGTTCGTGGCGCACTGGCTGCAAATAAACGGCGTGGGCGCCCCGACGTGGGGATTTCTGCTGATCGACAGTGCTGACGCTGACAACCGGAACTATCTTTGTCATGTGGCTGGGCGAGCAGATTACTGAGCGCGGCATTGGCAACGGAATTTCGCTTTTGATTTTTGCCGGTATCGTCATCGGTCTTCCGCGCGGAGTGCAGCAGGTGATGGGGCGGGTCAGCGGCGGCGACACGATGGAGATCCTGGGCGTCCTGGCGCTGGTCGTCGCCCTGGTGGCGATTATCGCTTTCATCGTTTTCTTCGAAGCAGCGCGTCGCAAGATTCCGGTCAGCTACGCCAAGCGTCACGTGGGTCGTCAACTGGTCGGCGGACAGCAAACCACTATGCCGCTGAAGTTGAACATGGGCGGCGTCATTCCGGTGATCTTTGCGTCATCCGTTCTGTCGATGCCGCAGAGTTTGTTTTCCGCCCTGCCACCAAAGAATCCGCAGAACTGGTACGGGAAAATCTTTGGCTTCTTTCAGGTCTTCCATGCCGGAGATCCGTATTACGAACTGATCTTCCTTTCGCTGATCATCTTCTTCACGTTCTTCTATGTGTCGATCGTCTTTAACGTGGAAGAGGTGGCGGACAATCTGCGCAAGCATGGCGGATTCATGCCGGGCATCCGGCCCGGGCGGGCGACGGCTGAATACCTGAATTCGATTCTCACCCGGCTGACGACGGTGGGAGCGATTTACCTGGCGATGGTTGCCTTCTTCCCGCAGTTCATGTTGAGCGGGTTTAAGGTGGGGCGGTTGCCGTTGATTGGAGCCTGGCTGGAAACTTTTGTCAGCACGACGCCGGGACTTGGTTGGATTCCGACCGGGATGGGCTACCAGTTCTATTTTGGCGGTACGTCTCTGTTGATTCTGGTCGGGGTGGCGATGGACACTGTTGCCCAAATTGAAGCGCAACTCGTAATGCGAAATTACGAAGGTTTCCTCGGGAGTGGCAGCAGGTTGCGAGGGCGCAGGGCTTGAGCTCGAAGATTATTGTGTTGATGGGTGCGCCTGGTGCCGGCAAAGGCACACAGGCGCGTTTGATTCAAGAGCGGTTGGGCCTGCCGCAGATATCGACCGGCGACATGTTGCGCGCGCTGGCGACGGACGACATTCATACGACGCAGGCGTCGGGAAGATTAATCTCCGACGCGGTGGTGATTGACCTGGTCAGACAGCGTACGGCAGTGCGACGATTGCCGCAACGGCTATGTGCTCGACGGGTTTCCCCGCACACTGGTGCAGGCTGAAATGCTCGATCAGTTGGCGAACGCTGAGGGAAAGCGCTGCGGGCAATCCTGATCGACGTGGCCGCCAGTGTTTTGGAAAAGCGTTTGACCGGCCGGCGGAACTGTCCGATTGGCAACGAGATTTACAATATTTATTTTAAGCCGCCGCGCCTCGACAATATTTGTGACGTTCACGAAGTTCAGTTGCGACAAAGGGCCGACGACACGATCGACAAAGTCAGGTGCGCCTGGAGGCTTACGAAAAGCAGACGGCGCCGGTGATCGATTATTACAAGCAATCGGGACGGCTCGAAATCGTGGACCGGAGATCAGGAAACTGAGACGATCTACTCGGACCTGGAAAAGATTGTGACCAAAGAATGAAGGTCGATTGCATCGGGCCGGCGATTGTGCAGCCAATGATTATCGGAAAATCGCAAAGGAAATCGACAAAATGCGAGCCTCAGGCCAGCTCGTCGGCCGGGTCCTGCGGGAATTGCGGACGATGGTTGAGCCGGGCATGACCACGCTCGAAGTGGATCAGGCCGCCGAGAAGATGATTCGCGACGCGGGTGCTTTTCCGACCTTCAAGGGTTATAACGGCTTTCCTTTTTCGATTTGCGCTTCAGTCAACGAGCAGGTGGTGCATGGGTTTCCGTCTGAGTACGCGCTGAAGGAAGGCGACATTTTTCGATCGACGTGGGTGTGACGCTGGACGGATTTGTGGGCGATACCGCGGCCACAATTCCGGTGGGCACCGTCGGCGAGGATTTGAAAAACTGATTCGGGTCACCGAAGAGTGTCTGGATTTGGCGATTGAGCAGTGCTGGCCGGGCAGACACCTGGGCGATATAGGCTATGCGGTGCAGTCGCATGCTGAAGCGCATGGCTATTCAATCGTTCGTGATTACGTGGGGCATGGCATCGGACGTCGGATGCATGAGGATCCTCAGATTCCGAACTACGGTAAGCCTGGTAAGGGAGTGAAGATTAAGAAAGGCTACGTGTTTGCCATCGAACCGATGGTCAACATGGGGTCGCTTCACACCAAAACTTTGAAAGATGGGTGGACGGTGGTGACCGTTGACGGCCAGCCCAGCGCCCACTCTGAGCACACGGTGGCAATTACCGAGGAAGGGCCGGAGGTCTTAACCCTGGTCCGGTTCCAACCCGGCGGTGAAAGAAAGAGCTGGCGGGAGTTGCCTAGGGTTTTCGCGCGGCTTGGCAATTGCTGGAACCGCGTGTTAGTATGCAAAGTTTGCCAGCACAGGCAATTTTGCGTCCTATCGGTTGTATGGCGAAGGAAGAGGCGATAGAGGTCATGGCCAAAGTCCTCGAAACGCTGCCGAACGCAATGTTTCGAGTTGAGCTTGATGAGAGCCGGCACCAGGTGTTGGCGCACATCTCTGGCAAAATGCGAAAGCATTTCATCAGAATTCTTCCGGGTGATCGAGTTTTGGTTGAGTTGTCGCCGTACGATTTGAATCGCGGCCGCATCACTTATCGGTACAAATAAAGCAGGTTGTCATGAAAGTCCGCGCATCAGTTAGAAAAATCTGTGATAAGTGCAAAGTAATTCATCGCAAGGGTGTGGTGCGGGTGATTTGCACGAATCCTAAACATAAACAGAGACAGAAGTAGGAGTATCGGAGCAGGTGTTCTGAGTTTGTAGTTTCTAGGTTCAGGAGTCCAAATCCGAAATAAAAAATTATGGCTCGTGTCGCAGGTGTAGATCTTCCGCCCAACAAGCGCGCAGAGATCGGTCTTACTTACATCTACGGAATTGGCAGATCGCGCTCGGCGTCGATTCTCAAGGAAGCAAACGTCAACGTCGATACGAAGATTAGAGATCTGAGCGAAGACGATCTCAGCCGAATTCGTGCCATCCTGGAAGCGCAGGGAGAAATCGAGGGCGACCTGCGAAAGCGCATCCAGATGGACATCAAGCGTTTGATGGACATCGGCGCATATCGCGGACTTGCGTCACCGTCGCGGATTGCCGGTGCGCGGACAGCGAACGCACACCAACGCGCGCACCCGCAAGGGTCCGCGTCGCGCCACCATCGCGAAGAAGAAGGCACCGGGTAAGAAGTAGTTTCCGGCTAACAGAATAGAGTTATGGCAAAAGCAACCACAGCGGGCAAGAAGAAGGTCTTTCGCAAGAAAGAAAAGAAGAATATTCCCATCGGTATCGTGTATATCGCAGCGTCGTTCAATAACACGCTGATTTCGATCACCGATCTGGAAGGAAATCTGGTCGCGCAGTCGTCGTCCGGCGCGCGCGGCTTTCGCGGTTCGCGCAAAGGAACTCCTTTGCCGCGCAGCAAGCAGCGTACGAAGCCGCAAAGAAAGCCACGGAATCCGGGATGCAGCAGTGCGAAGTGCGCGTGAAAGGGTCCTGGCGGCGGTCGCGAATCGGCGATTCGCGCGATCAATAATGCCGGTATCCGGGTGGTTGCGATTCGCGACACGACGCCGATTCCGCACAACGGATGTCGGCCGCCCAAGCGGCGCAGGGTTTAGAAGCAGTTGCCGATTTGCGGATTGCCAATTTTCGATTGCTGTGAGCACCTGAGAATCGGCAATCGGCAATCTGGCAATTTGAAAATGTAAGGACGTTGACCTAAAGGATGAAGGGCTCCGACCATTGAATTTCAAATTCAGATCTCAAATTTGAGATCTCAAAGATCGGACGACGCGGCCTGTAAACTTTTCCGTCTGTAGTTAGACTGGAGGCAGAAACGATTGGCTAGGTATAGAGATGCGGTGTGCCGTCTGTGCCGCCGCGAAGGCGCAAAACTTTTCCTCAAGGGAGATCGCTGTTACAAGCCTTCCTGTCCGATTGAAAGCGCGGCACACAGCCGCCCGGACAGCATGGCAATTCCATGCGACGCGGTAAAGCGCTCGCCGGGTATGGCCAGCAGCTGCGCGAAAAGCAGAAGGTCAAGCGCATCTACTTTATCCTCGAAGGACAATTTCGCAATTACTTTGAACGCGCGGCGCGCCAAAAGGGAATTACAGGTGAGAACCTTCTGTTCCTGCTTGAGCGCCGGCTGGATAACAGTGTCTATCGCGCAGGGTTTTCCACGTCGCGTCGCCAGGCGCGCCAGCTCGTGAATCACGGGCACGTGCTGGTCAATGAGCGTAAGGTGGATATTCCTTCATTTCAGGTAAAGCCCGGCGACGTAATCTCGATCAAAGAGCCGAGCCGCAAGAACGTTCACGTTGAAGGCGCATGGCAGACGGCGGCAGGACGCGGTCGTCCGGCGTGGATTTCGGCTGCAGGCGGCGACATGATGGCGACCATTGCCGGATTGCCGACTCGCGATGACGTTGACCGCTCGATTAACGAGCAGTTGATTGTGGAACTTTATAGCAAGTAACAGGACCGGCGGCGCGCGACAAGCGAGCCGTGCGCCGTGGGTTGCCGATAACTTCTCCTCGAAATTTTCTGACGGTACGTTATGGATCAAAATAATCTCTGGACAGGTTTTCAAATGCCGCGGCGGCTGGCGGCCGACAGCGAAACGTTGACCGGAACGCTACGGACGATTCTCGGCCCAGCCATTCGAGCGTGGGTTCGGAACGACTGTGGGCAATTCACTGCGACGCGCGCTGCTTTCATCAATCGAAGGCGCCGGCGATCACGGCGGTGAAGATCGAAGGCGTCGAGCATGAATTCTCTTCGATCAAAGGCGTCGTCGAAGATGCTACCGACGTGATTCTGAATTTGAAGCAGGTGCCATTCAAGCTTCACGGCAATGAGCCCAAGACTTTGACAGTCTCAAAACCGGCCCCGGCGAGGTTACCGCCGGCGATATTCAGGGCGACGCGGACGTCGAGGTGCTGGATCCGTCTTTGCACATTGCCACGTTGAGTGATGGCGGCACGCTCAATATTGAAATGCGGCTCAAGCGCGGGCCGCGGTTACGTTTCGGCTGAGCGCAACTTCGACGAAGATCTGTCGTTGGGCTACATCCCGATTGATTCGGTTCACACACCGGTCAAGAAGGTGAATTACGCCGTTGACGCCGCGCGTCTCGGTCAAAATACCGAGTACGACAAGCTCAGCATTGAAGTCTGGACCGACGGCTCGGTCAAGCCGGACGATGCCATTGGTCTGGCGGCCAAGCTGATCAAGGATCACATGGCGATCTTCATCAACTTTGAGGAAGACACCGAAGACTACAGCTATCAGCAGGCCGAAGCGGCCGCCGCTGCCGCGTAACGATCAGTTGGATCGATCGGTTGATGAGCTGGAGCTTTCCGTCCGCTCTTACAATTGCCTGAAGAACGCCGGCATCAAGTCCATTCGTGATCTGGTGCAGCGCTCTGAGCGCGAAATGCTGGCCACCAAGAACTTCGGCAAGAAGTCCCTGGGCGAGATTCGCGATATCCTGCGCGGAATGGGTCTCGACTTCGGCATGCAATTCGACGAGCAGGGCAATCCGATTCCGGGCAGCGGCGACGGTTCGATAGAGGATGTCGGCGGCGACGATGAAGACGAGTTTGAAGCCGCAGTGCAGTAGGACAAAAGGATCATGCGTCATCTTAAGGCCCATCGGAAACTTGGGCGAACAACAGAACATCGTATTTCGATGTTGCGAAATCTGGCGACCTCGCTGATTAACTCGCGCGAGGATCGAATAGTCACGACTCTTGCCCAAAGCGAAAGAGTTGCGTCCTTACGTCGAAAGGGCGATTACGCTTTCCCGGCGCGCAGCTGCGCTCGAAGGCGATCGCGCGGAAGCGACGGGCGTTCATCTGCGCCGGCAGGCTGCGTCTTTCTTTCACGCCGGCAACTACCGCGCGGGCAACCACTACGCGACGCGGACAGACACCGCCGCCGCGTTCGGCGGGCGTAGCTGCTCTCCGCGCCTGTTCGACGAATTGGGCGAGCGTTTTAAGGATCGTCCCGGCGGTTACACGCGCATCATCAAGATGGGCCGGCGTTCCGGCGACGGCGCCGAGCTGGCCATCATTGAACTGGTTGACAACGCTCGCGACAAAGAAGCTACAGAACACTGCTCGCAAGCGCGCCGCCAAGGGTTCATCGAAGAAGAAGCCGCTGAGACCAAAGCCGAGTCCGCCGACCAAGGATAACGAAGAGGGAGCGGGCGAATAGTACATTTAATTGCAGAAGGTGCCCCGAGTCGGTTAAGGTACCGGCAATCGGGGCTTTTGCTTTAGATAAAGCGGGAAACGCGCAATACCGGAAACGCAACTGCCGAAAACCTGACCAGGGAGGTGCGATGTCAACCGGAACCAAAACGGTAATGGCTGATCACGAGAACAACGCAGCCCGAGATAGTATCCACCGGCGCCGGAGCGAGATGCCGATCGCGGGCATCGCGATCGCGATCGTGGACGCCGCCGCCACCGCAATCAGCCCAGAAATCTTGAAGCGTCGATCAATATGAATGAGCTGCGCGAGCTCATCGGTCTAATTACCGAAAATGGTTTGACTCAGTTTGAGCTCGAGCGTGAAGGCTTCCGGGTGAAAGTTGGTCGGGGTCGCTTCCTCGATGAATCAGTTCCGAGCTAACGCTACCGCCCAGCTGGCGGCAGCCGAGAAGCAGATCGCTTCAGGGTCGGCCTGCACACGCCGAGCGCAGTTCAGAGTATTCCCACCAACTGCGCCGTCACCATCCCGGCGCGCACGCGGAAGAAGCCGCCTCCGAAGATCAGGATTTGCAGATCGTGACTTCGCCGATCGTGGGAACGTTTTATCGGTCGCCTTCGCCGGCCGCCGAGAGTTTTGTGCGCATTGGCAGCCAGGTTGAGCCAGCCACGGTCGTCTGCATTATCGAAGCCATGAAACTGATGAACGAGATTCAGGCTGAGACCAGTGGCGAGGTCGTCAAAGATCTACGTCGAGAACGGTCAGGCCGTCGAGTACGGCCAGCCGCTCTTTGGAATCAAGCAGGGATAGCCCAAGTCCAAAGTCCAGGGTCCAAAGTCCAAAGGGATTTGACCTTGGACGTGTGATCATTGGACTTTGAACTTTTGTTATGAACGGACCGCGACGCTTCCGCAAAATCCTGATCGCCAACCGTGGCGAGATTGCCTGCCGGATCATCTGGACCTGCAAAGAGATGGGCATCGGCACGGTGGCGGTGCACAGCGATGTCGATCGTGATTCGTTGCACGTTCGCTTCGCGGACGAATCAGCCTGCATTGGCCCGGCGCCGTCGTCGCAAAGCTACCTGAACATTCCCGCCATCATCAGCGCGGCTGAGATTTTCAACGTCGACGCGATTCATCCGGGCTATGGGCTTTTGGCTGAATCCATCGTATTTCGCGGAAATCTGTGAAGCCTGCAACATTAAATTCATCGGGCCACGGCCAGATGTAATCCAGTTAATGGGCGAGAAAGTTGCCGCCCGGCGGGCAATGCAAGAGGCCGGCGTGCCGATTCTCCCAGGCAGTCCGAAGGCTCTGGATTCAGAGGAAGAAGCGATTGAGCTGGCGCGCGAAATCGGCTTTCCGGTGATCGTTAAGGCATCCGCCGGCGGTGGGGGCGCGGGATGCGCATCGTACGCTCGGAAGCAGAGCTGGGTTCGGCTTTACAGACGGCGTCAACTGAGGCGGCCGCCGCTTTTAAGAATGGCGACGTCTATATTGAGCGCTTTATCGAACGGCCGCGCCACATTGAGATTCAGGTAATGGCCGACGAGCACGGCGATTGTGTTTATCTCGGAGAGCGCGAGTGCTCAATTCAGCGACGGCATCAGAAGCTTCTGGAAGAATCGCCGTCTCCGGTGATGACGCCGGCCCTGCGCCAACAAATGGGCGAAGTTGCCGTGGCCGCATGCAAGGCGATTGGTTATTCGAGCGCCGGTACTTTCGAGTTCCTGCTCGACGAAGACCATCAGTTCTATTTCATGGAAATGAATACGCGCATTCAGGTCGAGCATCCGGTGACCGAGATGGTTACGCTGACCGATATTGTGCGTAATCAGATTCGGGTAGCCGAAGGAGATCCGCTGGGATTTACCCAGGACGAGGTGATCATGGTGGGCCACGCCATTGAGTGCCGGATTAACGCTGAGAGTCCGGACACGTTCACTCCCTCACCGGGAACGATTACGACGTTCAACCTTCCCGGCGGGCCGGGCGTGCGCGTCGACACTTATGTTTATCCCGGATACCGCGTGCCTCCGTTTTACGATTCAATGATCGCCAAAGTCATTGTGCACGCGCGCACTCGCGAACTGGCAATTGCCCGGATGCGCCGCGCGCTCGACGCGATGGTGATCGAGGGAATCAAGACGACAATTCCCCTGCATTTGAAAATTATGGACAACGTGGATTTTCAGACCGGCAATTTCTCTACGCGTTTCATGGAAGAGTTTCTCGAGAAGAACAAAATAAGAGAGTCGGCGCCGATCGCGGCCCCTGCCGCGTTGACTGGGGTGTCCGCGTGAATTTATAATAACCGACTTTTCAGTGGTGAGTTAAGCTCACTGAGAGGGTATGAACGAAATGGCATTCGCAATTATCAGAACCGGCGGCAAACAGTTTCGGGTGGAAAAAGGCGCCAAGGTGCGCGTTCCGTCGATGAAGGACGAAGTTGGGGCCTCAGTCGAGCTGGATGTGCTGGCTACGGCCGATGGCGACAGCACTAAGGTCGGAGCGCCTTTAATGGACGGAGCCAGGGTGACCGCCACCGTTGTCGAGCACGGTCGTGAACCGAAGATCGTCGTATTTAAGAAAAAGCGGCGTAAACAATATAAGCGTACCAAGGGTCACCGGCAGGGATTTACCACGTTGAAGATTGACTCGATTGGATAGATTTTCTCATTGATTCAATGGTCCATTGATTCAATGAATCAATTAAGAGGATTTTATGGCTCATAAGAAGGGTGTAGGTTCGTCGCGGAATGGTCGAGATTCAAACTCGCAGCGGCTGGGCCTGAAGAAATTCGGAGGCGAGCGAGTGCTCGGCGGTAATATTCTGGCGCGTCAGCGGGGCACCAAGTGGAAACCCGGCAGTAATGTCGGTCGTGGCAAAGATGACACGTTGTTTTCTTTGATCGATGGCGTGGTTAAGTTTGAAGACAAGGGCCGATCGGGAAAGTTTATTAGCGTATATCCGGAAGCTTTAGCAACGTCTTAAGAAAAAGTTGTTCGCAAGTTGTGCCCAAATTAATGCGACGCCCGCGCCGAAGGCAACTTAGCGGGGCGCGCATTTTTAATTTTCGGCTTTCGTTGTTGCTGAAAGTCGTTGCCTGACCTGGAAGACCAGGATTTGAAATTTGAGATCTGAGATCTGGAATTAAAGTCTCAACCTGGAAATCGTGTTTATTGATCGGACAAAGATTCGCGTGCAGGGCGGAGATGGCGGAAACGGAGTGACCGCTTTTCGTCGTGAGAAATTCGTGCCCCGCGGTGGTCCATCCGGTGGGGACGGCGGTAAGGGCGGCGATGTCTGGATGGTTGCGGACGAGTCCGTGAACACGCTGCTGCACCTGCGCTATAACCCGCTGCACGTGGCCGGACGCGGGCTGCACGGCGAGGGCAGCAATCGTTCAGGTAAAGAAGGCGCCGATGCGGTTATCCGGGTGCCGGTGGGCACTCAGATTTTTGATCCATTGACGAACGATTTGTTGTTCGACTTTTACGAAGACGGGCAGCGTTGGCGAGCGGCGTGTGGCGGCCGGGGCGGCTTTGGCAATGCGCACTTTGCGACTTCTACGAATCGCGCGCCGCGCTACCATCAGGAAGGAAGCGCCGGCGAAGAGTGCGAATTGCAGCTTGAGCTGAAGTTGCTCGCCGATGTTGGCCTGGTCGGCTTTCCCAACGCGGGCAAATCGACCTTCATTTCAGTGGTATCGGCCGCCAAGCCAAAGATTGCCGACTATCCGTTCACAACGCTGGAGCCGAACCTGGGAGTGGTCGATCTCGGCGATTTTCGCACTTTCGTCGTGGCGGATATTCCTGGTTTGATCGAAGGCGCGCACGAAGGCCACGGCCTCGGGGATCGTTTCCTCAAGCATGTGGAGCGGACGACGCTTTTGCTGCATCTCGTTGATGTTTCCTCGTCCGGTCGCGATCCGGTCAGCGATTACGAGATTATCAAACACGAACTTGCGGCGTACGACTCAAAACTGGCTGCGCGCAATCAGATTGTGGTGGCGACAAAGATTGATGCCCTGGACGAGCCGGACCGTCTCGCGTCGTTGCGGGCGCAAGCTGAAAAAGACGGTCGTCAGTTCTTTGCGATTTCGGCGGTGACTCGGGAAGGGGTCCGGACTTGCTCCAGGCGGTGGCCAATCAGGTTGAGATTCATCGCCGAGAAAGATTGCCGCGAAAGACTCCGTCGGATGAGCTCCTCGTCGGATCGCACTTTTGATCGGAAGATGGAGTTGCGCGGGTGTGCGAGTAACTGATGGCCTTGCGGCGCGTAGCGATTTACGGTGGCACGTTCGATCCGGTGCACAACGGACACCTGGAAGTTGCCCGGCGGGTGCTTAAGCTCTTTGAACTTGATGAGGTGATTTTCGTTCCGGCTTGCCTGCCGCCCCACAAACGAAATGCGAACATCGCCTCCGCATTTCACCGGTTTGCGATGCTGGCGCTGGCGACTGAAGAGGATCAGCATTTGCGAGTGTCGACGGTCGAGCTTGACATGCCAGAGCTTCCGTACGCTGTTGAGACAATTGACCGTATGAAGAGCGTTTCGACGCGGACGTTTTTTTGATTGGCGCTGATTCGTGGTCTGAGATTTCGACCTGGCACGAATGGCAGAAGTTACTAACCATGTGCGATCTGATCGTAGTTACGCGACCAGGCTACGAAATCAAATCGATCGCCGCTCCGGCGGCTAATCTGGTGGACTTGCGGAATGTCGAAGCGAACTTAGTGGGAGAAGTGCTCAACCGTGATGAGCAGCCGCGCGTATTCATCACGAATGTGGCGATGATTGATGTGTCGGCGACGAAAATTCGTTCGGCGGTGAAGGCAAATGATGGGGCGCGTCTGAAGGACATGGTGTCGCCGGCGGTCGCCCGTTACATTGAGAAATACGGTTTGTACCAAAATTAAATGAGTCAGAAGTTAAAAGAAAAGTCTTTGAGTCCTGAGGTCCAGGCGGCCGCGGTGGGCGGACGCTTGCCGGCGACCGCCGTCAATATTTCGGAATTGGACGACCGCGTGCGTCGAGCTTTGCATGCCGCTGCGGAGAAGAAGGCGCTCGATCCGACGGTGTTGGACTTGCGCGGCATTTCCAGCTTTACGGATTTTTTCTGATGTTCACCGGCGCGAATCGCCGGCAGGTCCAGGCGATTTCGATGAAATTGTCGAGCAGTTGAAGCGTCATGGCAGTCCCGCGGCACGGGTGGAAGGATATCAAAGCGCCGAGTGGATCCTAATCGACTACGGCGACTTTGTGGTCCATATCTTTGATGAGAAAGCGCGACGCTTCTATGACCTTGAGCGTCTGTGGCGCGAAGCGAAGCCGTCTGGATGTGTCAGCAGAGGATCTCGCGCGGCTGAGCTCTTTGAGAGAAGAATAGTGATCGAACTGATAGCGTTGTCGGATGCGATGCGCGGAGCCGTAAGCCTCGCGGAACGCGTCGCCGCTACTGACGCCAACGTGCTCATCACCGGCGAGTCCGGGTCGGGTAAAGACGCGCTCTCGATCTTCATCCACTCGCGCTCAGTGCGTGCGGCGCAGCCGCTGGTGAAGATAGATTGCGCTACGTTGCCCGCAGATTTGATCGAGGCGGAATTGTTTGGCTGGGAGCGGGGCGCGTTTACCGGCGCGACTGAGGCCAAGCCGGGACGGCTGGAGGCGGCCCATGGTGGCACCCTGGTGCTCGACGAGATCGCGCATCTACCGACGGCCGCTCAGGCGAAGCTGCTGAGAGTGATTGAGACCCGCGAATTCGAACGGCTAAGTGGGCGCAAAACTATTCAGGTGGACGCCCGGCTGATAGCCTTGACTAACGTTGATCTTCGCAACGCGGTGGAGCGGCGGGCCTTTCGCGACGATCTGTTCTACCGGCTGAACGTGGTGCAAATTGCTGTACCCCGGCTCCGCGACAGGCAGGAGGATTTAGAGACTCTGAGCGAACGGTTCGTTCAGACTTACGCTAATAAGCATGGCCGCTTCGCCAAAAAATTATCTGCCGAGGCGAAACGAATTTTGTTTGCTTACGATTTCCCCGGCAACGTTCGCGAGCTCGCAAACATCATTGAGCGCGCGGTGATCGTTTCGAACGCGGTGGTCGTCGAAATAGACGATTTGCCTGAAAGCGTTCGCTTCGCGGCGGCGCAACAGCGACGCAAAGTTCGTCCGCCGACGCTGGCTGAAGTTGAGGCGGAATATCTCCGAGAGACTCTGGCGGCCACGAAGGGTAACAAGAGTGAGGCGGCCAAGATCCTGGGCATCAGCCGGAAGAATTTGTATGAGCGGCTGGCGCGAGAGAAATCAGAGGGCGGAGAGCGGAACCGGAAGCCGGAGGTCAGAGATCAGAGGTCGGCAACAGCAACGACATCGACTTCTGATTTCTGACGTCCGACCTCAGATATGCGGATTTGCTTCATCTGGCCGGGAAAGACAAAGGACGAGCGCTTGCGCTCTTTGATAGCTGAGTACCTGAAACGTTTGCAGCGTTTCGTGCGATGTGAGGTGATCGAAACGCGCGAGGTCAGGGCCAGCCTCGAAAAGGAATCGCAGCGACTGCTCGAGGCCATACCGGGCAAGGAGCGTGGCCATCCTGCTGGATGTGAAGGGGCGCGAATGGAGTTCGACGGAACTCGCCGCCGAGCTGCAGCGTTGGGAAAACGATTCGGTCAAGGAAGTTGCGATCGTGATTGGTGGTCAGGATGGAGTCAACTCAGAAGTGACAAATCGGGCGCAAACACGCTGGCGGTTATCACGTTTGACGCTGACGCATGAGATGGCGCGGGTCGTTGCGGTTGAGCAGCTCTATCGCGCTTACACGATCAATCGAGGACTGCCGTATCAAAAGTAGGAAGATAAATGGAGGGTCGAAGATAGAACGATGGATAAGAGGAAAGCAAAGACTTATAGAGACGCATTATTGTCACGGCGCGAGGGCCTGGTGGGCCAGGTGCAGGCAGCGGAGGCTTACAGCCGCGAGCGAGACGCCGAAGCCACGCAGGATCCGGCCGACATGGCCGCGAATGCCTATACCAAAGAGTTGTTAATGTCGATGTCCACGAACGATCGGCAGCTTTTGGAATCGATCGACGCGGCGCTGTACCGGATCGAGGGCGGTGATTACGGCAAATGTGATCACTGTGGAGATGCCAATCCAGGAGAAGCGGCTCGAAGCGGTTCCCTGGGCCCGGCACTGTCTGCGTTGCCAGGATTTGAACGAGCGCGGACTGCTGATTCCGGAAGAGGAGTAACAAAACTTGCAAATCTGAAATTTGAGATTCTGTAATCTCGTTTTGTGACATAATTCGCGGCCTTCCGGGAAACCGGAAGGCCGTTCTTGTTTATCCTCTCCATTGAGAAACGGGCCAGCGGTCGGGTTTACAGTAATCGGTAATATGAACAAGCGATCACAAACCTAGCAGCCAAATCTACGAGGCCGCGCTTGCGCTCGTCTATCCGCAACCTTGTGCCGTCTGCGGCGATGGCGTCGAATCGCGTCACGATGGTGTGGTGTGCGTATCCCGCTGGGGATTGCAACGCCGTTGTTTGGCGAGGACCATGCCTGTTGTTGGAAGTGCGGGGCCTTGATGCCGACCAATTGCACCTGGGCAAAACGTCAAACGGTTCGTTGCGGCCGGTGTGAGTGACGACGCCTTTACGGTTGCGCGCTTGCGCGGAGCCTGCGAGGGGGTGGGTTGCGAGCGTCTATCCTTGAAGATTGAAACGCCAGCCGCAGGTTGCTCGCCGAGTCGCCTGTCTGATGCATGAGCTCCAAAGGCGGGCGCCATTGAATGGTGCAGACTTGACCGTTCCGGTTCCCCTGCATGCCGATCGCGAACGCCAGCGTGGATTCAACCAGGCGCTCGTCCTCGCGCGTGAACTCGCTCGGCTGGAGCCCGTGACTACCTCTCGATGAACGGTCGCGCCTGCGCTCCGACGCACTTCAGACCGAACGGCATCGAGCCGGAATGGACGCAAAAGTCTCGCCGTCAGAGCGTGCGCCGACAGCATTTTTAGTTCGGCATCCCGCGCTAATAGCAGGTAAGCTAGCGTGCTCCTCATCGATGACGTCTTCACCACCGCCAGCGCGACCGCATCCGCATGTTCCGCGGAATTGAGAGAAAGCAGGAGCCGTAGAGGTTCTGGTGCGGTTGGACGATCGCGCGAGGCCGTGGCGAATTTTCCTTTCAATTGCAAAGCCAGGGTGTCAGGCCCGAGACTTCTCCAAGATGCCGACGGGAAGAATTTCGCTCATGACCATCCTGCGGTGGTCGTACGCTGTCTGCTAGCAGAACGAGATGACTCGACTGTGGCTGCTTAGCCCCGAAGTTTGCGGTTACCATATGAACATGAACAATCTCAGAAACTCTCTATCCTGGAATCGAACCCTTCGACACGGGTCGTCTGAGAGTGTTCGGACCTATACATGAGATCTACTACGAGCAGTGCGGAAATCCGAACGGTAAGCCCGTACGTGTTTCCTGCACGGTGGCCGGGTGGCGGAATCACGCCGGAGTATCGACAGTTCCACGACCCGTCGACGTATCGCATCGTTTTGTTTGATCAGCGCGGTTCAGGGCAGAGCACACCGCATGCGTCGATCGAAGAAAACACGACCTGGGACCTGGTCGCTGATATTGAGAAGCTGCGAGAACATCTGGGCATCGAGAAGTGGCAGGTCTTCGGCGGATCGTGGGGCAGCACTCTGTCGCTGGCTTATGCTGAGACACATCCAGAGCGCGCCACTGAACTCGTCCTGCGCGGAATCTTTCTTTGCCGGCCGCAGGAGATCAAATGGTTCTACTCAGGAAGGTTGCAGCTGGATCTTTGCCGACGTGTGGGAGGAATACCTGAAGGTCATTCCGGAAGCTGAACGGCACGACATGGTCGGTGCTTACTATCGCCGGTTGACCAGCGATGATGAGCAGGTGCGCATCGAAGCGGCGCGCGCCTGGTCGATCTGGGAAGGCACGACCTCGAAGCTGTTTTTCGATCCGGCGTCGATCGAACGGTTCGCCGATCCGACTTTCGCGCAGGCGTTTGCGCGGATTGAATGCCATTACTTCATGAATAACTGTTTCTTTCCGACGGACAACTATCTGGTGGAAAACATCCAAAAGATTCGCCACATTCCCGGCGTGATTGTGCAAGGCCGCTATGACGTCGTTTGCCCGATGACCAGCGCCTGGGACCTGCATCGCGCCTGGCCGGAAGCCGAACTGCACATCACGCCTGACGCGGGCCATTCGATCATGGAACCGGGAAACTTGAGCGCTCTGGTCGAAGCGACGGACAAGTTCAGGTGATATGGGTACGCACGCCTCCGGCGTGCTAGTCGAGCATTTCCCCTTAAGCACGCCGGGGCGTGCGTACCGGAGGTCACATTCTTGACACTCTCCTCGGGCCTCGCGTAATATCAGCCTCAATAATGAACGCGCGCGTCTTAGTGCTGAACGCTTCCTTTGAGCCCATCAACGTGTGCACCGAGCGGCGCGCAGTGGTGATGATTTTCAAAGGTGTGGCGCGGATGGAAGAACACAACGGCCACATGCTGCATTCGCAAAGAATCATCATGCACGCGCCTTCTGTAATTCGTTTGACAGAGTATCGCCATATTCCGTTCGAGCGTCGTTCACTTTCGCGCAAGAATATTCTGCTGCGCGACCATTCGTGTTGCCAGTATTGCGGGAAACAATTTGCGCCGTCTGAGTTGACTCTCGATCATATTGTGCCGCGTTCGCGTGGCGGTGAATCGTCCTGGGATAACCTGGTGGCGTGCTGCAAGCGTTGTAATCACCGCAAGGGGAAATCGTACGCCCGAAGAATCTGACATGAACCTGCTGCGGCGCCCGCGGGCATTTTCGCTGCACGTTAATCGGCAAATCATGCGCTACATCGGTCGGGCGGATGTGACGTGGCGCAAATACTTATTCTACGAATCCGATGGCCACAGGGAGTTGTGCGTGCGCGCCTGACTTGGGCTAAATCGCCGCTGGGAGAAACATGATGAAAGTTACGCTGTTGGTAATCGGTACTGAATGGATCGTAGTCCTGGTAGTCGCTGCGATCATCCTGCTCTTTGGCGGATCGAAATTGCCCCAATTAGCGAAAGCGCTGGGCCAGAGTAAGAAAGCATTCAAAGAAGGCATCTCCGAAGGCGAGAGCGGATCTGACTCAAAATCAAAGCTGGATTCGGTTGACGATGAGGCGCTGTTTGAAGAAGCCCGCCGGCGTGCGCAACAAATGCGCGCGGACGAAGCAAGAAGATTGACCGCTAGGTTCGCCTTTATAGACTGACTGAACCAGGTGCAGGCGCGAAAGCCGGAGCTTCCGCGCCTGCGCTGTTTTGATATGGAGCAACTCTTCGTGAGCACGGCTCTAAGTTTATTGAATCGGGTCCTATTGAATCTGGCTTTTCTTTCCCACGATCAGCGTCGCTTTCAGCGTCAATCCAAACTCGCCGCTGTGCCGTTCTTCATCGATGATGCGTCGCCAGCTCTTTCGTGACCCGCTCACGGGCTGCGGCCGGAACCGGTTCGAGCCAGTTCGGCAGGAGAAAATCCGTAATCAGCGGAGAGTTGAGAAACTGCTCGCCTGACTCATAGTCGAACTCTTCAACTGTGGTCCAGGAGGTAATATCAATCAGGCCCTGCGTCCGCCGCCCACTGCTCAGCGTCGGAGATCGAGGGGAGGGCCGTAATCATGTGTTCGACTTCCACGCCGTGGTCATCCAGGCCGGCGCTTTGCAGGGCTTCCCAATAGATGGAAAAGAACTCGCCAAAACTGGAAAAGGTAGGCAGCCACCAGGCTACCGTTGCGCCCGGTTTAGTCACGCGCACCATTTCGGCGAGCATCGGCTTGACAGCCTCAGACAGAACGAACGAAGCGTTGCCGAGCACGAAGTCGAATTCGTCGTCGCCGGAAGGACAATGATTGGATGACCTCGCACTGAAACTTCGTCGACTCATGCACCGCCATTGCCTTGGCGCGCGCGACTTCCAGGCTTTCGTCATTTTGATCCACACAGGTCAGCTCGAGTTTCGCGCCCGCGCGTTCCTGTAACGCGAGCGCGTGACCGCCCGTGCCGGCTTCAACATAAAGGGCGCGGCCCTCTTCAGGAAGCTCTATGTGCTGCGTCGACTAATTCAGCAAATCGTTCGCCCCAGTCAGTGGCGATGTAAAGATCGTGAAGAAAGGCAAGTTCTTTTGGTGATTTACGTTCCATAAATGTTTTCACCACAGAGGACCAGTCAGAGACCGCCTAAGGCGATGCCTAGAAGATTGAATGTCGCCTGGCGTAACTCAAACTGATTCTTCTCCTGTGTCCTCTGTGGTTTGATCTGATCAAAATAGATTCTTCCGCTTAACTTCTCAGGCAGGCACGACATCTCGTCCTGTGCGGCCGCATCTTCGTGCACATAACGATACTCTCTGCCATAGCCCAGGTGTTTCATCAGTGGCGTCGCCGCATTGCGCAGATGCAAGGGCACCGGCTCGCGCGAAGTTTCGGCGGCATCTTTATGCGCCGCTGAATAAGCCCGCAGAATGGCATTCGATTTCGGCGCGCGTGCCAGATAGATTGTCGCCTGCGTCAAAGGGAACAGACCTTCCGGCATTCCGATCAATTTTACGATGTCTGCCGCAGCCGCAGCCTGCACCATCGCGTTTGGATCAGCCAGGCCTATATCTTCCGACGCCAGAATACAAAGTCGTCGAACGATAAAACCGGATCCGCACCGCCCTCAATCATCCGCGCCAGCCAGTAAAGCGAAGCGTTCACATCCGAGTTTCGTAGCGACTTTATCAGCGCCGAGATTAGATTGTAGTGCTCTTCGCCGCCCTTGTCGTAGCCGAACTGGGCCCGGCCCATCGCCTCGATCAGCGTTTCGCGGGTGATTGTCCTGATGCCTTCACCATCTGGTTTCGTGGCCGCTACCGCGGCTTCCAGTGCAGCGAGTGCGACCCGCGCATCGCCTCCGGATAAGTGGGCGAGCCGATCAGTTAACTCGTCGGAAATAGCGGCCTTGAAACGGGCCAGACCGCGTTCCTCGTTTTCCACGGCGCGCCGAATGATAGTGGTAATGTCATCTTCGCTCAGCGGGTTCAGGACCAGCACGCGCGATCTTGATAGCAACGCACTGATCACTTCGAAAGAAGGATTCTCAGTAGTTGCACCGATCAGGGTTACGGTTCCATCTTCGACTGCCGGCAGCAGAGCGTCCTGTTGCGCTTTATTGAAGCGATGGATTTCATCGATGAAGAGAATCGTTCGTTGCCCGCGCTGACGATTCAGACGCGCCTCAGCAATAGCGCCGCGCAACTCCTTCACGCCTGAAAATACGGCCGACAGCGCGACAAACCGGGCATCGCTTCGTTCGGCGAGCAGCCGCGCCAGCGTTGTCTTGCCGGTTCCCGGCGGGCCCCAAAGGATTAGCGAAGGCAATCCGGTTCCGCCCTCGATTAGCCGCCTCGAGAACCCGGCCTTCGCCGACGAGTTGCTCCTGGCCCACAAACTCGTCAAGGGTCCGCGGACGCATTCGATCTGCCAACGGAGCCGACGTCGAGGAAGCGGCATTCATGCTGCTTACTTCCGTCATTTCCGGAAACAAACTCGTCGATCTTCTTTCCTGCATCGTGGTAAAGCCAGCCTATCACAACTGGAAATCGCAGGCATCTCAGCGATTCGGGTTTCCAAATCGCTTTGTTTCGCAGGCGGACGTGAAGGATAATGCAGCGCAATCAAATACCGGCGGAGGTGTCAAAATGCGAAAACTCTCTTCGATCTCTCGACGCAGATTTACTCAGTTGATGGGTGTAGGCGCAGCGAGCGTAGTGGCGCAGCCAGCGGTAGCGCTGTCCAACGAAGCGCTTTCCAAATCCTTCGTCGTGAGGAACTCGCCGGCCGCCACGCTGGTTCGCCTTAACTCAAATGAAAATCCTTATGGACCATCGCCCCACGCGTTGAAAGCTATGACGCAGGCTTTTGAGTTGGTTTGGCGGTACCCGGATGAGCACGCCGACACACTCATTGAAACGATAGCGAAAATCAATGGCGTCAATCGGGACCAGATCATTCTGGGAGATGGCTCTGGCGAGATTCTGAAAATCTGCGCGTCGGCATTTACCGGTCCCACAAGCGGCAGTGATAGTCCTGTTGAATTAGCGAAACCCACGCGCGGGCCGGCACTCACATTTGTTCCCGGTCGTGGCACCCTGGTCGCTGCTGATCCAACGTATGAAGCGATTCTTAATCACGCTCGCGTTAATCGAGCCAGCGTAGTCAAGGTTCCGCTCAACAAAAACTTCGGGCACGATTTGCCGCGGATGCTGTCCGCCGCTCGCGAGGGTCTGATCTATATCTGCAATCCGAATAACCCGACGGCGAGCATCACACCCAAGAACGAGATGCGCGACTTTATCGAAAAGGTTCCGCTCCAGACAATAGTCCTCGTGGACGAAGCATATTTTCACTACGCTGATAGTCCTGACTATGAAAGCGTTATTCCATTGATTAAGGACCATCCAAACCTGATCGTGGCGCGCACGTTTTCAAAAATCTATGCGATGGCAGGGTTGCGCTGTGGTTACTGCATTGCGCAGCAGGAGACGTTGCAGCGCATGCGACCTCATCTAAGCTGGGATAGCGTTAACATCATGGCCCTGGCCGCGGCAATCGCCAGCCTTAACGATGCCGAGCAAGTCGCGAACAGCCGTCGTCTGAATAAGCAAACAAGACAATTCGTTTTGGACGAGGTCGCGAAACTTGGCTATCAACATATTCCTTCTGAGGCGAACTTTGTGATGATTGACCTGAAGCAGCCGGTGCGCCCGGTGATTGATGGGCTGAGGCAGCGGGGTGTCCAGGTAGGACGGGTATTTTCTTCACTGCCGAATCACATGCGCGTTACCATCGGCAAGCAATCCGAAATGGAGACGTTCCTCAATGCGTTTCGTGAAACGCTTAGTGCTTCATCATCGCGCACCGGTGCCAATCTCTAGAATAACCGACTAAGATGGCTGCATGATTTCTGCGCAGACAGCACGACGCGCCGTTTGGCGACCGCTGTGGCAGCTGCCCGGACGCGCCGATCTGCTTCTTTCGTTGACCAGACGTGAATTGGCTGCGAGGTATCGTGGGTCCATTCTCGGAATACTCTGGGCGCTGCTGACTCCCATCGTCATGATTACGATTTTTACGTTGATCTTTTCCGGGATCTTCAAGGCAAAGTTCGGCTCCAGCAGCTCGCAATGGGATTATGCGCTTTATCTGTTTTGCGGGCTGTTGCCCTGGAACGCATTTCAGGAATCACTACAGCTTTCATCCACCACGATTGTCTCTCACGCCAATCTGGTCAAACGCGTGGTCTTCCCACTTGAGACATTGCCGGTATCAATCTGCCTGGCCTCGATCACCAATCAGCTGTTTGGCACTCTGGTGCTCGTAGTAGCAATCGCCGTCCTGCGCCGGGAAATTCACGCCACGATTGTCTTCCTGCCTTTGGTATTACTGCCACAGCTGATCGCCACCTGCGGGATCTCCTGGCTGGTCGCCTCGCTGGGAGTATTTGTTCGTGACATCGTACAGGGAATCGCGCTCGTATTGATGGCCTGGATGTATCTGACGCCGATTATCTATCCTGAATCGCTGGTGCCGGAGAGCTATCGCGGCCCGGTGAATCTGAACCCATTCACGCCTCTGGTTCGCAACTATCGGAGGTTCCTGATTGAGGGCCTGGCGCCGGATTGGTGGGGATTGGCCTATTTTATGGCCTTTGCTGCGATCGCTTTCCTGTTTGGGTACTGGTGGTTTGCTCGTACGCGTAAGAATTTCGCCGATGTTATTTAGCCAAAAACCGTGCGAAATTTCCGCTGTTTTGCATGAGTTGACCATGGAAAAACACCGTTGACACCTCAACGTTGCCGTGTTAGCTTAGGACTGCCGCCACGCTCCAATGCGGCTTTCGGTACTGCTAATCGTACGATATTCCTCCATTGGCGTCAGGCAACCGCCGTCGCCGTAAACAATTTCATTCCGCGATCTCAAAAACATGGCGTTCGATAAGGCAAAGACTTTGCGCGCGGCCGAGAGGTATCTCGAAACCGGGAAAATACCTGCGGCCATAAAAGAATATTCCAGGATTGTCGAGAGCGAACCAGAAGATTTCACGACGCTGAATATTCTCGGCGATCTACAGGTGCGCACCGGGAATCAAGCGGCAGCGATTACCTGTTTTCGGCGCATCGCTGAGCACTATCGCGATCAGGATTTTGCTCTGAAGGCGATCGCGATGTTCAAGAAAATAGATCGTCTGCAACCGGGCAACATTGAGATTGCGACGTACCTTGCTGATCTTTACGCCCAACAGGATTTAGTTATTGAAGCCCGGGCGCATTATTTGATCGTCGCGAATGCGCATGCCCAGGCCGGCGCCACACAAGACGGACTCGAGGTTTTGCGAAAGATCGCTGATCTGGATCCGCAGAACACTGAGGTTCGGATCAAACTTGCCGAAGGCTATTTACGCGAGGGCATGTCTAGGAAGCCGCCGCCTCGTTTACTGAGGCAGGGCCACAATCTCTTAGGGCGCGGTTCGTTAGATGAAGCGCTGGAAGTCTTTGGCAGATCGCTGAAGATTGAACCGGCTGATCGAGAAACGTTAAAAGGCGTGCTGGATACGCACGTGGCCCGAGGCACAGCCTACGAGGCCGCAGAGATCGTCGCATCGGCATCCCGCGAACACCCCGAGGACGCCGACTTAATGGCGTTGCTGGCTCGCGCGTATCTTGAAGCAGAAGATCCCGAACAAGCCGAAGCCGTTATTCTCTCGTTGATCGCCAACGATGGAACGCTTTATCTGCGACTGATCGAAGTTGCGCGTCTTTACGTGCAAACCGATCAGATTGGCAGAGGCGGTGCGGGTGGTCGCGGGCATTTCTGAGCAGATGCTGGCAGAGCGCGAAGAGACTCAGCTGCTCGAAATTGTTGACGAACTTCTGGCCAGCGATTCCGATAACGTTCAGGCCCTGCGTTTGTTGGTGCGCGCGCATTGGTGGCAGCGCGATATGGAGAATTTGAAGGCGGCGCTTGAACGCCTCGCTGAAGCCGCCGCAGGCGGCTGGTCTGGAGAAAGACGAGCGCTATGCGCTGACCCAGTTGACCAGACTGTCGCCGGAGTCGACTCATTACGCCGAGCGGCTCGATGAGCTTGGCGGCGCAGAAGAAGATGCTGCGGCCGAGGTGCTGCCGGAATTCGAACCTGCCGCTTCGGCGCAAGCTGAGTCTGCGGACTATGAAGCTGCATCGGATTATGAAGCCGCCTCTCGCTACGAGGCTGCGCCCGACGTTGAGGACCGCTCTTCAGGCAGACGGTGAAACCGAATTTGAATGGAATTCCGTGGCCGACATGGCCGACCTGCGGAATGAGGCACCGGCCGACGATATGCAGCTTGAGCGTGGCTTCACTTTTGAAGCCGTCGTTGCTGAGGAGTTGGCGTCTTCGGGTGATGAGCCGCTCCGTCGAGCCCAACGCTGAGGACGAAGATCGTCATGCAATGATTCGCGCACAGGAGTTGGAGAGCGTCGACTTCTATATTGCGCAAGGTTATGCGGACATTGCTGTCGATACGTTGGACCTGCTGGAGAGACAGTTCGGAGAACACGAAGATCTCCAGCGCCGGCGAGAACAACTGAACAGACTCGCAGCTGGAGAGTCATTGCCCGCCGCGGCCGAACCAACTTTTTGAATTCAGTATTCCAGCGCCGGAACCCGAGCCACAGCCGGCAGTAATCAGCGCCGAAACTCCAGCCGGCAACGGCAACGGCAACGGAACGGTATGTCGACCCAGGCCATTGATCCCGGCCTGGCCGAAATTTTCGAGGAGTATCGCGTGTCAGCGGAAGCTGAGAACGAATGGCAACGAAGATTACGAGACGCATTACAACCTGGGCCTGGCCTACCAGGAAATGGATTTGTTCGAAGAAGCCTTGGAAGAGTTTCAGATCGCGATTGGGTTGTGCTCTCCCGACGACGGAACGACCGAGTATCTGCAATGCTGCAACCTGCTCGGACATTGCTTTATGCAGAAAGGCGTACCTCAACTGGCTGTTAAATGGTTCATTCAAGGGTTGGGTGCTCCGAATACTTCTGATGACGAACGGCAGGCGATTGAGATTCGATCTGGCTGCCGCCTACGAGCGGGCAGGCGATCTGGATCGGGCCAAAGATTTGTTTACGGAGATTTACGGCGTCAATGTTTCCTATCGCGGTGTGAACGAAAGGCTCAAGGCTCTCGAAACGCGGATGGCTTAAGACAGAGCTCAAGTTTGGGCTTGCGCGTTCAATAAAACAGCCTAAGGGCTGACTCCTGAACCAAAATCAAACCACGAGGCTAAGACAGCGAGCTTAGCTTTGTGGTATTTTTGTTTTGAAGGAAACGAAAAGATGTCGTCACGACTGTCGGTAATTTTTACATAATTCTCTGTTTTGAGATTGGTATCGTGCTCACGGCCTTGCCGTGGGTTCCGCATGGTTGGTGGGGCCTGAGTGATTGGGGTAACAACTATTTTCTCCTGCTGGCTTCGCGGAAGGTCGGCTTCGGCATTCAGCGATTTGTGGCCTCTGGCTGGGTTCGCGGCGCTGTTTCGGGTGTGGGAATTTTGAATTTGGGGATGGGTGTTTGGGAGCTGTTCAATTTTCGACGAACGGTTCGGGCGCTGGACGCCGGTGCGCCTTTTGTGAAAAGCTCGCCATCGAAAACGGCTGAAACCGCGCCACCAGATGTCGAAAAACCTGTCACCACCGATCCTTTATCTGATTACCCGCGGCGCAACCACTGAAACAACCTCGCCCCAGAGCCCCGAGTTTCAGGATATCCTGATTCAAATCAGAGCCGCGGCGGTGGCTCAAATAGACCTGGTTCAAATTCGAGAGAAAAGGCTTAACGCACGGGTCTTGTTCGAATTGGCGGAGCAGGCTGTCGATATCACTCGCACCTCGTCGACGCGAATCCTGGTCAATGATCGCGCTGACATCGCCGCGGGGACCGGCGCGCATGGCGTACATCTCACGACCCAGTCGCTGGATATCGCTGTGATCAGAAACAGTTTCGCCCAGAACTTTCTGGTCGGTGCATCCACCCACTCCTGGGAAGAAGCGAAACTGGCGCATGAACAAGGCGCGGACTTTATCGTCTTCCGGATCCAATCTTTTCAACGAAATCCAAAGAGCAGTTTGGGCCACCACTGGGCCTCGAGAAGTTATCCGATGTTTGCGGTAATCTCGATGGCTTTCCTGTGCTGGCATTGGGCGGAGTTTCTGGAGGTCGCCGCCCGACAGTGTTTCGAGGCGGGCGCCAGCGGCGTCGCCGGCATTAGTCTCTTTAGCGAACCGGCAGCGCTTGAGTCGGTAGCCTCCGCGATAAGAAAATCCGCGAAGGAATTGAGATGAAGATGCAAACCGTACAACCGATCGCGCTGACAATCGCCGGCCTTGATCCTTCCGGGTGGCGCGGGCCTCATTGCCGACGTCAGGACCTTTGTTCATTTTGGTGTGCGTCCGGCGGCGGCAATCACTTCGCTTACTTTTCAGAATTCTGAACGAGTTTTCGGGGCCACTCACGAAACAGCCGACTCTCTACGCGCACAGATTCTCCCCGTTGTTGAAGAAAGCCAGGATCGCTGCCGTAAAGATAGGCATGCTGCCGACTGCCGACCTGGTATTGGAAATCGCGCGACTGCTCACCGAGACGGATCTGCCGCGCCGGTCATCGATCCGATCCTGCAGTCGACTTCCAGGTTATGCCGCTGATGGAGAAGGAAGCTGTCGAGGCGCTCGTCACTGAGCTTATGCCGTTGGCTCGTTTGCTGACGCCGAACATTCCGGAAGCGGAGACGCTAACCGGACTGCAAATCGCGTGACGAAGCCGATATGCGCGAGGCCGCGGCAATGATTCGGGCGATGGGTGCGCAGGCGGTCTTGATCAAAGGCGGACATCTCAATAATGAATCTGAGAGATGCGCGATTGACCTCCTGGACTGTGAGGATGACGTTAAGGTTTTGAGTGGCGAATGGATTGAGTCGCCCCCGGTCGAGGCACGGGCTGTATTCTGTCTTCGGCCGTTGCCGCGTGCCTGGCCCGGGGCATGAATCTGGAAGAATCAGTCGTCGCCGGAAAGAGTTTGTCGCCGAAACAATTCGCGATGCCGCGGGCCTGACGCAACGCGTCGCTAGCGACTTCAGGGAACACAGCCGGGCGTTAGCGCGCGGTTCGCGCCTACTCGCTGATGGTGACTTTTTCCATCTTCACTTCCGACACGGGCCGGTCACCCTGCACTCGTCTTTGAAGTCGCAATATCATTGACGACGTCCTGGCCTTCAGTCACGCGTCCGAAGATCGTGTAACTGGGCGGCAGCGGATAATCAACGTGCATGATGAAGAATTGTGAGCCGTTGGTATTTGGTCCCGCGTTGGCCATCGCTACGGTGCCTGCCTTGTAGCCGCGACGGTAAACTTCGGACGAAGGATCAATCTCGTCATTAAATCGGCCGCCCCATGCAGATTGCACCACCGCGGCCGGTTCCGTCGGATCTCCGCCCTGAATCATGAAGCCATTAATCACCCGATGAAAGATTACGCCGTCGTAGAAACCTTTTTCCGCCAGCAGGGCGAAAGTTCTCTGTGGTTTTCGGTGCGTCGTCCTCGAGCAATTCGAATTTGATCGTGCCTTTGTTGGTTTGAATAGTTGCCGTGCGATTTGGCATCTGCTGTCGTCTCTCCTGTTTTGGTTTTGATTGCGCAAGCAAACAACCTTGGAAGCACCAAAGTGCACGTGGCGACCCGTGTCAGAAGCCCGACCTGTAAGGGAGGGCCACTCTCGCACATGCGTCTCCGGATGAAAGCGGACGTCTCGCAGGTACACGTGCCCTCCTGACGGTCGGGCTTCTGACACCGCCAAATTCCCACTCCACCTGACGGATTCCCCGCAAAACGCTATCATGTTCGGCCCTAATACTTTTTCGCGAAAGGCCGAAAAACCCAATGAATGTCACTCATCTTGAATGTGCTGCCTGTGGACTGCGCCACGAGGCACGACGGTTTGCACAACCTGTGCAGTCAATGCGGAAAGCCGCTGCTGGTTCGTTACGACTTAGAAAGTGCAGCCGCTTCTTTGACAAAGGAATCGTTGCCAGGAAGGCAGTCGGATTTATGGCGGTATCGCGAAGTCTTGCCGGTCGATCGAGACGAGAACGTGGTGAGTCTAGGCGAAGGATTCACGCCGCTCGTCCGCGCATCGCGGCTCGGCAAGCAGCTTGGATTGGATGAGCTGTACATCAAGGACGAGGGCAGAACCCGACCCAGAGTTTCAAAGCGCGGGGCATGACCGCGGCGCGTTGTCGATGGCCAAAGAGCTGGGTGCCAAGAAACTCGCAGTGCCATCGGCGGGCAACGCGGCCGGGCGCTGGCGGCCTACGCGGCACGCGCGGGAATGGAAGCCCACATCTTTATGCCGAAAGATACCCCGCGCGCGAACGTGATCGAATGCGAACAAACGGGCGCGCACGTGACTTTGATGGATGGCTTGATTACGGATTGCGGCGCCGAAGTAGGCCGGCGCAAAGAGGCGGAAGGCTGGTTCGACGTTTCGACTTTGAAGGAGCCTTATCGCATCGAAGGCAAGAAGACGATGGGTTACGAGCTGGCCGAACAGTTTGATTGGCAATTGCCGGACGTGATCGTTTACCCGACCGGTGGCGGCACCGGATTGATCGGAATGTGGAAGGCGTTTGATGAAATGGAGCAGATCGGGTTGGATCGGATCAAAGCGACCGCGCATGGTCACGGTCAGGCCGCCGGTTGCGCGCCAATTGTGAAGGCCTTTGAAGAGCAAGCGCTTTGCCGACGAGTTTCCGAATGCGCACACGACCGCATCAGGTCTCCGGGTGCCCAAAGCGATTGGCGATTTTTGATCATTGATGCGTTGCGCGCATCGGGCGGGACCGCGATTGCAGTGACAGATGGCGAACTGATCGCGGCCACGAAAGAGATTGGCGCCGCTGAAGGAATTTTCTGCGCGCCGAAGGCGCAGCGTGCCTGCCTGCGTTGAAGAAGATGATGAGTGAAGGATCAGTGCAGGCGGATGAACGCGTGGTGCTTTTCAACACGGGAAGTGGCGTGAAGTATCTGAGAGTTTTCGGAGTTAGCCTGGACGCGCGGCTTTGCCGCCGGATGTGCGGAAATGGCTCGGCCTTTCCGGCCCTCGAACGGAAGACCGGAACGGCTGCGCTCCAGCTGAACTGAGACAGAAGGCGGAGGCGAAGCCTCTTTCGAACAAAGAGGAGTGCTAGCGGTAAGGCACGAGCCTGCACCGCACATCAGGCGGCTGAGCCGGCGAGGAATTGGGAAGTCGAAATGAAAGTTTCAAAATACATCAGAATTCTTTTTGCTGCTGTTTGCTGCCCGTGTTTGCATCAGCACGGTCCGCATCAACTCCCATGGCTTACGCAAACCGAGCGCGCCAGATTCGAAACCCTGCGCATCGCCGGCTCGGAGGCGCTGTTCAATCTCGATTACGACGCGGCCCGCAAGAACTTTAAAGAGATGGCGGTGGCGTTTCCAGCTATCCCGCCGGCCCGCAATTTCTGGCCGACACTCTCTGGGCCGAGACTCTCTATCAAACTCGGCGGATGCAATCTTCGCTCTACGGCAGCGACGACACGTTTTTATTCGACCAGCGATGACAAAGCGGATCCGAAGGTGGTTGATGAGTTTCGCACGCTGACACGACAGGCGAAGCAGCTAACCGAAGCGCGGCTGAAACAATATCCGAAGGATATCGAGGCGCTGTACTTCATGGGCGCTATCGAAGGTCTGAAGGCGGCATTCGAAGAAGCTGTCGAGCGTCGTCACTACGCCGCTTTGAAGGATGGTTCGGACGCCGTCGATAAACATCGTGAAGTAATCAAACTCGATCCTTCATATCGTGATGCTGAAATTCACGATCGGTTTGTACGACTTTACGGTAGGCGCGCTGCCTTTGCCGGTGAAGATTGCCGCCGGGATGTTTGGCTTTCGCGGCTCGAAGAAGCGTGGGCTGGCGACGCTGGAGCGGAGTGGCGAAAGAAGGAACTGGGTGCACGACGAGGCGAAGACTCTGCTGATCGTTCTGTACACCCGCGAAAAGCGATTTGCTGAAGCGGCCGCCTATGCCAAAGAGCTGGCCGCGAAAATATCCGCGCAATTATCTTTATCGACTGGAAACCGCTGACGCACTGGTTTCGCAGGCAGCTATGGAGCGCCAGGCAAATCATTCGACGACCCTCGACGACGACTGAGAGTGAGGCGTTTGCGACCTTTGAATCGCTGCTAAAAGATACAAAGCCGTCCGTGACACAGCGGTGCGCTTCCTCGATTTGATTCACTTCAAGTACGGCGAGGCGCTGATGACTGCCGGCCGATTCGATCGAGCTGCGCAGGAGTTTCTGGCCTCAGCGTCAGCCCGGGCGCGCAGCAGGGATTGGCGACCATGGCGCATCTCTACGCCGCGAAAGCTTTGGATCTGGCGGGCAAGCGTAACGACGCGCTGGCGCAATACCGGGCCGTCCTGCTCGCGACCTAACGTCTACGATGCCCACGACCAGGCGCAGACCGGATTGAAGGAAGCGTACAAGAGGAAATTGACTGTAGACGGTACGCACGCCTCGGGCGAGCCGTCGCAAATCGGTCATGGTTGACTCAATGCACGCCAGAGCGCGCGCAGTACCTCGCACCCGCTCCGTCTCTTTCTCAAACACAAACGCCAGCGTCTTGTAGATCAGCTTCTGCGCAGAGAAAGGCGGACGCGTTCTGCCCTTCAACGTACGAGTACTCAGTCAAATCCATTCCTACGACTTTGCGCTTCCGCGCGAGGGTGCGAATCAGACCAATCGTTTCGTACCAACCCAGCCCGCCCGGCTCAGGCGTTCCGGTTGCGGAAACCAGCGAAGGATCAAGTCCATCGATGTCCACCGTCAAATAGACATTTTCGGTGAGCCCATCAACCGCTTCATCCCACCAGTCGTCGCGACCGACCTATGTCTTTCGCCCAGAAGATTTTCGTCGGCAAACCATCGAGCGCGCGCGCTTCATCCGCCGAAATGTGATCTGATCCCAACCCGCACACGGGGAATCCGCAAATCTTTGACGACCCGGGCCATGATCGATGCGTGCGAATAAGGCGTGCCATCGTAACTATCGCGCAGGTCCGCATGCGCGTCGATTTGCAGCACTGAGAGATTCTGATATTTCTCAGCGTGCGCGCGAATGACCGGCGCGCTGACTGGAGTGCTCGCCGCCAATCATCGTTACGAATTTATTGCCTTGAGACCAGCTCTTTCGCCCGGTCGTAAAGCGAAGTCATCATGCGCTCGGGCGGATCGATCGATGGCGATTCATCGAGCGTATGAATTCCCAGCTTGTAAACCTCGGCGTCGGTCTCTTCGTCGTAGAGTTCCATATTGCGCGAGGCGTCGATGATGGCCGCGGCGCCTCGCCGGTCCCGCCGCCATACGAAACTGTGCCCTCATAACTGATGGGCCAAACCAAAATCCGCGAGGCATCGAAACTGGAAAACTCTTCTTCGGCGATGCCGCCAAGTTCATCGGCAGCGATTGAGATTGGGTCATGGGGTGTGAGTTTAGGCGAAGCGCGGGCGACGGAAGCCAGTGACATTTCCATCAACATTAAGAGGAGTAACTATTGACTTTTTAGCCCGTCTGCGCATATGTTGCGCGCACTAACAAGGCTGAATCTCACGTGAGCCTCTGCCACTCATAAGCATACTCGCTAACTCAGCGGCGTTGGTTCCAGACGGTCCATAGCAGCAGGATTTGAGCAAGGATGTTCTTCCAAAGGGGGCGACACATGACTGATAACAAAAAACCTGCGATGTGTCCTATGATCAGCTTGGTACGATCCGCGGCCAATTGGCCCGGACGGCAGTCGACGTGGCTATCTCGACGATCTTTGGCCGGCATTCTGATTATCGAATCACTGAAGCTCTGGTTGCACCTTCAGCAGGACGATAACGTCTGGGAAGATGACGCTACCGACAATCCGGCTGATGCCGACGGGATCTCACAACTGGCAACGATAAGCAGGAGATTTGGATTGATTACGATTGCCGACACCGGCGATGGCTGGGACTCGACTTACACCGTCGCGTACTACAGCCGGCCGGCCGGAGCTTGATTTACCCGGCGTTCCGAAACCAGTTCCGCGCGGCGACGTGCTTGGTTTTTGGCGGCGATCAGAGTCTTATCCGGTGGCCAATCGAAAATCGTATCGCGAGCGTCTGTTAGAGCCGTATGAAGCCGCGCTGCCCAGAGACTGATCCACCGAACCCGCACGTGTTCGCGGGTGCCGGGCAATCACGATTGGTACGACAGTCTGGTGTCATTCATGCGGCTGTTCTGCTCGCGACGCTGGTTTGGCGGCTGGAGAACTCGCCAAAGCCGAAGTTACTTTGCGCTCCGGTTGCCGCATCGCTGGTGGTTGCGGGCACCGACGTCCAGTTGGTTCACTGACATCGACATACCGCAGCTCAAATACTTCAAACGCATTGCGCGGAAAGATGGGCGAAGGCGACCGCATCATCCTGTGCACGGCCGAGCCGCACTGGATCTTTGCCAAGATGTACAACCAGTACGACACCGAGATTAATGAAAACAATCTGAGTTTCTGGACAAGAAGAGTTTTTACGAAGCAGCAAATCGCTGTTTATCTGGCCGGCGACCTGCATCATTACCGCCGGCACTCAACGCTGAGCGGGCCTGCAGAAAATCACGCGCCGGGGGCGGCGGCGCGTTTCTTCATCCGACACACGGCGAAGATGTGAAGGAATTGGGGCGATGGTTACAAACTCGCGGACACGGGACGTTTCCCTGAAAACGGAATCAAGAAAACTCGGCTGGAAGAATCTCGGTTTTTTGTTTCGAATCCACGGTTTGGAGCGGCACAGCGCTCCTTCTACATGCTGACCTGCTGGTCAGTGATGACGAATCTCAGTCGCTTTGGTATTCGGCAATTTTGGCCGGCGCTAGCAAGGCCGCCGTCGCCTCCTCGATTGCCAATCCAACCGCGGTATTCCTGGGATTCTGCCTCGTCTGGGGCGGCTTTCTTCTGTTCACCGACGTGCATTCAAAGGCTTACCGAATTATCGCCGGGCACTCTACACGGTTTCACCCACGTGCTGGCCACGTTCTTCATCGGTTGGTTTGCGACTTATGCCAGCGTGAGATGGATGGGTTCGTTGGCGACTTCTACCGGCCTGCGTTGGTTGGATTTCAGATTCAAGTCGCCGTTTCAGCTTTTGCTGGCGGGTGCGATCATCTTTGTATTGGGATGGATTGTTGGGTCAATCGTGATGGGCATCTACCTCTTGTCTCGCTGAATTTTTGGCCGGCACTCGAACGAAGCCTTCTCGGCCCTGGCGATTTCCGATTGGAAGCACTTCCTGCGATTGAGGGTTGACGCGAAAGCGCTTTGACGATATACCCGATCGGCATTCGCAAGGTGGCGCGCAAGTGGGAGGCGACTGGACAAACGACGAGCGCGATGTTTGAAGCCGATTGATGGGTCAGCGCCGAATTGATTGAAGGACCGGTGAGTGCTTAAGAGCGAGATTGGGGCTCACGATTTCTCCTGCAACCTCTGCGGTTCTCGGTGTCTCGTGAGAGTACCCGGCGTTTTTCCGCAGACTTGAAGAAGCTAGGAAATTCTACGACGCGCTTCCGATGTGGTCGGCGATGCGTTCCAGACAATGCGCTAATCGTCGCCGAAGGATTCACACTGCAACGCGGTGGGAATGATCGAGCCATCTGAAACGTAGAGGTTTCGGATAGTTCCAGACTTCGCCGAATTCGTTTACCACGCCTTCATTTGGATCGTCGGACATCGCGCAGCCGCCCAGTGGATGCGCCGTCAACAGCTTCCGCCAGGGCCAACCCCAGAGAACGCTGGGCATATATTTGCCGCCGATGCTTTTGCTCAATTCCTTGAGCGCCTGTTCCATCTCGCGAAACATCGCGCGGCTGCGTTTGAGGTTCCAGTCAATCTCGATGTTTCCCTCGGACGAGCGCCATGCGGCCGTCGGCGGCGTCAGTACCCATCCCCAAAACAGGTAGAAAGCGCGTTGTCACGCCGCCCTTGAACAATTTGTCGGCGCCGTCGGTGAAGCCGTAGCCGTGATCGAGTCCCAGGGTGCGCAGGAAATATTTACGGAAGAAGAGACCAAGATTCTTGAGTCGCCGAGGCACCGGCAAAGCGCTCTCCAGATACCACAGGAACGGATCGGGAAAGCCGAGGTCCTGAATCATGATTCTGTTGTTTGCGGTCGAGGCGTCGATGGCCGCGGTGATGCTGGGACCGGCGCCGGGGTCGATTTCGCGATTCGCTTCGAGCGCCCCGGCCAAAAGAAAATCGCCGTTGCCGGAAAACTTTTCCCGAGCGCGGGGCTCAATTTCGTCAGCGTACGATGCAGGTCCCGGAGCGCAGCAGAATTCTCGGTTGAGCCCAGGGAGCCGGCAGAGATGATCACCTTGCGACCTACGACTGAACCCGGTTGGGACTCTGGCTCAGGCCTGGCCCGGCGATCGAATCTGTTGCCGTCGAGTGTCAGTGGTTGAGTCTCAGCTTTCTCGAGATCGAAGCGTCGAAAGTGAACGCGGTAGCCGTTAGTCTCCACGGGCTCGATAGGTTCGATTTTCTCGACCTGGTGCAGCGGGAAAACTTCCGCGCCATTCTGCTCCGCCAGGGGAATGTAGTTGAGGTCGAGCGTGTTCTTCGCATGAACATGACACCCCAGCATGCAGTTGCCGCAGTAGACACAGCCATCCTGAACGATGCCCTGGGCGATTTTTTTCTCCGGCCCGGTATAAACACAAATCTCCATCAACTCCGGTTTGCGCCCGGCGTTTTGGGCGGCGGCGATGAAAGCCTCCGTGCGTTGCGGCACAGCCAGGTCCGCAGGCGGTGTTAGCTGCCTGGCTTCGAGCATGTCCCTGGCTTTGTCATAGAAGGGGTTGAGAATGTCGCGCTTCACGCCTTTGGGCCAACGCGGATCTTCAAAAATCTCTGGCGGCGTGCGGATATGGACATTGAAATAAACCAGTGAGCCTCCGCCCACGCCGCTCGCCTGAAGCACATCGATATTTTCGAAAGCGCGATAATCAAGCAGATCCGAGATCTTTGTAGTTCCAGAACGAGCGAGCGACCTGGCCCGTGGTGCGCGGAAAATCTTTCTTGCCCCAGCGCTTGCCGCGTTCGAGGATGCAAACCGAGCGGCCCGCGAGCGCCAGGCGGCAGGCATTAATCGCTCCGCCAAAACCGGAGCCGATGACTACGACGTCGTATATGTCTTTCATGTTTACAAAGATGGTGCACAGACTTTAGTCTGTGATTAGAACTCTTTTATGTTCAAGCGGTTCACAGACTGAAGTCTGTGCCAGCTACGTTCATGTCTTCAACTTCTTCACACTCAGTCTCACCTGAATAAACCCAATCAGCAGCGGCAGTCCGGCGAGCAGCAACAGAACGATAAAGTTATAGAAGAACTGGCTTGTGCGCGATGTAGTAGCGACACGGCAACACATACGGGTCGGCTTTAAAGTGGGCGTAGTCGCAAACCTGCACCGGCGCCGGATATCGCAGCCAGACGACTGCAAAAGCGATCGCGATGATCACGAGGTAGAGCACGCGCAGCTTCTTGCGGGCGCCGTTCAGCACCCACTTGAAGCCCAGCCAATTGCCAAACCATCCGCCGAAGAAAACGGCCACTCGAGAAAGATGCCGTACGGGTAGGCATTCCAGGGAAATTAGTCGTGTCGTTGTAGGCGACGGTGTTGTCGAAGATGCCGCTGAGGTACTGAGTTTCCCAGGCTGGATAGGCCATCAGAGAAATCGTCGCAACTGGTCCGAGAAAGACCGCGGCGTAAACCAGGGATCGAAGCATGTAGGAGGAATACAATTTTGCCAGGGCGGCGTTCGACTCTTTGCGCGCTGCCTCGATCACCGGGGGCGCCGGCGTCCGCAAACAAAGCGCCGGCGGCAAGTGCGGATTTGAATGTCTGGTGAGAACGACGGCCATAGCCAACCTCCGGTTAGCGCGACGCCTCCGGCGTGCCTGAGTCTGACCTGATCGTTCAGCATAGCACGGCCAGACCGGTCGTGCGTACCGTTCACGAGTGCTTCCTGCAAATCAAACCCAATCCGCAAACGCCTCTGATGCCACTCTTCGTCCATCAACAGAAAGTAGCCGAACAGTTTGTACTGATATTCCGAGATTGGCGTGTTTGGATCCCAGGGCTTCAGCCAATCGGTTGCATAGATTAACTGGCCGAGGTAAAGACCTTCGGCAATCTGGGCGATCTCGTCGATGCAAAAACAATCCGGCGGAATGTTCTTCAAAGGCTTCCAGCCAGATAGTTGAACTGGTAGATTTTCTTGCCTTTGTTTTCCGGCAACATGCTGGCCTTATTCGGCCGCCCGATGAAGAAGAAAGTGTGCGCGTCGTAACCGTACTTCTGTTTCTCTTCGGGCGTCGCGTCTTCCATACGCACTCCGGCCAGCTTCGAAACTTCGCGCGTGAACTTTTCCTTCATGGTGCGAAAAGCCACGGTGTTGGAACAGTTGAAAGCCGGATCAGAACCCATCGGTTCTCCGCCCTCGGTCCACTTGGCCAGTTCAGCGACGTCGATCGGGTTGAATTTCTTCCCCGTCCAGGTGCGAGAAGAAGCGCGCAACACTGCCAGGCGACACCGATCACGTTCTCCTGGCAGCGGCGCCAGCAGACCCTGGCTTTGCCACGAAATCAACGCCCCGCGCGATAGAAGCCATTCATGGCTCTGCGGCGCGATGCCGGCATTGAAGAGCGTGTGAAGTTTATCGAATGTCGGCGAGATCGTTTTGTGCTCGGCCGTCAAAATATCCGCGTAGGACTTGAGCGCGCGGCATGACGTCGCCGGCGTTGCGGATATCGGCGCGCACCTCGTCGAGCCGCGCGTTATCAACATCGCCATCGGCCGGATCGGCCAGCGTCAAAGTCGAAAACTTATCGGTGGGCGGTGGAGTTGGGGCGGGCGCCGGGCTGCAGCCCTCGGTACTTCTGCCGGCACCGCAACATCCGGCATTTCCAAAACGGAAACAGGCGCTTAGCCTCCGCATTCCAAAACGGTTCGAACAAAAGAAAGTAGCCGAAGTTCTGATAATGGTAGGTTGCCGGATCAGCTTTTGGATCGTAGCGCTCCAGTGAATTTGCGGTCGCAAGATTGCCTGGCCCAGGAACATGCCGTCGGCGATTTGGACCATCTCGTCAATCAAATAACTCAGAGGCAGGAAATTCCCGAGATCGTGATACCGGTAGTTCAAACGGAAGACTTCGCGCGGCGTGCCGGGATAGATCGAAGGGGCCCGGTGCGAAGCAATGTTTGCCGCCTTTATAGTCGTAGCCGTATTGCCTTCCTCCTCGTCCGCGTGGCTTTCTGCAAATGCCACATGAAGTTCAGCAAAGAGCAATACGTAACCGAACGAAGACAA
>ERZ1370068.5224-contig-4255_pt1 | contig 69082 bp, 80 predicted proteins | sample MGYA00561227_ERZ1370068 | MGnify/ENA primary metagenome ERZ1370068 (study PRJEB38410, sample SAMEA6850437) | metagenome | study: Metagenomic assessment of the ecological functions of the soil: analysis of the soil microbiota associated with the...
AATGCCTTCCGTTCAGTTACATACGCTCACGACGAACGCACTACATAGTGGGCGGTGGAACCCAGGCGGAGCAGGTGGCGCATCCGCTTCGACACGAACTACTACTACTGGCCGCCGGCTGGTGGGCGGCAAGCCCAGCGTGTTCGCCGGCTCGGGCGTGCCGGTATGTCGCAGCTGCGCGCGCCACTCGCCGAGACTCGTTCATCGGTTGCTGCACCAGGCCACGACGCAGATGACCGGCGAGTCCGGCCAGACCTGCCCGATGACGTCGGATTCACTGCTGGCGCGCGCGCGTGGACGTCGAAGCTACTACCCGGCGCGCTTCTGCGCCAGCATGCACTTCGACAGCCCGAACCACCCCGGCTCGAACGCGATCGTCGGCTCACGGCGCAGGCGCATCGCGGCATTCCGGTGGTAGTCCTCGAAGCAGATGACTGACGTGGCTCGACGGCCGCATACGCGGCTCGGCGTTCGCAACGTGAGTTGGGCGGCGAAGCACGCTCCGAAGGTTCACCGGTCTCGGTGGCGACAAGCGCGCCACAACTATGCAGGCGTGTCACTGCCGTTCCTCGCCGCCTCGGGCCAGCTGATGACGCTGACGCGCGACGGCTCGCCGGTGGCGTTCACGACCGAGGCGATCAAGGGCATCAATTACGCGCAGTTGCCGCCGCGGCCGGCAAACTATGCCGCGATCTACGAGCACCGGCACGACGGCGCCGGTGATCTCGGCCGTGTCGGCAACCGCGACCAGCAGCACCACCGCCAGCGTGACGTGGACCACGAACGAGCTGTCGAACTCGCGCGTCGACTGCTGGCACGTCACCGACCGCTGACGCTCAACGCGACCAACGGCGTGCTGGTGACGAGACCACCGCGATCACGCTCACCGGCTCGCGCCGACAACGACCACTACTACCGCGTGACCTCGGCCGACGGCGCCAGCAACAGCTCGACGTCGCCCAACCCGCCGACCGCGCCGCGCAGCTCGCGACGCCGGCGACGCGCTCGAACACGCCGCCGGTCGCGCAGGCGCGAGCGGGCGTGCCTGGCGACAACGCCGCCAGCTCACCGTCAACTTCTCCGGCGCCGCATCGACCGACGCCAACGGCGACTCGCTCACTTATTCGTGGACGTTCGGCGACGGCGGCACGGCGACCGGACGGCTCACGAGCCACACGTACGCCAGCGCGGGCGCCTTCGGCGCGATCCTCTACCGTCAACGACGGGCGCGGCGGCATCCGACACCGCGAAGTGTGGCGATCTCGGTGACCAACCCGCCGGCGGGGTTCCGGCAGACGATCGGTGCTCGACAACTTCAACCGCGCAGAACGGCAGCGTCGGCAGCAACTGGGTCGACGAGCCGGACGCGTTCACGATCACCTCGAACGTCGTCGGCGGCCAGAAGCGGCGACCACTACATCGAGTGGAACGGCGCGGTGTTTGGTCCCGACCAGGGTGCTTCGTCACCATCAGCTACCGCGTCCCCGTCGGCGGTCGAGCAGACACCTGATGCTCAAGACGCGGGGCGCGTCGTGGTCGGCCGGCCATCTCGAGATCAGCTCGGCGCATCGACCTCGCGGGTCACCGTGTAGCGTTCACGCCGCTGGGGGAGGCTGACAGACGATCGAAGCTACGATCCGCGGCGTGACGGTTCGCGGCCGGCGACCGCCGGCGCCCGCGCGCTCGCGAACGGCTCGGTGCGAGCTCTATCGCAACGCCACGCTGCTCGGCACGGTCTCGGTGAGCGGCTGGTCGTTTGCGAGGCGCCGGCGACGCATCGGACTATCGGTGGGCAATGCGCCCGCTGCCCGCTACGACGACTTCGGCGGCGGCAACTACTCGCGACGCCGGTGAACACCCGCCGGTCGCGGCCGCGGCAGTCCCACAGGGCGGGAACGCGCCGCTCAGCGTCAGCTTCTCGGGCGCGGCCTCGACGCGACGCCAACGGCGACTCGCTCACCTACGCGTGGACGTTCGGCGACGGTGGCACTGCGACCGGACGCCTCACCAAGCCACACCTATGCCGCGGGCAGCTTCGCGGCGATCCTCACCGTCAACGACGGCCACGGCGGCACCGACACCGGCGAGCGTCGCGATCTCGTCGCGCTGACGCCGAACGTCGCGCACCGGTCGCGGTCGCGGCGGGTTCGCCGCAGAGCGGGACGGCGCCTGCTCACCGTCAACTTCTCGGGTGCCGCGTCCACCGACTCGAACGGCGGACTCGCTCACGCTACGCGTGGACGTTCGGCGACGGTGGCACCGCCACCGGGACGGTTTGACGAGCCATACCTACGGCAATGCGGGCTGCATTCGCGGCGATCCTGACCGTCACCGACGGGCGCGGCGGCACGCGACACCGCCAGCGTCGCCGATCTCACTGGCGCCGCCGCCGGCCAACGTCGCGCCGGTTGCGGTGGCGGTCAGAGTGCCCGGAGCGGGACGGCGCCGCTCGCCGGTCAGCTTCTCGGGTGCCGACGTCGACCGACGCGAACGGCGACTCGCTGACCTACGCGTGGACGTTCGGCGACGGCGGCACGTGCGACCGGCCGGCTGACCAGCCATACCTACGCCAGGCCGGCAGCTACGCCGCGATCCTGACCGTGAACGACGGGCACGGCGGCACCGGACACGGCCAGCGTGGCGATCTCAGCGGCGGCGTCGAACGTCGCGCTCCGGTCGCGAACGCGGCGGGCGTCGCCGACGAGCGGCAATCGCTCCGCTCGCCGGTCAGCTTCTCCGGCGCCGCATCGACCGACGCCAACGGCGACTCGCTCACCTATGCGTGGACGTTCGGCGACGGCGGCACCGCCACCGGACGGCTCACCAGCCACACGTACGCGACCGCCGGCGCCTTACGCGCGCGATCCTCGACGGTAAACGACAGGCGCGGCGGCACCGACACCGCGAGCGTGGCGATCTCCGGTGCCAGCCCGCCGAATACGTTCCCGCAGAACGCGGTGCTCGACAACTTCAACCGCGCGAACGGCGCGCCTGGTGCGAACTGGATCGACGAGACCGCGCAGTTCAGCGATCACGTCGAACACGCTGCGCGCAGGCGCGGCGGGCGATCACTACCTCGAGTGGGCGACGTCGTTCGGGGCCGACCAGGAGGCCGTGCCGTCACCCTGAGCACGATCGCCGCGAGCGGGGCTCGAGCAGAACCCGATGCTCAAGACCCAGGGCGCGTCGTGGTCGGCCGGCCACATCGAGGTCAGCTACAAGCGCCGAGCGCGCGCGTGTTCGTCTACACGTTCACCGCCGGGGAACTGGCAGACGTTCGGGCAGATCAACGGCATCACGTTCGTGGCGGGCGACCGCTTCGGCGCGCGCGCGTTCGCCGAACAGCACGGTGACGGTGTATCGCAACGCGGCCCTGATCGGCACCGTGTCCGTGAGCGGCTGGAGCTTCGCCGCATCCGGCGGCGCATCGGCGTATCGGTGGGTAACGCCAACGGCGCGTTACGGACGAGCCTGGCGGCGGCAACATCACCGGCGTGACCGCCCTCGCCGGACCGGCGAAGCCGGTGGCCGGACGCGTGACCGGACCGATCGACCTATCGCTGACGAACCCCTATCCGAACCCGACCAACGGCGCCGTCCAGGTGCAGCTGTCGCTGCCGCGCGAGGAGACGGTGAGCTTCGCCGTGCTCGACATCCAGGGCCGCGAAGTGTGGAGCGCGCCGTCGCGCGCTTACGCCGCCGGACGCTGGACGCTCGCTTGGGATGGCCACACCGCGCAGGGGCCGGTGAACCCCGGCGTCTATCTGTTGCGGGTCACCATTGGCCACGGGTGCTATTGCGCCGCATCGCCGTGATTCGCTGAAGAATGCTCCAGCGCGCCGCCCGCTGCTGTACCTCGTGTTCATGAGCGCCTCGTGGGCACGACGACGCTGGTCTCGTCGTCGAGCGCACGCCCTCCGAACTTCGCGATCGATGACGCCGTGCCGGGCGCGGGCTTCGGGTTCCACCGACATGGTGTGTCCTCAAGGACGGCCGCTTCCTCGTGGCGGAGAAACGCGGGCGCGTCTACGAAGTGCGAAACGGCGTGGCAAGCGACCCAGCCCGATCCTGGAGTGCCGGGACGAAGCCATTGGATTCCGGGAGCGACCGGGTTGATCTGCGCTGGGTCGCGCCGATCACGATCCAGTGCCCTACCTCAACCAGCCACCTCTACGCCTGCTGTACACGGTCGATCCGGATGCGAGCGGCACGGACACGAACGCCGTCGGGTTCGGGCGCCTGACCCGGTGTACCGGGGTGAACCTCACCGACATCGGCTTCCGTCATTCCCGGCTCTCGAACCATCTTGATGGGGGCCGACTGGCCAGGACGGGGCCGATGTTCGGCGTCCGACTCAGCACACCATAACAGGTGCGTTGTGCTGGGGCAACGACGGCCTTCTGGTGTCCACGGGGACGTAAACGGCGCGCACTACGAATACATGGACGCCGGAGGGCACGACCCCGGCGCGTTCGGCGCCGGCCGTACGAATCCGAACGAGGACATCGGTTCATTTTCGCTCCAGGACATCACGAGCCTCGCGGGCAAGTTGCTGCGACTGAACCCTGCCAACGGTCATGGTTACGCCAGCAATCCGTTCGTGGACGGCAACCTGAGCTCGGTGCGGTCCCGCGTCTGGTGCTATGGCCTGCGCAATCCGTTCCGCTTCTCGCGTCGCCCGGGCTCGGGAAGTCCCGACACCTCGGCGGCCAATCCGGGGTTTTCTACATCGCCGATGTCGGATGGACCACCTTCGAAGAAGCGAACGTCGCCGCGATCGGCGGCATGAACTTCGGATGGCCTTGCTACGAGGGATCGGCACGCAGGACGCGTACCGCCAGGCCGCGAACCCTGCGCACAACGGTTGCGCGGCTCGCTTCGACTCGCCGACCAACCCGAGCGGTCCCGCTCCCCGCCTCGCAACATGGCACCCAGTCTGGCCTCGGCGAGTCGTCCCCAGGCTTCATCGGAAACTGCGCGACGGGGGAACGCGTTCTACATCGGGACCCAGTACCCGGCGACGTACCGTGAATGGGTATCTGTTCAGCGACTACGGCCAGGATTGGATCAAGTCGCGACCGTGGATATCAACGACAATCTCATCGGTATTAGCGGCTTCGAAGATTCGGGGCCGGGGACCGGTGGACTTCGCGGTCGACCCGATCAGCGGGGATGTGTTCTACGTCGCGATCACGCTTCAGCAGGTGCGGCGCATTCGTTACACCGGTTCGAACAACGAACACTCCCGCCGACCGCGAGCATCGCGGGAACCCCCTCACCGGCTCGTACCCCCTCACCGTGTCGTTCTCGAGTACCGGCATCGTCCGATCCCGACGGAGACCCGATCTCGACGAGTTGGGTCTTCGCGGATGGCACGGGCTCCACGCAAACGAACGCCAGACCCATGCTTTCACGACGGCGGGCACGTTCGCCGTCCAACTCCTACGGTGAGTGACGGCCGCGGCGGAACGGATATCAACATATCACCGTGACCGGCTCAACCCACCGTCGATCCCGTTCCCTCGACGCCCGTCCTGAACAGTTTCACGCGCCCCAACGGCGCCGTGGGCGCGCCGTGGACCGACGAAACCGCGGAGTTCGCGATCAATTCGAACGCGCTCACCCAGCAGAACGGCGGCGACTCGTACCTCGTGTGGAGTGGCCCAAGCTTCGGCCCCGACCAGGAGGCGTTCGTCACGCTGAGCACCATCAATGCCTCCGCGCGCGAGCACAACTTGATGCTCAAGACCCAGGGAACGATGGGGTCCTCGGGGCACCTCGAGGTCTCCTACGTTGCCTCGGAGTCGCGGGTCATCGTCGCCATCTTCACGCCCCCACCACCTGGCAGAGCGTTCGCGAGCCTGACCGGCTTGCCCCTTCGTTGCCGGAGACCGATTCGGTGCGCGCACCTTGGCGGGTGGCACCGTTCAGGTGTACCGAGCAGCACCCTGGTCGCTACGACGTCCATCGCCTCGTCGCGCGCTCGCAACACTCGGGGGCCGAATTGGCTTGTCGTGCGCCGGGGCGTCTGGGAGCCGGTTCGATGATTTCGGCGGCGGCAATCTCGTATCCAACGTGAACACCCCGCCGACGGCGTCCATCCTCTCCCCGGTGAACAATTCGTTCTACTACGATGGCCAGACCATCAACCTGTCGGGCTCCGCCTCCGATGCTCAGTCGCCCACGGATTCGCGAGCTTCACGTGGGTCGTGGATCCTGATCCACAACAACCACGTGCATCCCGCCATCGCCACCCGTCAGGGTCCGACCAGCTCGATCGTGGGCATGAACCACGATGATGGGACGGGCGTGCACCTGCTCATCAAGCTCACGGCGAAGGACCCCGCGGGCCTGGTGAGCGACACGGCGAAGGTCTCGATCTGGCCGAGATCGATCTCGTTCTTCCGCCGTGACCGCGACCCCGATCCGTCCACCGCCGGGCAGAGCACCCACTTCACGTTCTCCTGTCCAATCTTGGACGAATGCCGGCCCTCTCGCATTGGGTGTTGCCGCGGGCACCGCCGTGCTGGCGCAGGGGCGACGTGACCGTCCCCGCCCTGGGCAGTGTCGCGTTGTCCGCGGACGCGACGCGAGCCACGGTCGAGAACATACCGTTGCGACTCGCGGCGGACTCGCTCGGTGCCGTATTCGAGGCAATGGAAACGAACAACGCGTCGATGCGAACGCTGGTCGTGAGCCCTTCGGGTGGGAACACGCCGCTGCGGTCGCGGTGGCGGCGGGCGTGCCCTCGAGCGGCAACGCGCCACTCACCGTCAACTTCTCGGGGCGGCGTCTGACGGACGCCAACGGCGACTCCTCACCTACGCGTGGACGTTCGGCGACGGTGGCACCGCCACCGGACGGCTGACGAGCCACACCTACTCGGCCGGCAGCTTCGCTCGCGGTTCTCACGGTGAACGACGGGCGCGGCGGTACCGACACCGCCAGCGTCGCTGTCTCGGTCACCGCACCGCCGCCCGGCACGCTTCCGCAGACGTCGGCGCTCGACAAGCATCAACCGCGCGAACGGCAGCGTCGGCAGCAACTGGGTCGACGAGCCGAACGCATTCACGATCACCTCGAACGTCGTCGGCGCGCGAGCGGCGGACCACTATCGAGTGGAACGGCGCGGTGTTCGGTCCCGACCAGAAGTGCTTCGTCACCATCAGCACCGTGTCCGCGTCGGCGGTCAGGCGCAGAACCTGATGCTTCAAGACGCAGGGCGCGTCGTGGTCGAGCCGGCCACCTCGAGATCAGCTACAGCGCACCGACCTCGCGGGTCATCGTGTACACGTTCACGCGCGCCGGGAACTGGCAGACGATCGGCTCGATCAACGGCGTGACGTTCGTGGCCGGCGACCACTTCGGCGCCCGCGCGCTCGCGAACGGCTCGGTGCAGCTGTCATGGCACCTCCACGCTGCTCGGCACGGTCTCGGTGAGCGGCTGGTCGTTTGCGGGCGCCGGCGGTCGCATCGGACTGTCGGTGGGCAACGCGCCCGCGGCGCGCTACGACGTTCGGCGGCGGCAACTACTCCGCGACGCCGGTGAACACCCCGCCGGTGGCGGTGGCGGCGCGGCGTGCCACAGAGCGGCAACGCGCCGCTCAGCGTCAACTTCTCGGGCGCGGCCTCGACCGACGCCAACGGCGATTCCGCTGACGTACGCGTGGACGTTCGGTGACGGCGGTACCGCCACCGGCCGCCTCACGAGCCACACCTATGCCGCGGGCAGCTTCGCGGCCATCCTCACCGTCAACGACAGCCACGGCGGCACCGACACGGCCAGCGTCGCCGTCTCATCGCTGACACCACGTGGCGCCGGTCGCGGTCGCGGCGAGGCGTGCCCACGAGCGGACAGGCGCCGCTGTCGGTCAACTTCTCCGGCGCCGCGTCGACCGACGCGAACGGCGACTCGCTCACCTACGCGTGGACGTTCGGCGACGGTGGCACCGCCACCGGCCGGCTCACGAGCCACACCTATGCCGCGGGCAGCTTCGCGGCGATCCTCACCGTCACCGATGGGCGCGGCGGCACCGACACCGCCAGCGTCGCCGTCTCCGTCACGCCGCCGCCGGCCAACATCGCGCCGGTCGCCGTGGCGGCGGGCGTGCCGTCGAACGGGACTGCGCCGCTGCTGGTCAACTTCTCCGGGGCCGCTTCCACGGACGCCAACGGCGACTCGCTCACCTACGCTTGGACGTTCGGCGACGGCGGCACCGCCAACGGGACGGCTTCACGAGCCACACCTAGCGGTGCGGGCAGCTTCGCCGCGATCCTCACGGTGAGCGACGGACGCGGCGGCACCGACACCGCCAGCGTCGCCGTCTCGGTCACCGCACCGCCGCCGGGCACGTTCCCGCAGAACGCGGTGCTCGACAATTTCAACCGCGCGAACAGCGCGCCCGGTGCCAACTGGATCGATCCAGACCGCGCAGTTCAGCATCGCGTCGAACACGCTCGCGGGTGCGGCCGGCGATCACTACCTCGAGTGGGCGACGTCGTTCGGGCCGGACCAGGAGGCCTACCTCACCTTCGGCACGGTCGCCGCGACCGGGGTCGAGCAGAACCTGATGCTCAAGACGCAGGGCACGTCGTGGTCGGCCGGCCACATCGAGATCAGCTACAACGCACCGACGTCGCGCGTGTTCCGTCTACACGTTCACGCCGCCGGGGAACTGGCAGACGCTCGGGCAGATCAGCGGCGTCACGTTCGTGGCGGGCGACCGCTTCGGCGCGCGCGCGTTCGCGAACGGCACGGTGACGGTGTATCGCAACGCAACCCTGATCGGCACCGTGTCCGTGAGCGGCTGGAGCTTCGCCGCATCCGGCGGCCGCATCGGCGTATCGGTGGGCAGCGCCAGCACTGGCGCGCTTCGACGACTTCGGCGGCGGCAGCATCACCGGCGTGACCGCGCTCTCCGGCATGCCCTCTCCGGTGGCCAGCAGGGCGTCGACCCCGGACGGTCTGGAGCTGGCGAAGCCGTATCCCAATCCCACGACCGGCGCGATTCAGCTCGCGCTCGCGTTGCCGAGCGAGGAGACGGTGAGCTTCGCCGTGCTCGACATCCAGGGGCCGCGAAGTGTGGAGCGCGCCGTCGCGCGCTCACGCCGGACGCTGGACGCTCACCTGGGACGGCCGCACCGCCCAGGGGCCGGCGAACCCCGGCGTGTATCTGTTGCGCGTCGGCATCCGGACGGCAGGTGCTGATGCGCCGCGTCGCCATGATCCGTTGATCGCGCGCCCGGTCGGCGCGCGTCACCGACCGATGTTCGAGCGGCCCGCCAGGCGGCCGCTAGAGGGTCGCGGGCGTATCGTCGAGCCCACGCGCGATCCGCCTACCCTCAGCGCTGCCACGCATAGGACACCTTCGCGAACGCCTGGCGTCCGCTCTTCTCCAGCTGATTCGTCACGTCATCAGAAGGTGCGGTTGTCCCCGTAGCCGAGAAGAAGACGGTTTGCCAGTTGAGCTTGTAGGCGAACAACGCGGAGCCGCCGAAGCGGGCCTCCTTGGACGCCACATCCGGGAACGTGTACAGGGACGTATCACGCGTGGTCTGTTCGTATTGGCCGATCAGACGCACGAACGATCTCGCGCTGAGCGACAGGATGAGGCGCAGGCGCTCGACCTGGGCCAGGAACAGCCGCCCGCTGTCGCCGTTGCCGGCGTCGACGTTGAGCCACCGCGCGCTGGCGTCGCCCCGCAGGTCGAGATGGTTGCTGGGGCGCAGCGTGAGCTGGCCGACCAGGGTCGTCCCAGTGCCCTCGCGCGCGTTGTCGAAGTCGATCTCCTCGCCGACGTGAGGCGTCGATGGAGAAGTAGTTGAAGAGCCGGCCCGGGCTCGCGTCGAGATGGAGCCGGGGACGGGAAGCGCCCGAGCAGCTGGTCGCCGACCCGGATCTGGTCCTGGTTCAGCTCGACGCGGATGAAGCTGTTCCAGCGTCCATCCAGGCCGACACCGCCCGAGACGCGCTGCGACAGCACATCGCCCCCAGGCTCGACGTCGACCCAGTTGACCGTGAAGAAGCGTGCCCGGGAGACGAACGCGTCCGTGGGGCGGACCGTGTGACCCCAGCTCGGCATAGCCTTCTGCGGTACCTGACCTCGCGGGATGAAGCCGTCGTCGGCCCGGAACTCGGGCCCGAGGTCCTGCCCCTGCAGGAACCAGTCGACGTGCGTCGTGCCGTGCGACCAGTTGAGCAGCGCGGCGTGATCGGCCAGCGTCTGGCCGTTCCACTCCGCCGCCAGATCGGGACGGTTGGGCGTCAGGCTCTGACTCCACAGCGCCTGACCCGTGAACGAATCCGACGGCCGCGGCCGCCACTGGAGGTCCGGACCGCCGACGACGTTGTATCCGCCGCCGTCGATCCATCGGCCGGTTCCGACCGCGCTCAGGAACGATCGGCCGAGGTCGCGACGCACCCGCACGATCCCGACGTCCGACTCGAAATCCTGGAGCGCCGCGTCCGATCCCTGCGGCCCCGGCAGGATCGCGACGCCGCCGCCGCTGGTCGTGCGTGGCGAGCGCGGTGTACGGACGTCTCGCCATCCGGCCGGTGACGCCGGCCGCCCCAGCTCGGCGCGCGTGATCGTGCGCGTGTACACGGCGGTGAACGGCGTCGCGAACAGGTCCACGCCCTCGAGGAAGAACGATCGCTTCTCGGGATAGAACAGCGCGAAGCGCTCGTTGGCCGCGATCTGGGCCGCGTCGGACTCGACCTGCGAGAAGTCGGGGTTGATGGTCGCGTCGACGGCCGCGTTCGCGAGCGGGTTCCACTTCACGTCCAGCGCCGACCTCGGTGTCGAGGTCGCTCGCTCTCGAGCGAGCTTCCGAGACCGTCTCGACGGCGCGCCGGTCTGCGTCGCCGTCGCGTACGGCGCCACGACGAGGTGCGAGCCGTGCGGCAGGTTGGCGAGACCGGAGAGCTTGCTCGAGTTGCAGATGAAGCAGTTGACGTCGCGCGGCAGCCGCGCGGAGAAGAACTGGTAGCGCCGGTCGCGCGGGTAGTTGCGGTAGAGCAGGATGCCCCACGTCGGCTCGCGAAACGTTGGCGTAGCGCAGCGACGAGAACGGAATGCGGATCTCGAGGTTCCAGCCCGTGGGCGTGATCTTCCCGACCGCGTCCCAGTAGAAGTCGGGCGAGTTGTCCTCGCCCGGTCGACGTCGCTCGTCCACGCGTCGTATTGCACGCCGCGCGGGTTGGCGAGGAACATCTGCGCGGTCTTGCCGTCGTTCCGGCTGTCCACGATCACGCCGGCGTAGTCGGTGGTCGAGGGCACGGCGTCGTGATCCCCGAGCGGGGCGCGGTACGTGCTTGGGGTCCCGGTCCTCGAAGCGGAAACCAGCGTAGAAGTAGCGCTCGTCGTAGGCCAGATAGGCCCCGTTGCGCACCTGGGGCTCGACGTTGTCTCCTACGCGGGTCTCGAACCAGGTCGTGATCTCTTCGATGCCTTGCCATCCGGCGTCGGAAAGATCACCGTCGAGACACGATCGGGCCGGCGGCGCGATGGATCGTCAGCGGCGGACCGGGCCTCGGATCCGCGGCTCGCGCCGAGATCGGAAGCGCGACGAGGAGCAGAACGGCAGAACGCGCCACGAGCGCGGGGGCAACGCGTCGTACGGAAGGAGCATGGTTCCTTGGACCCACGTCGGCCGCGTGGGGTTGAAAACGAATGTGTTGTGACGTGACGCGCGGCGAGGAGATCGGGACGCACCGTCGTGCGTTGCGCGCGAGCCGGCAAGACCCCCTGCCCGGCGTCGATTTCCGATTCACGAGCGCAGGATCCGCACCTTCGAGCGTCGATCGCGTTGGGTCATCGACGTGGCCGCGAACGTGCTAGCGGCCCGCCCGCCGTTTCGGGGCAGCAGAGGTTGGAATGAACGCAGCACCGAAGTCTCCGTCCGTCGGGTCCGACGCTCCGCTCACACCCTCCGCGCCTTCCTCGCCACGACCCTCCGTCCGCATCCCCGCCGGCGCGCGCGCGTGCTCCTCGCGTACGCCATCGTCCAGACGTCGTGCGCGTTCAACGGCTGCACCAGCCCCACGACGGGCGGCGACGTTCCGCCCGCGGGATCGTTCACATGATCGGGGGCGTGCTGTCGCCCGGCGCGAGCGGCGACGGCGCGACGGTGAACCTGAGTGGCGCGTCGAGCCAGACCGCGACCGCGGACGGCACGGGCGCCTTCACGTTCGTCGGGCTCGCGGCAACGGCAACTACACGGTCACGCCCAGCAAGGTCGGCTTCGCGTTCAGCCCGCCGAGCCGGGCGGTCACGGTACGCGGCGCCGATCAGACGAACATCGACTTCTCCGCCACGCCGTTCACCGCCAACCTCACGTTGGACGGCGCGCAGACGTTCCAGACCATGGGCGGCATGGGCGTCAACATCAACGTCAACAGCTGGAACGGCGGCGAGCTGAGGCCCGCATTGGATCTGCTCACCGCCGCGCCTCCGGCCGGAAACGGCGCGTCGCTGTTCCGCGTGATCCGCGATCCGATGACGTGGGTGTCGAACGAGTCCGACATCCCACTGCTCCACGCGCTCGATCCCGCAACGCTCGCGCGCATCTACGAGACCTCGGCGATGCGCGACCTGTGGAGCACGATCGCCTACCTGAACTCGAAGGGCATCCGTGGCAACCAGATCATCCTGAACTTCATGGGCTGGACGCCGACCTGGCTCGGCGGCAGCGGCGTCTTCGGCCGACAGAGCAGCATCACCGTCGGCAAGGAGGGCGAGCTCGCGACCGTGATCGCGTCGCTCGTTTACTACGGGCGCGCGATCAGGGGGGTCGACTTCAATCTGCTTTCCCCGCTCAACGAGCCTGACGCGAACTGCCTCGAGGGCCCGTGCTGCGATCCGTTGCAGAACGCGCTCGTCCTCCAGGCCGTGGTCGCGGAGCTCGACGCGATGGGACAGATCGACGTGCGCATCGTCGGACCGGACGCCGCCGTCCTCGGCAACTCCGACGGATACATCTCCGCCCTGATGGCGATCCCCTCGGTGGCCGCGCGCACCGACCACTTGTCGCTCCACACCTACGGCAACGGGACGACGACGCGCGCGCCCTATCCCGGCCACGACTACTGGATCACCGAGAACGCGGCGTCGTGCCCGAGCTGTGACAACGCCGGCACGCCTTCGCAGGGCGAATGGAGCTTCGCGCGCGCCAGCGGCGACGCCGTGCTCACGGATCTCGACGGCGGGCTCTCGGCCGTGTGCATCTATGACGGCTACGACAGCTTCTACTACCACCACAACAGCTTCGGCTACTGGGGCCTGCTGTCCTATGATCAGTCCACGCACGTCTATTCCAAGCGCAAGCGGTTCTACGTCAACGCGCAGATGAACGCTTTCGTGCCGCCGGGCGCCGTGCGCGTGTCGCTCAACGATTCGGTCTCGGGTCTGGGGACGACGGTGGGTTTCGTGCACGCAGCCAGCGGCAAGGTGACGATCGTCGGACACAATGTCGGCGGTGCGCCGATCACGATCCAGGGACGCCTGCTCAACGTCCCGACCGTGACGTCGTTCGAGGTGTACGTCACCGACTCCGGCTCGCGCAGCCTTCAGCGCGCCGCCGACGTGCCGGTGTCGGGTGGGCAGTTCGTCGTGACCATCCCGGCCGACGCGTTCTTCTCCCCTCACCCACTGATGCGGGCCCGGTCCGGAGCTTCGGCCGGAGCACCCCACGCGTGCAGCGGGGGCGAACGCCCATGATCTTCCGCGTCGCGAACATCCTGATGGCGCTGCTGTGCTTCGTCAGCGTCGCCCTCGCAGTACAACGATCCCGATCCGATTCCGTGGATGGCGATCTGGGGCGTCGCCGGCGTGTTCGCGGCGCTGGCGGCGTTCGGGCGGCACTTCCCGTGGTGGATGCCCGCCGCCATCGGCGCGGTCGCGATCGTGTGGGGCACGGTGATCGCGATCCACCTGCGTGGCCGCTTCGCGTTCTCCGACCTGGTGAAGACGATGGAAGCCGAGACGCCGGCAGATCGAGGAGAGCCGCGAGAGCCTGGGCCTCTACATCATCACGGTGTGGATGGCCATGCTCGCGGTGTGGGCGGCGCGGAGCCTTCGCGGGTGATCTTCCGCACCGTGAACGCCGTCATGGCGGTGCTGTTCTTCGTCTCGGCCGCGCTCCAATCACAACGACCCGGATCCCGTGCAGTGGATATTGATCTACGGCGCCGCGGGCCTGCTCGCCGCGTGGGCGGCGGGGCCGCCGCATGTCCGTGGGGCGCTGCTTCTCGTCGCCGCCATCGCGATCGCGTGGTCGGCGTTCATCGCCACGCACCTTCACGGCCACTTCGCCTGGCACCACCTCGTCGAGTCGATGCACGCGGGCACGCCGCAGATCGAGGAGAGCCGCGAGAAGCCTGGGGCTCGGGATCGTCGCGGCGTGGATGGTGGTGCTGGCGTTCGCGTGGCGGGGACGTCGCGCCGCCTAGAACCGCTACGCTCTCTGCGGCCGCTCGCGACGGCCCGACCCGACGCGTGACGCGCGCTACGACACGCCCGCGGGCTCGCGGGCCTTGGCGACCCGGAACACGAACTCGCCCTTCTCGAACTCGATCTCGATCAATTGACCCGGCTTGAACTCGCCGCGCAGCAGCTTCATCGCGAGCGGGTTCTGAATTCGGCGCTGGATCGTGCGCTTGAGCGGGCGCGCGCCGAAGTGAGGGTCGTAACCCTTCCTCGGCGAGCGCGTCGCGCGCGGCGTCGCTGAGCATCGAGCCGATGTCGCGCTCGTGCGAGCATGCTGCTTGCAGCCCTTCGGCGGCCAGCTCGACGATCTTCCGCAGATCGTCCTTGCGATCAGCGCGTGGAACATCGACGATCTCGTCGACGCGGTTCAGGAACTCGGGGCGGAAGTGCTCGTTCAGCGCCTCCTGGACGCGTCGCTCCATCTCCTCGTGCTGGAACGCGCCCAGCTCGAGGATCCACTGCGAGCCCAGATTGCGCGGTCATGATCACGAGCGTGTTCTTGAAGTCGACGGTGCGCCCCTGGCCGTCGGTGAGCCGGCCGTCGTCGAGCAGCTGGAGCAGCACGTTGAGCACCTCGGGGTGCGCCTTCTCGATCTCGTCGAGCAGGATCACCGCGTACGGCCGCCGCCGCACCGCCTCGGTGAGCGCGCCGCCCTCCTCGTAGCCGACGTAGCCCGGCGGCGCGCCGATCATGCCGCGCGACGGTGTGCTTCTCCTGGTACTCGCTCATGTCGATGCGCACCATCGCGCGCTCGTCGTCGAACAGGAACTCGGCGAGCGCCCGCGCCAGCTCGGTCTTGCCGACGCCGGTCGGCCCGAGGAACAGGAACGAGCCCATCGGGCGCTTGGGATCGTGGAGCCCGGCGCGTGCGCGGCGCACCGCCTCGCTCGACGAGCGCGCACCGCCTCGTCCTGGCCGACGACGCGCTGGTGGAGCCGGTCCTCCATCTTGACCAGCTTCTCGACCTCGCCCTCGAGCAGACGGGTGACCGGGATGCCCGTCCACTTCGCCACGACCTCGGCGATGTCCTCCTCGTCGACCTCTTCCTTGAGCATGCGGCGCTCGAGCTGCACCTTGGCGAGCCGCGCGTTCTCCTGCTCGATCTGCGCGCTCGACCTGGAGCAGCTGGCCGTAGCGCAGCTCGGCGACGCGCTGCGAGATCGCCGATGCGCTCGGCCTTCGCCTCCTCGATCTTGATGCGCTCGCGCTCGGCCTTGAGCTCGCGGATCTTCGTGCACCGACCTCCTTCTCCTTCTTCCAGTGCGCCTCGAGCACCGCCCATCTCGCGCGCGCACGCGGTTCAGCTCCTCGTCGAGCCGCTTCAAGCGCTCGCTGCTCGCCGGCGTCCGTCTCGCGTGTCGAGCGCCTGGCGCTCGATCTCGAGCTGCCGCGCCCGCCGCGTCAGCTCGTCCAGCTCGACGGGCATCGAGTCGATCTCCATGCGCAAGCCGCGAGGCGGCCTCGTCGATCAGGTCGATCGCCTTGTCGGGCAGCTTGCGGTCGGTGATGTAGCGGCTCGACAGCATCGCCGCCGCGACCAGCGCCGAGTCCTTGATGCGGATGCCGTGGTGGACCTCGTAGCGCTCCTTCGAGCCCGCGCAGGATGGCGATCGTGTCCTCGAGGCTCGGCTCGCCGACCAGCACCGGCTGGAAGCGCCGCTCGAGCGCCGCGTCCTTCTCGATGTGCTTGCGGTACTCGTCGAGCGTGGTGGCGCCGACGCAGTGCAGCTCGCCGCGCGCGAGCGCCGGCTTGAGCAGGTTCGACGCGTCCACCGCGCCCTCGGCGCCGCCGGCGCCGACCGAGCGTGTGCAGCTCGTCGATGAACAGCACGATGTTGCGCCTCGTCGCGACGTGACCTCCTTGAGCACGGCCTTGAGCCGGTCCTCGAACTCGCCGCGGAACTTGCTGCCCGCGACCAGCGACCCGAGGTCGAGCGCGATGACGCGCTTGTCCTTGAGACTCTCGGGCACGTCGCCCGAGACGATGCGCTGCGCGAGCCCTCGACGATCGCGGTCTTGCCGACGCCGGGATCGCCGATCAAGCACCGGGTTGTTCTTGGTGCGCCGCGCCAGCACCTGGATGACGCGCCGGATCTCGTCGTCGCGTCCGATCACGGGATCGAGCTTGCCCTGGCGCGCGCGCGGCGGTGAGGTCGCGCCCGTACTTCGCCAGCGCCTGATACTTGTCCTCGGATTCTGCGTCGGTGACGCGCTGGCCGCCGCGCACGCTTGCGAGCGCCTTGAGCAGCGCCTCGCGACGTGACGCCGGCCTTGGCGAGCAGCGCCAGCGATGGCTCCGGAATTCGCGCCCGATGCCAGCGCCGCGAGCAGATGCTCGACGCTCACGAACTCGTCCTTGAGCCGCTGCGCGTGCGTCCTCGGCGCGATCCAGCACGGCGCGCATGCCCGTGCTCAGAGAGGAGATTCGTGGCGCCCGAGACCCGCGGCAGGCGCTCGACGCGCCTGCTCGGCCTCTGCGCGAGCAGGCTCGCGCGCGACCCCGAGCTTGCTCAGCACCGCGGCGATCGTGCCGTCGGACTCTTCGAGCAACGCCTCGAGCAGATGCTCGGGCTGCAGCTCGGAATGGGAATGGTCACGCGCCAGGCGCTGTGCGCGGTCCAGCGCTTCCTGCGACTTCACCGTATAGCGATCGAGTTGCATGGCACCATCCTCGGCAGCGCGTGCGTGCGTTGACGCGGCGAGGATAGCACTCGATCGAGGCGCGCGGTACGCCGCCCGTAAGACGCTAGGCGGCGTTCTCGAGGTAGGGCAGCAGCAGCGGCACGGCCTGGCGGCCGAGCGCCGGGTAGTGCATCACGAGCGTGATGGCGTCGCGAAGCAGGACCCACGTCACGCTGCCGCAATCGAGGTGGTGGGCGAGATCGAGCAGCGCGAGCCGGACCCGCTCGCGGTGTACCTCGGGCACGCCCAGATCCTCGACATCGGCGGCCATGCTGATGAACACGCGCGCGACGTACGACACCATGCTCTTCTCCTGCATGGCGGGCGTCGAGTCGTGCGTGCGGGCGCGGGGCGCAGGGGCGCCGGGGCTCGGGCCGGGCGGGCTCGAGCTTGCGCACGACGCGCGACTCGGTCTGTGCACGCTCGAGCGCGTGGTCGATGCTGAGCCTCAGCACGTCGCCCAGCTCGTCGGCCGCCTGTGCCTCGTCGTCGTCCCTCGGATTGCTGCTGGTGGCGGCGCGCCTCGCGCTCGGCCGGCAGCTCGATGATGTTGTGCGCCAGCTCGGGCGGCAGATGCGGCTCCTCGGGCGAGAACTCCGACAGCCCGAGCATCTCCTTGAGCGGCGCCTTCTTCTTCTTCCCCGCCTTCCCGCCCTTGCCGGCCGGCTTGGGCTGGGGTTGGGCTGCAACGCGGCCTCGTTGACCGTCGCGCGTACCGCCTCGGCGAGACGCGGAGCCTCGGCCTCCTGCGACACGCCGCGGGTCGTGATCTCCGCCAGCCACAGCTTGAGCAGTCGGCGCGCCTCGGCGCAACCGCGCTCGAACGCCTCACGGATGTACTTGTCGTCGGCGCTGACCGAGGCCGGGCTGAATGGAATGCGGCGGAAGCGCAGCGCGGCGCGTGGACTGGTCCGGCCACATGCGCTCGACTACGGTGAGCGTCGTCTGCCGCCACTCGCGGAACTCGGGCGCGCGCGTGCCGGCGTTGCGCAACTCGCTCGAGCAGCTCGATCTGCTTCTCGAGCATCGACACGGCCTGCTTGGGGATCAGGAAGTCGGCCATTCGACCTCCGGGACGCTACCAGGACGAGAAGCGCTCCTCGTTCCAGGGGTCGGCGTCGTTGTGGTAGCCGTTCTGCTCCCAGAATCCGGGCTGGTCTCGGTCGACGAGCTCGAGCGCTCGGATCCATTTGGCGCTCTTCCAGAAGTAGCGGCCGGGCACGACGAGGCGCAGCGGCCAGCCGTGCTCCGGTGTGAGCGGCACGCCATCGTGCTTGTCGGCGAGCAGAACGTCATCCTTCTCGAGCTCCGTGAGGGGAAGATTCGTCGTGAATCTTGCTCGGCGCGCGCGACCACGAAGCGCGCTTCCGGCCGGACGCCCGCCCGGAGCAGCACCTCGGTCACCGCGACGCCTTCCCACTGATTGTCGAACCGACTCCACCGTGTGACGCAGTGGATGTCGCTCTTCGCCCGCACCCGCGGCAGCGCCTGGAACTCTTCCCAGGTGAACCGCAGCGGCCGGTCGACCTTGCCGACGACCTGGAAGTCCCAATGGTCCAAGGTCACATGGGGCACGGTGCCGTAGTGCAGCACCGGCCACTTGTCGGTCTTGATCTGACCCGGAGGAAGCCTGGGCTCCCGGGTCGGGCTAACGTGGGTATCGGCCGGTGGTCGGACGAGTTCATGGGTGTGAGCTCGAGTGGGCGAACGGGAGGGCCCGGGCGGACCTCCGGGCGGGCCCTAAGGAGGTGGAAACGCGACCTTAGCAGCCGCGACTACCCCGCGCACCTTGAGCGTACGGGGCACAGCCCTAGCGCCGTGACCGTGCGTGGCCCAGGCGCGCCGCGAACTGCGGGCCGAAAACGACAACGGGCGCCTCCATGGCGCCCGCTGCCTCGGGTTGCACCCGGCCTCGGCGTGCCACGCCGGGGCGGGGTGCGGCCCCGCTCAGAAGTTCGTGGACAGCGTCGCCACCGAACGAACGCCCAGGCTCGTCGAGCGAGCCGAGCGGCTGCTGATACTCGGTGTCGGCGAGATTGCGCACGCCGACGAGGAGGCGCTGACCGCTCGGAATGCTGACGCTCGCGAACAGGTCGCCGACCAGCCACTCCTGCTTGAACGCCGACGGCTGCGGCACGCCCGGCGTCGGCGGCGGCAGGCGGTTGGTCCGCCACGAGAACCGCATGCTGGGCTCGACCCACAGCCAGCCCCGCGTCGTTGCGCCATCTCAGCGAGGCGCCACCCTTGAACGGCGGCACGTTCGCCAGCGGGACCTGGTCCGGCGTCGACGCCGTACAGCGTCTGGATGGCGTCGTGGCTCGTGATGTCGCCGATCGCGCCCGCGACGCTCGCGCGCGCCAGCCACTGCGGCATGAAGCGCCACTCGCCCTCGGCCTCGCCACCCCAGATCCGCGCCGTCGAGATGTTCTGATACATGTACGCGGGCTGTCCCTGCGCGTAGGCCGGATAGTCGCTCGACGTCGTCTTCACGTGACACGGCGTCGATCAGAGTCCTCGTACGTCGAGTAGAACAGGTTGCCCGAGAGCGCGAGATCGCCCGGCCCCCAGCGCACGCCCGCGTCGGTACGACACCGATCTCTCGGGCTTCAGGTTCTCGTTCCCGATCACGAACCCGACCGACGCGGGACCGCTGAAGAACAGGTCCTGCGCGTTGGGCTGGCGGTAGCCGTTCGCCACGTTCGCGCTCAGGTGGAGATCCGGATGCGGCGCGTACACGAGGCCGACGGATCCGCACAGCGCGTCGTCGCTCTGGCTCTGCGCCTCGAACGCGTTGCCGGCGACGTTGACGCCGGCACCTCGGTGTCGGTAGGCGTAGTGCGTGTAGCGGGCGCCCGCGCTCAGCGTCAACTGCGGGCGCAGGTACCAGTCGCTCTGGCGCGTAGCCGCCGTAGTTGTCGAAGCGTGCCGTCCGGCACGGACGCGGTCACGCGATCCGACTCCTGGAGGACCGTGGCGCCGTTGCTGTCGGTCCAGTGGCGGTGGCGGATGTTGTCGCCGTCGGTCAGGTCGCGCGCAGCGTCGACGCCGGCGGTGAACAGATGGTACGACGTCTTGGGCGACGTGGCCTGGAGCTGGACGCCATACGTCGACAGATCGAAATTGCGGTCTTGATCGGTGAGAGGCGGCGATCCGCCCCGGAGGTGGCGGCGGACCGGGCGGCAATGCCGCGATCGACGCGTCCTCGTGCGAGAAGAAGTTGCGGCTCTCGCGCTGCCAGTAGCCCTTCACGGTCGCCCGATCGAGCCACGTCCGGTCGTAGCGATGCTCCGCCACGAGGTGGACGTAATCGCGATCGTAGAACGGAAACGAGAACTCCTGCGAGAACGGCGGCGTCTCGAACGACAGACCGGGGATGCCGACGTCGTGGGCGCGGTACAGCTGGTACGCCGCCTTGAGCGCCGTCTTCGACGTGACGTCGTAGCGCAGGTTGGCGAGCGCGTTGTAGTCGCTGAACGACGGAGAACTTCACCTCGCCGTTCGGCGAGTCGAAGTCCTCCGCCTTGCGCCCCGCCGTCGACAGAAACGCCGACAGCTTGCCGACACGCGGCAACAACTCGAGGTAACCGTTGCGCTGCTGGTCGCACCGAGCTGTAGCCGAGCGACGCGGCTCCCGACACGTCCGTCAGGCCGGTGGAGGCGCCTCGCGCGTGATGATGTTGATCGCGCCGCCGAGCGCGTCGGAGCCGTAGGCCACCGACGACGGGCCGCGCACGACCTCCACGCGGTCGACTTGCTGCGGGCCGACGAGCGAGGGGTGCGGACCGTTGCCACGCGCGCTGTTCATCGGGCTGCCGTCCATCAGCACGAGCACGCGCTGGCCGCCGAGACCGCGCAGCACCGGACGCTGCTCCCACGGGCTGTCCTTGCTGTTGTCCACGCCGGGGAGCGTCGACAGGACGTCGCCGAGCACGGTGGGGTCCTGGTCGCGGATCTGCGCCCGCGAAACGAACGACAGCGCCTGCGGGGATTCGTAATAGGCCTTCGGGTAGCGCGCGCCGGTCACGACGACCTGCTTGAGGAAGAGCGCCGGCTTGGTCGTATCCGCGGGCGCGGCCGCCTGGGTGGAATCGCGATGCGAGGGTTGCGCGAGCGCCGCCGAAACGAAGCCCGCGAGCACGAGGCCGAGCCCGGCCCCCACGATCGAGAGGACCAGCCCAGCGGAGAAACGCATGCGAGGTCGGTTCTGCATGAGGAAACCCTTTGTCCTTATCGGCATCATCGCCCGGGTCGATGACAGCCTGAGGTGTGTGGCGGAATGATCGGCCGACCGGATGCGCGGGAGTGGCGTGCGACACGCGGCTCCAGAGTCGAGACCCAACGGCATGAGGGGACACACCGGCAGCCTTCTGTAACCTAAGGCCGGTCGCGGCGCGGCGCTATGCGCAAGAGTTGGTAGTGCGACTCCGTACGACTACGGAGCCCCGAGCAGCCCTTCCTTGATCGCGAGCTGGGTGAGGAGTGCCACGGAGCGCACGTCGAGCTTGCGCATCAGGTTCGCGCGATGACTCTCGACCGTGCGGGTGCTGATCTCGAGGCGCGAGGCGATCTCCTTGGTGGCGAGCCCTCGGCCACGAGCTTGAGCACCTCGCGCTCGCGGTCGGTGAGCAGATCGATCGGCCGCACCGCCCGCCGCCGCGCCGCCGCACCACCTCGCTCAGCGCGCGCTGGGCCTCCGGGCTGTGGTAGACGCCGCCCGGCCATCACGGCGCCGATCGCCGCCACCAGGTCCTGCACCGCCGAATCCTTGAGCAGGTAGCCGTCGGCGCCGCCGTCGATCGCGCGCGCGACGTACTCGGCGTCGGTGTGCATCGTCAGCACCAGCACCTTGAGATCGGGATGGTCGAGTCTTGGCTCAGGCGAGCACGGCGAAGCCGTCGGCGCCCGGCATGCTCAGGTCGAGCACGAGCACGTCGGCGTCGGCGGCGCGCAGCGCCTCGAGCGCGCTCGCGCCGTCCTGGGCCTCGGCGACGACGTGGAACTCGGGGTGCGCCTCGAGGATCTTGCGCACGCCCGCGCGCACGAGCGTGTGGTCGTCGGCCAGGACGACGCGCACCGGCCGCGCGTCGTTCACGCCGCCGCCTCGGCAGCACGGCCTCGACGCGGAACCCGCGTTCCGGCCGGTTGCCGAGCGAGACCGAGCCGCCGAGCGCCGTGACGCGCTCGCGGATCCCGAGCAGGCCCAGATTCGGCACCGGCTCGCCGCGCACGCCGCGCCCGTCGTCCTCGACCGCGAGCCGGATGCGGCCGTCGTCGAGCCCGAGCCCGACGCGCACCGTGCGCGCGTCGGCGTGGCGCGCCACGTTCGTCAGCGCCTCCTGCACGATGCGGTAGATCACGACCTGCAGTTCCGGCGTCAAGGAGCCGAGCGGCTCGCGCACGTCGAGGCGGGCGTCGATGCGCGCGCGCCGCCCGAAGTCCTCGAGCAGCCCGCGCAGCGCGGGCACCAGACCGAGATCGTCGAGCGCGCTCGGGCGCAGCAGATTGCTGACGTCGCGCACCTGCGCGAGCGCCTGGCCGACCAGCTCGCTCGCCTCGCGCCGCCCCTCCAGATCGAGTTGGATCTTCGCCGCCGTCAGCAACTGTCCGGCCTCGTCGTGCAGCTCGCGCGCGATGCGGCGCCGCTCGTCCTCCTGCGCGCTCAGCAGCTGGCGCGTGAGCTGCGCGAGCTGGGCGTTACGCTCCTCGAGCGTGCGCCGCCCGTCGCCGAGCACGAGGAACAGCGTGCCGAGCGTCGCCGCGACGATGAACAGCACGTCGGCGAACACGCCGTAGAGCACGCCGTTGCCGAGTGCGCGCAGCAGCGGGTAGTCCAGGTGGTGGAGGCCCCACAGGGTGAACGTGATCGCGAGCACCGTCGACCCGGTCCCGGGCGCGCGGCGGCGCAGCGACCAGAACACGACGCCGGTCCACAGCGTGACCGCCGACAGCACTGATCGCCGCCGACAGCCCCATCGTGCGCATGTCGCGGATCACCAGCACGGCGACGTACGCCCAGCCGATCGCGAGCACGCCGAGCAGCAGGTAGCGCGGCCGCCAGCGCACGCCGCGCGCGAACTGGAGCGCGGCGAGCATGAGCAGCAGCGCGGTGATGCCGGTCGCCGCCTGGTGCGCGAACAGCCACACGTCGCGCCGCGTCACGAGGTAGGCGGAGATGAAGCCGAGGCGCAGCGCGTACACCGCCCCACGCCGCCGCCCAGGAGGCGAAGAACGCGCGCTGCTGCTGGCGCCACAACGCGAAGTAGACGAGGGCGAGGAGCGCGGTGAGCGCGGCCTGAAGCCCAGCGCGCTCAGCTCGACGGACGTTCGATCCACGCCCTCACTCTACCTCACGCGATGGCGCTCGGGGCCTCGCGCGCGACGTCGGACACGAACGATCGCACGGGCCGCCGGTGCTCGACGCCCCGCCAGCGCCAGCGCACCGCGGCCGACTCGCCCGGCGGCTTGGCGTGGCGCAGCATGAGCGCCACGGCTTCGGCGAGGTGACCCTCCGAGGCCTCGCCGCACACGATCGCGCTCGGGCCGGCGAAGTCCACGGCCTCGACCGCCCAGCGCTCCGCCGACTCGAACGCCGTGAGCCGGCCGTTCTCGTCGCGGTCGCGCCCGAGCACGACCTGGAGCTCGGGGCCCACGCGGATGTGGCGGCCGATCCGGAGCAGCGCGACGTCGTCGACCGTGGTGTTCGCCTCGGCCGTGTGCACGAACAGATCCCGGAGACGTTCCGAAAAGCTCGCGTCGGTGGAGCAGGCAGCCGCCGCCCGGAGACTGGAACACCGTGAGCCCGAGGTCGCGCGCCATGCGGAGCTGGACCTCGCGCGAGCGCCCGGAGATCCCGAGCAGGCGCGCGCGATCGATCCAGGCCGCGGCGCTCGGGCTCGGTTTCGGGCAGGAGCCGCGCCGACAGCGGCCGCACGACGCGCCCTCGAGGCCCGAGGCGCGGTCGATGAGCGCCAGGCTCCGCTCCGTCTGCGACATCGGCCGCTGGCCCACGACCTCGCCGGGTGAACAGGAACTGCGCGCCGTGCTCTCGAGATAGTCCTGCCCGAGCCCGAGCATGAACATGCGGCAGTCGATGCACGGGTTCATGTTGCGCCCGTAGCCGAACCGTGGATGTCGGAGCAGACGCAGGTACTCCTCGCCCTTCGGCCGCACGTGCAGCGTGATGCCGAGCTCGCGCGCGACCTCGCCCGCCTGGCTGCGGCACGCGGTCGGGGACTCCAGGTGGAGGCCGACCACGTCGATGCCCTGATCGAGGAGCACGCGCGCGGCCAGGTGCTGTCGAGCCCTCCGGACAGGAGGCCGAGGGCACGAATCGTTGTCATGAACGCGCTCCGAGTGCCGAAAACCCATGAAGCGGGGAGCCAAGCGGGCGCGGACCGTACGGAGCCTCGCGCCAGAGTGTCAAGCGCCGGACCCGCGTCACGCGCGGGTTTCGGGACGCTTGACCGCCCTTCCAAACGGGCGGAGCATCCGGCGTCAGGAGCCGACTCCGGAGGCCCCGCAGCCTGGATCGAGGAGACGATGCGCGCACTCGGTTGGCGTCGTGTATTTCGTGAGTGTTTGCTCTGGCCGCCGCTCGCGCTCGGTCCAGGATCGGACCGCCGTTTCGCCGCGCGCGCCCGCCGGCAACCGCCGCTCGGCCGAGGATCCGGGGCTGTCCTTCTTCTTCGAGAACTCGGCCGATCCGCTCGTCATCCTCGACGGCCGGCACGTCATCCTCGACGCCAACCGCGCCGCGACGACGTTTTTCGGCCGCCCGGTCGAGGCGCTCAAGGGCACCCCCGCGCTCGAGATCGACCTGCTCGCGCGGATGCTCACCGCGGGCAGCGTGCTCCAGCGCATCAAGACGGACCCGCCGCCGGTGATCGAGGAAGTGTCGGTAACCGACGCCGAGGGCCAGCCGATCCAGTGTCGCATCCAGGCGATCCCGTTCGAAGGCGATCGCATGCTGCTCCACTTCCAGAACACGACCGCGGTGCTGCGCTCGCGCTCGGCGCTGCGCTCGGCCGAGCAGCTCCATCACGCGATGTTCGAGGCGCTGCCGGCGGTGGCGTGGACGATGATGTTGCCGGAAGAGCGGCTGATCGAGATCAGTCCGGCGGTGGAGTCGATGTTCGGGTTCCAGCCCGCCGCGTTCCGCACGCATCCGGAATTGTGGGACGATCTCGTGCACCCCGCGGACCGCGAACGCGTGCGCTCGGAGTTCCGCCGCGGCATCGCGAGCGCCCGGCCGTTCGAGATCGAGTTCACCGGCCTGCACCGCGATCACCGCGACCTGCCGTTCCTCGTGAACCGCGTCGTGCCGGTCGCGGACGACCGCGGCTGGATCGACCGCTGCGAAGGCTTCATCGAGGACCGCAGCGCGCAGCGCACGCTGCAGGCCACGCTCCACACCACCGAGGCGCATCTGCGGCACACGCTCGAGGCCGTCGCCTCCGGCGTGCTCGTGCTCATGCCCGAGGACGGTCAGGTGCGCGTCGTGCTGTGCAATCGAAGGCTGGCGATGCTGCTGAGACTCGACGAGCCCCTCGCCGGGCTCGCCGCTGTCGGCGGCCCCCGCCGAGGTCAAGCGCCTGCTCGGCGCGGCGAGCAACGACGGCGAGGCCGAGCTCGAGCGCCGCGTGCTGTCCGAGGACACGCGCGACGAGATCATCGAGCTACGCGAGCCGCACCGCGTGCTGCGGCGCTACTCCGGACCGGTGCGCGACACGTTCGGACACGTGACCGGGCGCATCCTCACCGTCGAGGACGTCACCTCGTCGTGGCTGATGCGGCGGCGGCTCACGCACGCGCAGAAGATGGAGAGCATGGCGCGGCTCGCCGGCGGCGTCGCGCACGACTTCAACAACCTGCTCGGCGCGATGAGCGGCTTCGCCGGCATCGCGCTCGAGCAGACGCCGCCGAACGATCCGCGGCGCGAGCCGCTCGAACAGATCGTGCGGCATTCGGAGCGCGCCACGCGGCTCACTCAGGCGCTGCTGTCGCTGAGCCGCAGCGCGCGGTTCGAGCGCATGCCCGTCGACTTGAACCGCGTGCTCGACGAGTCGTACCAGCTGCTGCGCAGCGGGCTCGACCTCGAGCGTCACGCTCGAGATGGATCTCGACCACGGGGCGCCGCGCGTGATGGGGGATGCGGTGCTGCTCCAGCAGCTGCTCGTGAACCTCGTCCAGGACGCGGGCCTCAGGCTCGGCGCCGGTGCGCGGCTGCGCGTCACGACGCGGCTCGAACCGGCGACCACGCTTCCGGACGGCAACGCGACGACCCTCGCGGCGCCCGCGCGCGTGGCGCTCGACGTGTTCGTGACCGAGGGCGCGGGGACCGCGAGCGACGACCCGCCGATGACGGACGGCGAGCAGGGTCTCGCGCTCACCATCGCCGAGGACATCGCGCGCGTCCACGGCGCGACGTTCGTCTCGGGCCCCGAGGCGGCGCCGGCGCGGTTCCGCGTCGGGCTGCTCGCGAGCGCGACGGACGAACCGCCGCTCCTGGCCCCCGATGAGGCGATGGCGCGCGGCCAGGAGGTCGTGCTGGTTGTCGACGACGAGCCCGCGTTGCTCACGGTCGCCAAGACCGGGCTCCAGCATCGCGGGTTCCAGGTGCTCACCGCCGAAGACGGCGAACAGGCGATCGAGCTGCTGCGGAACGGCAAGTCGGGCGTCGATCTCGTCGTGCTCGACCTCAGCATGCCGGGCATGTCGGGCGAGCGCGTGCTGCGCACCCTGCGCGGGTTCGCGCCCGAGCTGCCGGTCGTGATCGCGAGCGGCTACTCGACGGTCGAGAGCCAGCGCGCGTGGATCGCCGCGGGTGCGCAGGGTTTCGTCGCCAAGCCGTACCGTCTCGCCGACCTCGCCGCGAAGCTGCGCGAGGTGCTCGACCGCGCGCACGGACGGGTGCCCTAGCCACCCTTCGTCGTTGGCGGTAGGGTCCGGGGCTGGATGAGTGGCCCGATCCCTCCTTTCAGCGTCTTCTCCGCCGTGAGCGAGCTGTTCGTCACGGCCGGCGTGTTCACGATCATCGCCCGCAACTGGCGCGGGCGCACGTTTCCGCTCGCGCTGCTGCTCGCGGTGGCGCTGTTCGAGGCGTTCGTGAACGTGCTCTACATGGCGAACCGCGCCGCGCAGGCCTCGAGCGGACCGGAGGCGCACGCGCTGGCGCCGGGACTGCGCGTGTTCTTCGCCGTGCACGGCCTGCTCTCGCTCGTCGCCTATCTCGTGTTCGTCGTGCTCGCGGTGTTCGCGTACCAGACCAGAAGCGCGGGCGATGGTTCTTCCGCGAGCGGCCCGCGCTGACCTGGACGTTCCTCGCGGTGTGGACGGTGAGCGTCGTGTCGGGCGAGGTCATCTTTGCCCTGCGCTACCTGGTCTAGGCGAGGTGGCGTCCGCGACGCGTGAGAACGGCGAGCCCGCACGCTCAAGCGGAACGGCGCCCCGCGCCCGCCGCCTGCGCGCACCGCTCCTGCTCGTGCTCGGCGCGCTGCTCGCGTTCGAGGCGATCGGCGGGCTGACGATGTTCTTCGCGCGCGTCGCGTGGAGCCGCCGTCCGGGCGCATCCCTCCACGTGGTCGCGGGCATAGCACTCACCCTGGTCTACGCCGTCTACCAGATCCAGCACTGGAACCGCGTGGCGCCGTTTCGCGCGCGGCTCGACTACGCGCTCGGACTGCTCGCGTCGCTCGCGATCGCGCTGACGAATCTCACCGGGCTCGTGCTGGCGTGGCCACCGGGTCGCTACGGGCTCGGCGCCGCGCCGGCGCCGGGAAGTGCGCTTGCGGATCCCGCGCTCGTCGGCGTGCACGACGTCGGCAGCATGCTCGTGCTCACCTTCGCGTGCGCCCACCTCGGCGCGGTCCTCAAGCGCGACGGTGGGCGCGGGTGAGATCGGCAGCGAAACGCCAGCGCAGCTTCCCGGAATCAGCGCGGACAGGAACACGAGCCCGGCGAACACGACGCCGGTCCCGACAAGGATCGCGCCCGACCAGCGGAACGACGGGCTGCACGCGCGCGTCTTCGCGTGCGAGGGCGTCGTCATCGTCAGGAAGAACCACGGCAGGAACCAGATCTGCGGCCGCACCCACTCCACCCAGTTCGCGGGCGTCCGCACCAGAGCCGGGCTCACGAGCATGAGCGCGGCGTAGAACGCGGCGATAGACCAGTACGCCCAGCGCGGGTAGCGCTGGAGTGGCGCCATCGCCCCCGCCATCACCAGCGTGCCGACGGCGCCGACGATCGACGCGAGCATCACGCGGGCGGGATCCACGGTGTGCTTGGGTGCGAGCATCACGGTCCCCAACACGATCACGAGCAGGATTAGCAGGCCCCACCACACCCGGTGGATAGGCCACGGTGACCTGAGGTCTTGATCCGACATGATGTCCTCCTTCATCGGCCGTCGTTGTTTCGCCCGAGCGTCACGGCCGTCATTCCGCGTCGGGCTCGAAGATGTCTTCGATGCGCTGCTTCATGAGCTTCGCGATCTTGAACGCGAGCGGGAGGCTCGGGTCGTACTTGCCGGTCTCGATCGCGTGGATCGTCTGGCGCGACACGGCGAGCCGCTCCGCCAACTCGCTCTGGGACCAGCCCCGTTCCGCGCGCAGATCGCGGACGTGGTTCCTCATCGATAGCGCCGGCTGAGCACCCACACGGCCCCCACCCACGTGAACGCCACGAATGGCCACCACCAACCCAGGTCCAACGTCGGCAGTCGCGCTCCGGCCTTGGTCATGTACTCGGAGGCGGTCGCGAGCACGGCGGTCACGGTGAACGAGATCGCAATCGCCTCGAGATGGAGCCGCTGCTGCATCTCGTCGAGTCGTCGGATCGTGGCTACGGAGATCACGATCACGTAGCCCGTGACGACGCTGAGCAGCGCGGCGATCGCGATGCGCGCCGGCGTGCCGCGTGCGAACGTACGACCCGCGAGTGCCAGGCCGAACAACAGGATCAGCGCCGGTATCGCCTGCACCAGGAATCGTCGGTCGAAGCAACGAAACGGATTCTTGCGGTCCACGGCGGGTCGTCTCCTCTGCCCTCGAACGATGCCTGCGCGCGGGTCGTCCGCGATCGCCTGGCGACAAAGGCAGTGTAAAGGGTCCTTCACATGCTGTCAAGGGTCCTTTACATGGCAGGGCCGCGGGCGCCCGAGGAGGGCGCCATGAAAACCCGTGAGGGGGTGGCGAGGGTTAGGGCGTCAGGCCTTGCTCAGCCACCGCTCGAGCCACGCGTGCACCTCGCGGTACCACAGCAGCGAGTTCTGCGGCCTTGAGCACCCAGTGGTTCTCGTCGGGGAAATAGACGAGCCGCGCGGGAACGCCCTTGGCCTTGAGCACGCCGTAGCACTCGAGGCCCTGCGTCACCGGGCACGCGGTAGTCGCGTTCGCCGTGGATCACGAGCATCGGCGTCGTCGATGCCCTTGGCGAAACGCGCGGGGTTCCAGCGATCGATCGCATCGATCCGTCCCACGGCCTCGCCGCCGAAGGACTTGTGGCGGCCCTGCGTGACGTCGCTCGCGTACTGCGACAGCGTGTCGTACACGCCGGCGTGATTGACGATGCAGGCGAAGCGATCGGTGTGTCCCTGCGATCCACGCCGCCATGTATCCGCCGTACGATCCGCCCGCCGCCGCCATGCGCGTGGCGTCGACCATGCCGGTCGCGATCAGCGCGTCCGTGGACTTCATGACGTCGAGATACGGGCGATCACCCCAGCCGCCGGTGATGCGCTCGGCGAAGTCCTGTCCCCACGACGTCGAGCCCTGGAAGTTGACCAGCGCCGAGATGTAGCCCGGCGCCGAGAACAGGTGCGCGTTCCAGCGGAAGTGGAATCCGTCGGCGCTGATCGCGTGCGGGCCGCCGTGGATCACCTGGACCAGCGGGTACTGCTTGCCCTCTTGGTAGTCCGGCGGCAGCACGACGAACATCTGCACGGGCTCGCCGTAGGCGCCCTCGAACTGCATCTCGAGCACCTCGCCGAGCCCGAACTGGGACGTCACGGGATCGGTGAAACGCGTGACCTTCGTCGGACCGCTTCCGTCGCGCGCCGCGGTGTAGATCTCGGGCGGCGTGGACAGGTCCTGCTGGATCCAGAACAGCTTGCCCGCGCGCGTGCCGACACCCGCCGACGTGCCGCCGCGGAGGATCGCCTCAGGCGCGCGCTCGCCCTTCCACGCGTAGATCTGGACCCGCGCCTCCTCCTCGGCCTCGAGGTAGAGCGTGCCGTCCTCGCCGAACGTCCAGTGCGAGGGCGACAGTGTCCAGTCCGGGCAGATGTCGGTGTGCGCCTGCGTGGCGCGGTCGTAGCGCATGACGCGAACGCGATCGGCGTAGAAGTGCGGATCGACCTGCATGCCGTAGACGATCGCGGCGCCGTCGGGCGTGTAGCGCGGGCGGACGTCGTCGGCCGGATGCTCGCGCGTGAGGCACGTGATCGCCCCGCCCGCGACCGGCACGGTGTAGATCTTCGAATGCAACAGCGAGCGCGCCTCGTCGAGCGAGACGCCGGCGAAAGCGATCTCGCGGCCGTCCGGCGAGACGTCGTAGTGACCCGACGGCTCCATCCACTCGAACCACACCGTCGAGTCCGGCGTGAGGTCGCGGATCTTCTCGGTCGCGACGTCGTACAGAAAGAGGTGGGGCACCTCGCCGGTCGTGAGCCACGTGTCCCAGAACCGGTAGACGCGATCCTCGGTGATGTGCGCCTTCACCGGATCCTTCTCGCGCCGCTCGATCTCCTTCGCCGGTCGCCTCGGGCGTGAGGTGTCCTTGATCAGCATCGCCGCGAACACGATCCCCGAGCCGTCCGGCAGCCAGCGTGGATCGAACGCCCCGAGTGGCAGCTCCGTGAGCGGACGCGCCTCGCCGCCGTCGAGCGGGAGCACGTGGAGCTGCGGCTTACCCTTCGCGTCGCGCTTGCGGGTGAACGCGAGACGCTTGCCGTCGGGTGAGAACGCCGGCTCGGCGCTCGAGGACCTCCTCGGTCGTGAGTGCCCGCGGCTCGCCGGTGAGCGGCACCCACCAGATCCGCGTGCGGCCTCTCGTTCTTCTCGAGGTTCCAGACCGTGACCGGGACGGCGCAGCCCGAGCCGTCGGGTGCGGGCGCCGGGGCGCTCGACGCGGGGATCTTCCACAGGTCCTCGGCGGTCACGTTCCGCGGCCCTTTTCGGGCCGGATGCAGCGACGTGGTAGGGGCGGACATCACGGTCATGACGGTGCTCCTGAGGGGCTTACGGGGAGGGCGGTTGCGCGGATCGCGCCGTGGGCTATTCTGACGGTCCCACTTGTACCGCAACCTCTACGGAGAGACCAGTGCGGCTTCAGGGTTCCCGGCGACCGGGCGATACCTCGGAAGGGGTCGACTAGGACCCCGACGCGCCGCCCTCTCCGCGAACGACGGAACGGCCGATTCTGAGAGCGGCGTGCCCTTGCGGCGCGACCGACACGAATGAGCACCGACATGGATCTCGAGAAACTGATCGCCGACGAGCGCGGCGGCGACCGACATCAGCTGGGCATGCTCAGCGGCTTTAAGCAGCAGCTTCCCGACGCGGACCCGGTCGAGACGCAGGAGTGGATCGACGCGCTCGACGACGTCGTCCGCGCCGCCGGGCCGGAGCGCGCCGACTTCCTGCTGCGCAAGGTGCTCAAGCGCGCCCGCCAGCTCCAGCATCGGACTGCCGGGGCTCGTCCAGTCCCGGTACATCAACACGATCTCGCCCGAGCAGGAGCCGCCGTTCCCCGGCGACGAGGGCATGGAGCTGCGCATCCGCCGCATCATCCGCTGGAACGCGGTGGCGATGGTGGTGCGCGCGAACCTCCAATCGGCGGGGATCGGCGGCCATCTGTCGACGTACGCGTCGGCGGCGAGCCTCTACGAAGTCGGCTTCAACCACTTCTTCCGCGGCAAGGACGACGGTATTGGGAGACCAGGTCTTCTACCAGGGTCACGCCGCGCCTGGGCATCTACGCGCGTGCGTTCCTCGAGGGCCGGCTCACCGAGGCGCAGCTCGATCACTTCCGCCGCGAGGTCGTGCGCGGGCAGGGCCTGTCGAGCTACCCGCATCCGCGCCTGATGCCCGACTTCTGGGAGTTCCCCACGGTGTCGATGGGCCTCGGGCCGATCAACGCGATCTACCAGGCGCGCTTCAACCGCTATCTGCACGCGCGAGGGCTCGCCGACACGTCGCGGTCGCGCGTGTGGGCGTTCCTCGGCGACGGCGAGTGCGACGAGCCCGAGGCGCTCGGCGCGCTGACGCTGGCCTCGCGCGAGGGGCCTCGACAACCTGACGTTCGTCGTGAACTGCAACCTCCAGCGTCTCGACGGTCCGGTGCGCGGCAACGGCAAGGTCATCCAGGAGCTCGAGGCCGTGTTCACCGGCGCCGGCTGGAACGTGATCAAGGTGATCTGGGCGCGCGAGTGGGACGCGCTGCTCGCCGAGGACTACGAAGGCGCGCTCGTCGAGATCGATGAACGAGACCGTCGATGGCGAGTGGCAGCGCTACTCGATCGAGAGCGGCGCCTACATCCGCGAGCACTTCTTCGGCAGGGACCCGCGCACGCTCGAAGATGGTCGAGCGGCTGAGCGACGACAGACCTGCGACGGCTACGGCGCGGCGGGCACGACTACCGCGAAGGTGTACGCCGCCTACTCGGCCGCCGTCGCGCACAAGGGCCAGCCGACGGTGATCCTCGCCAAGACGGTGAAGGGCTGGACCCTCGGGACGGGCGCCGAGGCGCGGAACATGACGCACCAGATGAAGAAGCTCGAAGTGGACGAGCTGAAGAAATTCCGCGACCGCCTCGAGCTGCCGATCCCGGATCGCAAGCTCGACAACCCGCCGTTCTACCATCCGGGACCGAAGAGCGACGAGGTCGAGTACCTGCTCGAGCGGCGTCGCGCGCTCGGCGGCTGCGTGCCGCAAGCGGATCGTGCGCGTCAAGAGCCTGCCGGCGCCCGCCGGACAAGACGTTCGCCGAGTTCGCGCAGCGGCACCAGCGAGAACCAGGCGGTATCGACGACGATGGCGTTCGCCAAGCTGCTGCGGAACTTGGTGCGCGATCCGGCGTGGGGCAAGCGCATCGTCCCGATCATCCCCGACGAGGCGCGCACGTTCGGCATGGAGGTGCTGTTCCGCGAGATCGGCATTTACGCCGCGTTCGGCCAGAAGTACGAGCCCGTCGACTCGAAGCTCGTGCTGTCATACACCGAGAAGAAGGACGGCCAGCTGCTCGAGGAAGGCATCACCGAGGCCGGCTCGATGGCGTCGTTCACGGCCGCGGGCACGAGCTACGCCACCCACAGCGAGCCGATGATCCCCTTCTACATCTTCTACTCGATGTTCGGATTCCAGCGCACCGGCGATCTCGCGTGGGCGTTCGGCGACGCGCGCGGCCGCGGCTTCCTGCTCGGCGCGACGGCCGGCCGCACGACGCTGAATGGCGAGGGCCTGCAGCACGAGGACGGCCACAGCCACCTGCTCGCGTCGACGATCCCGTGCGTCCGCGCCTACGACCCGGCGTTCGCGTACGAGGTCGCGACCATCGTCAAGGACGGCATGCAGCGCATGGGGCTGAAGGGCGAGGACGTCTTCTACTACCTGACGCTCTACAACCAGGACTACCCGATGCCGCCGATGCCGACCGGCGTCGAGGAGGGCATCCTGCGCGGCATGTATCTTTCCGCGGCGCCGTGCAGCAGGCCAAGCATCGCGCCCAGCTGTTCGGGAGCGGCGTGCTGCTCACCGAGGCGCTCCGTGCGCAGGAGATTCTGGCCGAGAAGTACGACGTCGCCGCCGACGTGTGGAGCGTGACGAGCTATCAGTTGCTGCGCGACGAGGCGCTGTCCGTCGAGCGCTGGAACCGGCTCCACGTCGGCGAGCCGCAACGCGTGCCCTACGTCACGCAGATGATGCAGTCGGCGCCCGGCCCGGTCGTGGCGGTGACCGATTACCTCAAGTCGGTCCCCGACATGGTGGCGCGCTGGCTGCCGAAGAGCTACACCTCGCTCGGCACCGACGGCTTCGGACGCAGCGACACCCGCGAGACGCTGCGCCGCTTCTTCGAGGTCAACGCGGCGCACATCGTGGTCGCGACGCTGGCGGCACTGGCGCAGCAGGGGCACATCGCTCCGGGCGTCGTGTCGCAGGCGATCCAGGAGTTCGGGATCGGACCCGACTACCTGGATCCGTGGCGCCAGTGATTCGAGCGCGCGGCGCGCGCGCGTCTCGAGGTGATCCTCTCCGGGCAGGTCGCGATCGTTACCGGCGGCGGCCGCGGCCTCGGCCGCGAGATCGCGCTCACGCTCGCGGCCGAGGGCGCCGCGGTGTCCCTCGCCGCCACCCACCGCGAATCGCTCGAGGCCACCGCCGCCGACGTGCGTCAGCGTGGCGGACGCGCTCGACTCGCCGTTGTCGATGTGGCCGACGAGCGCGCGGTGCGCGACTTGGTCACCGGCACGATCGACGAGCTGGGCCGCATCGACATCCTGGTCAACAACGCCGGGCTCGCCGGGCCGACGGCGCCGGTGGCCGACGTCGCGCGCGACGACTGGGACCGCACGCTCGCCGTCAACCTCACCGGCGCGTTCCTGTGCGCCAAGTACGTGCTGCCGCATCTCGTCGCGCAGCGGCGAGGGCGGATCGTGAACATCACCTCCGTCGCCGGGCTCGCGGGCTACGCGCTGCGCGCGCCGTACGCGGCGTCCAAGTGGGGCATGATCGGGCTCACGCGCACCCTGGCGCTCGAGGCCGGACCGCACGGCGTCACCGTCAACGCGATCGCGCCGGGGCCGGTGCGCGGCGAGCGCATGACGCGCGTGATCCGCGCGCGGGCCGAGGGGCTCGGGGCCTCGATCGAGGATGTCGAGCGCACGTACGTCGAGTCGACGGCGATCAAGCGCATGGTCGATCCCGCCGAGATCGCCGCCACCACGCTGTTCCTGTGCTCGGAGGCGGCCGCGAGCATCACCGGGGAGACGTTGAGCGTCTCGGGTGGGTTCCGCCTAGCCCGGCCCTTCGGGGCGGGACGGTTTGACCCGCTCCCTCGGGATCTCGCGCCGGGGAAAACAGCAAAATTTTCCCTGGATCGGCCGCCGCAGACGCGCTAGCGTCGGGGTACGGGCGTTCACCAGCGCCCACTAGGCCGCCGCTCGACTGCCCTCGAACGACTCCAGGGTCATTGAACCTCGACCGGGTTCACTCGCAGCCCTAGCAGGAGTCTTCGGATGAAAACCGCCCTCGTCGCCGTGCCGGCGACGCTTGCCCTGCTCGCGACCGTTTCCGGGTGCGAGCGCGCGCTCCACGTCGTTTCCTCGGCGCAGAACCAGGCGCCGGAAGTTCGCCTCTCACCCCCGGAACGCCGCTCGCCGGCTCCGCCGACATCGTGCACACGCTCGCATGGACGGGCGTCGATCACGACGGCCGCATCGACCACTACCTCGTCGCCGTGAACCCGCGCTCGCTCGATCGTGTGGACGGTTGGCAGAGCACGCTCGAGACCCGGCGCGCGCTGCACGTGATGAAGCGCACCGCGCCACTCTCGGGGCGACTCGCTCCCGGTCGTGCCGCGGACGCGCCGACGATCGTCGCCGTGCGCGCCGTGGACGATCGCGGCGCCACGTCCGACCCCGCGACGCGCGCATTCTTCGGCGCCAACGTCGCGCCGTCCGTGGCGATCACGCATCCGCAGCCCAGCGCGCTCATCACGCTATCCGTCCCGCCGACGTTGAGGATCGACTGGCAGGGCATCGACCCCGACGGGGTCTTCACGCAGAAACCGGTGAAGTACAAGTTCAAGCTGCTCGCCGAAGGCAATCCCGAATTCCCCATCAACATCGCGCGAATCGACCCCGACTCGCTCCGTCGCTTCTACGAGCCGTCGTTCACGAGCTGGGACTCGGTCGCGGGCGACACGACGACGACGACGTTCACGAGATCTCGTCGTGAATCAGATGTACCTGTTCGCCATCACCGCGTTCGACGAGGCCGGCGACTACGACCCCGTGTTCGACGCCAACAAGAATCTGCTGTTCTTCCGGGTCGCGACGCCGGGAACGCTGGGCCCGCGGATCACGATGTACAACGAGTCGTTCAACTACTCGTATCCGAGCGGCGGCTTCAGCACCGACTCTTCGCGCGAGGTCCGGCTCGAGCTGCCGGCGGACGCTCCGGTCACGTTCCACTGGTTCGCCCAAGCGGCGCTGGGGCTCGACGTCACGGGGTACCGCTGGGTGCTGGATCCGGTGAGCCTCGATGACGAGAAGCCGCGGAAGAACAAGAACGACACCGGTCACTGGAGCCCGTGGAGCCTGTCGACGACATCGGCGGCCCTCGGCGTCTTTCACGGCCAGGCGGCAAGCAAGGAGCATCTGTTCTACGTCGAGGCGATGGACGATCTCGGCGAGATCAGCCTCGGCATCATCCGGTTCCATCTCGTCCAGGTGCGCGCGAACCGGCAGCTGTTGATCGTGGACGACACACGCTTCAATCCGGACCAATTCGTCGGCGGCAGTGTGGGTCCGCCAAAGGGGACGGTGGCCCACCGCGGCGGAGCTGGACACGTTCCTCTACGCGCGCGGCGGGGTGCCGTGGCAGGGCTACCCGACGGGGACGATGAGCACGCCCGGCACGTTCGGACGGCTACGACTTCGACACGCTCGGCACGCGTACCGGACAGGCGGACGCCACAGTGCCGCTCGACGTGCTGCTCCAGTACCGGCACGTGGTCTGGATCGTCGACCCGGAGGGCGCGACTTTCAACCGCTCGCCCACCGACGGTGTCCTGCCCATGACGGCGCTCCGCTTCATGACGGCTCCGGGGCGGATGAACACGCTCGCCGCCTACCTCGAGCGCGGCGGCCACGTGTGGCTGGTCGGGGGCGGCACCGGATTCGCATCGACGATCGCGTGGAACAATATCAACAACGATAGGCCTGCGATCACATTCTCGAGCGTCCTCAATGAGCTGGCGCCCGGGCGGCTCATGTACGACGAGACCCACTGGCGCAGTTCGTTCCAGGCTTGGCGGGTCCCCGCACAGTTCCAGCGCGCGCCGTTCCCACCCAGCTCGGACGACCCCCGTGCCGCTGTCGCTGTTCCCGGCGGAGCTGGCCAAACGGTCCCCTGCCACCGACCCGCTGCCGCCGCTGCGCACGCCGAGCCAGTTCTACACCTTCAACCAAGCGGTGGAGTTCTTGAACGCGCCCAACGCGATCCTCGAGGACAAGCATCCGACTCAGGCCGATCCGAGCGCGCCGAGCTCGACGCTCGACACGGTCTACGTCGTCGTCTCGCCGTTGCTGCCGGAACAGGGGCCGGATCCCGCGCACGATCGCATCGTGAACCCGTGCATGACGTGGTATCACGGCCGCGACAACGGCTCGCTCATGTTCACCGGCTTCGAGCCGTGGGCATTCAGCCGCGCGAACTGCGTTCAGCTGATCGACGGGGTGCTCGGGCGGCGTTTGGCACCTGAGTCGCTCGCAGCCCGCGGTCGTCCTGGCGCCGCCGTCCCCGTCCAGGACCCGGTCGTCGAGGCGAACGTGGCGCGTCGGCCGTAGGAGAGGTAACGAAGTGAGCACGCGCCCGCGGCGCCGATCCCTGGCGTCGCGGGCGCTTCTTCGTGGACCACGAGTCCCGGCGACTCGACGCCGTCACGTCCCACGCGGTATAAGGCGATCATGCTGCGCCCGCTCGACGTCCTCCTGCTGCTCGCCCTCCCCGCCTCCGGCAAGTCGGGAGTACGGCGCTTCTCGCGTACGCGACACCCGAGCAATCGCGCGACGACTTCCATCTCGGCCCCACGGTCCAGCTCGACGACTACCCCTACGTCCACACGATGCGGCGCGTCAGCAAGGAGCTGCGCGCGCGTGGGCAAGACGGCGTGTTCTTCGATTCGGACGACCTACCGATGAAGCGAGCCGCTCGACTGGGGCACGCTGATCGAGCTGCTGAACGACGACTTCGACGACGCCGCGGCCGGACGCCGTATCGCGCCGTTCTCGCCGGCAACCTGGCTGCTCGACCGCTTCGACGCCGCGCGCACGCGTGTCGGCGCCACGCCCGCGTTCGTCGCGCTCCGCGCCGGCAGTCCGCCGCGACGTGATCGCGGCGCTCGAGAGGAGTCGGCCGAGCTGCTGCGCGACAAGAACAAAGGCATTCCCCGACGCTCGACGGCCGCACGGTCGTGATCGAGTTCGCGCGCGGCGGGCCCGATGGCGCCGGCATGCCGCTACCGCCGCCGCTCGGCTACCGCTACTCGCTCGCGCGATTCAGCGACGCGATTCTCCAGCGCGCCTCGATCCTTTACGTGTGGGTGACGCCCGCGGAGTCGCGGCGCAAGAACACCGAGCGCACCGACCCCAACGATCCGGGCTCGATCCTCCATCACGGCGTGCCGATGGCGGTGATGCTGGGGACTACGGCTGCGACGACATGGACTGGCTCATCCAGCAGTCGGACCGCCCGGACACGGTGCGCGTCGAGGCGCGCGGCAAGCTCCACCACGTGCCGGTCGCGCGCCTCGACAATCCGCCAGGACCTGACGACGTTCGTGCGCGCGGAAAGCGTGAAGTGGAAGCCGGAGGACGTGCGCGCACTGCACGCGGGTCTGGCCGAGGCGTTCGGCCGTCTCGCGAAGGCCGGCGCCGCGAGCGTCGGCTGAGCCACGGCGTCGACGCCGCGCGTCGACGACCTCGCAACCCTTCACCCCGTCGCGGTGGCCGGAATCCTCAGCTCACGGCGGGCGGCGTCATCCCGAGCAAACGCATCTCGTGCGCGAGCGTCTCGCCCAAGCCCACCTCGAGCGGGCGCGGCGCGTAGTCCAGCTCGCGACGCGCCTTCTCGTTCGTCCCCAGATACGTGACCCCCGCGACGACGCGCAGATCCTCCGCCGTGTAGCCCGCAGGAAGCGGAGCCAGCTCTCGATCACCGACGCCACCGCGGCGAGCGTCCTGAGCAACGCCGGCGGCGCGTGGAGCCGCGGCCGGGAACGCCGGTGATGCGCTCGGCGAGTGCGAGCGCCTCGATCAGCGAATGACGCGGGCCGGCGATGATGTACGCCTCGCCGGCGCGGCCTCGCTCCATCGCGAGCAGGTGGGCGTGCGCGATATCCTCGACGTGCGCCCAGCAGTACGCCGTGTCGCGCGGCACCAGCGGGAGGCTCTGCTCGAGGTACTGCACCAGCGTGCGCCGCACGCTGCTCGTGTCGCCGGGCCCGTAGATGAGCCCCGGCTGGACGATCACGAGCGGGAGCCCGGCCCTCATCATCGGCACGGCGACGTCGTAGTGCGCCGCCCACTTCGTGTGGTCGTACACCGTGAGGTGCGGGCCGGGGAAGAAGTACTGCTCGTCCGGCATCGACCTGTGCGTGTCGCCGAACACGGCGAGCGTGCTCGTGTAGACACCTCGGGGAACGCTCGCGTCGCGCATCGCTTCGAGCACGTTGCGGGTGCCGTCGACGTTCGTGCGCCAGGCTTCGGCTCGGTCGCGTGCGCCGATCTTGTACAAGCCGGCGACGTGGAAGACGCCGTCCACACCGTCCATCGGCGCGCGCAGGGTGCTCGGCTGGGTGATGTCGCCTGAAGTGGACCTCGACGCCGAGTACGGCGAGGTCGCGCGCCTTCTCGGGCGAGCGCGCGAGCGTCGTGACCTGGTGACCGGCGGCGATCAGCCGCCGCGCGAGCCGGCCGCCCACGAACCCCGTGGCGCCGGTGACGAAGTACTTCACCGCCGATCTCCGGGGATGCGGCGCGGCGCGGGCGCGCCGCGGGCCGCCTCGTCAGTCGGTCCGCGCCATCATCGACTCGAGCCTCGCCTCGCCGCCGGCCACTCGTCGTCGATGATGCTCAGGTATACCGTGTCCCGCCACACGCCGAAGTCGTTCACCGCGTGCTTGCGGAACACGCCCTCCTCGATGCAGCCGATGCGCTTCATCGCGTCGCGCGAGCGCTGGTTCAGGACGTTGGTCTTGAACTCGACGCGCATGCACCCCCATCCCTCGAACGCGTGACGAAGCATCAGGTACTTGGCCTCGGTGTTGACGTAGCTGCGCTGCCACGGCCGACCGACCCACGTCCACCCGATCTCGACGTGGCGGTTGGCGCGATCGATGTTGCCGAACCGCGTGCACCCCGCCACGCGTCCGCTCGCGACGTCCATGGTCGCGAACACGATCGACCGCCCCTCGCCCTGCTCGCGCAACGCGGTGTCGAGGTAGGCGCGCAGCTTCTCCGGCGTGTCGCAGTAATTCAGCGTCCACCGCCACAGGTCGGGGTCGAGGCCGATCGCGAGCAGTCCCTCCCAGTGACGGGTGAGCTCGAGCGGCTCCATCCGCACGCGGCGGCCCTCGAGCGTGACCGGCTGCGGGTCGAACCCGGCGGCCGACGCCGGTGACAGGGTGGACATCGTCTAGGCCTTCACCATGTAGTACACCGCCTCGGGGTGGTGGACGATGATCGCGCTCGTGCTCGCCTCGGGCACGAGCTGGTAGGCGCTCGTGAGCGTGACGCCGATCCCGTCCTCCGGGTTCAGCAGCTTGAACAGCTTCGCCTGGTCCGCGAGATCGGGGCACGCGCTGTAGCCGAACGAGTAACGCTTGCCGCGCTCGCGGTCGAGTCCCAGCTCCTCGCGGATGCTGCCGGTGGTGCCACTCGGCCAGCCCTTCGGCCGCGGAGACACCGAGCCCGTGCACGAACAGCGACTCCGCGTACTCGCCGCGCGTGTCCAGCGCCTGGCGCACCTCGTCGACGTACGGGCCGACGGTGACGACCTGGAGTGCCAACAACATCGAAGCGCGCTCGTGTCGGCGGGCAGGAAGTAGTCCGACAGGCACAGCCCCTCGCGCTCGGCCTGCCGCGGGAAGGTGAAGCGCACGACCTCCTCGATCTTGCCGCGCGGAGTCAGAGCTTGCCGGGCGCGAACACACCCGGGTCGAACACGACCAGGTCCTGGCCCTCGCTCTGCACCGGGAAGTAGCCGTACACCGCCATCGGCTCAGATCCAGCCGCGCTCCTCGGCCTCGCGCTCGAGGCGCAGCCGGCGTGGCTCGAAGTCCTCGCGGATCAGGCGCTCGTACTCTTCGCCGGTGCCGCGTGCGCCCCAGTGCAGGCGGTAGAGCGTCTTCAGGTCCATGCCGGCGAACATGCCGGCGAATGGGATCGACTTGCTCGGCGTGACGCGCGCGCCCCAGAACGGCGGCGCCGGCACGCTCACGCGCGCGACACCGTCACCTTGAAGTCCTGCTGCCGGGCACTGGCCTGGGCGGCGCGCTGATCCATCGTGATCGACTGGGTCTTGAACTCGAACGCCTCGCGCTTGATGCGCTCGACGAGCGGCGGCGCCGCTGGCCTTGTCGACCAGCGCGTTCACCGTGTCGAGCCCTTCGAACGCATCCTTGCAGTAGAAAACGCCGGGCGAATAGAACACCTCGCCGTCGACGAGCGCCGCGCGCCGCCCGAAGTTGCGGTTGATCGCCGCACCGCCGATCAAGACCGGGTACGGCGAGCCGCCTGACGGTGCAGCTCGGCGACGCAGATCGGCATCTGCTTGCTCGTCGACACGAGCAGCGCCGACAGCCCGATCGCCGTCGCGTCCGACCTCCTTCGCCTTGTCGAGGATCGACTGCACGGGCACCTGCTTGCCGAGATCGAACACGGTGTAGCCGTTGTTGCGAGAGGATCGTCTTCACCAGGTTCTTGCCGATGTCGTGCACGTCGCCGTACACGGTGGCGAGCACGATCTTGCCCTTGGCGACGTCGGCGTGCTTCTCGAGATAGGTCTCGAGCTGCGCCACGGCCTTCTTCATCACCTCGGCGCTCTGGAGCACGAACGGCAGGATCAGCTCGCCGGCGCCGAACTTGTCGCCGACCTCTTTCATCGCCGGCAGCAGCACCGTGTTGAGCACGGTCACCGGATCCTGGCGCTTGACCGCCTGGTCGACCAGCGCCTCGATCCCGCCCGGCTTGCGATGGAGGATCTGGTAGTGGATGCGCTGCTCCAGGGTGAGCGAAGCCTCCTCGGCCTCCTCCGCCTTCTCGCGCGCCTCGCTGGTGCGGCCCTCGAAGTGCGGTGATGTAGCGGGTCAACGCCTCCGGGATCGCGGTTGAAGATCAGATCCTCGGCGAGGCGGCGGTCCTCGGCCGCGATCTCGGGATACGGCGTGATGTCGGCCGGATTCACGATCGCCATGTCGAGACCGGCCTGCACGCAGTGGTAGAGGAACACCGAGTTCAGGACCGCGCGCGCCTCCTTCGACAGCCCGAACGACACGTTCGAAACGCCGAGACTGGTGAGCACGCCGGGCAGCTCGCGCTTGATGCGCCGGATGCCCTCGATGGTCTCCAGCCCCGAGGTCAGGAACTCGGCGTCGCCGGTGGCGAGCGTGAACGTCAGGGCGTCGAAGACGAGCCGCTCGGCGGCAGCCCGAACTCGCTTCCGGTGACGATGTCGTGGATGCGCCGCGCGACCTCGAGCTTGCGCTCGGCGGTCTTCGCCATCCCGACCTCGTCGATCGTCAGCGCGATCACCGCCGCGCCGTAGCGCATGACGAGCGGCATCACCGCGTCGATCCGCTCGCGGCCGTTCTCGAGGTTGATCGAGTTCACCAGCGCGCATCCCGGATACGCCTTGAGCGCCTCGTCGATGACCGTTCGCCTCGGTCGAGTCGATGACAAGCGGGGACTCGACCGACAGCGCGAGCTTCTTGACCAGCCGCCGCATCATCGCCGCCTCGTCGGTGCGCTCGGTGAGCGCCATGCAGACGTCGAGCGCGTGCGCGCCGCCCTCGACCTGGTCGCGCGCGATCGGGATCATCTCCTCGATGCTGTCCTCGAGCGCCAGGCGCTTCGACCCCTGCGCGAGCCCTGCGTGTTGAGCCGCTCGCCGATCACGAGCGGCGCGCGGCTCCTGCCGCATCGCGGTCGCCGTCATGCCGCTCGACAGGAACCAGCCGCCGCGCGCCCGGGCGCGGCGACGGCGCGCGGCCGCGCCCGATCGCCGCCACCAGCGCGCGGATGTGCTCGGGCGTGCGTGCCGCAGCAGCCGCCGACGATGTTCACGCCCAGCTCGACGACGAACTCGCGCAGCGTCTCCGCCATCGGCTCCGGGCTTCATCGGGTAGAGCGTGCGACCGCCGTCGTTGATCGGAAGCCCGGCGTTGGGGATGCAGTGAATCGGCGTGCTGGCGTTCTGCGACAGGTAGCGGATCGCGTCGCGCATCAGGTCCGGACCGGTCGAGCAGTTGAGGCCGATGATGTCGACGCCCATCGCCTCGAGCGTCGCGAGCGCGCCGCGGATGTCGGTGCCGAGCAGCATGCGGCCCGTCGGGTCGAGCGTGACCGAGCACTGGATCGGGACGACGCGGCCGGCGCGCGCGAACGCCTCGCGGCACGCCAGAATCTGGGCCTTCACCTCGAGGATGTCCTGCGCGGTCTCGAGGATGAGCACGTCGGCGCCGCCCTCGACGAGCCCCCTGCGCCTGCTCGGCGGAAGCCTCGACCAGCGCCTCGAGGCCGAGCTTGCCGAGCTCGGGATCCTCGGACGACGGCAGCAGGCCCGACGGCCCGATCGAGCCCGCGACGAAGCGCGGGCGGCGGTCCGCCGCTTCGAACCGATCGGCGACGCGGCGCGCGATCGCGGCCGCGGCGCGGTTCATCTCCTGAGTGCGATCCGCGAGACCCCATTCCTCGGCGCGAATCCGCGACGCCTGGAACGAGTCGGTCTCGACCACGTCGGCGCCGGCCTCGAAGTACGCGCGGTGTGCACGGCTTCGACGACGTCGGGCCGCGTGAGAGGCAGCAAGGTAGTCGTTGTAGCCTTCTTTGCCGCCGAAGTCTTCCCTTCGTGAGCGTGCGCGCCTGGAGCTGCGTGCCCATGGCGCCGTCGAAGACGAGGACGCGATCGCGAAGGGAATCGAGGAAACGACTGGTCATCTTCGTGGAAGGTGGATGCCTCCGGGGAAGCGCCGCGCCGGGAACGGCGGGCAACGGGGAATGCGGGCAGGGTATCGGAGCGCCGCCCCACGACAACCCGGGCCGGGCCGCGCGCCTGGTTTCGAAATCGGCAGCCGCGGTGCTAATTCTTAGCCTCGCGAGCCCCATACGCCCAAGGCCGGCGGCCGCGACAGGGTTCCGATTCGACCTCGTACGTCCACGGAGGGTCACGCGGATGCCCCTGGTGCTGGATCTGCTCCGCCACGGACATGCCGGATCCTCCGCGCGAAGGCGGCGATGCCGCGCGCACGCTGAGCCCCGAGGGACGCCGCATGGTGGGCGAGCTCGGCGTGCGGCTGAAGCGCGCCGGATGGCAGCCTCGACCGCGCGTTCGCGAGCCCGCTCCGACGCGCGCAGCAGTCGGCCGAGATCGTGCTCGCGGTGCTCCGAACGGTGCCCACGATCGAGACGCTTGCCTCGCTGGCGCCGGATCGGGAGCCGGAGGAGGTGCGTGCGCTCGAGGCCAAGGGCATTCGATCCGGGACGATCCTGCTCGTGGGCCATCAGCCTCTGCTCGGCCGATTGGTCGCGCATCTCGTCGGTCACGAGCACGCGTTCGCCACCGGAGAGCTCGTCCGCGTCGCGGGCGAATCTCCTCGACCCGGCACAGCGCCTCGATCGACTCCTTCCCGCCGGCGTTCTGAAGGCTCTCGACCTTCGAGGCCGGTGCTAGGCTGAAGCACCGCTATGGTTCCGGACCGCATCAGATGCACTGGCTCACTGGTGCACGATTGGTTCACGTCGGGGGTACCTCATGACGGTCGATCACCCTCATTCGTCCGTTTCCCGCGCTCCCGCCACCATCGACATCCTGCTGGATGGGCTGTTCACGGGCATGATCGGGGCGCTCGCCGTGGCGGTCTGGTTCCTCGTGCTCGACGTCGCCGCCGGGAGACCGCTGTACACACCCAATGTGCTCGGCAACGTGCTGCTGCACGGCAGCGCGGGGGCACTCACGGACGCCTCGCTCAACCCCGTGAGCGTGGCGGCGTACACCGCCTTCCACTTTCTCGTGTTCATCGTGATTGGCGTCACGCTGGCGTACCTGATGTCGCTGTTCGAGCGCTTCCCGATCATGTTCTTCGTGCTGCTCGTGCTGTTCCTGCTGCCTGCAGATGGGATTCTTCGTGATCAATCTCGCGCTCGGCGCCGAGCTGCTCGGCCGGCTGCCGATCTGGAGCGTCGTCGTCGCCAATCTGCTCGCCGCCGTGGGCATGGCGCTCTACCAATGGAAGCGACATCCGAGCGCAATCCGCTCCGTCGAATCGCTGTGGGAAGACGACGAGGACCGCACGACCCATGGCGCTCCTGGACGGTAAGGTCGCGGTCGTCACCGGGGAAACCGCGGCATCGGCCGCGGCATCGGCGAGGCTCTCCACCGCGAGGGTGCGACGGTCGTCCTCGACCGCGCGCGACGCCGGTGACGCGGCCGACGCGGCGAAGAAGATCGGACCCCGCGCGCACGGCGTCATCTGCGACGTGCGAGCGTACGAGTCCGTGCAGCGCCTGTTCCGCGAGACGCAGCGCATCGCCGGCGGCGTCGACGTGCTGGTGAACAACGCCGGCATCGGCCTGTTCGCCCCGTCGCCGACACGGAGCCCGAGGACTGGCGGGCGGTGATCGAGACCAATCTGAACGGCGTGTTCTACTGCTGTCACGAGGCGATCCCGATGATGCGCTCGCGCGGCGGCGGGTACATCTTCAACATCTCGTCGCTGGCGGGGAAGAATCCGTTCGTGAACGGCGGCGCCTACAACGCCAGCAAGTTCGGGCTGAACGGCTTCAGCGAAGCGCTGATGATGGAAGTGCGCTACGACAACATCCGCGTCTCGTACCTGATGCCGGGCAGTGTGAACACGGAATTCGGGCGCGGCTCGGCTCGGGAAGGAGTGGGCGCTCCAGCCGAGGACGTCGCCGAGGTCGTGATCGACCTGCTGCGCTCGCCCGATCGAGCGCTGTACAGCCGCGTCGAGATGCGGCCGAGCCGACCCCCGCGCCGCTGAACCCGCCTCCTCCCGGGGCTCGAGCCGCCACCTTTCGACGCTCGGAAGGGCCGCGCTTGTCGGCGCCGAGTCCCCGCTGGGACGATGCGTCGCCGCACGCTCCGCTCTTCAGTTGAGTCCCCGCCCAGGCTTCGGCTAACGTCCGCGCCGGATCGAACTCGACCGACCGGGGCCGCTTCCCGCGCTCCCACGAGGCCCGACCCATCCGCCCGCCGGTGTTCCGCCGGGGGCCCTTGAACTGGAGGACGAGTGACCCCGTCCCGCATCATTTCCCTGCTGCTCGCCCTCGGCCTCGCGGCGTCGATCACAGGCGCCGCCCCCGCCTCGAAGAGCACCGCCGCCAAGACCGATCCCAACGCTGCGTTCTGGGCCGGCAAGCCCGACGCGGCGCAGTTCATGCCATGCGCAGCGCGACCGCATCGCCAAGGCCAAGGTCGCGATCGATCGCATGCTCGCCGTCAAGGGCAAGCACACGCTCGACAACACGCTCGCGCCGTACGACGAGGCGTCGCTCTGCTGGACGCCGCCGGCTCGCAGGCCGAGCTGATGGAGAGCGTTCATCCCGATTCCGCGCTGCGGTGCCGCCGCCGAGACGATGAGCCAGGAGGTGTCCTCGTACGGAACCGAGATCTCGCTCAACCGCGGCGTGGCTACGACGCGCTCGCCGCCATCGACCTGACCGGCGCCGACGACGAGACGAAGTACTACGTCACCCGCGAGCTGCGCGACTTCCGCCTCGCCGGCGTGGACAAGGACGAGGCGACGCGCAGCAGCATCAGAGAGCTGCGCGACTTGCTGGTGATCATCGGCCAGGACTTCGACCGCAACATCCGCGAGAACGTGCGCACGATCCAGGTCAAGCCCGCGGAGCTGGCCGGGCTGCCGCAAGACTTCATCGACGCCCACAAGCCCGACGCGAGCGGGCTCGTGACGCTCAACATCAACTATCCCGACTACATCCCGACGATGACGTACTGCAAGAGCGACGCGACGTCCGGCGGCGCCTGTTCGTCGAGTACAACAACCGCGCGCTATCCGAAGAACGTCGACGTCCTCAAGGACATGCTCGCCAAGCGGTACGAGCTCGCCAAGCTGTGCGGCTACCCGGACTGGGCCGACTACATCACGGCGAACAAGATGTCGGGCAGCGCCAAGACGGTGCGCGAATTCATCGACCGCATCGTCGCCGCTTCCGGCCCCGGCCCAGGATGCGCGACTTCCGCACGCTGCTCGCCCGCAAGAAGAAGGACGTCCCGACCGCGACCGCCATCGACGCGTGGGAGAACACCTACTGGCAGGAGCATGGTGAAGCGCTCGGACTACGGCTTCGACGCGCAGTCGCTGCGCCCCTACCTCGCCGTTCGCCCAGGTCCAGCGAGGGCATCCTCGACGTCACGAGCAAGATGTTCGGCGTGACCTACAAGAAGGTCGACGTGCCGGTGTGGCACCCGTCGGTGGACGTGCTACGAGGTCTTCGAGGGCGTCGAAGCGGATCGGCCGCTTCTACCTCGACATGCACCCGCGCCCGAACAAGTACAACCACGCCGCGCAGTTCGACATCCGCACCGGCGTCGACGGGCAAGCAGATCCCCGAGGCGGCGCTGATCTGCAACCTCCCGGGCGGCGAGCCCGGCGATCCCGGCCTCATGCGAGATCGACGACGTCGACACGTTCTTCCACGAGTTCGGCCACCTGCTGCACGCGCACGTTCGCCGGCCACCAGCGCTGGGTCGGGATCGAGCGGCATCCGCACCGAGCACGACTTCGTCGAGGCGCCGTCGCAGATGCTCGAGGAGTGGATGAAGGATCCGAAGGCGCTGCAGACGTTCGCCAAGCACTACCAGACCGGCGAGCCGGTGCCGACCGAGCTGGTGAAGCAAGATGCGGCGGGCGCAACGACTTCGCGAAGGGGCTGCAGGTGCGGCGACAGATGGTGTACGCGGATCTGTCGCTGTCGATCTACGACCGTGATCCGGCGCAGGTCGACATCGACGCGATGATGAAGGAGCTCGTGACGCGCTATCAGCCGTTCCAGTACGTCGACGGCACGCACTTCTCATGCTCGCTTCGGCCACCTCGACGGCTACTCGGCGGTGCTACTACACGTACATGTGGTCGCTGGTGATCGCGAAGGACATGTTCAGCGCGTTCAACCGCGAACGACCTGCTCGACCCGACGATCGCCACGCGCTATCGCGCCACGTCGTGCTCGCGCCCGGCGGCTCGGCGCCGGCGGCCAAGCTGGTCGAGAACTTCCTGGGCCGGCCGTTCAGCTTCGAGGCCTACCAACGGTGGCTGAACGAAGTGAACTGACGCTCGACGTCCGAACGATTGAGGCGGGGCGCGGCCCGCCGCCGCGCCCCGCGCGACTCGTTCCCGGAGGCCCTCATGTCGACGCTCACGTCGCTCCGTCTCCGATGCTCCGTTCTGGACCGGCCGCCCCGACGCCGCCGCCTTCGAGCGCCTGCAAGATTTGGCCCGCGAGCGCGCGCGCCAGGGCATCGGCCGTCTCGTCGACGCCGCGACCCCGCGCACCGTCGACGGCGTGCTGCGCGCGTTCGACGAGGTGGTGCGGGACATCGAGGCCGCCAGCTCGCAGGCGTCGCTGATGGAGAACGTCCACCCGCGCGCGGACGTGCGCGAGGCCGCCGAGCGCGTGGGCAAGCGCGCGGCGGCGCTGGCGACGGAGCTGTCGCTCCACCGCGGGGCGTACGAGGCGCTATCCGCCATCGACCTCGCGGGCGCGGACCCCGAGACGCGCCACTACGTCGAGAAGACGCTACGCGACTTCCGTCTCTCCGGCGTGGACCGGGACGACGCGACGCGCGAGCGCATCGCCGAGCTGCGCCGAGGAGCTGGTCGAGATCGGCCAGGAGTTCTCGCGCCACATTCGGTCCGACGCGCGCACCGTCGTCGCCGACTCGGTCGACGAGCTCGAGGGCCTGCCCGCCGACTTCATCGCGCGCCACCCGACCGGCTCGGACGGGCGCGTGACGCTCACTACCGACCCGCCGGACGCGCAGCCGGTCCTGGCGTACGCGACGCGCCCGGAGCTGCGCCGGCGCATGTACCTCGCGCACTCGAACCGCGCCTATCCCGAGAACGTCCCCGTGCTCGCGCGCCTGCTGGCGAAGCGCCACGAGCTGGCGACGCTGCTCGGCTTCCCGCATTGGGCCGAGTACGTGACCGCCGACAAGATGGCGGCGCACGCGTCGGTCGCCTCGGAATTCATCGACCGCATCGTCGATGTCCCGCGCCGCGGGCGCGCGAGGACTACGAGCAGCTGCTCGCGCGCAAGCGTGCCGACGACCCGTCCGCCAACGCCATCGAAGGCTGGGAGTCGGCGTTCTGGGCGGAGCGCGTGCGTCGCTCGGAGTTCGCGTTCGACGCCCAGTCGGTGCGGCCCTATCTGGCGTTCGACCGCGTCCTCCAGGGTGTGCTCGACGTCTCGGCCCGGCTCTTCGACGTGCGCTTCCAGCGCGTCGCCGACGCACCGGTGTGGCATCCGGACGTTCAGTGCTGGGAGATGTGGGAGGGCGACCGCCTCGCCGGACGCTTCTACCTCGACATGTATCCGCGCGAGAACAAGTACAAGCACGCCGCCGAGTTCGACATCCGCAGCGGACTCGCGGGCCGCGAGATCCCCGAAGCGGCGCTGGTCTGCAACTTCCCGGGCGGCGTCGCCGGCGATCCCGGCCTGATGGAGCACCAGGACGTGCGAACGCTGTTCCACGAGTTCGGCCATCTGCTGCACGCGCTGTTCGGCGGCCACCGGCGGTGGTCGGGGACGAGCGGGATCCGCACCGAGCACGACTTCATCGAGGTCCCGTCTCAACTGTTCGAGGAATGGATCTGGGATCCGACCGTGCTGGCGACGTTCGCGCGTCACTACGAGACCGATGCGCCGATCCCCGCCGACCTCGTGCGCCAGATGCGGCGCGCCAGCGGGTTCGGCAGGGCGCTCCACCTGCGGCGCCAGATGGTGTTTGCCCGCGTCTCGATGAGCGCCTACGACCGCGATCCCGCGCAGGTCGACTTCGACGCCTTGATCGAGCAGACGCAGCGCGCGTACAGCCCGATCCGCTTCGTGCCCGGCACGCACCTCCAGTGCTCGTTCGGCCATCTCGAGGCCTACTCGGCCGCGTACTACGCCTACATGTGGTCGCTCGTCATCGTGAAGGACTTCTTCGGACGCTTCCCCGCGAACGACCTGCTCGCGCCGGGTGTGGCGCGCGAGTATCGGGCGGCGGTGCTCGCGCCCGGCGGATCCGCGCCGGCGGACGAGCTGGTGCGCCGCTTCCTGGGCCGCGAGTTCCAATTCGAAGCGTTTCAGACCTGGATCGACCGCCGCGAGTAGACCCGCGGCGATCGATCGAAAGCGTTTCAGACCTGGATCGACCGCCGCGAGTAGACCCGCGGCGATCGATCGAAAGCGTTTCAGACCTGGATCGACCGCCGCGAGTAGACCCGCGGCGATCGATCGAAAGCGTTTCAGACCTGGATCGACCGCCGCGAGTAGACCGCGGCGCGGGCCGCAGACTGCACGGCACCCGACGTGCGTCTTGAACGAATCGAGCCCCACACCGCCTGACAAGTCTCGCTCCGACAACGTGGCGCACCGCATTCCTGAGCCCGATCCCCCGGGCGGCCGCGCGCGCTCACCCACTCCGACGACAAATCATGCAACTCCGAGCGCGATTCCCGGGTGTCTGCACCCACGGCCTCGATCCTGCACATCGCTTGGTGGGTCGTACGTGGCCCGCCCGTCGTAGGAGGTCGTCATGAGTCGCAGTGCCGTCATCATCCCGTGGGTGCTTGCCATCGGCCTCACCGCGTTCGCGCCGGCCGTTCAAGCCCAAGACGATTGCTATCTGCCGATCACGGGTCCGAGCCAGATCTGCGGTGGAACCGCGGACCTGTGCGGGCCGAGGGATACTCGGAATTCGAGTGGACCGGTCCCAACTGGTTCACCGCATCGACGCGTTGCATCACGGTGAGCGATCCGGGAACGTACTCGTTGCGCGCGTGGGACGGCACGAACGGCCTGTGGTTCGGGCCGTGCTCGCACGTCCTCGCCGTCGGGACGGCAGGATTGCCCTCCCCGATTTCGGGCCCCGCATCGACGTGCACCGGCACGGCGGCGCATCTGTGCGGCCCCGATGCGGCGGGTGAGTACTCGTGGACCGGACCGAATGGGTTCACGGCCTCGTCGGCGTGCGTCGACGCCACCGTCGCCGGCACGTACTCGCTGCAGGTGCGGGCGAGCGCTGATGCGTGCTGGACCCCGTCGTCCGACTTCGCCCTCGCGGTCCAGGGCTGCAGCGTCGACCCGGGCAACTGCCCGCAACCGCCGTGGTTCTGGAAGCGTGAGTGTCAGAGCAGCCGCCGTCGCCTCGGCAACGAGCAACTGTCGCAGATCGCGAGCTGCGTGAACGACCGCGCCCAGCTGTTCGCGTGGGGCGATCCGGCGCAGGACTTCAGCCGCCTCATGCAGCGCTACTGCGACCTGCGGGATCGCGCGCGCCGTCAGTACGCGGCGGTGTGGGCGAACGTGTGCGCCGGGGACCTCAGCGTGGTGCCGCGCTCGGGCGCCAAGGTCGGTCTCCTGCTCTCGACGCAGGTCTCGCTGGACGGCGTCAGCGTGTCCGTCGGCGACTGGCTCGGCCAGACCGACGTCGCGCTCATGACGCTCGAGAACCGCTCGCTGCGCGACCGCCCCGTGCGCGAGGCCTACAAGGAGATCGTGCGCGTCGGTTGGAGTATCAACCACGGTCTCGGCATGGGTCCGACCTGCCAGAAGCCGTTGGGCGCGCCGGTGGCCTCGATCGAGTCGACCGTGCCGAGCGAAGACGAGCTCGAGGACGCGCAGGCTCAGCTCGAGGACCTGCCGCTGTCGATGGAGATGAGTGAGGAGCCCGCGTCGGGGCTGCGATTCGATCGCGTGGGCCCGACGCCGTCCAGCGGTCCGGTCGCGGTGTCGTTCTCGGTCGCGAGCAGCGCCTCGGAAGTCTTCGTCGGGGTGTACGACATCACCGGCCGCGTGGTCGCCGAGCTGGCTCGCGGCCCGATGCAGCCGGGCAGCTACAACGTGACGTGGAGTGGTCGCACGAAGGACGGCTCGCAGGTTCCGAATGGCGTGTACTTCGTGATGGGCCGCGTCGGCGGTGATCGCGCGAAGGATCGGTTCACGCTGCTGCGCTAGGGATCCACACTCACGTTGCCAACGCGAGACGTGCGGTCGGCCTTCGAGGGCGACCGCACGATCGTGTTTTACTTCGAATGGGACGCGCGAAGCCGCGCCGGGAGCGACCCGTCGCCACCCCAAGTCCACTGTGAGGACCGAATGAAACTCTGCCGAGACCTCACCCGATGAGCGCACGGATCTTCATGGGCTTGGTGCTTGCGGCGAGCCTCGGTTTCGGCTGCGCCACGGTTCCGCCCCCGTCGCAGGTGCGCGATTCTGACCGCGCGCCGCGAGGTCGGCGTGGCGTCCTTCTACGGAGCCGAGCACGCGAACCGGCGCACGGCGAGCGGCGCCCGGTTCGATCCCGACCGGCTGACGGCGGCACATCCGACGCTGCCGTTCGGAACGCGCGTGCGGGTCACGAACCTCGACAACGGACGCAGCGTGGTCGTGACCATCACCGACCGCGGGCCGTTCCGTCGGAAGCGCATCATCGACGTCTCGCGGCGTGCCGCGAAGGAGCTTGGGTTCGTGCGCGAGGGGACGGCGCGCGTGCGCGTCGAGGTTCTCGGCGAGCCGACCGCGGCACAGCCGTAACGGCCACGGCCGAGCCTCGAGCCGGATCGCGCTCAGCCAAACAGCTCGCGTCGGGCGCTCTCCGTGATGGCGATGACCGCCGGATGCTTCAGTCGCCGTTCGGCCGAGACGGCGAAGAACCTCTCGCGCACCCGGTCCAGGTGTCCTACGCTTCGCACGCCGTATTGGCGACGCACGCTCGCCTCCACGATCGAAGGGGTGGCGAAGATTCCCCGACCGGCACGTCCGAACACCTCGACGAGCGTGCTGTCGTCGAACTCCCCGATGATGCGGGGTCGAATCCGCTGCTTCTCGAACCACTGCTCGAGCGCGCGCCGCAGCGTGCTGGTCTCGCCCGGCAGCAGGAACGGCGCGCCGTCGAGCGACCGTGGAAAACCGCGCCGGTACTTGGCCGCGAGCCTCGGCGCCGCAAACAGGGTCACCCCACAGTCGCCGAGCAGGTGGTTGAAGGCTCGCACGCTCACGCCCGGCGGGGCGACGCGGTCCGTCAGCACCACGTCCACATCGTGCAGCGCAAGCGACGCGAGCAGCCTCTCGGTGCTCTGCACGTGAACCTCCAGCCGCACCGGTTGGGGCAGGGAAAGCGCGGGCTCGATGAGGTGGTAGGCGACGAGCTTCGGCAGCGCATGGGCCACACCGACGGCGAGCCGCAGCGGTCGGCCCGTGGGCTGCCCCTTCACGCTCTCATGGAGTTCGCGACCGAGGGCGAAGATCTCGTCGGCGTAGCCCAAGACCACGCGGCCCATCTCGGTGAGTCGAAGTCCACGTCCGGCGCGCTCGAACAGCTTCTCGCCCAGGGCGCCCTCGAGTGCGTGGATCTGTCCGCTCAGCGTGGGCTGCGCCAGGCGCAGCTGCGCCGCCGCCCGGGCCACCGTGCCTTCGCGCGCCACCATCCAGAAATAGAGCAGGTGATGGTAGTTGAGCCGTTCCATCGCCGAACCACCATACATCGGATAAGGCGATGAGTCGCACTGAAACTTTCTATTATCCTTTCGAGTCGATCTCCGCGATGGTGGTCGATGCGCAGGAAAGACCCCGCCCATTTGGCCGCCGACGTTCGTGGGCAGCGATGCCCACGCCTCTCCCGAAAGGGAAGGAGCCTTCCATGACGAATCCCATGTTCGCGAGCATCCGCAAGTACAACGGAGTTCCGACGCTGTCCGATGAGCTGGTCAAGCACCAGGACGCCATCAAGTCCATCCTCCAGCCGATCCGCGGCTTCCATGCCTATTACCTGATCAAGACGACCGACGGCGCCCTGTCGCTGACGGTGTGCGATGACAAGGCCGGAGCCGAGGAGTCGAACCGTGTGGCGGCGACGTGGCTCAAGGACAAGCTCCCGACGTTCGCGACCCGCGCGCCGGAGATGACGACGGGTGAAGTGCGCATCATGCTGGAAAGTGAGCTCGTGAAGGTCAACGCCTAACGAGTTCGTCGTCGGGCAGAGCGCGCGACCGCGCGCTCCCCTTTTCGTCGCTGAGCCTGGGGCTTCCGTTCTCGAGTCGACATCTTGCCCGATCATCAGCAGGGCGGGGCCCCGGCGCAGCGCACGCGTCGGGTGACGAGTGGGCGCGTTGCTCTCCGTGCGCCCGAGCCAGGCGGGCAGGAGCCTGTGTCGTCACGCGTGGCGGTTCTTCACTAGCGCTGAGAACGAATGAAGGCGGTCACCCCACGTGGGATGAGCGCCTTTTTGTTCGGGCCTTCCCCGATCACCGCCCCTCTCGAGTCGCTCCGGGGCGAGTGGTGCCTCGGCCCTCAACCCGCCTTGCTGCGCTCCCCGGGACGCACGCTGCCGGCCAGCTCGTCGGCGTGGAAGGACGAGCGCACGAGCGGGCCGGAGGCGACGCTCTCGAACCCGAGCCGCTCGGCCTCCCGGCCCCAGTGGGCGAATCGGTCGGGATGCACGTACTCGATCACCGGCAGGTGCTGCGGGCTCGGCCGCAGATACTGACCGATCGTGAGCAGCTCGCAGCCGTGCGCGCGCAGGTCCTCGAGCGTCTTCTGCAGCTCGTCGTCGCGCTCGCCGAGGCCGAGCATGATCCCCGACTTGGACTTGATGTCGCGTCCGCTCGCCTTCACGCGCGCGAGCAGCTCGAGCGATCGCGCGTAGCGCGCGCTTGGGCCGCACGATCGGGTGCAGGCGCTCGACCGTCTCGATGTTGTGGTTGATGACTCCGGGCTCGGCGTCGAGGACGCGCTGGAGGTCGCCGGCATGGCCGCGGAAGTCGGGGATCAACACCTCGATCACGGTGCCGGAGCGCTGGCGGATCGCGAGGATCGTCATCGCGAAGATCGTGCTGCCGCCATCGTGCAGGTCGTCGCGCGCCACCGACGTGATCACGGTGTGGCGCAGGTTCATGCCGGCGACGGCCTCGCCGACGCGCCGCGGCTCGTCCCAGTCGACGTGGCCGTTCGGCTTCCCGGGCGCAACGGCGCAGAAGCCGCAGCGCCGCGTGCACAGATCGCCGAGGATCATGATCGTGGCGGTGCCGCGGGCCCAGCAGTGGCCGAGGTTCGGGCAGCGCGCCTCCTCGCACACGGTGTGCAGATTCTGGATCGGAGCAGCGCCTTGGTCTCGGCGTACTCGCCGGCGCCCGGCAGCTTCACCTTGAGCCAGTCGGGCAGGCGGCGGAACCCCGCCGCCGCATCGGCCCCGACGCCGACGCCCGCGCCCGAGGCGCAGCCGCCGAAGCGCGGCGTCACCGGCAGGCGCACCGGGATCGGCGCGCGCGGCGCGCCGTAGACGCCGACGTCGACATGCGCATCGGAGATCACGATCAGCTCGTCGGGGTTCGGATCGGGGCGCTTCGGATCGTTCACGGTCAGTCCTTCGCCATCTCGTGCGCGTCGACCGAACCCGTGCCCTTGAGCGCGAGCATGCGTTCGAGCGCCGTGCGCGCGTCCCGCCGGACGTCGTCCGACACGCGCACCGGGTTCACGACGTGGCCTTCGGCCAGGTTCTCGAGCGCCCACAGCAGATGGGCGGGGTCGATGCGATTCATGGTCGCACACGGGCACACGTTCTTCTGCAGCGAGCGGATCGTCTGCTCGGGGTGCTCGAGCGCGAGGCGGTGAACGAGGTTGATCTCAGTGCCGATCGCCCAGTGCGTGTCGGCCGGCGCCCGCCGCACCTGGTCGATGATGAACTCGGTCGAGCCGACGAGGTCGGCGTTCCGCACCACGTCGTACGGGCACTCGGGGTGGACGAGCACGCGCACCGCCGGATCCTCCGCGCGCAGCCTCGTCGATCATGTGCTTCTGAAACTTGGTGTGCACCGAGCAGAACCCGCGCCACAGGATGATGCGCGCCTCGGGTCTCGAGCGCCCGCGCGTTGACGCGGTCCAGGTCCTCGGCGCGGAAGTCCCACTCCGCCATGTGGGCGAGCGGAACCCCATCGCGGCGGCCGTGTTTCGGCCCAGGTGCTGATCGGGGAAGAAGAACACGCGCGGCTTTCGGGCCCACGCCCACTCGAGCACCGTGCGCGCGTTGGACGACGTGCACACGACGCCGCCGCGTGCGCCGCAGAACGCCTTGAGCGCCGCGGTCGAGTTCATGTACGTGATCGGCACGATCGTGTCGCCGTGGACCGCGGTCAGGCGGTCCCACGCCTCCTCGACGTCCTCCATCGACGCCATGTCCGCCATCGAGCAGCCCGCCTTGAGGTCGGGCAGGATCACGGTCTGGTGCGGCTGGCGCAGCACGTCGGCCGACTCCGGCCATGAAGTGGACGCCGCAGAACACGATGAACTCGGCGTCGCCGCGGCTGGCCGCGAGCTGCGCCAGCTTGAACGAGTCGCCGCGGAAGTCTGCGAACTCGATCACGCTCTCGCGCTGGTAGTGATGGCCGAGGATCACCGCGCGGGCGCCCAGGCGCCGCTTGGCCTCCCACGTCCGCGCGCGGATCGCGTCCGGCGGCGAGCGGGGCGTACTCGGCGAAGCGGCGGCCCACATCTGCGTTCGGTGTCACGAGCGTGCTCAACGGAACGTCTCCTTCGGCCCGATCGCCGTCACTCCAGCTCGCTCGTGTCGAGCGGCTGGCGCGCGTCGAATCCGCCTTCGAGCGAATGCCAGTGGGAGACTTCCTTTTCGCCCAGCCGCCAGCACAGGAAGATCAGCCGATCCCCGGCCAGCGAGTAGAAGTCGACGAGCCCGCGATCGAGGTCCTTCACCAGGCAGCCCTTGGCGTGGATGGTCTTGAGGCCCTCGCGGATCTGGGACGCAAGCTTGGTGCGGCGCGCGATCAGCGCGCGCGACTCGGCCGCGTCCGGGTTCGACGCCGAGGCGCCCGCGAGCGCCAGCGACATGACCTCGAGCCGGCGCCCGAAGCGCTGCATCCTCGGCGCGCATGCGCACCAGCTCCTCGAGCGCGGGACGCAGCTCCTGCGCGAGGCGGTTGGCCTGTTCGACGCTGAACAACGTGAGCTTCACGCGGACCTCAGCTCCTCGAGGGCGCGGCCGTCATAGGGTGAGTGCCACAGGACGCGACCGTAGCCCAGCGCCGCGGCCACCTCCTCGGCGGCGGCATCGCTCACTTCGAGCAACGTGGGCCGGCGGGGGGCCAGCTCCTCGGCCATCGATGTCATGCGCACGCCCTGGAGGCCGCACGGATGGATGAGGTCAAAGCTACGGAGATCGGAGCACACGTTGAGCGCGAACCCGTGATAGCTCACCCAGCGTCGCACGGCGATCCCGATCGACGCGATCTTGCGCTCCCCGACCCACACGCCGGTGCGTCCCGTACTCGGATGCGCGTCGATGCCGAAGCGCTTCAGGGTGTTTTGGAGCGCGTGCTCGAGCCCGCGCAGGAACGCGTGGAGATCACGGCCGCGTGCGGCGAGATCGCAGATCGTGTAGCCCACGAGCTGTCCCGGACCGTGCCACGTGACGTCGCCCCCGCGCGGCACCTCGAACAGCTCGATTCCCAGGCGCTCGAGCGTGGCACGGTCCACCTGGATGCTGTCGGCGTGCCCGCCGCGGCCCATCGTCAGCACCGAAGGATGCTCCATGAACAGCAAGCGGTCGGCGTCGGACCCAGGCTCGTAGGCGTCGACGAGCGCCGCCTGGATGCCGAGCGCCTCCCGATACGGAACCATCCCGTAGGCCGATGCGTGCAGCGTTCGAGCGGTGCCGTTCACCCTCACCTCACGCGTAGAACCACAACAATTCCGGCCGCTCGAGCAGCTCGCAGATGCGGCGCAGGAACTTGACCGCCAGCTCGCCGTCGATCACGCGGTGATCGAACCCGATCGAGGCGTTCATCATCGGCCGCGCGACGATCTGCCCGTCGCGGATGACAGGGCGCTCGACGATCTTGTGCACGCCGAGGATCGCGACCTCGGGAACGTTGATCACCGGCGACGAGTTGATGGCGCCGAACACGCCCGCGTTGGTGATGCTGAACGTGCCGCCCTGGATCTCGTCCGGCTTGAGCCGGTCGTTGCGCGCGCGGTTCGCCAGATCGTTCACCTCGGCCGCGATCTGGGCGAGGTTCTTGCGGTCGCAGTCCTTGATGTTCGGGACGATCAGGCCCTTGTCGTCGCGGCCCACGGCCATGCCGATGTTGACGTAGTGCTTGACAACGATCGAGTCGCCGCGCACCTCGCCGTTCACCCACGGGTACTCCTTGAGCGCGAGCGTCGCCGCCTTGATGAAGAACGGCATGTAGGTGAGCTTGACGCCGCGGGCCTCGAGCTTCGGTCCCCACTCCTTCTTGAGCGCCACGATCGCGCCCATGTCGGTCTCGTCGAAGCAGTGCGTGTGCGCGGCGGTGTGCTTCGCCTTGATCATGTTCTCGGCGATGAGCTTCCGCACCTTGGAGAACGGGATCGTCTCCTCGCGCGGTCCGGCCGCCGGCGCGACGCTCTGCCCCGCAGGAATGTCGGCAGCGCGGCCGGCGCGTCGGCGCGCGCGGGCGCTGGGGCATCGCCGCCGGCACCGCGTAGCCCGGCACGAGCGTGCCGGCCGCGGTGGGTGCGGCGACGCGGGTCTCAGTAGTCGAGCAGGTCGTCACGCGTCACCCGCCCGGCGATGCCCGAGCCGCTGAGGCTCGCGACCTCGGCGACGTCGACGTTGTGGTCGCGCATGAGCTTCCGCACCGACGGCGACAGGTTGCGCTGCGAATCGAGCGCGGCGCTGCCGTTGCCGCCGTGCGCGACCGCGCCGGCGTACTGCGGTGCGACCGGCGTGGTCGCCGACGCGCGTGCGGGAGCGGCGGGCGGGTGCGGATGCGGTGGGCGCCGGGGCCACGGCGGGCGCAGGCGCTGTCGTTGGGCGCCGCGCTGGCGGCAGGCACCGGCTCCGCCCAGCACGCCGATCTCCGTGCCGACGAGCACGGTCGTGCCCTCGGGCACGATGATCTTCTCGAGCACGCCCTCGGCGGGCGATGGGATCTCGACGTTGATCTTGTCGGTCTGGATCTCGACGAGCGGCTCTTCCTTGCGCACGCGATCTCCGACCGCCTTCAACCACTTGGAGACCGTGCCCTCGGCAACGCTTTCGCCGAGCTGGGGCACCACGATCGAGACGGACATGTCGCTTGAACCTCCTGCGCCGATCGGCGACCGGCGCCTGACCTGACCTGGGGCGAGCGCTCCTCGTGCGCGCCCCGACGATTTCACGAACTTCAGTCTCGCTCCCGCGGTCGCCTGCAGCGCGCGCCGGCGCTCGAGACGCACGCGCCGCCGCTCGAGTGCCCGCGTGTGCTCGGCGTCGCTCCTCCTCGGTCTCGAGGATGAGCGGCGGAACCGGTGTCGGCCGTCCGGTCACGGTGTCGAGCGCCACGAACGTCACGTACGCCGTGCTCGTGTGCGTGCGCCGGCCGGTCAACAGATCCTCCGACTGGACGTCCACCCGGATCTCCATGCTGCTGCGATCCACCGACGTCATCCGCGCGTCCAGCAGCGCGAGCTGGCCGATCAGGATCGGAGCCAGGAAGGACATCTCGTCGATGGCCGCGGTCACGACCGGGCACCGGCAATGCCGGTTCGCCACCACCGCCGCGGCGAGGTCGATCCAGTGCATCACGGTGCCGCCGAGCACGGTCCCGTGGACGTTCGCGTGCTGAGGTAGCACCAGCTGAGCCATCTGGGTCGCCGAGTCGGCCACCCGGTGCCCCCGCGCGCCGCATCGGACGTCATGCGCGGACTATAGGAGGCCTCAGCGGCCGCGCGCAACGCGGTCCGGACCGCGCTCCCCGCTCCGAGCCCATAAACCAAGGCCGGGCTCGCACGAGGCGAGCTCCGGCCCATGGACCTGCGAGGGGTCGGATCAGTGGATGTGCACGGAGCTGATTCGGCGCACCTCGTTCCCGACCTTGAGGCGGTAGAAGTAGACGCCGGCCCCCATCTGCTGGCCGCCGTCGTCCTTCCCCGTCCAGAACTTCGTGTACGGCCCGGCTTCGAGACGGCCCCGAGCCAGCGTCGCGACCTGCCGTCCGGCGAGGTCGTAGACGCCCAGCTCGAGCGTCCGCTGCGCGCGGGAGGCTGAACGTCACGCGCGCCGTCCGCGGGGATTCGGCGACACCGAGAACTCGATGTCGCGCGTCGCCGTGGTCGGCACGTCCAGAGCGGTGAACTTGATGATGTCTTTCGGATCGCGCGGCGCGATGCGGAACAGGCCGAAGGACCAACGCAGGATGCCCACCACGTCGACGCGGTCGAGCGAGTCGGGATCGTAGGTCCAGGTCTGCGTGCTCGACAGCGTGACCTGCAGCGTGTCGCCGGGGGCAGCGTCGCTCACGACCGGGAAGCCCACGCCGACGTCGCGGTTCGCCGTGACCTTCACGTTCCGCACCTTGACGAGCACGCCCTCCCAGTCCTCGCCGCTGTTGATGGCCTGCGCGGCGTCGCAGGTGCTGTCGGCGAGCACGTGCAGGCTGAGCCCGTCTTGCGGTGACGCGATGGCTGCCGCGCCCTCGTCACGCACGTACACGTTGAACGTGCCCTCGGTCTCGTTGAAGAACTCCTGGACCGCGCCCGAGATCAGGTATTTAGCTGCCCTTCTATGAGCGGCACGATGGGAGCGAACATCGCGAAGGCGGTGCGGGCCTGGGCCTCGCCGGGCTGCTGCGGATCGGACATGTAGTAGACGTTGCCGAACCCGTTGACGCAGACAGCACGGAACGGTCAGCCGCGTGCCGGCGACCGAGCCGGCGCCCGCGAACAGCGAACGATCCTCGCACGCGCCCAGGAACGCCGGATCCGGCGCCTGGATTTGAGCACACGTCAGCACGCCGTTGTAGAAGCTGCGGGTCTGCGGCGCGGTCATCGCCAGCCCGCTCGCCTGCGCCACGATGCCCACGGCGGTCACGGATTCTAGATCGCCGTTCGCGAGCCCGTTGTTGATGGCCAGATCGACGGCCAAAACCGCCGGCCTCGAGGGTGGCGCTGTTGATCGCGCCGAACAGAGGCCAGGCCGTAGTTCGCGAGGTTGGTCGCGCTGGCCGCCGTAACCTGTCGGTCGAACACGACGCGGATCGTGTCCTTGTGGACCGGGTAGGCGTCGGCGACGTTGGGCGGCGTGGCGACGTTGATGTCATTGGCGTCACGCAGCTGGATGCGGTAGCCGCGCGTGCGCTGGTTGTAGATACGCCTCTGCACCAGGTCGACGAACGTCCCGGTCGGCGGCGGCGTGAAGCTTCGTCAGCGTGTTGCCGTCCACGAACACCTGTGTCGCACGGTCCGAGCGAGCCGGCCGGGCAGACCGCGTTGTCGACCGTGAGGAACGCGTTGAACCCCTGCCGCCCGTCAGCGACGTGCGCACGATCCGCAGCCGCGTGTTGAGGCGAACGAGATTGCCCTCCCACTGCTCGGCGTTCGGGTTGCTGGGCAGCTCCCGCAGCTCGTTGGCGGTGCCGATGTGGAATGGCGGCACCGGCCCGGAGCCGACCTTTGCGCACGATGATGTCGGGCGACGCCTGCGAGTTGTTGTTGGAGAGGATTTCAGTTTCGCCCTGGAAGTCGCCGACCTTGCCGTACACGACGACGCTGTCGCCGATCACGCAGGCCGAGGCTGGCGGCGAGGTTCGAGCCGCCCGTGAAGACGTCGATGCCGGTCCACGGCGTGCTGTTCGCACCGACGGCGTTGTTCTGGATGTAGAATGCGAAGCCGGTGGGGATCTTGTCGAATCCGGTCACGATGCCGCCGACGCCGGGACAGGTATCGCCGATCGCCGGGTGACAGGCCAACCCCGGATTCTGGACGTTGGCGACTTTCAGCGTGTCGGTGCACGTCCCCGTGGGACCGGGCGGGTACTGGACGGCGTGCGCGGCCGCGGCGAAACCGGAGCACTCCGGCCGCAACCGCGATGGTCGAGAGCAGGTCTTCTCTATGGTCATTCCCCCTGAGTCTCTAAAGCCCGGAACAATAGACGGAAAAGCGTGTGCTGCCGACTGGATGGCGAAGACCTCGTACATGAGGGATGGATCCTCGGCGGACTGGGCGTCGTGCCGGTGTCGACGGCGAGCGAGGGAAACGCCGATGCCGATGAGGAGAGGTGACCCGTGCATTCTATCAGCCGGGCTCGGCGCGCGGAAGGATTTAGGGGTTTAGTAGTGGCTTACACGAGCCGTGCTACGGCCCTGTGAGCCCGAGCGCCGCGAACACCTTGGCCAGGAAGCGAGGCACCGTCGGATAACCGGCGGGCGGGTAAGCAGCGCGCAGTGCGAACGTGATGCAGACGGCCTTCCCGCCGCCGCTCTGCGGCGCCACGAGCCCGATCGGGAAACGGCGCGGGTCCGCCGGCGAGAGCTGCCCGGGCGGCGCCCACACGGCGACCCAGTTCGTATCCCGGACCCCCAGCGCGCGCAGCCCCGAGCCCGGCAGCTGACCGAGCCTGAGGCTGTCCTGGAACACCGACGACGCGAACACGGAGCCGTTGCGGTTGCCCCACGCGTTCGTCGAGTCGCGTACGATCGCCGTGTCGAACCACGCGTACTGGAAGTCGAGCGCCGAGATATCGGCGCATGAAGTCCTCCGTGAGCGGACCCGTGGCGTGCTGGCCGGCGAACAGGTTCAGGCCTTCGAGATAGAAGTTGCCGCCGTGATCGAGGAAGTGGCCGATGCCGGCCTGGTAGTCGTTGAGCGGCGTCGAGAAGGTGGTCTGGGTGCCGCGGTACCACACGACCGCGTCGAACAGCTCGAACGTCTGCTGTACGTCGAGCGTCGAGCGGAACGGTTGCGTGAACTCGAACCGCAGGATGCTGAAGTCGCCGGCGGCGAGATTCCGCCCCGCCGTGTTCTGGTAGAGCGTGTCGGTCGTGAAGTTCGTCGGATTGGTCGACGGCACATCGTCGATGATGAGCAGCCGCGCCCTGGTACCGGTCACCGGGCGCCCGCACGTACCAGCGCGGCTGTCGATCCGGCTCGCGGCGCCGCCGTCGTCGATGGCCTGCACGTACACCGTGCGCGGCCTGACAGGAGCGCGCCGCCCTGCCGGAAGCGATCGCCTGGGAATCGTGAACCCGCTGCCCGGCACCAGATCGGCGTTGGCTTGGTTGCCGTCCAGCCACACCCGCACGCGCATGCGCGTGGCCTCGCCGTCGGGATCCAGGGCGGCCCACTGCACCGTCGCCGACGCGAACGTCGTGTCGGTGGCGATGAACCGGTTCACCAGCACGATCGACGGCGACTGGTTCGAGAATTGGAACGTCTGGCGCGGCCGGCGACGGGTCGCGCAACCTCGCTCGTCGACCGCGCGCACCTCGAACACCGGCGCGGTGCGTAGCCGGCCGGCGCATACACCGTGCACACGGAGTCCGTGCGCGTCGTCGGCACCCACTGCGAGTCGGCGGGCGCGGCTGGCTGAGGAAGCGCACCTCGTAGCCGGACACGGTGCCGTCGGGATCGCTGCCGAACCAGTACAGGTGGACGACGTGGTTGACGATGTCCACCGGACCCCTGAACGAATATTGTCGTCTCGGGCGGCAGCGTTGGGCGCCATCGTCTTCTTGGGCGACGAACAGCCGGCGATCACGGCGAGACCTACAGGGCGAGGACGGCGCCGAGTCGCGCGAGTACCTCGAGTCGAAGGCGGGCGTGGCGCGCATCAGAACTCCTCGCGATCCGATTTGACGATGAGGAACTTGCCCACCGATCTGCTTGCCGAATCGACGTCCTCGACCGAGTAGAGGTAGAGCCGGTCGCCGCCGGCCTGGCCCTGAGCTCGTGATGAGGTTCCACGCGAACGACGATCCCGACAGCGTGCGGCGGCGCGCGCTCGAGCGAGCGCGGGTCGTACACACCGCGCGCGTCTCGCGCCCTGATAGGAGCGGCCGTCGAACTCGGTCTCGAACACGAGCGCGCCGGCCAGCGTGTAGATGCGGATCTGCAGCGCGTCGGCAGGTTCGTGAACCACAGGTAGTGATCGCGCACGAGCTGGCCTTGGTCCCACCGCGCCTCGACCCGGTACGGATTCGGGAACACGGTGATCTTGCCGCCCGCCGCCGCCTCGTCGGGCGACGGCGACGGATCGCCTCCTGCCGGTTCTGGGTCACGCCGCTCTCGAGCGACTCGATGAGCGGATCGCCGAGGTCGAAGGCGGTGACGGCGCCGGTGTACTTGAAGCCGTTCTTCAGCGATCGCACCGTGAACTTGTAGTGATAGGTGACGCCGTCGATCGTGACCGGCGGGTTGATGAGGACGGAATCGAGGCGAGGTGTTGGAACCCGACGGTGTCGTGCGGAAACGGCGAGCGCGAGATCGAACTGGCCGATCAGGTCGCGGTCGTCGGTTCACCTCCCGCGGGTCCTCGGCGAGTAGAGGCGGTAGCCCTCGAAGTCCTTGCCGTCGGGCGCTGGGCTCGTCGGGTCGACGAACTCCTGGGACGAGTCGGTCCCAGTAGAAGTCGACGCTCGTGGTCGCGTGCGACCAGCTTGAGCCGCGGCGAGGGCGGCGGCACCGGCACGATGTAGTCGAGGTCGAACGCGCGCTGCGCGAAGCGCGCTACGTTCTCGATCTCGGGATCGTGAGCCCGCCGACGAGTGCTATGTCGACCGAGATGCTGTCGCCGGGGTCGACCTCGGCGAACGGACCGCACGCGATCATCTCGACCGGATCGCCGGTCGTGGGCTGGAACTCAGGACCCGAGAGATCCTGCTTGGCGCCCGTGCTCATGATCCCGTAACGCTCGACGTCCTGTCGCGCAGCGGGCTTGCGGGATCGTAGCTCCACGCCGCGAACGTGACGTGCTTGGCGGGATTCGACAGCGAGTCCGGCGAGATGCCGAGCAGCTTCATCCCGGCCCACGGCGGCGTGCGCTCGAAGCAAGCAGCCGGCGGGGACCGGCTGGCCAAGCAGTAGTGCTCGCGGAACAGCCGCAGCGAGTCCTCGTAGGCGACGAGCTTCTTCTGGAACCAGGCTGCCGAGGCTGCTCCCGTGGCGCTCGGCGGCCAGATGCCGTAGGCATTCTTGGGACCGCTCGCGAACTCGGCGTAGAAGCCGAGCCACGCGTTGCGCAGCGGCGGGCCGGTGTTCGTGATCACGAAGTGCAGGACGACCAGGTTCGTGAACTCCGGAGAACGACCACGAGTAGGTCTCCTGCCGCACGTGGATCTTGAGCGGGCGGTGATGCTCGTTCACGCCGCCGAACGGCTCCGCGTCGTCGGTGTAGTTCGAGACGTAGTCCTGCTCGCCCACGGCGGCGGAATTGAAGAACTCGCTGTTGCTGAGCGTCGAGCGCTCCCGGATCTGCAGGTCGAGCGGCGTGAACTCGGTGGCGTTCTCTGCGCCTGCTGCGCCGTCGAGCCGTCGACCGCCGCAGTCGTCACGAGGTAGAGGCTGTCGCCCAGGTCGTCGATGGTGGAGTGCGCCGACCCACAGTCCGCCGCGGATCAGGTGCTCGTAGCCGGTGCCGAACGGGTACTCGAACGACGGCGAGCGGTTGGCGTTGAAGTTGTTCCCGACGAACCCGTAGTTCGTCATCGTGATCCCGCACAGGTTGTCTCGTCGTCGCGCGCGCGTCGTAGCGGCGCCGCGGTCGAGGCCTGGGCGCGGGGCGGGCGGTGCCTCGGCCTCGGCGATCCGCCGCGGCGCGGGCCCGCGGCCGCTGCCCTGACCGCGAGTACTGCGAGCGCCATCCGAATCCCGATGCGCGCGTTCATCGGCGCTTGTACCGACGACGATGCCGGCCCCCGCGTCGCCGACGTAGACGAGCAGAGTCGTCGGCAGCCACGCACGTCGGCTGCTCGAGCGACGAGGAATCCGGCTCGATGTCGACGCGCTGCACGTAGAAGCCGAGCGGGATCGAAGCGCACGACGCGCCGGTTGTTGGCGTCGACGACGGTAGACGAAACCCTCGAGGTCGACCGCCACGTCCTCGGGACCGCTGAGCCGCAGGAACGGCGGGCCGTCGATCGAGCTCAGCAGCGCCGTGCTCGACTGGCGGGTCGCCCGCCGCTGGACGCGGTCGAGGCCGTGGTCGGCGGCATACACGGCGCCGAGCGCGTAGGGCGACCAGTCGATGCCGCGCGGATCGTCGACGAATCCGGACCCCGCGCCTCGGGCTGGCGTACCTCCCACGTTGTGTCGCGATACCAGTTGCTTCCCGGCATGCGCGGGTCGGGCGGGAAGATGCCGGGATAGCGGGAGCCGCGCAGGTAGCGGTAGATGCGCCACTGAAACAGCCGCGTGCGGATGCTCGGGTTCAGCGGATCGATTTGAGGATGATGGCGAGGGCACGACACGTACACGCGCCCGGTCTCGTCCGCGGGCGACGCCCTGCACCGACGCGACCGTCGTGTCGCTGAACGACGAGATCGTGTCGCCCGCCAGCAACCCGGAACTCGCGCACGCGCCAGTAGTGCGCGTAGTCGACGACCCGCGTCGCCTCGCACGAACCGCCTCGAGTTCGTGCGCGCCGATGCAGGTGTCGCCGGCGTCGAGCACGTAGATCCGGTTCTTCCGGCCGCTGACGCCGTCGCCGCCGCTGCACAGCGCCACCGGGCTGGAACAGCGTGAGAAAGTGGATGTCGCTGATCGGCGGCGGCTGGCCCGTGGGGCGGAAGCGGCCGACCGGAGACGATGTCGCCGCGCGGCGCGGGTGCTGCTGCCGGTGTTCGTGGGAGCAGGAACAGCTGCGGCGCGTTCCCTGATGAGCAGCAGCGTCCTGATCCTGATCTGGCCTCGACCACACCGCCTGCAGCTGGAGCTCTTGTCGGCGGGAACTCGGCCTTCGGCGTCTCCGTCGGCATCTTGAACGTGCCGCCGCAGCCGGCGGCGAACCCGACGACCGCGAGCGCCGCACACACGACAAGAGCGACGACGCGCCGCATCAGAACCGGACTCCGAGCGATAGCCGATTCACCGAGCCGAGGAAGCCGGCGTCGGTGAAGGCGTAGTCGATGTTGAGCTTCGTCGCGCCCACGGACGCGTACAGGCCGGCGCCGGCCGAGAACTTCATCTCGTCGGAGTTGAAGTTGTAACCCGTGCGCAGCGCGAGCCGCCGCTAGGTTCCACCGCTCGAGCGTGCCGGGGCAGGAAGTTCTCGACGAGTACGTCCGCATCCTCGAAAGCAGCACTTCGAGGGTCGCGCGCGCGTCGGGTTGCGTCAGGGTCGAGCGCGATGCGCGCGCTTGCCGCGATTGACGGCGCCGAAGCAGGCCGCCTGCCCGTTGTCGGCGAACGGTCGGCGGCCCGAGACGGCGCGTCTCGTCGCCCGAGCGGTGGCTCGATCTCTGATCGACGTCGGCGCCGTGGTCGGCCAGCATCTGTGCGCAGTAGCGGACCGGCCAGCACGCGCGCGAGAGGTCGACGACCTTGAGGCCGGTCATCGCGCCGCGCGACCGTGCGGGCATGGTCGTCGGGGCCAATCGGTTGTCGGGAACGCAGTCGCTGGGAGCGGCTCGGCAGTCCGACGATGCCGGTGCCGAGGATCGACAGCTCGTCGTCCTGGTTGCTGCGCCTCCTGCTCGATCTCGACCAGGTGCCGGCCGTCCTCGACGTACTTGCGCGTCACCTTGCCCTTGATGAACAGGATGTCGCCCGCCGGATTGTGGCGGCGGATCTTGCAGGTCGCGTTGCGCAGGAAGCCGTCGTCGCCCATCCAGTTGGTGCAGATGGTGGGTCAGCCACGAGGCGCGCTCGGGGCCGTAGTCGTAGGCGCCGGGCGCGCCGACCTCGTGGGCGAACTCCTCTTCCCAGTGCACGCGCTCGGGACAGTCGGGAATGCCGAAGCGGTTCTTGATGCCGAGGCCGGGATGGGCGTCGATCAGCTTCCAGGCGAGCTTGTTGGCGCGGATGTAGAGGCCGCCCCAGCCCTGGGCGTAGGCGATGAAGCCGGTCACCGTCATCGGGCCCTTGAGCCATGGTCGGCAGCGCCTCGCCTTCGGCGACGTCCTGCCAGTAGCGCTTGTCGGCGCCGCGGATCTTCTCGTCGGCGTAGAGCTTGTAGGCGTCGGCCAGCTCCTGCGTCGGTGTAGCGGCGCGGCGGCGTGCCTTCACGTCCCTGTACTTGGTGCCCTGCTCGCGCGCGTGGTCGCGCTCGGTGCGGAAGCACCAGCTGTCGGCGTCGGCGACCAGCTCGCCCTTCTGGTTGAAGAAATCGACGTGATAGATCTGCTGCACCGCGCGGCCGGCGAAGCTTGCGTCTCGTGCACGATCAGGTCCTTCGAGCCAGGCCTCGGTCGTGATCTCGTCGTTGCGCTGCACGGTCTTGTGCCAGTTCCAGTCCGAGCCCGACCACATGGCGTGGATGCCCGGCAGGCCGCCGACATAGCCCGAGATGATGCGGCTGGTGGCGAACAGGAAGCTCGGCAGCGCGATGACGTCGCCGAACGTCGTCTTGCGCGGCGTACTCCGGCACGCACCACAGCGGGTTGTCGTCGCCGATGCCGTGGCGCGTAGTGGCGGATGTTGTCGCGCGTCGCCTCGTGGCACCACGGCTCGGCCGTCTGCGCCGATCTTGACGCCGATGCGCTGGCGCAGCGTCGTCGAGGCCCTCCTCGGTGATCTTGGGGAAGCTGCGTTCCGATCGTGCTCAGCCGACATGGGCGTGTTCCCTTGTCGCGTAGAATCTTGCGGTTGACCTTGCCGGCCGGCGTCTTGGGGCAGCTCGGCCACGAATTCGACGAGGCGCGGATATTCGTGCTGGCTGGAGGCGCTGGCGCACGAGAGCAATACGTAACTGAACGAAGTACAA